>Ga0315904_10012934_pt1 | contig 10497 bp, 17 predicted proteins | sample LakEriMetagenome_6_FD_203529 | JGI IMG/M metagenome (GOLD analysis project Ga0315904, IMG submission 203529) | Freshwater fungal communities from buoy surface, Lake Erie, Ohio, United States - Buoy 12 MA120 | ecosystem: Environmental > Aquatic > Freshwater > Lake | place: USA: Lake Erie, Ohio... | reverse complement strand
AGCGCTGCTGGATGGACACCAAGCAGATCGAGGCGGCACGTGTGGCCATCACGCGTTACATGAAGCGCCGCGGCAAGGTCTGGATCCGCATCTTCCCCGACAAGTCCTTCACCAAGAAGCCTCTCGAGGTCCGAATGGGCACCGGCAAGGGCGGTGTGGAGTCGTGGGTGGCGGTCATCCGACCGGCCAGCGTGCTCTTCGAGGTCGACGGTGTGCCCGAGGCGATTGCCCGGGAAGCCATGCGACTTGCTTCCACCAAGCTGCCGATTTCGACCAAGTTCATTTCACGTCACAAGATGGGTTGAGGGACGACCATGGCCAATTCCAATTTCAAAGACATGACGGCCGCCGAGATCGGCGCCAAGTGCCGCGAGTTGCGGCAGGAGCTGTTCAACCTCCGCCTCCAGCAGGCCACCGCCCGCCTGGAGAAGCCGCACCGCATCCGCGACATCCGTCGCGAGGTCGCGCGGGGTGAGACCCAGCTGTCCAAGCTCTCGGCGAAAGCCTGAACCGTTTCAAAGCAATTCTGACCCATTTCGAGGAAATCCCGACCCGTATGTCACAGACATCCACAGAACGCGGACACCGGAAGGAGCGCATCGGCGAGGTCGTCTCCAACAAGATGGAGAAGACCATCGTCGTGAAGGTGGAGCGCCGTTACCGCCATCCGCAGTACCGCAAGGTGGTGACGAGCTTCAAGAAGCTGTACGCCCACGATGAGACCAAGCGCGCCCAGGTGGGTGACCTGGTCCGCATCCAGGAGACCCGCCCGCTGTCGAAGCTCAAGGCTTGGCGTCTGGTCGATGTCCTAAACCCCGACGGATCGATTAAACCCGATGGTTCGGTCAAGAACTGAACCCGTCGTCCGGTCCAAAACAGAGCGGAACACTGAGCGGAGCCAATTTCCATGATCCAAATTCGTTCGAGCCTGGATGTCGCAGACAACACCGGCGCCAAGGTGGCCTGGGCCATCGGCGTTCTGGGCAGCAACCAGCCCTATGCCCACGTCGGTGACGTGATCAAGGTCCACATCAAGGAGGCCGCCCCGGATGGCACCGTCAAGAAGGGCGAGGTGCAGAATGCCGTCATCGTGCGGACCCGCCACCCGGTGCGTCGCAGCGACGGATCCTACGTCCGCTTCGACCGCAACGCGGTGGTGATCATCGACAAGGAGAACAATCCGCGGGGCACCCGCATCTTCGGGCCGGTGGCCCGTGAACTGCGCGAGAAGCGCTTCATGAAGATCATCTCCCTCGCACCCGAAGTGATCTGACCCAGAGAGGAAAAGACATGGCATCCAAATTTCACGTCAAGAAAGGCGACGAGGTCGTCGTCATCACCGGTTCGGCCAAGGGCCGTCGTGGCAAGGTGGCCGAGGTGGTCACCTCCCGGCAGGCCGTGATCCTCGAGGGCACCGACGAGCGCTCCAAGGAGCAGGATGATCGTCGCCGCCTCGTCAAGCCGATGCTGCACTACGTCCGCAAGAACCAGCAGAATCCCAACGGCGCGCTGGTCTGGCTGGAGTCCCCCATCCACGTCTCCAACGTCATGAAGGCCGAGAAGTACGACGCCCGCAAGGCCAACAAGCGCTGAGTCCCATGAAACCCCGTCTTTACACGAAGTACATCGAGGAGGTCCGGCCCGCCCTGACCCAGAAGCGCGGCTACAAGAACGTCCACCAGGTGCCCAGGATCGAGAAGATCGTGGTCAACATGGGTGTGAGCGCGTCCCTTGAAAAGGGAGCTCTCGAGGATGCCGTCAAAGAAATGCAGATGATCACGGGCCGCAAGGCGGTCGTGAACATCGCTCGCAAGAGCATCGCCAACTTCAAGCTCCGCAAGGGGCAGTCCGTCGGCTGCAAGGTGACCCTGCGCCGCGAGGTGATGTACGAGTTCTTCGACCGTCTTGTCACCGCCGCGCTACCCCGCATCCGCGATTTCCGCGGGGTCGGATCCCGGCAGTTCGACGGCCGTGGAACCTACTCGCTGGGCATCCCCGACCAGACGATCTTCCCGGAGATCGAACTCGACAAGATCAAGCGGCAGCAGGGAATGGACATCACCATCGTCACCTCAGCCCCGACCAACGAGGAGGCCTACGACCTCCTCAAGATGATGGGCATGCCCTTCTCAAAATAATCAATCCACTCTATGGCCAAGAAATCCTGGCTCGCCCGGAACAAGAAGAAACTGGAGACCGTCAAGAAGTACGCGGCGCTGCGTGCTGAATTGAAGGCCAAGGGCGACTACGCCGGCCTCTCCAAGCTGCCGAAGAACGCGAGCCCCGTTCGTGTCGTCAATCGCTGTCTGGTCAGCGGACGCCGCCACGCCTTCATCCGCAAGTACGGCATCTCCCGACTTTCGTTCCGTGAGGCCGCCCTCCAAGGGTTGATCCCGGGCGTGACCAAGGCGAGCTGGTAACCGTACCCCCGAACGCTGACAACCATGAACGCTGATCCAGTTTCCGACCTTCTCACCCGCATTCGCAATGCGGGGATGGCTCTCCATCCCTCCGTTTCCGTCCCCCACTCCCGCTTCAAGGAGGCGATCGCCCAGGTGCTCAAGAGCGAGGGCTACATCGCCGACGTGGCCGTCGAGGGTGACAAGCTCAAGACACTCAAGCTGGGCCTGAAGTACCAGGGCCGCAAGGCCGTGATCCAGGGCCTCAAGCAGGTGAGCACCCCCGGCCTCCGCCGCTATGTGGCGGGTTCCGAAGCCCCGCGGGTGCTCGGTGGTCTCGGTGTCGCCATCCTGTCCACACCCAAGGGTGTGATGACCGGTTCCCAAGCCCGTCGCCAGAATGTGGGCGGCGAGGTGGTGTGTTACGTCTGGTAAAGGATTTTGTTATGTCACGTATTGGAAAAAGCCCGGTAGCCATCCCGGCCAAGGTGAAGGTTTCCGTGAACGGGAATCGGGTGACGGTCGAGGGGCCGAAGGGCAATCTCGGACTCGCGCTGCCCCAGTTCACCAGCGCCCAGGTGGACGGCTCCAATGTCCGCTTGGCGCGGACCGCGGAGAGTGCCGAGGCCAAGGCCATGCACGGTCTGGCTCGCGCCCTCGTCAACAACATGGTCAAGGGTGTCTCCGAAGGCTTCCAGAAGAAGCTCGAGATCCAGGGCGTCGGATTCAAGGCCACGCTCCAGGGCTCGGTGATCAATCTTGCCCTGGGCTACAGCCATCCGATCAACTATCCGGTGCCTGCCGGGATCAAGGTCGTCGTCGAGGAGGGCACCAAGCTCACCATCGATGGCGCCGACAAGGAGTTGGTGGGTCGGGTCGCGTCCGAGATCCGCAGCTTCTACCCGCCGGAGCCCTACAAGGGCAAGGGCGTGCGCTACGCCGGCGAGAAGGTCGTGCGCAAGGAAGGCAAGACCGTCCAATAATTTGGTATTCCGTCTATTTTGCTAGAATGAGAACAGAGCACAAACATCGCTTGGCCCAACTGCGCCACTGGCGGGTGCGCAAGACCGTGTCGGGCACGGCCGCCCGGCCCCGCATGAGCGTCAAGTTCACCGGCCAGCACATCTACGTGCAATTCATCGACGATGTCGTCGGGAAGACCGTGGCCGCCGTGGGCACCCGCGACAAGGCCGCCCCGACCGATCTGAAGGGGGCCAACGCCGCGAACGCGGTCGTCACGGGCAAGCGCGCCGCCGCCGCCGCCAAGGAAAAGGGCATCGAATCCGTGGTCTTCGACCGCGGAGGCGCCCGCTACCATGGCAAGGTCAAGGCGCTGGCCGACGCGGCTCGCGAGGCGGGTCTCAAATTTTGAACCGAAGGAATCCTGTGTCAGAACAAAAAGACATCTCAGCAGCGCCGGCGACGCCCGCCGGTTCCGCACAGAGCGGCCCCCAGTCGTTCGGCGGCCCCCAGTCGTTCGGCGGTGATCGTCCCCACCGGGGTGGTGGCGAGGGCGGTCGTGGTCGCGGCCCCCGTCGCGGTCCGCGCGATCAGCGCGACTCCGACGAACCGAAGGATGGCCTGGTCGAGAAGGTCGTCCATATCAACCGCTCTTCGAAGGTCGTGAAGGGTGGCCGTCGTTTCTCCTTCAGCGCACTCATCATCGTCGGTGACAAGCAGGGCAAGGTCGGGATGGGCATGGGCAAGGGCGCCGAGGTCAGCGAGGCGATCAAGAAGGGCGGCGAGAACGCCAAGGCCCGCATCTCCGTGGTGTCCCTGGCATCCAGCACGATTCCCCACGAGGTCTATTCCGAGTTCGGCGGCGCCAAGGTGCTCCTGCGCCCGGCCAGCCCCGGAACCGGGTTGATCTGCGGCAAGACCGTGCGTGCGGTCGTCGAGTCGGCCGGAGTCAAGGATGTCCTGTCCAAGTCCCTGGGATCCAAGAACGCCTCCAACGTGGCCAAGGCGACCCTCAATGCGTTGCTCAGCCTGCGCACCCGCGAACAGATCCTGAAGGCCCGCGGCCTCGAGGGTCGCATCGCCTCCACCAAGACCGCCTGAAACTATGAGACTTCATGATCTGAAACCCCGCCCGGGAGCCAAGCACCGCAAGAAGCGCCTCGGTCAGGGCGAATCCAGCGGCCGGGGCAAGACCTCCGGGCGCGGTGGCAAGGGCCAGAGCGCCCGCTCCGGCAGCTCGATCCGCATCGGCTTCGAGGGCGGTCAGATGCCGCTGATCCGGCGCATCCCGAAGCGCGGCTTCAACAACAAGCGTTTCAAGGTCGCCTACCACCCGATCAACCTGTCCGACCTGAACGAGTTCGAAGCGGGTTCGGTGGTCGACGCCGCCGTCCTCAAGAAGGCCGGTCTGGCCAACGGTCATTCCGACGGCATCAAGATCCTGGCCCGGGGCGAACTGACCCGAAAATTGGTGGTCCGCGCCCAAGCGTTCAGCGCCTCGGCACGTGCCGCCATCGAGGGACTGGGTGGCACCGCCGAGGTGGTCGCCTGATCCCCCCGACCCGGCAACCACAACCGTTCCCGGGAACCCACCACCACCGCCGTCCATGATTGGCCAACTGTTCAACACCTTCGCGAACTGCCTGAAGATCCCCGAGCTGCGCTCGCGGCTCATCTTCACGGCCTTGGTCCTTGCCTTGGCTCGCGTCATCGCGTTGACCCCGGTGCCCGGATTGGATGGTTCGAAGCTGGCCGCCTATTTCGCGGAGGCGTCCAAGAACTCCGGCGGAGGCGTCTTCGGGTTGTACTCCATGTTCACCGGGGGTGCGCTGGAGCAGTGCGCGGTCGGGGCCTTGGGCATCATGCCCTACATCAGTGCCACGATCTTCATCCAGTTGCTGACGGCCGTCGTGGCCCCGCTGGGCAAGCTGGCCCGCGAGGAGGGTGGTCGAGCCAAGCTTGTGGCCTATGGCCGCTACCTCACGGTGCTGCTTTGCCTCGGTCACGGCCTGATCGTGGCTCTTGGCTGGGAGAACCCGGAGAAGGCCTTCCAAGGCTTCTCAGGCTCTCTGGTCACCGCCGAGAACCTCTGGCTGTACCGCTTCCAGACGGTGATGATCCTCACCACCGGTACGCTCTTCCTGATGTGGCTGGGTGAACAGATCACCGAGCGTGGCATCGGCAACGGCGTCTCCCTGTTGATCACGGTGGGCATCCTCGCCCGTCTCCCGAATGCCGGGAGGTCGTTGGTGTCGATGTTCCAGCAGGAGAACTCGAAGTTCCTGCACTTGATGTTGTTGCTGATCGTCCTTGCGGTCGTGGTCGCCGGAGTGGTGCTCATCACCCAGGGGCAGCGCAAGATCCCGGTCCAGTATGCCCAGCGGGCGGTTGGCCGCAAGATCATGTCGGGCGGCACATCCTTCATGCCGCTGCGTGTCAACTACGCCGGTGTCATGCCGGTGATCTTCGCCCAGGCCATCCTGATGTTCCCCGGCATGATCTTCGAGAAATTGGCGGCGATCCTTCCGGCGGGTTTCGGGAAGCAGGTCTCGATCTACATCGCCAGCCACTTGGGTCGGCAGGGCTTCACCTACCTGTTCCTTTACGGGCTGATGATCCTCTTCTTCTCCTACTTCTGGGTCGCCACGCAGTTCAACGAGCTCCAGGTGGCCGACGACCTGAAGAAGCATGGCGGTTACATTCCGGGGGTGCGCCCGGGCACGGCCACCAGCGATTTCCTGCACAACACCATGAGCCGGATCACCTTGGCCGGTGCCGTCTTCCTGGTGGTGATCGCCATCATCCCGACGGTCATGAGCACCCAGCTCAAGATCGATCCTCTGGTGGCGCAATTTTTCGGAGGCACGTCGCTCCTGATCACCGTGGGCGTCCTTCTGGACACCCTGCGGCAGATGGAGTCGTACCTTCTGATGAGGCACTACGACGGATTCCTCAAGAAGGGGAAGATCCGCGGTCGTGCCTGAGATTTTTGTTCTTTGTCAGTTTCGGTCACAGAATAGGCTCTGATCTAGAGTCCGCGGGCTGGCGGGATACGGATCCTGCGGTCAGGCGGCCAATCCATCCATGGGTCGACCGATCATCAAGACGTCCGAGGAGATCCGCGCCATGCGGGCCGCCGGTCGCATCGCCAGCAAGGTGCTCCGAGGAGCGGCCGAGGCGGCTGCGCCCGGCATGACCACCGCTGAACTGGATGTCCGGGTGGGCCAGTTGATCGCTTCTTTCGGTGCCGTGAGTGCGTTCTTGGGTTATCGGGGTTTCCCGGCCCAATGCTGTCTCTCGGTCAACGAAGCCGTCATCCATGGCATCGGCGACTCGAGGCGGCTCCAGTTCGGCGATCTCCTCAAGATCGATGTTGGGGTGCGTCATCAGGGCTTCATCGGCGATGTGGCGATGACGGTGATGGTCGGCGGGGGATCCCCTCAGCATCAGAAGTTGCTGGATACGACCATCCAGGCGCTGTATGAAGGGATTTCTGCCGCGCAGGCCGGTTCCAGAGTCATGGACATCGGTCGGTCGGTGGAGCGTTGTGTCGGTGGCTCGGGTTACGGTATCGTACGCGAGTTCTGCGGGCATGGGGTCGGCAGGAGTGTGCACGAGGAGCCCCAGATCCCGAATTATGTCGACTCCAAGGCGGTCACCCGGCTGAAGAGCGGGATGACGATCGCCATCGAGCCGATGGTCACCCTGGGGAGGCCCGCAGTCGAGATCCTCGACGACGGGTGGACGGTGGTCACCCGGGATCGCCAGGTGTCGGCGCATTTTGAGCACACGGTGTTGATCACCGATTCTGGACCGGAAATTTTGACACGGGACGAGGACAGTCGGTTGTATTGAAAGGTTGGGATTTCGAAAATGAAAGTCAGAGCTTCAGTCAAGAAACTTTGCGAGAACTGCAAGATGGTCAAACGCAAGGGCGTGATCCGCGTGATCTGCTCGAATGCGCGCCACAAGCAGCGGCAAGGCTGATCATAGGAAACGAATTATGCCACGAATCTTGGGAGTTGATATTCCTGCGGACAAGCGCATCGACATCGCGCTCCGCTACATCTACGGGATCGGTCCGGTGAATGCGCTGGAGATCCTGGAGCGCGCCAACATCGACCCTTCGTTGCGCGCCAAGGCCCTCAACGAGAGCCAGCTCTCGCTGATCGTGAACGCGATCCAGGAGGGCAAGTATGTGACCGAGGGCGACCTGCGCCGCGAACTGGGCATGAACCTGAAGCGCCTTCAGGCCATCAAGTCCTACCGGGGCCAGCGACACAGCCGCAGCCTGCCGGTCCGTGGGCAGCGCACCCAGACCAACTCCCGCACCCGCAAGGGGCCCCGCAAGACGGTGGGTGTCCAGAGGAACCCGACCGCGAAGGCTTAATCCGCCAAGGCTCAAATTTACCGCTCAATCATTATGGCAGACGAGACAAAGGCCAAGAAGGCCCCCAAGGCCGAGGCTGGCGAGGTGACGACCCCGGCCGCCGAACAGGCCGCTCCCAAGGCACCCACCAAGACCAAGAAGGCTCCGGCCGAGGGCCAGGCAGCCGCTCCTGCGGCCCCCGCCGCTCCCGCCGCCGCTGGCGCACCGGCTCCGCTGGCGGCCGCCGCGGCGCCGACTGCGGCCGACCTGCTGGGCGATGATCCCAACGCCAAGAAGATCATCCGTGCCAAGGGTGCCAAGAACATCGCCGTGGGTGTCGCCCATGTGATGGCCACCTTCAACAACACGCAGGTCACCATCACCGACATGCAGGGCAACCTGATCGGGTGGAGCACCGCCGGGCGCGTGGGCTTCAAGGGTTCGCGCAAGAGCACGGCCTTCGCCGCCCAGCAGGCCGCGCAGGACGCCGCCCGTCAGGCCATGTCCCACGGCATGCGCGAGGTCGAGGTCCGGGTCAATGGCCCGGGTTCCGGCCGCGAGTCCGCCATCCGCGCCCTGCAGGCGATCGGCCTCGAGATCACCGTCATCAAGGACGTGACCCCGGTGCCCCACAACGGCTGCCGTCCCCGCAAGAAGCGCCGCGTGTAATTCAACTCCCAACACTTTCGACAAATGGCTCGTTACACTGGTCCTCGCGTCCGCATCAGCCGCCGGCTGGGCACTCCGATTTTCGGCTCCTCCAAGTATTTGGAGCGCCGTCCCTATCCTCCCGGCACCCATGGTCCGAAGTCCCGCCGCAAGCACAGCGACTACGCCATCGGCCTGATGGAGAAGCAGAAGCTGCGGTTCTTCTACGGCCTCCAGGAGCGTCAGTTCCGCAACGTCTATGAGCGCGCCCTCCGGATGCGCGGCGTGACCGGCGAGAAGATGCTCCAGATCCTCGAGACCCGTCTCGACAATCTGGTGTACCACGCCGGCTTCGCCCTCACCCGCCCGGCCGCCCGCCAGCTGGTCGGCCACGGCCACGTCAAGGTGAACGGCCGCAAGGTGAGCATTCCGAGCTACGCCGTGAAGGTGAACGACGTGATCCAGATCAAGGATCACGCGATCTCCAAGACCATCGCCCAGAAGAACATCGAAGGTTCCACCAGCCGTGTCGTTCCCGATTGGGTGCGGCTCGACCGCGAGGCCCTGTCGGCGGCGCTCCTCCGCATCCCCTCCCGGGATGAGATCAACCCGATCGCCAACGAGCAGGCGGTCGTCGAATTTTACTCCCGCTGAACGGACTGGCCACCGGTTTGGCCAACAAAAGCAATTATACGGGATCCCACCTCCCTGCGGGGGTTGTCACGGGTGGGTTCCAGATTAAAATTGCACCCCAACTATGCCTGTTCGTCTAGGACGCTTCGAGATGCCGAAGCGGTTGACCAAGGAAGAGTCGACCGCGACGGATACCTACGCCAAATTCGTCGCCGAGCCGTTTGAAACCGGCTACGGCCACACCATCGGCAATTCCATCCGCCGGGTCCTGCTGTCCTCGCTCGAGGGCGCTGCGATCACTTCCGTCAAGATCGACGGGGCCATGCACGAGTTCACCACCGTGGACGGTGCGGTCGAGGATGTCACCGACATCGTGCTCAACCTCAAGCAGGTCAAGTTCAAGGCCCATTCGAGGGAGCCCCAGACCCTGCTGCTCTCGGTCAATCGCGAGGGAGCGGTGACCGCCGGCGACATCGAGCTCAACCAGAACGTCGAGATCGTCAACCCCGATCAGCTCATCTGCACGCTCGATCGGAAGAAGAAGCTGGAGATGGAGCTCGAGGTCCGCGTGGGCCGCGGGTTCTGCCCCGGTGACGAGAACAAGAAGACCGATCAGCCGATCGGCGTGATCGCCATCGACTCCCTCTTCTCCCCGGTGACCCGCGTCCGTTACGCGGTGGAGGCCGCCCGCGTTGGCCAGCGCACCGACTACGACAAGCTGATCCTCGAGGTGTGGACCGATGGCCGGCTTTCGCCGGACGACGCCCTCACCCAGGCCTCGGCCATCCTGCAGCACCACCTCGACGTGTTCGTCGGATATGACAAGAACGCGGTCGAGTTCGAGGTGGAGGTCAAGCCCCAGGACGACGAGAAGGCCAAGCTCAAGAAGCTCCTGAACATGAGCGTCAACGAGATCGAGCTCAGCGTCCGCGCGGCCAACTGCCTCAACAACGCCAACATCACCACCGTGGGTCAGTTGGCGATGAAGACCGAGCAGGAGATGCTCAAGTACCGCAACTTCGGCAAGAAGTCCCTGAACGAGATCAAGGAGAAGCTCACCGGGCTCAACCTGACCCTCGGAATGAACATCGACCCGGCCCTGCTGGATGCGCCGGCCGAAAACAAGAATCCTTAACCCGACTGAATTATGCGCCACCTTAAGCGCAACAAGAAACTGGGTCGCAAAGGCGACCACCGAAACGCCATGCTGGCCAACTTGGTGAGCTCACTCATCAAGCACAAGCGGGTCACCACCACTCTGGCCAAGGCGAAAGCCGCCCGTCCGGTCGCCGAGAAGCTGCTGACGCTGGGCAAGGCGGCGAACGAGGCGCTCGCCACGGCGAGCTCCGCCTCCGATGCCGCAAGCAAGGCCAAGGCCGCGGCGGCCAACGTCCACAACCGCCGTCTGGTGGCCGCCCGCCTGCGTCAGCAGCCGCGCAGCCACTTCCGCGGAACCCCGACCGTCAAGGGCAAGGAATTGCGCGAGGC
>Ga0315904_10012933_pt1 | contig 10498 bp, 4 predicted proteins | sample LakEriMetagenome_6_FD_203529 | JGI IMG/M metagenome (GOLD analysis project Ga0315904, IMG submission 203529) | Freshwater fungal communities from buoy surface, Lake Erie, Ohio, United States - Buoy 12 MA120 | ecosystem: Environmental > Aquatic > Freshwater > Lake | place: USA: Lake Erie, Ohio... | reverse complement strand
GTCACCCGGGTCACGACGGTCGAGATCTCACCCGGGACGGTGGTGGGCCGCGCCGCGTGCGATGTCCGGGTCGAGGCGGGCGAGGCGTTCGGCATCGCGGCCCGGATCGCACCGGGATGGTTCATCGACGCCGTCGAGGCGGTCGACTGGCAGGCCGATGCAGGCCCCGACGCCGACGAGACGCTTCGGGCGGCGCCCCTGGCCGACGCGACCCGCACGATCGACTGGCGTGTGGTGCGGGCGCTCGGGGTCGCCGAACTGCGGATCGACCTCGCCGAGGCGGCCACGCGGACCCGCCCGCTCGGGCTGCGGATCACGGGGCATCGCCGCGGCGTGCCGCTGGGCGGCACGTTCGTCACCTCCGACATGGACATGGTTCGACTCGACGGGGAGGCGCCCGACGCGGCCCTGCTCGATTTCCGGGTCGGGCCGGAGGCCGTCATCGAGATCGACGGCAGTCCGGTCGGCATCCTCGCGGCCGACGGCCGGTTCGCCCCGTTGGTGGAGCCCGGCTCCGCACGGGCGCGGATCCCCGGGGGCGTGAGGGCTGCCGCCCGGGAGGCGCGGCTCGTGCAACGACGCCCGCCGCTGGATGCTGAGGTGCAGGTGCAGCTGGTCGCCCGCGACGGCCAGCTCGCGGAATCGACCACCGTCACGTGCCGGCCCGACGCGGGCGCCATCGATTCGGTGGTGGTGCACTTCTCCGAGCCACTCGGCGATTCGGCGGCGTGGTCGCTTCTCCACCCCGAGGGGACCACGGTGGTGCCGCGCCGGCTGGACGCGGCCGACGACGGCTCGCGGGGCCGCCGGCCCCGCGGCGTGGCGGAGTCGTGGCTCCTGGAACTGCGGCCCGCAGTGGACGGCGAGGTGACGCTGCGGGCCGCACGGACCAGGCCCTTCGCCGGTCCGGTGCCGGTGTCGCTCGCCTGGGTGGATGGATCGACGGACGAGCGGGGAACGCTGCTGGTTCGCGGCGCGGCGGGCGGGCGGCCGGCCGTGATCAATCGCGGCCTCTGGGAACTGCCGCCGGAGGCCGCCGAACCCGGCGATGCGGCGGGCGTGGTCGCCGAGTTTCGCTATGCCGGCCCCGACTCGTTCGACGTCGAAGACGGCTCGCCGGCTGAGGTCGTGCCGGTGCCGGCCGCCGAGGCCAGGGCCTGGGCGTGGCACGAACGGACGACGGCGTGGTGCCACGAGGCGGGCCGAACCGAGTTCGAGTCGCGGTATGACGTGGAAAACCGCGGTCGTGGTGAGCTCGTGTTCGCCGTGCCCGCGGGCACCACGCTTCGCGAGATCGTCGTCGACGGCGAGGCGGCCTCCTTCGACGTCGCGCGGGCCTCGGCTGCCGACGTCCGCGTCGATCTGCCCGCGGACCGCGTGCGATGCGAGTTGGTCGTTCGCGGCGAGGTGGCCACCGTGGGCGGGGCCGGCGCGCGGCGGGTCGATCTTCAGCCCTGCGCCATCGATGCACCCGTGCTGGGTCGGCAACTCGCCCTGATGGTGCCGCCGGCGCTCGAGGTGGTCGGGCATCGTCCCGCGGACGAACCGCGGGCCGGCGTGCTGACGCGGCTCTTCGATGCCGGCGTGGCGGGGCATTCGGCCTTGCCCCCCGGAGCGGCGGTCGGCTTTCGAAGGGTCGAGATCGCCTCCACGGCCGCGGGCGCGGCGCGGACGGCACTCGTCGTTCGCCGCGACCTTCTCGCGTCGATGTCGATCCTCGCCTGGATCTTCGCGGCCGCGGTGACCGCGTGGGCCCTTCCCAGGGCCCGGGCCGCCGTGCTGGTGGCCGGCTGCGTCACGGCCATCGTGGCGCTGTGGATCGATCAACCTCTGGTCGCGGTGGCCCGGGCCGCCTGGTGGGGCGTGCTGACGGGCGGTGTGCTCGGACTGGCGCAGCGACGGGCCCTCGTGGCGGTCGCGGTGGCGGCGGCGCTGGCTGGGGGCGTGGCCCACGACGCGCGGGCCGCCGAGCCGTGGCGGGTCTACTTTCCAGATGACGATGCGGGCATGGTGCTCGTGCCCGAACCGCTGCATCGCCTGCTCGCCGAGGATGAGGCGGCCGCCGCGGCCGCGGTCCGCGTGCGGTCCTGCAGCCTGCGGATTCCGGCGGCGGAGGCGGGCGGCTGGAAGCTGTCGCTGGAAATCGAGGCGGACCGCGGGGGCGTGCTCGTGGTGCGGCAGCAGGAGGGGTGTCGCTGGGAGCCGCCGCGTGACACGGCTGCCGGCATGATGGTCGATGTCACGCCCGACGGACGAGAGGCACGCATCGTCGCGACGGCGCCCGGCATTCGCAGCCTCGTTCTCGGCGTCGTGCCGGTGATGGTCGGCCGCGGCCTCGTTGAATCGTGCGTCGTCGCCCTTCCCCCGGCGGCCAGTTCGGAGGTGATCGTGCTCGATGCGGCCGCAGGCTGGCAGTGCGATCGCTGGGACGCAGAGGGCACGTGGTCGCCGGCGCGAGCGATCGACGACCGCTTCGACGTCTCGCACGCGAAGGCAACGCGGCTCTCCCGCTCGCGAGACCCGCGGCATCCGCTGGCCGACCGGATGCGGGAGGTGGTCAGCGTGAACGAGGTTTCGTGGTCGAGGGCGGCGTGCCGGCTCCGCGCGAGGTTCGAGATCGACGCCGGCTCATCGACCGTTCGAGAGGTCGTGATCCGGACGAGTCCGGGGCTCCGTGCCGTCGCCGAAGCGGGCGGCGTCGAGGCCCGTCGGCTTGCGGGCGACCGCTGGATCGCGGAAGTGGACGAGCCCGCTCCGGGCCGCACGGTCGTGGAGTGCGGCTTCGAACTGCCGATCGTCGAGCCCGTGGGCCTGTTCGACGTGCCCTTCGCATGGCTCGAGAACGTGGAGGCTGACGTGCGCTCGGTCCGCTGCCTCGCGGATCCCGAGTTCGACGTCGTTCCGGAGTTGCCCGCCGGCCTGACGCTCTTTCGGCCCCGCGATCCCGAGCCGGCGCTGGTCGCGGCCTGGCGAACCGAGGCACTCGCCGGCCCACGCGGCCCCGAGCCGGCCGCGGCCGCCGGGATGCGGCCGCAGGCCCCGGCGGGAGATCGCGGGGCCCGCGTCGCGATTCGTCGCCGGCCCACGGCGGTCGAGGTGGTGCAGCGGCTCGATGTCGCCTATGCGATCGATCACGTGGCCCTCACGCTGGAGGCCGAGATCGACTCCCTCGCCGCGCCCCTGCTGACGATTCCGATCGAACTTCCGGTGGATGCGGTCGTCGATGCCTGTGTGCTTCGCCAGCGGGACGGCGAGGAGGAGCGGCCCGTCGATGCCTTCGCGGCCCGGGCCGAAGCCGAGCGGCTGACCGTGGTGGTGCAGCGGCCCCGATCCGGGCGGTATCTCCTGCAGCTGGAGGCCCGTGTGCCCGGCATTCCGGCGCCGGCGGCCGCGATGCCCCTGGCTCGGTCCGGCCAGTCCGGCGCCGCGCCTCTGGTCGTGACGTGGCGGTCGGCCGCCGACATCCTCGTGGACGTGGCGCCCGATGCGGGTGGCGTTGCCAGCGAGGTGCGCGAAGTGGCTGCGGGCGAGCCTGGTCCGTTGGCGACGGTGACGGTCATGGAGTCGGGCGAGCGGGCCGGCACCTTCGGTGAAGCCGGTATGGCGGCGACCGGCCCCGACGATCCGCTCGGCCCGGCGCTCGAAGCGGTGATGGTCCACGCGGCGATCGACGGCCGCGGCCGCGTGTGGGGGCTGGCGCGGTTCGACCTCGCGGCGGCGACCCGCGACGTGACGCTCCGCATGCCTGCCGGCATGCGGGTCTTCGACATCCTGATCGACGGCCGCGAGGCCCGCGCCACCCCGGGCACCGACGAGACGTGGCGGGTTTCACTCCACGACATCCGCTGGCCGCGCACCATGCTCGTCGTGTACGCGGGCGACGTGGCCGGTCGCCCTACCCGAGGCGACGTGATCCTGCTCGAGCCGCCGCGAATTGACGGAGTCAGAAGCCGCGAGGTGCTGTGGTCGATCGACTCGCCGGACGGCATCGCGTTGCGGCTCGTCGGCGAGTCGGAGCCGCTCGACATCGTGGCCTGGGGAAGCCGCCGTGACGCGGCGCGGCGGCGGATGGCCGCCCTATTCGACCGGGCGCTGGAGAACGTGGCCGGGCCCGAGAGCGGTCGGCTGGCGGCCTTTGCCCGCCGGCGGGCGGATGGGGAGCCGCCCGCGCTCGAGTCGGCCTGGGACCGAGCGTTGGCGGCGCCCGCGGCGGAGCGACGACTGTTCGCGGTCGCGGCGGGTGAGCAGGGAGTCACGCTGCGTGCCGCTCGTAGTGGAGATCCAACCACCACGGCCCGCGGCGTCGCGACGCTCGTGGTGCTCGCCGCGCTGGCCGTCGCGTGGGGGATGACGGCGCAGCGGATGGTGGACGTTCGCGGCAAGCTTCGCGCGGTCTGGCCGTGGGCCACGCTCGCGGGAGGCGTCGGCTGGATCGTCTGGCTCCGGCCGGCGTTGCCGGGCTGGACCCTCGCCGTCGTCGGTGTGCTTGCCGCGATCGTGAGGTTCCTGTCCCGCAGGATCCCGCGCCCGGCCGAGACGGCACCCGCGGACGCATCGACGCAGGCGCTCCCGCCGCGTTGAGAAAGGCCGATTTTTTCGCGGTGCCGCGGTCCGCCGCGGCAATCGGGGCGGACCCGGCAAGCATCCAAAGCGGTCTGGCCGCCTTCCGGGGCCGCCGCTACCGTCCGCCGCCCGTGACCAGGCCCGGGAGGGATCCCGGCACGTCCACCGCAGTGCATGGAGGCGAGGATCGCATGCTGAGAGGATTGTTCCGCATCGGCCGCCGTGGGTTGACCGTCGCCCTGACGCTGGGAATCGCCCTCGCCGCACTGGGACCGGCGGGGACGGCCGTCGCGGCCGGATACCGGACGGCGAACTTCGTCGTCGAGGCGCCCACGGAGAATCTCGCCCGCAAGATCGGCGATGCCGCGGAGCAGTATCGTCAAACGCTGGCGGTGGAGTGGACCGGCAGCCCGCTGCCGAGGTGGAGCCGCCCATGCCCGATCACGGCCCAGGTGGCGCCGCACCTCGGTGCCGGCGGGGCCACGAGCTTCGTGTTCGACCGTGGCGAGGTGTTCAACTGGACGATGACGATCCAGGGGAGCGAGGAGCGGATTCTCGACTCGGTGCTGCCGCACGAGATCACGCACACGATCTTCGCGAGCTACTTCCGCCGGCCGCTGCCCCGCTGGGCGGACGAGGGTGCCTGCACGACCGTCGAGCACCCCGTGGAGCGGGCCCGGCAGCACCGGCTGCTGCTCGAGTTCCTCACGACAGGCCGCGGCATCGCGTTTCCCGACATGTTCGCGATGAAGGAGTATCCGGCCGACGTGCTGCCGCTCTACTCGCAGGGCTATTCGCTCGCCCGCTACCTGATCGAGCGGGGCGGCCGGCACAAGTACGTCTCCTTCGTGTCCGATGGCCTTTCGAGCGAAAACTGGTCGGCCGCCCTCGAGAAGCACTATGGCGTGCCGACGGTGGCCCAGATGCAGCACGTCTGGCTCGACTGGGTGAAGCAGGGCTGCCCCGCGCCGCCGGCGTCGCTCGCGGCCGCCGTGCCGCCTCCGGTCGCCTCGTGGTCGGCCACGACCCGCGGCCAAAGCCCCGACACGCCGCCGCCATCGCCCGCGTCCGTGGCCTCGGCCCCGGTGACCACAAGCGCGGCCCGCACGTCGATCTACGCCCAGGCCCGCCGCGGCCAGACCGCGGCCGCGACCCGCTGAGTTCGCGCCGAGGTGCCCAGGGGGATCGTTGCCCGGGGTGGCCTGCTCACGCGAACACCGCATCGACGGCAACACCCCGGCCATCCTCGGTGGCGTAGAAGGGCCGGCCCTCGATGTCGTAGACGGTCTTCGGGCTGATCCCCATGGCCGTGAACAGCGTGGCGTGGAGGTCGGTGATCGTCACCGGGTTCTCGATCGCCATGCAGGGCCGTTCGTCGGCCGTCCTGCCGTGCACGTAGCCCCGCTTCGTTCCGCCGCCGAACAGCACCACCGACGAGCCGCCCGTGAAGTGCCGGTGCTGGCCGTAGTGCTCCGGAAGCTGGAGAAAGTCCTTGGGCGACGACGCCTGGTCGTTGGCCGTCGAGCCGGGCTGGCCTTCGGTGATCATGTCGCGGCTGAACTCGCTGGCGATCACGACGAGCGTCCGGTCGAGCAGCCCGCGCTCCTCGAGTTCGCGGACGAGCGTCGCGATCGGCCGGTCGATCATGGCGTGGAGCTTCGCCATCCGCTCGTGGCCGCGCTCGTGGGTGTCCCAGTGGACGAACGGCACGTACTCCGTGGTCACCTCCACGTAGCGGGCGCCGTGCTCGACGAGCCGGCGGGCGAGCAGGCAGCCCCGGCCGAACCGGCCGTCGTCTCCCCCCATGTCGTACCGCTCGCGGACCTCCTGTGGCTCGAGCGTGATGTCGAAGGCGTCCTTCTCCGTGGCGCCGAGCAGCCGGTGGGCGTTGTCGATGGCCCGGAGCATCGACTCCTGGTGGTAGTCGCTGGCAAACTCGCCGTGCGGCCCCGCCGTCACGAGCTTCTTGAACCGGGCATAGCGGCTCCCGAACCGCTCCGCCTGCATGCCCCGCGGCGGTCGGACCGCGAGGGCGGCCTGCTCCGGGAAGGGCAGGTTCATCGGCCCAAACTCGCTGCCGAAGAACCCCGCGGTGGTGAACGCCTTGATCTCCTCGTTCTCGCCGATCCCCTCGAGCCGCTGGCCGATGTTCACGAAGGCTGGCATCACAGGGTTCCGCGGACCGAGCACGCGGCTCATCCAGGCGCCGATGTGGGGGCAGGCCACCGTCTGCGGGGGCACGTAGCCGGTGTGCCAGTGGTACTGGTGTCGCGAGTGGAGGATGCTGCCGAGGTCAGGCTGCACGTGCGAGCGGATCAGCGTGCCCCGGTCGAGGATCCGGGCGATTTCGGGCAGGCCGTCGACGATTCGGCAGCCGTCGATCGCCGTGGGGATCGATGGAAACGTGCTGATCACGTCGGCGACGGCGAGCCCCGGCTCGAAGGGTTTGTGCTTCTTGGGGTCGAACGTATCGGGGGCCGCCATGCCGCCGGCCATCCAGAGGACGATGATGGCGTCGGCCTTCGGGGCGGGGTGCACGACCGCCGCGGCGGTGCTTGCCCGGGCCCGGGGTTCCGGCAGGGCGAGGGTCGCGGTGGTGGCAGCGGCCAGGCTCTTGAGGTAGTCGCGGCGGGTCAGCATGGCCGATCTCCTAGCGGATCAGTTGAAACTCCGGCAGCATCGCGACGGCCCACAGGCAGTCCGCGACGGTCTCCGGGGTGGGCGTCTCGCCAAGCATTTCGAGCGTAGCGGCCTGCTCGGCCGCCGTCGGCGAGCGAGCCAGCGAGGCGGCGAAGATCCACCTACAAATCATATCGGCGTTGGGGCCGCTGTCCGCGAGCACGCGGCGGCCGCCCGCTTGGAACTCGTCGGCCAGAGCCTGTTCGTTGGCCAGCTGGATCGCCTCCAGCGTGGTCAGGTCGGCCGGCCGGCTGGTCACCACCTGGTCACGATTCGGTCGGCCGAGCGCCGCCATCAGTGGCGTGCACTTCACGAGCGTTGCCCGCACCATCGGCAGCGGTCGTGGGGAACTCGAGGCGGCGACGCGGGCCGCAAAGGCGTCGTCGCTGCTGGCCCAGGCGGTGGTGTCGACTACGGGGGCGGCGGGCTGCCACTCGACTGGCGGGGTGGCATCGGGATAGCGGCCCTTGTCGTCGGGCAGCGTGGCCGTCCACTGCCACGACGCGTCGGTGGCCACCGCTCGCAGAGGTGCGTCGCCGGCGCGCACGAGCAGTTCGAGCCGCAGGCCGGCGATGCCGCCCGCATCGGTGACGACGGCAAGCAGTTCGTTGCCGCCCGCCCGCAGCTTTCGGGGCACGGTCATCACCGGCGTCTGCCAATGCTTGATCGTCGTCAGCTTCTCGCCGTTGAGGAACACGGCGGCGGAGTTGTCCGCCAGTCCGATCAGGATGCCGACCGCCTCGTCGGGGCACTGGAAGGTGGTTCGGAAGGCGAGCTTCGCGCCTTCGTCGGTGCCGCCGCGGGGGTTGGACCAGATCCAGCGTGCGGCGGGAGGGGGCACTGGCGGATCGCCCGGCAGTCGCACGAAGCGGTCCACATTGGCCTCGGCCGCGATCGGGGCTGCGCCGGTGATCTGCCAGACCGCGTCGGTGAACTGCTCTGCCGTCATCCGCCTGGGCAGGGGGCCGCGGAAGACATAGTCGCGGCCGAGTGGCAGCGCCGAGACCGCGGGCGTCGCTGCGCCGTAGGCCTCCGACGTGCAGATCGTCTCGAGCACGTGCTTGACGTTCCAGCCGGAGTCGACCAGGTCGCAGGCCAGGATTTCGAGCAAGTCCTCGCTCCAGGGACGCGTCCGCAGGCTGTCGACGGGATGCACGAGACCGCGCCCCATGAGCCGGTGCCAGAGCCGGTTGACGAGGTTGCGGGACAGCCAGCCGTTGCCGGGGTTCGTCATCAGCGCCGCCAGCTGCTCGAGCCGCTGCCGGGGCGGTGCGGCAGCATCGACCTGGCCGAGTTCGGTGAACATCCAGCCCGGAGTGGCGATGGTGCCGGTGGCCTTCTCGCAGCGGTGCAGTTCGAGGGGCTGTTCCGCCATGATCGCCGCGAGGTCGTAGGTCTCGCGGAGCTTCCAGCGGTCGACGAACGAGTCGTGGCAGCTGGCGCACTTGAGGTTGATTCCCAGGAACGTCTGCCCCACGTTCTGGGCGAACTGGATCGGCACGGTCTGGCTGGCGTTGACCGTGCCCCGCCACACGATCCCGTCGATGAACCCGCGCGACTCTTTCGCCGGCGCGATCAGTTCCCGCACGAAGCGGTCGAAAGGCATGTTGTCGACCAGCGCCTGGTGGAGCCAGGCCGTGATCTGCCGGCGGCCTCCGGTGATGAATCCTGTGCCCGTGTAGTCGTTGCGGAGCAGGTCGTTCCAGAACGTCATCCAGTGCTCCGCCCAGGCGATGCGGTCGTCGAGCAGTTCACGCACGAGGACGGCCCGCTTCTCGACGCGGGAGTCGGCCACGAAGGCCTCGACGCGCTCGGGGGCGGGGAGAAGGCCGACGAGGTCGAGGCTCGCGCGGCGGATGAAGGTGCGGTCGTCGCAGCGGGGCGGTCGGGCCACGCCCTGTTCCCGCCACATGGCGTCGATCACGCGATCCACCGGATGGACGCGGCCGCCCTCGGCTGCCGGCAGGTCGACCCGTCGCAGCGCCAGCGGTGGCTCCCACGTGCTTCGCTCGAAGGCGAATCCAGCCTCCCAGGGCGCCTTCTCGTCGACCCACCGCCGCAGCACGTCGACCACCTCCGGCGGCAGTGGTTCGGCATCGCTCGGCATCCGGACCTCGGGATCCGGGCTCGTGATCCGGGCGATGATCTCGCTCTCGTCGGATCGGCCTTCGACGAATCCCTGCACGCCCGAATCGCCGCCGGCAAGCAGGTCTTCGCGGGTGTTCATGGAAAACCCGCCCTGCCGAGCGTCGCCCGTGTGGCACTCGCCGCAGTGCTTCTTGAGGAGCGGCACCACGTCGTGGGCGAAGTCGAGGCCGCGGGCACCGGGTGCCACGAGCGCCCATGCGGCGATCGACCAGACGACTGCGCGACCGCGGCTTCGTATCGGCGTCACCATTGACGCTAGTTTTATCTCGCCGTCGAATTGTGGGTCAATCAAGCGAATGCGTCGTGGACGTCTACTCGACGCGGGCGGCGGCGGGCGAGCACCACGCCGGCGACTGCGGCAGCCCCGGCGAGGATGGTGACCGTCGGCTCGGGGACCGCGACGGCGAACGTGATCGTGCCGCCGGTCCCCTGGAGCACGTTCGACGCGCCCTGGTAGGACACGGAGGTGTTACCCGAGATGGCGAACGTGCCGGTGCTCACCGCATCGTTCCAGGTGCCGTTGGGACCGGTGTACATGGCAGCGAACGCCGCGGACTCGATGTGCAGGGAACTGAAGCCGCCCGTGAAGGCGGCCCACTCGATGTAGGGGGTCGTGCTGTTCAGTCCGCAGTATTCCGACGGCCACGAATACGTGGTGGTGCCGGAGACGGCCGTGAGCGAGGTGAGAGAACTGGATCCCGGAGGAGAGTCGAGGTCGACGGCAGCGGTCATGTCGGGCACGGTGAGCGTGCCCCCCCAGGAGTTGCCCGAGGCCGAGTTCACGGAATAGGTGAGGACCGTCGCGCGAGCTTCCGCGGTGAGCAGCAGTGCGGCCGAAAGACAGAGCGTGAGCAGGATCGGAAGCGTGGGGCGGGTCATGGCAGCGGATTCCTCTGGTGGTGTCGGGGGTGGGCACATGTATTGAGCGAAGAACCGCATGCTGCGTCCATGGCATGCGACCGAAAAGTGACGAATCGGGCACGGGCGGGGACGAACCGGCGGACGTGAACCGCTTTGCGCAGGGCGGCGCGTGCGCCTTCGTGCACCGGGGCGATCCGTCCGGCGGGCGTGGCGGTCGTCACCGGCGGGCGCGGCGCGAGACGGCGTC
>Ga0315904_10012932_pt1 | contig 10499 bp, 11 predicted proteins | sample LakEriMetagenome_6_FD_203529 | JGI IMG/M metagenome (GOLD analysis project Ga0315904, IMG submission 203529) | Freshwater fungal communities from buoy surface, Lake Erie, Ohio, United States - Buoy 12 MA120 | ecosystem: Environmental > Aquatic > Freshwater > Lake | place: USA: Lake Erie, Ohio... | reverse complement strand
CATCGCCCTGCTCCATCGTCCCCCTCTTGCCGGAGGTGCCGTTTGAAAGCTTTCGTGGTGGGCCCGCAGGGGCCGGTCATCGCCCACGTACCCGAGCCGTCGCCGGGGCCTCGCGAGGTGCTGGTGCGCGTGCGCGCCTGCGGTCTGAATCGCGCCGACCTTGGCATGGCCGCCGGGCATCACCACGGTGCGGCCGGCGGTGCCGGCGCGGTGCTGGGTCTCGAAGCCGCGGGCGAGGTGCTCGCGCTGGGCGCTGAAGTCGATGGCCTGCGCGTCGGCGATCGCATCATGTGCTCGGGCAGCGGCGCCTTTGCCGAACTCATGGTGGCCGACGCCGGCCGGGTCACCCCCATGCCGGGCGCGGCGCTCGGTTTCGAGCAGGCCGCTGGCCTGCCGGTCGCGCTGCAGACCATGCACGATGCGGTGATCACCCATGGGCAGCTGCGGCCCGGCGGCACGGTGCTCGTCCAGGGAGCGAGCTCGGGCGTTGGTCTGATGGCGATGCAGATCGCCCGCTGGCGTGGCGCAAGCCTCGTGATCGGCACGTCCACCGACCCCAGCCGACGCGCGCGTCTGGGTGAGTTCGGCGCCCACCTCGCGCTCGACAGCGCCGATGTCGGCTGGGTCGGTCAGGTGCTCGAGGCCACCGCAGGCCTCGGGGCCGATGTCGTGATCGACCAGGTCAGCGGCGCGCTGACCAACCAGACGATGCGCGCCACGCGCATCCTCGGGCGCATCGTCAATGTCGGGCGGCTCGGCGGCATGCGCGCCGACTTCGATTTCGACCTGCACGCGCTGCGCCGCATCAGCTACATCGGCGTCACCTTCCGCACGCGCTCCGTGGCGGAGGTCGCCGAGATCAACGCCCGGATGCGCACCGATCTCGAGGCCGAGCTTGCAGCCGGCCGCATCGGCCTGCCCGTCGACCGCGTCTTCGCGTTCGACGATGCGGCTGCCGCCCTCGAGCACATGCGCGCCAACCGGCACTTCGGCAAGCTGATCCTGCAGCTATGAGCGACGCCCCCGAGTCTCCAATCGACGGCATCGCGCTGCGTTCGGTGGTTGCCAACGGCATCAGGCAGCGCTACGCCGAATGCGGCACCGGGCCGCTGGTGCTGCTGTGCCACGGCTGGCCCGAGAGCTGGTACTCGTGGCGTCACACCATGCGCGCGCTGGGCGCAGCGGGTTGGCGCTGTGTCGCGCCCGATATGCGCGGCTACGGCGGGACGGATGCGCCCGAGGCGATCGAGCGCTACACCATCCTCGATCTGGTCGGCGACATGGTCGGGCTGCTGCGCGAGCTGGGCGCCGCCGAGGCGGTGGTGGTCGGTCACGACTGGGGCGCGCCGGTCGCCTGGCACTGCGCGCTGCTGCGCCCGGACCTCTTCCGGGCGGTGGCGGGGCTCAGCGTGCCCTGGGCGCCACGGGGCGGCATCGATCTGCTCGGCGCCCTCGATCGGCTGGGCGTCACCCGCTTCTACATGCAGTACTTCCAGACGCCTGGCGTGGCCGAGGCCGAACTGGAGGCCGATGTGCGGGCCTCACTGCGCCGCATCTATTACTCGGCCAGCGGCGACGGTGCCGGGCAGGGCAGGGGGTTTGCCCAGTTGCCCGAGGGCGGCGGGCTGCTCACGGGCGTTACCGATCCGGCAGCGCTCCCAGCGTGGCTCACCGAGGCCGATCTCGACTGGTATGCCGCGCAGTTCGCGCACAGCGGTTTTCGGGGCGGGCTCAACTGGTATCGGAATCTCACCCGCAACTGGCACCTGATGGCGCCCTGGCACGGACAGCCGATACATCAGCCTTCGCTGTTCATCGCGGGCAGTCGCGACGGCGTGCTGAAGTTTCCGGCGTCGATGCAGCAGATCGAGGCGTTTTCGCGCACCCTTCCGGGGCTGCGCGGCTGCCACATCGTGGATGGCGCCGGCCACTGGGTGCAGCAGGAACGGCCCGACGAGGTCAGTGCCCTGCTGCTGGCATTCCTCGAGGGCCTTGCAGCCTGACCGGGCGCCGGCAGGCGCCCGGGGCGACATGGTGCGTCAGGCCTTCTTGACCCAGGCGCTGCACCAGCCCTTGCCGGCAACCTGCTTGCCCGCGAAGAGCGGGCAGCCACCCATCGCGTCGGTGGCCTTGCCCTGGTAGAGCGAGCAGTTGTTGCAGAGCTGGCCGGCTGCGAACTTGGGGAACTTCGCCTTGTCGACCTTCGTGGCATCGGCCTTGTAGCCGAGCGCGACGGCCTGGGGGTCGGTCTCGGAGAGAGCGGCACCCTGCGCTTGCGCGTGGTGGCCGGCGGCAAGCGCGGCGCCACCGAGGCTGACCTGAACGATGAAGGTGCGGCGGGATGTCATGAGAGTCGGCTCCTGCGAGGAAGGTGAGAGAGCCGAAACGCTATCAGAAAGGTGCCCGGCCCGGGGCGATGCCCGAGTGCGGCCGACGGCCGGGCCCTGAGCGCGCGCCGGCGGGCGGTTCGGGGCCGGCCAGGCGGCGCGTGCTGCCGGTCAACCGCCCGACAGGCTGGTGCCGTCTTCGAGCAGCCGGCCCGCCAGGTGGGCCGTGCAGTCGAGAAGGTCGGCCGCGTGCGGCGCCTCGGCCGCGAGCACCGACACCGAGGTGTTGGCGATGCGCGCGGGCACCTCGATGCCGGCGGGCAGCTGCACGTGGTGGCGCAGCAAGGCCTTGATCACCAGGCCGTGCGTGACCACCGCCAGCGGCCCGCCGAGCGTACGCCGCAGGCGCAGCGCCTCCTCGAAGGCGGTGGCCACCCGCGCGAGAAAGACCGCCATCGACTCGCCTCCCGGCGGCGCGGCGTCCATCGCAATCGGGTCGTAGTCGAAGCTGTCGAAGGGCAGGCCGCGCAGGTCGCCGAAGTTGCGCTCGTGCAGCAATGCGGACGTGTGCAGGGGCAGGCCGGTGGCCGCGGCGAGCGGCCGCGCCGTATCGTGGGCGCGCCGCAGATCGCTGCTCAGGATGCCCGCCAGCGGCTGGGCGGCCAGCCGTTGGGCGAGGGCGGCTGCCTGCGCCAGGCCGCGTTCGCTCAGCGGTGTGTCGGGCGGCTGCAGCACTCGGGCAGCGTTGAGCGGCGTCTCGCCGTGTCTGACCAGCAGGATCGTCATGATCGAATCGTCCTTGTCGCGCCGGGCGATCCCGCCCGGCTCGTGCATCGTGCGGGCGACCGCGCCCGGCGCCTGCATCTTGGGGGACACCGGCGATCGCCGGCAACCGTCGTGTCGGGCCGCTGCGCCGCGGTCCGCGGATTCCGGGACGAAGGGCGCCGCCCTGGCGCCGCCCTGCCAGCCACGCGGCACCGGCGCGCGTGGCCGCTGTGCTATCGTCGATCGCGACCCTGCGAGTGCCAGGGCACGGCGGCGCCGATCGGCGCGCCGGGGCCGCACGCCCGTCACCATGACCTCAGCCGCCGATCCCCCCGACACCGCCCGGCCGGCCAGCGCCGGCGCGCCGCCCGCTCAGGCCGCGGTACCTCCCGCCACCGGACCGCTTGCCGGCATCCGCGTCCTCGACCTCACGTCGGTCGTGCTCGGTCCGCTCGCCACCCAGATCCTCGGCGACTACGGCGCCGAGGTCATCAAGATCGAAGCCCTCGAAGGCGACCTGATGCGCGCCAACGGCGTGTCGCGCAACCGCGGCATGAGCTCGATCTTCCTGGCCATCAACCGCAACAAGCGTTCGCTCGCGCTCGATCTGAAGTCGTCGCGCGGGCGCGCCGTGCTCGAGCGGCTGATCCCCACCGCCGACGTGTTCGTCCACAACATGCGGGTGGCCGCGATCGAGCGGCTCGGCTTCGGCTACCGGCGGGTGGCCGAGCTGCATCCGCGCATCGTGTATTGCGCGGCCACCGGCTTCGGCCAGGACGGCCCCGATCGCGACAAGCCGGCCTTCGACGACATCATCCAGGCAGCCTGCGGTCTGGTCGGTCTCAACCTCGTCCAGCAGCCGTTGCCCGACTACGTGCCCAGCCTCATCGCCGACAAGACCACCGGCATGGCGGTGGTCAATGCGGTGCTTGCCGCGCTGCTGCACCGCGAGCGCACCGGGCGCGGCCAGAGCGTCGAGGTGCCGATGCTCGAGACCATGGCCGCGTTCGTGCTCGCCGAGCATCTCGGCGGGCTCACCTTCGAGCCGGCACCGGCCCCTCCCGGCTACGCCCGCCTGCTGACCGGCGGGCGCAAGCCGGCGCCAACCCGCGACGGCTTCATCGCCATCCTCCCCTACACCGGCGAGCACTGGGAGGCGTTCTTTCGCATCGCCGGGCGCGAGGAACTCATCGAGCGCTACGAACTCGCCGACCGGCACCGCCGCAACCAGCACATTCGCGAGCTCTACGCGCACCTCGCCGAGATCACGCGCGGCAAGACCACCGCCGAGTGGATGGCAATCTGCGAGCGTCTCGACGTGCCGGCCACGCCCATCATGCGCCTCGACGATCTGCCCGAGCATCCGCACCTGAAGGCGGTCGATTTCCTGCCGCGCGCCCACATGCCCGGCCAGGGCACGATCCGCTATGCCCGTCCGCCGGTGCGGTTCCACGACTCGCCGGCGCAGGTGCGCCGCTTCGCGCCGCGCGTGGGCGAGCACACGGCCGACATCCTGGCCGAAGCCGGCTACGCCGCCGCCGAGATCGACGCGCTGGCGGCCGCGCGCGTCGTCGGCCTCGATCCCGGCCCCGCGGCCTGAGGCGGGCGCGATCGTGTTCCGCGACGACCTGCTTGGCGGCAAGCGCATCCTCGTCACCGGAGGCGGCTCGGGGCTGGGCGCGGCGATGACCCGCCGGTTCACCGAGCTCGGCGCCACCGTGCACATCGCCGGTCGCCGCCTCGAGGTCCTCAACGAGACCGCCGCCGCGATCGCTCGCGATCTCGGCCGGCCCGTGCACCCGCACGCCTGCGACGTGCGCGATCCCGAGGCCGTCGCTCGCACCCTCGATGCGATCTGGGCCGAGGGGCCGCTCGACGTGCTGGTCAACAACGCGGCGGCGACCTTCGTCGCGCGCACCGAGGAGCTCTCGTCGCGCGCGGTCGACGCCATCCTCGGCCCCACGCTGCACGGCGCGATCCACGGCACGCTGGCCGCCGGCCGGCGCTGGATCGCCTCGGGCCACCGCGGCGTGGTGCTGAGCATCCTGTCGACCAGCACGATCACCGGCCGAGCGTTCACCGTGCCCTCGGCGATCGCGAAGTCGGGCGTGCTCGCCATGATCCGCAGCCTGGCCGTCGAGTGGGGCCCGCGCGGCATCCGCCTGGTGGCGATCGCGCCGGGGCCCTTCCCGACGCCCGGCGCCTGGTCGCGGCTGCGCGTCGACGAGCGCCAGGGCAAGGGCGGGCCGGCGGCGCGCAACCCGCTGGGCCGGGTCGGCGAACACGACGAACTCGCCAATCTCGCCGCGTTCCTGGTGAGCGACCAGGCGGGCTACATCAACGGCGAGATGGTGACGATCGACGGCGGCGCGCACCTGCGCACCTCCGGCGCCGAGGACCTGCTGGGCTGGACCGAGCAGGACTGGCAGGCCATGAAACGACCCAGGAGCGACGCATGAATTTCGAACTTCCCCACGAGCACCGGATGCTCGCCGATCTCGTCACGCGTTTCGTCGACGAGGAACTGATGCCCCTCGAGAAGACCGTGCTAGAGCGCGAGGCGGCCGGCCAGGGTCACGAGCTCAACGACGACGAGCGCGCGCGCATCGACGCCCGTTCGCGCGAGCTCGGCCTGTGGGGGCTCGATGCGCCCGAGGAGCTCGGCGGCTCCAACCTGCCGGTGTCGGCGATGGTGGCCGTCAACGAGGCAATGGGCCGCACCATCGTGCCCTACTACCTGCCGCCCGATTCGCCGAACCTGCGCATGCTGCTGCTGACGGCCACGCCCGAGCAGAAGGCCCGCTATCTCGAGCCCTACACCCGTGGCGAGATGGTCTCGGCGATCGCGATCTCCGAGCCGGGCGCGGGCGGCGACCCCGCCGCGATGCGCAGCCGCGCCGAGCGCGACGGCGACCACTGGGTGATCAACGGTCGCAAGATCTGGATCAGCCGCGCCGCCAAGGCCGACTTCACCATCGTGATGGCGGCCACCGACCGCGCCAAGGGCGCGCGCGGCGGCATCTCGGCGTTCATCGTCGACAAGGGCACCCCGGGCTTCAACGTGCTGCGGCGCATTCCGATGCTGGGTGGGCACTACACCTACGAGCTCGCGCTCGAGGATCTGCGCGTGCCGCAGGGCGCGATGCTCGGCGAGGAGGGCAAGGGCTTCGCGCCGATGCAGGAGCGCCTGTCGGTGCGCCGGGTGCAGATGGCCGCCTGGTGCATCGGCCGGGCGCAGCGCGCGCTCGACATGATGGTCGAGTACGCGCCGCAGCGGTCCACCTTCGGCGTGCCGCTGTCCGAGCGCCAGGCCATCCAGTGGTGGATCGCCGATGCCGCCACCCGCATCCACGCCTGCCGCCTGATGACGCACGAGGCGGCGTGGCGGGTCGATACCGGCCGCGACGCGCGCACGCAGGTGTCGATGATCAAGGCCTACGCCACCGAGATGGCCTGGGAGATCATCGACCGCGCGATGCAGACGTTCGGCGCGATGGGCATGACCAAGGACCTGCCGCTGCAGCAGATGGCCAACGACGTACGGCTGATGCGCGTCTATGAAGGCCCCACCGAGGTGCACCGCTGGGTGGTGGCGCGCAACACGCTGGCCGGTCGCGCCTGATCCCGGGCCGGCGCACGCAGGAGGCCTTGCATGAGCGATTTCCGCTGGTCCTATCCGGCCTGCTGCGCGCACCGCGGCGCCGGTCGCCTCGCGCCCGAGAACACGCTGGCCGCCATGCGCCACGGGGCATCGCTCGGTTACCGGATGGCCGAATTTGACGTCAAGCTCAGCGCCGACGGCACGCTGGTGCTGATGCACGACGCAACGCTCGAGCGCACGACCGACGGCCACGGGCGGGTCGCGGCGGCCACGCTCGCCGATCTGGCGAAGCTCGACGCGGGCAGCTGGCACTCGGCGGCCTGGGCCGGCGAGCCGGTGCCCACGCTGGCGCGGGTGGCCCGCTGGCTGATCGCCAATGGCTGTCTGGCCAACGTCGAGATCAAGCCCTGCCCGGGCCGCGAGCGCGAGACCGGCGCGGCCGCGGCGCTCGAGGCCCGCGCGCTGTGGGCTGGCGCCAGGGTCGCGCCGCTGCTGTCGTCGTTTTCCGAGGAGGCGCTGGCGGCGGCGGCCAGAGCCGCCCCCGAACTGCCCCGGGCGCTGCTGATGACCGACCCCGGCTCCGACTGGGCCGCGCGCGCGCAGGCGCTGGGCTGCGTGGCGATCGATGTGCACCATGAGCGCATCGATGCCGCGCTGATCGCCGCGGCGCACGCCCGGCGGCTCAAGGTGATCGCCTACACGGTCAACGATCCGGCCCGTGCGCGCACGCTGTTCGATCAGGGGCTCGATCTGCTGATCACCGACGCGGTCGATCGCATCGCCTTCTCCCGGCGCCGGCCTCGCGGCTGATCGTTGCGCGCGCCACCTTCGTGGGGCGCTGCCCTGGTGCCTTGCGGGTGCCGTGCGCGCGTCACGGGCCAGCGCGCCCTGCGTATTGCGATCGGTCAATGACGCGCGATGGCGCGGGCGCGATAGTGGGTCTGTTCCAACCCCTGTCGCGAGGATGCTCATGACCCCCACCGCCGAACACCGCCAGATGCTGCTCACCGATTTGCGCGCCCGCGCGCAGCGTCTGCGCGGCGAGGTCGCTGGCAAGCTCGGCGACGCCGCCGTCGACGCGCAGGCCGGTCGCGGCGGCATCGACAGCGGCGAGTTGTCGTTCGCCGCGGCCGAGAGCGTCCTCGACCTTGCCGAAGCCTCGCGCGATCTGCGCGAACTCGACGCCATCGATCGCGCGATGACGGCGATCGAGACCGGCCGCTACGGCCGGTGCGAACAGTGCGGCAGCGAGATCGGCGCGGCAAGGCTGGCAGCGCAACCGCTCGCGCTGCGTTGCCTCGACTGCCAGAACCGCGACGAGCGCCGTACCGGGGTCCAGCCGGCCCGGCTCTGAGCCATCCGACCACGCTCCCGTGGCGGCGATGCCCGAGCGGCGGAGCCGCCGCTCTCGCTCACCCCCGACCCTCCTTTTTGTCCTCCTCGGAGATTCCGATGTCCTTCATGCACGCTGTCGTCTGGCTTGATCACCGGCACGCCCAGGTGATCGCCTTCTCGCCCAGCGCGGTCGACAAGACCGTGGTGCGCAACCCGGGCGGCCACCGTCACATCCACCACCGCTCGGGCAGCGTGGGCGCCGGTCATGCGAGCGATGACACCGCCTTCTTCGACGAGGTCGTCGCTGCCGTCGGCGACACCGCCGAGGTGCTGGTGGTCGGGCCGGGCACCGCCAAGACCGGGTTTCGTCGCCACGTCGATGCGCATCATCGGCACCTCGCGCAGCGCATCGTCGGTGTCGAGACCGCCGATCATCCCAGCGACGGCGAACTGCTGGCCTTTGCTCGCCGCCACTTCCAGCGGATCGACCGGATGCTGGGCACCGGCTGACGTCGCCCCGGGGCCGGCGGTCTGCGGCTGTGATACGGTCCGGCCACCACCGTACAGGAGCCTGCAGCGATGAGCGACGCCACCGCCGATACCAAGAGCATGGCGCTCTTCTGCGACTTCGAGAACGTCGCGCTCGGCGTGCGCGAGGCGCGCTACCAGCAGTTCGACATCAGCAAGGTGCTCGAGCGACTGCTGCTCAAGGGCAGCATCGTCGTCAAGAAGGCCTACTGCGACTGGGAGCGCTATCGTGAGTTCAAGGCCGCGATGCATCAGGCCTCGTTCGAACTGATCGAGATCCCGCACGTCCGGATGTCGGGCAAGAACTCGGCCGACATCCGGATGGTCGTCGACGCCCTCGACCTCTGCTATACGAAGTCGCACGTCGACACCTTCGTGATCATCAGCGGCGACTCCGACTTCTCGCCGCTGGTGAGCAAGCTGCGCGAGAACGCCAAGACCGTGATCGGCGTCGGGGTCAAGAACTCGACATCCGAACTGCTGATCAGCAACTGCGACGAGTTCATCTACTACGACGACCTCGTCCGCCCCGCGCGGTCGCCGCGGCGACGCGCCGCCGCGGCAGGTCCCGGCCCTCTGACGACTGGCGGGGCCGCGGCGGCGGCCACGTCGCCGGTCGCGGCCACGGCTGGCGCTTCCGGCGAGGGTCAGGGCAGCGCGCAAGCCGGCCGCGATGTCCCGACGGTCGTCCCCGCGGCAGCGGGCGAGCGGCCGTCGCGGCGGCGGCGTGTGGCACGCAAACCGGGCGAGCAGGCCGCGGGCGTCGCCGCCGACGCCGGTCCGGCTGTGCCCGAGCCCGAGGTGGGCGACGTGCCCTTGGCGGCCGCGGCGCCGGCCGAGCCCGATGCGCTCGAGGTCTCCGATCCCGGTGGCGATCGGCGCGTGCAGCAGGCGCTCGAACTCATCGTCGACACGCTCGAGGCGCTCGTCGCCGAGCGTGGCGAGGACGAAAAGATCTGGGGCTCGATGGTCAAGCAGACCCTGAGGCGTCGCAAGCCCGGCTTCAGCGAGAACTACTACGGATTCCGTTCGTTCAACCGCCTGCTCGAGGAGGCTCGCGATCGCGGTCTGATCGAACTCGATCGCGACGAGAAGTCGGGCGGCTACACCGTGCGCAGCCTGACCTGAGCGCGGCGGGGGCGCGGCGGCTGCGGCGCGCTGGGAGCTGCGCGGTTGGTGCGGCTCAGCCGTATCGCCCCTGAAGGAACCATCCTCCGTCGATGCGCGTCTGGCCTGGCCGCTCGCGGTAGATCCAGAGCAGCAGGCCGTCGTCGTCGGCGGCGATGAAGTAGTCGCGTTGCACCAGATTGCCGTCCCACCAGCCGGTCTCGATGCGCTCGGGGCCCGCCAGCAGCGTCAGCGGGCCGCCCAGCCACGGCCGCTGCTGGCGCTCGGCCAGCGGCTGTGGTTGCGCGAGCAACCATGTGGGTCTGGGCAGGCAGGCGCCGCCGCCTGCTGGCAGCATCTGTTCGGGGGCGCGTGAGGCCGCGGCGGCCGACAGGGCGTCGATGGTGGCCCGCTCGAGCCGACAGGCGGCTTCAGGGCGGTGATCGGCCTGCGGAGCCAGGCGCAGCACCCGGTCGCGGCCCAGCCTTGCCTGCAGTTGCTCGATCAGGCGGGCGATGCTCTCGCGGGCCGACGTCGGCATTGGAAAGAGGGCGCCGTTTTCCGGGGGGGCCTGAGTGACTGTGTCGCAGTCGATCCGCAGGGTGTGCACCGGCGCCCGCAGTTGCGTGACCGAGAGCCGTTCGCGCAGCAGCACCGCCAGCCGCTCCTCGTCGGCGGTCGGGTCGGCGGGCTGCAGGGCGATGATGGTGGCGGGCGGATCGTCGTGCTCCGCGCTCAGGGCAATGGTCTGCGCCGCTGCGTGCCGCGCGTTCAGCCATCCGCACAGCGACGACAGCAGCCGCCGGGCGCCGGCGAGCAGGGCCGCGGCATCGTCG
>Ga0315904_10012929_pt1 | contig 10500 bp, 8 predicted proteins | sample LakEriMetagenome_6_FD_203529 | JGI IMG/M metagenome (GOLD analysis project Ga0315904, IMG submission 203529) | Freshwater fungal communities from buoy surface, Lake Erie, Ohio, United States - Buoy 12 MA120 | ecosystem: Environmental > Aquatic > Freshwater > Lake | place: USA: Lake Erie, Ohio... | reverse complement strand
CGGGAACTGCGTACAAGTCGTTACGACTGATGGATGCATCGGGTAAAGAACTGGAAAAAAAACGGATTCCCTTGCAAGAAGGCGAATACTTTCAATGGACAGTCCCGAACGAATGGCTTGCGAATCAAAATCCCGAAGTCGTTCAGATCCAATGGGTCGATTTTTTCAGAGGCTGACCACAGCGAGGCAAACCAAAAGGATCGCGAAATCACTTCCAACAAAGCCCCTGGTGGTTTCTCAACCTGGAAAAGGCTCGACCGTTCCAAAGTTGTCCTAGACCTATTATGATGCATTCCACAAACGGGGCTTTGTCGGTCGATTCCCGTTGCAAATGACCGGTGTTGCATTCTGGTAACGAAGGGAAAGCTCAACGTGAAGCCCAAGGCTGTATTGGCTTATTGTCGCGAGAAAGGGATCAAAGCCGTCGATATCCGCTTCCCCGACGGGTTAGGTCGCTGGCGACACTTTACGATGCCTGTCGCAGGATTGACCGAAAGCGTTTTCGAAACGGGCTTGGGACACGAATCCTGTGGTTTCCAGCGGGGCACCGACGATCATGCTCCCTGGATCGTGACACCCGTTCCCGAGGCCAAGTACATCGATCCGCTCCAGAGCGAACCGACCCTAGTTCTTATGGCTTCGATCCAGGAAGCTTGGACCGGCGAAGAAGCTTGGTTCGATGTTCGCTCCCTCGCCGGTCGCACCCTTGAGGCGTTCCGAGGATCTGGAATCGCCGACGAGGTCCTCGTTGCAACCACCCTGCCCTTTGGCTTGACTCAACCCTCGGCCCATCTCAATACACCGGACCCCTCAGTCAACCTCGCTCCGAAATCCCATTTACCATTTGAGGCAGGCCGATTCGATCCTGATGCAAGCTTTAGGTCCTACCTGATGCATATGGCCATTGAATCGGGGTTGGCGATCGATCGACACTATCGAGGTCGGCAATCGTCTAGCGAATTTTCGCTAAGTGCTAAGTCGCTGGTTCAAGCTTGCGACGATCAGTTGATGTTCGAGTCGCTGTTGGAAACCAACGCCCAGCAGCAAGGCATTGGAATCGAGCCAAGAACAGCGCTTTTCTCGAAGTCGGCATGGACCTTCACCAGGAACTCCGAACCGATTTTGGCCGGTCCGCGACCCTTTGGCCTGAGCGATCTAGGTTGGTATGCAGCCGGGGGCTTACTCAGACATGCAGCGGCACTAACGGCCATCGCCGCATGCTTTCCTTCAACTCCCGTCGCATCGAAGCCCGATTTTCTTGGAATGCTCTCAGATCGAAATCCCAAGAGCTTTGTCGGAACCGAACCAGTCGCCCATGACCCCAGATACCGTTGCCTCGTGGTCCGTTGTGTCCCAGCACAAAGTTGCCCCTATTTAGCCCTTTCTGCCGTCGCGATGGCGATGCTTGACGGTATCATCCAAAAAATCGCACCGATCACCGAGCCATCCAAGCCCCTCCCTGATCGTCCGCTTGCCGAATGCTTAGCCGAAGACTCCGGCTTCCTGATGCATGCGGAGGTCTTCTCCGAGCGTTTGATCGAATCGCTCCAGGAGTATCTCTCGAAAAACAGCCCATGAGTTCACCAATGGTCACCAATAAAAAGCCTCTGCCAGACTACTCCAAACGGCGCGATCGGCTCTTGCGAGGACTCAGGTCCCAGGGAGCAAAGAACCTCTTGATCACCTCGCCGTACAATGTCAGCTACCTGACGGGCTTCACGGGAGAAGACAGTTTTCTGTGGATTACGCCCAAAGAAGTGGTTCTCTTGAGCGATGCTCGCTACGAAGAGCAAATCCAATCGGAGGTCAAGGACGTCGAGCTGCTCATACGCACACCGAGCACAACGATTGTCGATGCGGCAGCCAACGCATTGGCCTTGCGAGACCAGGCCGAGATCTGGGTCGAGGCGGCAAGTACAAGCGTTGCGCAATGGGAACGGCTCGGTAGCCAATTATCGAATAAAACCCTAGCGAGCTGCTCGGGTGCCGTCGAACGGCTGAGGGAAATCAAAGATGCTTACGAACTAAATGCGATCCAGGATTCGATCCGTATTGCCGAGCGAGCCTTCAAGGCCACGACGGAACTGCTCGAACCGGAGATGTCGGAGAAACAAATCGCAGACGAGCTAGAATTTGCAATGCGACGGCTCGGCGCCGAATCGGCAGCCTTCAAAATCATCGTCGGCGTAGGAGAACGAAGCGCGTTGCCTCACGGCCGACCTTCGAACAAACCCCTTCGAGATTCCTCGTTTGTATTGATCGATTGGGGGGCAAAGAAGAACGGTTACCTAAGCGATCTGACCCGGGTCGTCTTGACGGATAAACCCCCGGCAAAACTTGAGAAAATGTATCGCGCAGTGCTCCAAGCGCAAATGGACGCCATCGCGGCGATCAAGCCTGGTGTTTTGATGAGCCATATCGATGCGGTCGCTCGCAAGGCGCTCGAGAAAGCGGGCCTTGAAAAACGATTTACCCACGGCTTAGGCCACTCCTTTGGATTGGAAATCCACGAATCGGTCCGGCTGGGCAAGGGTCAAGAACGCCCACTCGAAGCCGGGATGGTCGTTACGGTCGAGCCTGGGGTCTATGTCCCAGGCTTCGGAGGAGTCCGCATCGAAGATGATATTCTCGTCACCGATTCCGGGAACCAGGTTCTCACATCGCTCGCGAAACAATGGGAGGAAGTTCTCGTCGCTTAGATTTCGCTGACGAGCTTTTCCCAAGCCGGGTCGTACTCGCGTCGCCAGAGCCCTTGTGGCACGTCGTCATCGAGCAAACGCCCACTAGTTGCATCGGTGTGAATGACGCGACCAGTGCGATGGGCGATGTTTCCAAGATGGCACAATAGAGTGCTTTGGTGGCCACTTAGAATCGGTTGGCGCAGTCGGCTCGGATCGTTGGCCCTTACGGCTTCGATGAAATTCCCGACATGGTCCTTTTGACCCCAATCGGTCTTCGGAGATGTCTCTACCAGTTTGTTATCGTTGTCGAAGATTTGATATCCGCCATCGCTGTCGATTTCCATGTACCCCTCGTAGCCGTAAAAGGACACAAACGGGCCGTTGGGATGCTTGGTGTGCGAGAGGCCTTGGTAGTCGATCTGTTTTCCCCCCTCGAACTCCCAGCTAACGCTGTGGGTATCGGGCGTTTCTTGATCATCGTCGTATCGGTAGCGACCAGCCGATGAGACGGTCCGAATGGGATAATCAACCTGAAGCCCCCATCGGCAAAGGTCCAAGCCATGAGGACCGTTATTGCCGAGCTCGCCATTGCCCCAGTGCCAAAACCAGTGCCAGTTGTAATGGACGACATTCTTTCGATAGGGTCGCCGCGGTGCAGGACCTTGCCACATCTGGTAATCGAGATAATCCGGAGGCATTCCATCGGCCTCGGTGCCGATGGGCCCGCGGATACGGCTAAAAAAAGTCCTTCCGAGATAAACTTTGCCAATAGCACCGGCATGCAACTTCTCCATCGCTCGGCGATAGCCTGCGCTGCTTCGACGCTGATTGCCCACCTGGACACAACGCTGGTACTTGTTGGCCGCTTGGACCATCCACTCTCCTTCCTGCGGGTTGTGCGATGCAGGTTTTTCTACGTAAACATGCTTACCCGCTTTGCACCCTAGGATGGCAGCAGGACCATGCCAATGATTGGGAGCAGCGCACACCAGAGCGTCGACCGTCGGGTCGTCCAACACTTTGCGGAAGTCGCCGACCAACTGAGCACTCCCGCCCACCTCGGCCACCCGCCGAACTCCAGACTCACCGCGTTGTCGGTCGGTCTCGCAGATGTACTTGAGGATCACTCCGGGGATCTTCATCATCTCCTCGGCCAAATCCCTACCGCGGCTATAGCCCATGACTCCGACAATCACCGGCTTGGGATCCTGGACAAGTGCCTCCTCGGAGTGCACCGCCTTAGGGACCCAAGCGGTAGCCGTCGCTGCGACTGCCGCTGTGCCTTGGATAAAAGAACGACGTCTCATCTTACATCTCCAATCGGTGGTTCAAAGGTCATTCGAATTAGGCGTTCTGAATCAGGCAGGACCGAGCAAACGGATCTAGGCAAGCAAGTTGCATCCGAGGTTCAAATCAGCATTCCGGCTCGAACGAAGTGAATTGAAAGTTTCGATAATGGACATTGCTACCATGATCGGTCAGCATGATGCGTCCGCATCGGTTCTCGCTGAACTTCTCAGCGTCATTGAACTTGCTCTGTGCGATCCGTAGCTTCCATTGTTCATCGCTTACAGTCGCCATGACAACCCGCGATCCATTGAGCCAATGCTCGATTTTGTTCTCACGAACTGAAATCTTGGCGGAGTTCCACTCCCCTGCCGGACGCGCTTGGATCGATTCGTCGGGCTCATAAAGATCGTAGAGCGAGGCAGTTTTGTTCTTGCTGTCGACTTTCTGACCGTTGGGGTCGTAGATTTGGTATTCGCAACCTAGCGTTCGATCGCCGTATTTGCGCACCCGGTACTTGATGCCACTGTTTCCCCCCTTGGCAATCTTCCAATCAAAGCTCAATTCAAAGTCGCCGAACTCTTTTCGCGTGATGATGTGCCCGGCCCGCAAGATCCCCCGTTTGAGAAAAATCTCTCCCCCTTTCGCTTCCCATCCAGAGCGGACAGCTTGGCCCTCGAGCGTCATCCACCCCTCGAGAGATTCGCCCTTAAAAACGGTGGAATCGTCCTTAAAGGCACCAAGCGCGTCCCTCGGTGACAAACTCCCTTGGATCGCTGCGAGAAAGGCAGCCGAGAGGAACTCCCGCCGAGGCGGTCGAAAGTTTGGTCGCTCGCTCATCGCTTCCTCTCTTGGGGCATCTATCACTTTTGAGAAAATTCTTTATCCTACGACGAATGATTCGCCGTTCCCTCGGCATTTTCCTATATTTTGACGGACGTCGCAACAATGAGCTCACCGAAACAGCAATTGTCTCACATGGTTTACTTCACCCTCCACGACGCCTCGGCCCCCAAGGTGCAGGAACTCGTCGCTGCTTGCCACAAGTACCTGACCGGGCACACTGGAACCGTTTATTTTTCCGTCGGAACCCTCAACCGCACCCTGACGAGACCGGTCAATGACCTCGGATACGACGTGACGATCAATGTCGTTTTCGAAAGCAGAGAAGCTCACGATATCTACCAAACCGAACCTAGACACCTCAAATTCATCGAGGAACAAAAACCGAATTGGAAGCAAGTTCGGGTGTTCGATTCCGACCTGGTGTCCGCATGAGTTCGATCCTCCTGAAGATCGTCGAAAAGAAACGTCAAGAAGTCGAACAGGCCAAGCTTTTGCGTCCATTCGGCGAGCTTCAGTCTCAGGCATCTGCGGCTCCGGCTCCAAAAGACTTCCTCAAAGCCGTCCAAGGATATCCACAGATCCGCCTCATCGCTGAGGTAAAGAAAGCCAGTCCATCCAAAGGGATAATCCGCCAGGACTTTGATCCGGTCGCCATCGCAAGAGCCTACGAGTCGGCCGGCGCTGCAGCCCTGAGCGTACTGACCGATGAGCATTTCTTCCAAGGTCACTTAGAATACCTTCGTGAAATTCGCAAACAGGTCTCCCTGCCAATTCTCCGCAAGGACTTTATCATCGACGAATATCAGGTTTGGGAAGCTCGAGCTGCCGGTGCCGATGCGGTCCTGCTGATCGCCGAATGCCTCACGGAGAACAAACTCAAAGAGCTCCTAAGCCTTACACATGCTCTGAAAATGACGGCACTAGTGGAATTCCATGCCGCCGAACGCCTTTCCGCAGTCCTCGATGCAGGGCCAAAACTCGTCGGTGTGAATAACCGAGATCTGAATACTTTTGAAGTCGATCTCGGGCATGTGGTTCGCCTACGCTCGGAAATCCCCAAGGAGATTGCGTTGGTTGGCGAAAGCGGCATCGCAACGCGAAACGATGCAGTCTACTTGCAGGATAACCACATCGACGCGATGCTCGTCGGCGAATCCTTAATGCGAAGCCAGGATATCGCTTCGGCAGTGCGCAAACTACTCGGCACAAGCCAGGAAAACTTAAACTCCTAATCGAGCAACTCCACGATAATCGCCGTCGAATTGTCCCTGCCAGACTCCGAAACGGCCGTGCGGACAAGACGCTCTGCGGCCGAGATGGAAGGGTCCAGACTGGTCATATCGCACACCAGATCGCGAATCGCGTGATCCCATAGCCCCTCGATCACACCGTCGGTGCACAAGAGCAATCGCTCTCCGGGGGTCAAAGTGAAAGCCCCAAGCTGCGGCTCAACAAATTGATGGCTTGCACCCAACGCTCGGGATAGAACATTCTTCCTTGGATGAAAACGAGCTTGGCGCTCATTGATTTGTCCGGTTCGTCGCAGCCAACCGACAAACGTATGGTCCTCGGAAATCTGGGTCATTTTCAACGGATAAGTGCTCTCGCCCTCGGCCCGAACCAACCGATACAGACGGGTATCTCCGATATGAGCGTACATGACCAATCGGCCGTGGATCCAAACGACGGTAAACGTCGAGCCCATGTTTCTGCAGTGTACGTCGAAACCGATGCGATCCAATTCTCGATGGATCGATTGAAAGAGGTCTTTCAATATCTGTGGATAGGTCTCGGCCAAGATACGGTTATTTAAGGCTTGGGCTTTGGGCAACATTCGCGTCAACTCATCGGTCGCGATCTTACCTGCTAACTCTCCGGAGCGTTCCCCCCCCATCCCGTCAGCGACTGCGAAAACCGTATCGCAATCGGCAGTCGATGCAGAACCGACCTTGCCTAGGTACCGAATCCCATGGCGATTGGAGATCACTCCAAGAAACCGGTCTTCGTTGTTGCTTCGAAAGGTTCCAGGGTCCGAGCATGCGCTCCAACGGAAACTTACTCCACTTTCCATGGCCATCTGGGCCGATTGAAGATCTCCAACGTTGAGATCACCTCCCGAAGCCACCTTGGCATCATCAAGGATCGTAGAAAACTCGAAGTCGATGATGCAAAAACGACCGTCGGAGGATCGATAGGTAATGTTGCGCAGAAAGGCATCATCGTGACGCACGCCAAAGGACTCAAGTTCCGAGAACCGCTCCTTGATCCGCTCCTCGCTCATGTGCTCAACTCTGGCTCCGCAGTTGCTCGTGACGATCTCGAGCGTTTGAGGATCCGATCCGAGCAATCTAGGGACGAACGGGCATCCCCGAACCTCGAGATGCTTTAAAACGCGACACTCGTTCTCGAAGCGTTCCTGTGCATTGGGACCGAGAAACTGTTTATGCACCCGTCCGTCATACCCAATACGTACCAGTGCACGCTGGGTATTTTTGGCTTCTAACATGAAGTTCGCTTCGAGGGTCAGGGAAAGGAATGGCTTACTGCCGAGGCAACCCTGGAATGTTAAGCCCTTGCAGGCCTCCTGGCAAACCCCCTGGCAATCCACCCGGTCCACCGCTTGGCAATCCCACGCCCTTCTTGGCGATCAAGTCGGTCAACTCGATCTTCAGGCGTTGGAACTCCGTATCACTAACGATGTAGTACCAATCGGCAAACCTCGCATTGAGTTCCGCTACGCGCTTTTTGGCCGCTTCGTATCGGTCCTTTCGAAGGTCGATTTTTCGTTGGTTTTCTTTGTTGATCCGCTCTTTTTCTGCTTCAAGCCGCTCGGCCCATTCCTGGTCGGTCAGTTCCTTGGCGGCTTCCTGCGCTTGCGGATCTGCTGCTGGACCTTCACCCAGCGGTGCTGCCGCTGCCGCTTGTGCTGGTGCTGCTGCTGGTGCTGCTGGATCCTGCAGCGAAACGAACTTGGCCACCGAGTCGCTCCTGCGTCCCGAAGACTTATTCTCAGGATTGCCGGACTCAGCCGGTGGTGCAGGCTCAGCCGGTGTTGCAGGCTCAGCCGGTGGTGCAGGCTCAGCCGGTGTTGCAGGCTCAGTCGGTGGTGCTGGCTCAGCCGGTTTGGCTGGATCGGCAGGCTCAGTTGCTTCAGGGGCAGGCACCGGGGGCATAGGCTCCTGGGCGGGTGGCTCCTGGGCGGGTGGCTCTGCGGATGGGGCCTTGGGGGCCAAGGCCGCTTTTTTGGCTGCCTCGAGTGCCTTGAGCTCCTCGACAGTTTCCGGGACTCGGTCGAGCTCGGGTTGTGGGAATTTCGACTCGTCGATCCGAGTCGTGACCATCAAGAATCGGTTGAGCGAGACTTTCTTTTGACCCTCTTCGGTCGATTCCTCGGACTCGGTGGGTTCGAAGCTTGCGCCGGCACCTTTTCCGAATCGGAGCAGGTATTGGACGCCGTCCTTAAGGGTGACCTGAAGATCGCCATTCATGGAGAAAATCTCGTAACCGTTTCCAGTGGTTCCTTTTTGTGCGAAAAAGCCGCGTCGCTGCAAAGCCAGTTTCGTTTCGTCTCCGAGTTGCTCGACTTTAAGGTCAGCAGCAACACCCGTGGGCTTCCTGGAGACATTGACGATGCGCAAATTGTCCAGCGCGCTCTTCATTTCGTTGAGCTTCGTGGAATTGAGCTCTTCGCTAGCATCGAGAAGTCTCGGCGCAGGCTTACCCTCTTGGTAAACGGTCATCGACGTCGGATTCCACTTCGCTTCGCGGACGTTGTAAGTGATATCGGCATCGTAGTTAGGGACGAACTCAAGGGTGTTCTGATTGGTCGGCAGGAGCGAGTAATTGCGTATGCCCAAGGTCTCGATGTCGTTAGCGCTGAGTTTGAGCAGATCCGATTCGATCCATTGTTTGAAGTCGGTGCTCAACGGAGCGGTGTTGACTTCCGCGACGTAGATCACGTCTTCGGACGGGATACGAACGAACCGCTTTTTGGGGTCTTGCGCATCCTCTTTTCCGATGATGAGGTCTACGAGCGAATCCCCTTTGGTGTTGCGGAATTGGACGAGCATCCCGACCCCTTCGCCCCCTTCGGACTCCTTCTTCTTATCGGGTTCGAGAACACCGAAGAGTTTTTGGTCGTCCCGTTTCTCGCTTGCGACATTGAGCACCTTGAGGCCGACGAAAAGATTCGCAGCTTCGCTCATTTGCTTGTTGGCGTCGGCGGGATAACTTTCGTTCGATGGGATGGTCCAAACGCCGTTGCGGTTGTCCTTGGCGACCTCAAACTCTTGGTACTGCTCCGAGTCGGTATCGTACTTGAGGATCTTCAGCGAGGAGGCCTCGAGAGGATCGGTGAACTTCTCAAAAAGGACCTGGTTGACCCTCGCCGTAGCGTTGGATTCCAAAGTCGTGAAATTACGCGTTGTCGTAGACCAAGCTAGCAAGGCAGTCACTGCAGCTGCTGCCGCGAAGATCCCAGTTTTTGCCGATTCAGACACTGCTCAGCTCTCCGTAGATGGATTCGATCGATTGGTTCAGTTTGCGTTCTCGTGGGCCAAAAAGGCTAACGTAAACGGGTTTTCGAAATACCTTCGCGCTCCCTTAGGCGTCGCGAAACCCAGACGACGACTCCGACAATCAGCGGTGGAATCGCTGGTAGGAACACCGCCAAGGTCTTGTAGTCGTTTTGTGTTTTTCGGATGGCATCGTCGGTGTTGCGGCGTGCCTCCCGGATATTGCGATCGCGTTCACGGCGCAGTTTCTCATCCTCAACTTCGAGCTTGCGAGCCAACTGCGCCTCCTTCATCTGGTACTCGGTGATGCGTTGGATGAGCTCTTGTTGCTTCGAAACATCGATGGCACCTTCGGACTGCAACTTATCGACCGCCTCTTTGAATTGACGCTTAGCCTTGGTGCTGGCGTCTTCAAGTTCGGCCTTTTTGGTGTTGTAGCCTTCGTTCGCTGCTCGTTGAAGTTCGGCTTCCTGACGTTTTTGCTCATCGGCACGGGCTTCGACCAATTTGAGAGTGCTGTAGGTCGGGATATGGCGTCGAATCGCAGGGTACTTGGTTTCACCGCACAAGACGTCGATCACATTGAGGACGAAGGTAATGTTTTGGAATTGGAATTCGACGGCTTCGAGTTGCGAAGGGTTCTTGCGGATATCGACGAAAACGCCTGACATGCAGTCAAGATCCGACACATAAACGACCTTAAGGGGCTTTGCAGCCGTGGCATTGGTGTCCCCTTCGACCGCCGCGGGCACTTTCGATTCAATCAATGCAGCGATCGTTTGCACACCGAGCGTTTTACCTCGGCGGTTGCGGATCTCGGTGCTCCGATCGAGTGTGGTCCGTTGCATGCTTCGAAGCTCGCTGATGGGCATGGTACCGGCGACATCGCCAGTTGATACCAACGGAGTGAATTCATTCTTTGCCCCGTTCTTAGGTTTGATCGTTCCTGCAAAGAGGAACATCAACTCCTTGAGTCCCTTGGTGATTTCGCTTTCCTGATTGAATGCATCAGCACCTCCAGGAGCCTCTTGACGCACAAAGATCCACAGGTCGTTCGATTGCTGCATCGATTCGAGAATCGGATAAGGGTTGTACTGTTGCCAAGCTAGATCCGGAGCGACAAATCCCATGGGACTAGGTTGTCCTGGCACATCGACTTCCAGGAGATCCCA
>Ga0315904_10012928_pt1 | contig 10501 bp, 10 predicted proteins | sample LakEriMetagenome_6_FD_203529 | JGI IMG/M metagenome (GOLD analysis project Ga0315904, IMG submission 203529) | Freshwater fungal communities from buoy surface, Lake Erie, Ohio, United States - Buoy 12 MA120 | ecosystem: Environmental > Aquatic > Freshwater > Lake | place: USA: Lake Erie, Ohio... | reverse complement strand
GAATGTGGAAGTACGATGGTTAGAATCGGAAGTAGTATATTTGGAAGAAGGTAAATTAGCAATGGCAATATCAATGAAAATAGCAATTTCAATAACAATTAAAAATTTTAATGGAAAATTTAATAAAGAATAAAAATTGTTATGGAAGTTAACGAACCTAATTTTGATAAAATATACAATTTTGAGGATCGTTTGGTACGATTTGCTGGAGAATGCATTTTCTTTGTAAGGAAATTAGAAAAGTCATATGAAATCGAATATTACAAAAATCAACTTATAAGATCATCAGGAAGTTCTTCTCTAAATTATGGGGAAGCGCAAGGAACTATTACAAGTAAAGATTTTATTTTTAAAGTTTCATTATCTGTAAAAGAACTAAAAGAATCTAGAAATTCATTAAAAGTTCTCGATTATATCCAAGCTGGAGATCCAGAAGAAAGAAAATGGCTTTTGACAGAAGTCGAAGAGCTAATTGCAATCGCTTCAAAAATGATAAATAATAAAAAATGAATTAATAGCAATAACAATGGCAATAGCAATTTTCAATTTTAGAATTGATATTGATTTTTGATATTGATTTTTGATATTGAAATTAAAAATGTACGCAATACTCGACATAGAAACCACTGGAGGACAATTCAACGAAGAAGGAATTACAGAAATCGCTATTTACAAATTTGATGGTCATGAAATTATAGATCAGTTCATTAGCTTAGTTAATCCCGAAATTCCTATTCAACCGTTTGTGGTAAAACTCACTGGAATTAACAATGCTATGTTACGATCAGCTCCAAAATTCTATGAGGTAGCCAAACGAATTATTGAAATTACCCAAGATTGCATTATTGTTGCGCACAATGCCAGTTTTGATTTTCGCATTCTTCGAACTGAATTTCGTCGTTTAGGTTATAATTTTGAAGCTAAAACACTTTGCACAGTCGAATTGGCTAAGGTTTTAATTCCTGAGCAAGCTTCATACAGTTTGGGAAAACTAGTTCGCGCTCTTGGAATTCCTATGGCTGACAGACATCGTGCTAGCGGAGACGCACTAGCAACTGTGAAACTATTTAAAATGCTTTTGGATAAAGATGTAGAAAAAGTAATTTTAAAAGAGTTAGTTAAGACCGAGGTAATTAAAGGAATTGCTCCAAAACTGTTAGATATCATTGAGAGTTTACCTTCAAAAACAGGAGTCTATTATATTTACAATCAGATTGGTAACCTAATTTATATTGGTAAAAGTAGAAATATTAAAAAACGAATCAACCAACATTTTACGGGTACATCAACTAAGAGCAAAAAAATTCAAGCTGCCGTTTTTTCTGTTACTTATGATGAAACTGGTAGCGAACTGATAGCTTTATTGAAAGAAAGTGAAGAAATTAAAATTAACAAGCCTATTCTGAACAGAGCTCAACGAAAAAGCATTTTCCAATGGGCATTATACCAAGAAATTGATTCTAATGGTTATGTCAATTTAAAATTACAAAAAGCTGATGGTCGGAAAAAAGAAATTACCTCATTTACAACATTGCAAGAAGGAAAGAATGCATTGTTTAGAATCACATCACATTATAATTTATGTCAAAAGCTAACGGGATTATACGACACTACTAAAGAATGTTTTCAATACAAAATCAAAGAATGTGATGGAGCCTGCATTGGCAAAATTTCTTCTACTGAATATAATTCAAGAGTTCAGGAATTTATAAACAACAACAGCTTCGAAAACCAAAATATGGTGCTCATTGATCGTGGTCGAACTGTTAATGAACGTAGTGCAGTTTTGATTGAAAATGGAATTTATAAGGGGTATGCATTTTATGATTTGAATTACCAAATTAACACCATAGAAATTTTAAGAAACATCATTATTCCGATGCAAAACAATCGAGATACTCGAAATATCATTCAAAGTCATATTAGGAAAAGTAAAAGTTTAAAAATTAAACGATTCTAAAATGGCCAAATTTCTAATTACAATTGTTGGTCCAACTGCAATAGGAAAGACAGCATTGAGCATTGCCTTAGCGCAGCATTTTAACTGCGACATTCTTTCTTGTGACAGCCGACAGTTCTTTAAAGAAATGACCATTGGAACAGCAGTCCCAAATAAAGAAGAATTAGCATCCGTAAAACATCATTTTATACAAAACAAATCTATTTTTGACACCTATACTGTTGGCGACTTTGAGAAAGAAGCCATAGCAAAATTAGACGAATTGTTTTTAAAGGATAATTTTGTGATTTTAGTTGGCGGTTCAGGATTGTATGTTGATGCCATTTTGAAAGGATTTGATACTTTTCCAGAAATTAATCCTGATATTCGAAAAACAATACAGTCTAATTACAAAAAACTAGGTATTGCCTATCTGAAAAAACAATTACGAGAATTAGACCCTACTTATTTTCAAAAATTGACATCAGAAAATCCTCAAACTCTTCAAAATCCCCAACGCATGATGCGCTTTGTTGAAGTGTGTTTGGATTCAGAAGTTCCTTATTCTTCTTTTTTAAATCAAAAGAAAAACAGTAGAAACTTCACTCCTATTCTCATTGGTCTTGAGGCCGAAAGAGCAATTATTTATAATAGAATCAATCAGCGTGTTGATAGTATGATGGAGCAAGGTTTATTGGCTGAAGCCAAAGGATTATTTTCGTATAAAGAATTAAATGCGCTTCAAACTGTGGGTTACAGAGAATTATTTAATTTTTTTGATGGTGAGTTATCTTTGGAATATGCGATTGAAGAAATCAAAAAAAACACCCGACGATTTTCAAAAAGACAATTAACTTGGTTTAAAAGGAATGAAGGAACCAAATGGTTTGATTATTTGGCTGATAAAAGTGAAATTATTAACCATATAACTAAAATGATTAATCGTATATAAAAATGTCAATTTCATCCAACTTCACATCTATAGTAAGCAAAGATTGGGAAATCAATTTTACACAATGTGCACCAAATGGTTTTTTAAAGTATACTGAACTTTGTAATCTTTTGCAACTAACAGCAGCTGCACATTCTGAAATTGGTGGCATTAGTTTTACAGACATGCAGGAATTTCATCAAGCCTGGGTGTTAAGCAGAATGCGAGTTGAAGTTTTAGAATTGCCACGATGGAGAGATATTGTAACTGTAAAAACATGGATTAATTCTATAGAAAATTCTCGTTCGGTTCGTGCTTTGGAAATGTATGTTAACGGAAAAAAAATTATTGGATCTGAAACTTTTTGGGCCGTTTTTAATACGCAAACACGAAGACCTGAAGCATTAGCTTTGCCCTATGGGCATTTCGAATTGTTTCCAAATGAAAAAGCTACAAAAAATTCGTTCTCCAAAATAGATATTTCGAAAGACAAAGAGATTCTTTTTGAAAAAACAGTATGTTTATCTGATTTAGATATTGTAAATCATGTAAATAATATAAAATATTTGGAATGGTGCTTGGATTTAGTTGATGAAAATCTAATTCTAAATCAAAATATTGACAGTTTTGAAATGAATTTTCTTAAAGAATTATCATTGAGTGATAAAGTAGTTATTCATGAATGTATAACTGAAAAGGCAACCATTTTTAGCATTACGAAAGACGAAAAAACTAGTTGTGCGTTACAATTGAATTGGAAATAAAAAGGCTTCGATTTTCGAAGCCTGATTCCTTAATTATGCTACTGCTTTATTTTTAACAACAAGCCTAAATCCTTCCCCATGAATATTTAGAATCTCTACGTTCTCGTCTGGTTTTAGGTATTTTCTTAATTTGGCAATGTAAACGTCCATACTTCTTGAAGTAAAGTAATTATCGTCTCTCCAAATTTTTGTCAAAGCTAATTCTCTTGGCATTAAATCATCCTCATAAATGGCTAACATTTTCAATAATTCATTCTCTTTTGGAGATAACTTTATTGGTTCTTCATTTTTGTATGTTAGGAAACGTAATTTGGAATTGAGATGAAATTTGCCAATTTGAAATTCAAATTTTACATGATCATTTTTAACATCTGTTGTTTTTCTTTGAATAATTGCCTTAATTTTCATCAATAATACTTCTGAGTCAAAAGGTTTATTTAGATAATCGTCTGCTCCTACTTTATATCCTTTTAACACATCCTCTTTCATTGATTTTGCTGTTAAAAAGATAATTGGCACATCTTTGTTTTTTTCTCTAATTTCTTTAGCCAGGGTGTAACCATCTTTATAGGGCATCATGACATCAAGAATGCACAAATCATAAGTGTCTTTTTTAAATTTTTCGAATCCTTCCATTCCGTTCTTTGCCAATGTAACTTCAAAGTCATTAAGCAATAAATAGTCTTTTAATATCGCTCCAAAATTTTGGTCGTCTTCTACTAAAAGTATTTTTTTATTTTCTGTTTCCATAGTACTAGTTAATTAGTGGTATTTTTATTATGAATGTACTTCCTTTTCCTTTTTCGCTCTCTACAAATATTTCTCCGTTATGGTCTTCAACTATTCGTTTAACATAAGCTAAACCTAAACCGTGCCCTTTCACGTTGTGCAAATCTCCTGTATGCTCTCGATAGAATTTTTCAAAAATTCTCTTTTGAGCAATCTTACTCATTCCTAAACCTTGATCTTTTACTTTTATAATAACGAAATCTTTTATATTTTCAGTATAAATATCAATTTTTGGTTCTTCTGGAGAATATTTTATTGCGTTGTCTAATATGTTTACAATCACATTTGTAAAATGAACATCATTTATTAAAACGGTATCTCTACTAGCTTCAAAATGGGTTGTTATTGTTCCTTGTCGGTCTTCAATTATCAAATTGACATGCTCTATGGCGTCTTCAATAATATCGTGAATAGCATTTGATTCTTTGCTAATTTCTAATTCTTTTTTCTCTAATTTAGAAATCCTAAGTACATTTTCAACCTGTGCATGCATTCTTTTGTTTTCATCTCGAATCATTTGCAGGTATCGATTAATCTTTTCTTTATCTTCTATAACTTTTGGATTCTTTATTGCATCCAAAGCCAAATTTATTGTGGCTATTGGTGTTTTAAATTCATGCGTCATATTATTAATAAAGTCTGTTTTAATCTCAGATATTTGTCTTTGTCTGATTAGCTGATTTAGTGCACTCGTGTAAGCAATAACAATTATTAATGTAAAAATTACTGATAATAAGGTAATACCAACAAGCTCAGAAAATAGAAATCGCTCCTTGTGAGGGAAACTTACCAATAATTCATACTTATTATTTCCTTCATTATCGGTGAAAACAGGAATGGAATAAGTTGCATTTTTATCAAATCTAAATCTATCCGATTTTACTTTTGTTGCCAATCCATTGCTATAAATTCCGAACTCAAATGGTGTTTTAACCTCATATTCTTTCAATTCATTTTCAAGCAACTTTTGAAGTTTTTCTTTAGATACTCTTTCTTGCAAAGGCTTTGACGCAGCTATATCTTTAAAAAAAATTTCAAATTGAGCATTTTCTAAAATGTCGAGTCCCCCCGATTTTTGAATTTTAATATCTGGAGAAATGTCTTTATTAATTTGAGATTTATCGATATCTTTATTACTATAAACTTCGGTAACTCTTTTTGATGTGAAATTTTTGAGCCTTTTTATACTATCAATTTTTTTATCAAAGAACGAAGAAGATACATTGAAATCTTCTGATATGATATTATTAGAATAAATAATTGTTTCGTTTGTTCTGGAATCTCTTTGATAGTATCCAAACTCAAGGAAATCACTTTTTTCAGGTTCTTTACCAATACTATCTCTTAGTTTTTTATACTTATCTATAAAACTAAAAGCCTCTTCTTTTTGCAACTTATCAGCGACATTACCAATTACTTGGGTAACATGAAATCGAAATTGCTCATCATTATTTTTAAAAGAGGTGTTAAACCAATATACTTGAACAAGGATTATTCCTATCAAGGACAAACTCATTAAAACTACAAGTAACCGGAAAAACAATTTATTCATCGTAACAAAGTTAAACAATTTAACATTTGTACTATTAATATATTAACCAAAGATTAACAAATCTTAAGAATTTTATTGAATTGTAATTTTTTTAAGAATTTCTTTAACTTGACGCTCAATAGTTCTTTGATCAGTATTGTCAATAATAAAGTGACTATTCCTTATTCGATCCTCATCAGACCATTGATTATCAATACGTTTAAGAACATCTTCACGAGTTACTGCATCTCTTTTTATCACTCTATTAATTCTATCTTCTAAAGGTGCTATTACCGTAATTACAAAGTCACATTTCTTATAACTTCCACTTTCAAATAACAGAGCCGTTTCTTTAACTACTAACGAAAAATTAGAATGATTATTGACCCAATTCATAAAATGTTTTTCTACTTCAGGGTGAATAATGGAATTAAGCTGTTTTAATTTTTCTGAATCATTAAAAACAATCTGAGAAATTTTTTGTCGATTCAATCTTTCTTCATCAAAAACAGCACTGCCAAAAGCATCTTTGATTGCTTTAAGAATTTTGGGAGATTCTGTGATTTTTTTTCCTTCTACATCTGCAATATATACAGGAATTCCAAGTTCTTGAAAATAATTAGCTACAGTAGTTTTTCCACTTCCAATACCGCCTGTCAAACCTATAATTTTTGTCATAATCAAAAGAATAATTCTGGGAAAGCTTCTTGAGGTTTTTGTTTTAAAAGTATCACTTTCATGTAGGATATAATGAATCCTTTACCGTATCCAAAAAACTGTTTCCAAACCGCAATTAGTGATAAATAACCTATTTTGAGACTTTTATTTTGAAATGAAGCAACGATAAAAATTAGTACAAAATAGACGAAGTACATTTTGAAAAACAAGTCTTGATTAAAAATCAAGAGCAACAATGAAACAAAAAGACCAATAATAAAAGCCGAAGGAAAAAAATAGGTAATCTTACTGTATTTAGGATACCAACTATTTAAAATTGGTCTAGCTTTTCCAAATTTAGTAACTTGAATTGAAAATTTATTCCAATCAATTCTTCTTTTGTGATATACAAATGCACTTGAAAATAATTTTGTTTCAAAACCTAAATTCCACAATCTAATAGATAAATCTGGATCTTCTCCCGGATGAATATTTCCAAATCCTCCTGATGCTTCAAAGGCTTTTTTTGATAGTCCCATATTGAAACTTCTTGGCTGAAATTTATCTATTTGTTCTGAACCACCTCGAATACCACCAGTTGTCAAGAATGATGTCATTGCAAAATTAATTGCTTTTTGAATATCAGAAAATGAATCTAATGCTTTATCAGGACCTCCAAAACAATCCACATAAGCATTTTGTAAATTTTTTGAGACTTCCGATAGATAGCCTTTTGGGATAATACAATCCGAATCAAAAATGAGAAAATAGTCTCCTTTTGCTTTTTTCATTCCAAAGTTTCTGGAATCACCTGGACCAGAATTTTCTTTGAAATAATAAGATATATCCAATTTGTTAACGAATTTTTCCAAATTATTTTTACACGGAATAGATGAACCGTCTTCGACAATCACTACTTCAAAAGGTTTGTCATAGTCAGAAAGCACTAAACTTTCTAAAAGTTCATCAATTTCATCAGGACGATTATAAACTGGTATTATTAACGAAAAATACATCTAGATAATTTTTTAACAAATATAAACTTTATAAAAAACAAAAGCCACCAATTAGGTGGCTTTTGAACTGAAAAAATAAATTCATTATTGTTTAAAAACTTTTATTGTTTTTGAAGTATTTCCTGTAGTTACCCTAACCATGTAAGTTCCTCTAGATAAATTCGACATATCGATTTTAGATTGGTTTGCAGCAATAGATTTTACTGAAACCTGTTGACCTAAAATATTGAAAACTGCAACCTTAGAAATATCTTTACTGTGTGAGATATTCAAAATGTTTTTTACAGGATTTGGAAATGCATTGAAATCAGTAGTATCAAAACCTTTTGTAGATAGTGTTTCACTGCATACTACAGATCTAATTCTTCCCGCTTGTTCTTCTCCACATTGATCATCTGTATGAGAATAAAAACGTACAGCTCCAGTAATAGTGGCATCCCAAGTTAATGGTGTTGAACCCGTTACAATTGAAGTATCTCCATTTTCATTTGAAATTGTTATAAAATCTGTTTCTCCGCTGGTGAAAGTGTAGGTATTGCCAGAAGTCACTTCGACTACAGAATATTCTCCTGCATAACCGTCTGATACAATAACATTTTCTGTAACACCATTACAAGATTCTAGAACATAATTACTATCAGGGTATTGGCTTCCAATCAAACAATATCCTGGAGGTGATTGAGTTGAAAAACTCCAAACAGGACATCCAGTTGCTGCACCTGCTAAATTAACTGGAACAACTTTCCAATAAAAAGTAGTGCTGTAATTTGCTAAATACAAATCGATTGAAGGTGATGTTGAACTCGCAACAAAATCTGTAACTGCATCTGGAGTAGCTCCAGAATAAATGTTATAAAAAGTTGGAGCACTTCCAGTTGAAGGCACTGACCATGAAAATGTTATTTCACCTACAGGAACTGTGGCTGCATCAGCAGGAACAGGATTTAATACACAATCTGGAGCAGATATATTACTAATAAAATCAACTCCATCAATAACCCAACTATCCCCATCATTATTTTCAAGAACAAAAGCAATATAAATTGTTTGACCAACATAAGCACTTAAATCAATTTTTTTTGAAGTCATGTCTACACCAAAGTCATCTTCTGTTTGAGTGTCAACAACTGTAAATGAGCTTATATCTGTTTGAGAAGTTGTAGAAACCCTTACTGTGTATGAAGCTCCGTATACATCTTCATAATCCTGACCTTGATAAAAAGCTAAAAATGTATTTGGTGCAGTCACAGTATAAGCAGGTGAAACTAACCAATCTTCTGCTAATTCTCCTTCTGATACAGCTTCATATTCAACATAAGCTGCTTGTTCGCCAGTTGCTGCTCCTATAGATGTTGACGTCCAATCGCTTTCAACCCCTAAGTCATTTACTCCTCTAAAAACTTGCCAACCATCAGGAGGAAAGGTTCCTTCAAAATCTTGAGGAAATTGTGCAAAAACAGAAAATCCAACCAATAACATCAAAAACAATGTAATTTTTCTCATAATTTAATTCGTTTATGTTTATTATCTGTAAAAATAAATAAAAAACTCGAGTTTTTTTCTCGAGTTTTAACAATTAACAGAATTCGATGCATCTTTATTCAAAGGATTCTAAAATTTCTTGGCTTACTCCCATATTGGAAAAACCACCATCATTATATAAATTTTGGAGAGTTACTCTTTTAGTTAAATCAGAAAACATGGCAACAGTGTAGTTCGCACAATCTAGTGCGGTAGCATTTCCTAAAGGTGACATTTTATCTGCATAAGCAATGAAACCATTAAATCCTTTAACACCTTGCCCCGCTGTAGTTGGTGTTGGAGATTGAGAAATAGTATTGACTCTTACTTTTTTATCTTTTCCGAAAAAGTAGCCAAAACTTCTAGCAATAGATTCTAAAAAAGCTTTATTATCGGCCATATCGTTATAATCTGGAAAAACACGTTGTGCTGCCATGTAGGATAGGGCTACGATACTTCCCCATTCATTCATTGCGTCTTTTTTGTAAAGAACTTGCATTACTTTATGAAAAGAAACGGCCGATACGTCCCAGCCTTTTTGTGTGAAATCATAATTTTGATTCGTATAATGATTCCCTTTTCTAACATTTACTGACATGCCTATAGAATGCAAGACAAAATCAATTTTTCCTCCTAAAATCTCAACGGATGTATCAACTAGATTTTCTAAATCTTCGATTGATGTAGCGTCTGCGGGGATAATTTTAGAATTTGTTTTTTCTGCTAATTGATCTATGTTACCCATTCTCATAGCCGCTGGAGCATTGGTCAAAACAAAAATTCCTCCTTCTTCATGAACACGTTCAGCTGTTTTCCATGCAATTGAATTTTCATCAAGAGCTCCAAAAATAATTCCTCGTTTACCTTTTAATAAATTATACATATTTGTAAAAATTAATTTAAATACTTTTCAAAAAAACATCCTAACGTCTTAAAAGTAAATTTAAGATATTAGGATGGTGTATTGTAATTTCAATTATTTAAAATCGCAATTATTAAATACTTGAAATCGCTACTAGTTCATTTGTATCTGCTTTGTAATCCACTTTAGGAACATCAAAACCGAATAAATTATAAAAATCTTTTCTGTATCCTTCAAGGTCTCCTATTTCGTTTAAATTATCAGAAGTAGCCTCAACCCATAAGGTAGCAACTTGATCTTGAACATCTTCTCTCATTTCCCAATCATCAATTCGGATTCTTCCTTTTTCATCTAAAAGCATGGGTTTACCTGTGTACAATCTTTCTTGATACAAACGTTGAATTTGTTCGATACAACCTTCATGAATGCCTTTTGCTTTCATTATTTTATACAACAACGAGATGTACAAAGGAATTACAGGTATTGCAGAA
>Ga0315904_10012927_pt1 | contig 10501 bp, 25 predicted proteins | sample LakEriMetagenome_6_FD_203529 | JGI IMG/M metagenome (GOLD analysis project Ga0315904, IMG submission 203529) | Freshwater fungal communities from buoy surface, Lake Erie, Ohio, United States - Buoy 12 MA120 | ecosystem: Environmental > Aquatic > Freshwater > Lake | place: USA: Lake Erie, Ohio... | reverse complement strand
CGGGGGCAGGAGCGGCGATCCTCGCAAGGCGCAGAGGGGTTACCGGGGCAGGAATCGAACAGGTGTTCGGACATGGCTAGAACGGCGCTTCGATGTTGGCCGAGGTCGCCCACGGATCATCGGCGGGGTTGATCTGCGCCGCCGTCTGCCGGATCACGCCCGACTCCAGCACTGTGCCGTCTTTGAGGGTGATGCGGCGGGCGGTGCATTCGTTCCGGCTGACCTTCGTCTCACCGTCGCGGTTGACGTACTCGCGGTCCTTCACCCCGGCGTCGGTCAGCTCGACCTCGATGCGGGAGCCCTTGGTCAGATGCTCGGCCACAGCCTCGGCCAGATCCTCCCAGGCGGTGACGCGGTACCAGACCGTCTCGCCTGCGTCCTCCCATTCGCCGGCATCGTTCTTGCGGCGGGGGGTGTGCGCGACGGAGAACGACGCGACGGGAACGCCGGCCTTCGTGAAACGGAACTCCGGGTCGCGGCCCAGGTTGCCCTTGATGGTGGTCATGCGTTCACCTCGCGCAGACGAGCGATCAGTGACTCAATCGCGTCAACGGGGACACGGCGCGACTTCCCGAGCTTCACGAACTCAAGTTCGCCACTTGCGGTCAGTTCGTAGATCCGCGACCGCGAGATGCTGAGAACCTCCGCAGCCTCGGTCATTGTCAGAAGCAGTTTCTCGGTCATGCGGTGTCCTTTCGGATTCCTGCAGCACGCTCAGAGGCGCACGTTGCGCAGGGCTCGGTCATTCGGGGGTGTTCGGGGCACTTGCTGCCGACCACGGCGGGCCGGAAGTCAGAGGGGGCTTGGCGGTCGAACTCACGGGACCGCCTGATCCAGTTGCGCCAGGCTGCGTTCCAGTCCTTCATCGCCTTACCGGTGGCGGTGAAGTGGTCGATGAACTTCTGCGTCTCGGTGTCGATCTGCGATGCGCGGATGACGGTCGCTGCCCATTGGCGTTGTTCGTCGGTCGGAGCGAAGTCGGGCGGGAGCGCGCGTGCGCGCGTCTCGCTCTTGACTTTGGGGGTTGGGGTTGGGGTTGGGGTAATGCGAACTTCGGGCGAACTTTCTCCGAAGTTCGGCGTTTGTTCGGGCGAACTTCCGCCGAACCGCTTCTTTCGTGCCTGAGCCATGCGCTCGCGGGCCGCTTCCTTCTCGGCCATCACTGACTTAGCCGAGGGTTGGAACTTGAGGTAGTTGACGATCTGGTAACCGTTATCCACAACCTCCAGCAGGCCAGCGTTGACCAGTTCGGTGATTGCGTCGCCGTAGAAGATCGGGGATGCAACTTCGTCCTCACGGCCAAACGCCAGCCCGTCGAAGTTGACGATGATCTGAGCGGCACGCTCCGGCAGGAACCCGTCAGTGAGGTTGCGGTTGCTCCATGCCAGGGCTGAAACGAACATCGCCACGCCGAGCGCGGTCACGTCGTAGAACTTGTCGTTGTCGTAGAACGAGTCATCCACGCGAACCCACCCCACCTATGCCACCCCCTTCATCAGCTCAGCCCTACGGCGGGCGGTGACCTCTGGTGACTCTCGAAGTCGGGCGGCCATCGCCTTGGCGTCGCTCAGGGTTAGGTACTGGTCGATGTCGGCGTCGGACACCAGGGACGCGGCCACGATGGACTGGAGTCGCAGCACCTCGGCCCGCAGTTCCACCACCTCCCGCAGGAGTCGGTCGCGCTGCCGCACGGTCGCGGCGATCTGCATCGGATTCATGCCGCGTCAGCCGCCTCAAGTGCGATCCGGGCGACGGTGTTCGGATCAGCCGGCAGGAGGTAGTCGAACTCCACCCACAGCGCGTGAGCGGCGGCTGAGATGCGCGGATCGGTGTTCGGGCCACAGGTGTCACACATCGGCGGTGTCCAGGTCGAAGAGGGATTCGGCCTGAATGTGGTCGGTGTCTACGGCGTCCAGGTTGCGTAGTGCCTGCTGGAAGTAGGACGGCTTGAGTTCGCAGCCGATCCCCACCCGGCCTAGACGGACGGATTCGTAGACCTCGGAGCCGACACCCATAAACGGGGTGAACACAATCTCGCCCGGACTGGTGCGGAGTTGGACGTATCGCGCGATCACGTCGAGCTGAAGTGGGTGGACGTGCTTCTCATCGTCGGGGTCTTTAGCGTCACGGAATGGCAGGACGTGATCGAGTCGCACGTCATCCCACACCGACGAGGCGTAGCGCCGCCAGATCCAATGTGAGTAGCGGTTTTCCGTCTGCTTGCCGGGGTGGTTGCGGTACCTCAGCAGGTCGCCAGGGATCGACTCAGAACCCGCGTAGTAGTCGAGCCCGGTCGGGTGTGATGCGGGGTCGGATTCGCCACGCTTGCGGAAGATCAGCAACTCATCGGCGGATGCAACCCCACCCATAGCGCCATTCTCGACGATGGTCTTGTGGGAGAGGTTGTGCTGCATCGTCCGGTTCCGAACCGCGAGCGGCTCCTTCCAGATTGCGTGACGGGAGATCCAATCCCACCCGTTCTCTTCGTGGAGCCGGATCACGTCACCAGGGAAGTCGAACAGTGAGTCGGTGCCGGAGTTGGACGACGGGATAGGGGCCGCGTGAACCCCTGTGGTGCGCCCCGGCTTGGTCAGGCGGTGGATCTCCTTGACGAACATTCCGTAGTGTTCGCGGAACTCTTCGTAGTTCCGGGCGTTGGACACGTCGCGGTCGCTGCTGGAGTAGTGATACAGGCCAGCGAACGGCGGGGAGTAGATCGAGCCGTGAATGGACTCATCAGGCATCGTCGCCATGATGTCCATCGAGTCGCCGTTGTAGATCGCCCATCGGTCGGTGATCTGTTGGTTCAGGACGCCAGCCATGTGGGTACCTCCGGGGTCTTGTCGTAGGTGTGCCGGTCGATGTCGCGGGCGTCGTTCATGTGCTGAACGAGTGCGCTGAACATCGCGTCGGCCTGATCGGACTTGTTGCGAAGGTTCGCCAGGACATTCCTGCCGCCTTCGGTGGTGATGACATGGACGGTGACCTCGGACTGTTGCCCGAATCGCCACATGCGGCGCACGGCCTGATACCACTGTTCGTAGGAGTGGGATGGGAAGTAGGTCATGCGGTGGGAGTGCTGCCAGTTCAGGCCCCATGCGCCGATGCGCGGCTTGGTTACGAGGAATGGAATGTCGCCGTTCGTGAATCCGCGCAACTTCTCCTCTTTGGCGTCGGGTGAGTCGCTACCGCTAACCTCCACCGCGCCAGGGATGAGCCGTGCCAGTAGTGCGGATTCGTCGTTGAGGTGGCACCACGCGACACCGCTATTGGCATCAGACAACGCTTCAGCGGCGGCCTCACATCGCTCAGTGAGGGTGCGGCGGGCCTCTTCGCGCTCTTCCCTCAATCCAAACGCCGGCACCTCGAACAGATGCCCCTCAGCAGGTGTCTCGGCGTGTACCAGGCGCTCGTCGATAACCATGCCAGGGAGGGTGAATCCACCATCGGCGTATCCGTAGTCAGAGGGCTTGCGAATGGCTCGCGCCCAGGTGGACACCCATTGCCAGAACGGTTCCTCGGCGTGACCCTTGAGGCGCCACTTGTCCTCTTCACCCTGACGGGCCTTCGGCCCTGCCGCCGAGATGCTGCGGCCCTTGTTCGTAAAGAACCGCGTGAGCATGTCCATGTACCCGAGGCCACCCAGGGCCTCCGATGACGTGCCGAGTTCAGTCCAGTCGTTCGGTGCCGCCGTCGCCGTGCCGAGTAGCCGGTACTGGATGCGGCGCATGAACTCCGTCACGGCGGCCTTGGTCGCACCGTCGAACGACTTCAGGATGCTGGACTCGTCGCACACGACACCGCCGAAGTCGAACGGGTCGAACTTGTCGAGCTGCTCGTAGTTCGTCACGGTGATCGCGGCGTGAATCTTGCCGTCGCGCGATAGCGCGGTGTCGTGGCCGAACTTCTCGCCCTCACTCACGACCTGGAATCCAACAGCCAGCGGCGTGAGTAACAGCACGGGCTTACCTGTCTTGCGGTTGACCTGCTCGGCCCACGCAAGGCTCATCGGCGTCTTGCCCATGCCACAGTCAGCGAAGATCGCGCCACGACCCTGGCGAACAGTCCACTCAACGAGCGACCGCTGAAAGTCGAACAAGTGGTCGGGTAGGTCAACCGGCTCAAAGCCGCCAGCGTTGGACAGTTGCGCCTTGCGCGCCAGGAACTCTGCGTAGGCGTTCACCGATGCCCCTCCATCACATGCAGCCGCTCGAAGTACGCGGCGGGGTTAGCGGGGCGTGGCTTCATCGCGTACCAATGCGCCATGCAGCGTTCGCAGAGGGGGCTCCCGAGGGAGTCGAACTCCAGGACGGTCACTTCGGCACCGCCACACCGTCACGGCGGTGACGGGCCCGCTCCATGCGCTTGTTCAGCGCGTCGACCGTGCAGCCCAACTCCCGCGACAACTCCGCAGCACTCCCCACCGACGCGATCAGCGCCTCGTAGCGCGGCAGGAGGCGGTCGTCACGCTCACGGTTCGCCAGCATCACCCGTGCCCCGTTGCCCTGAGCGCCGCGCGTCATTCCCCGCTGCCTGCGGATGTCCTCCCGCTCGTGCGGCAGGAGGCCGCCCCAGATGCCGTAGCGGTCGTCCTGCTCGAGCGCGTCGTCTAGGCATTCCCGCTGTACGGGGCACCGGGCACACACGGCCTTGGCGGATGCCATCGCGCGGCGCTCACCCGGCCCCCGTTCGGGGTGGAACAGCTCGGGATCAACACGGGCGCAGGCGGCGGATTCACGCCACGGCGCAATGTCCAGTTCTAGGCGTTCGATGAAGGTGGTCATGCACACTCCCAAGGGGTCCAGCCCCGCGAGATGAACCCGCGATAGGCGACGTAGTTCTGACCAGCGCGTGATGCGAGGTCAGGTCGAGCGGCGATAGAAAGGCCCCCGTAGGAGGCCCAGAAGTCGGCGTCCATCTGCCACAGCCCCCGGTACTTCCCGGTGCGGGAGACGGCGGTCGGGCGGTTAGACGATTCGCAAGCAATGACGGCGCGTGCCTTCGGGGATGCGGCCCACACCTGGGCGCGCTCGAAGTAGTCGCGCTGCCACGGCTTGAGGGATGAATCACTCACGCGGGACGCCCCACCGGGCAACCCCCCACGGGTGCCTTCAGACGTTGATGTAGTCGGAACGGAGGCGGGCAACGTCCCGCGTGAGCGAACTCGTGAGGCGCGTTCAGTGACGCGCACAGTGACGGGGGGAGCGGTCACGGTGACCACCGGAGGCGTTGCAGTCACCGTGACCGTCGTCGCCCCGTCCGCGACGGATGAGAGGCCGATGCCGGCAGCGGTGCCGGTGAGGAGGAGGGCTGCGGCGATGAGTGCGGCGGTGAGGTTGTCGTTCATGCGGCCACCCCCTGACGGGTCAGGAGGCCGAGGGCCAGAACCGCCTGCTGCGGCACGACACCATTACCGAGCGCCTTGAGTTGCTGGTTGCGGGTGAGGCCGATGGCGGGGTCGGTGACGTGACCCTCAGGGAGTCCCATCAACCACTCGACGAACGGGGGCGACAGTCGCGGCTTGCCGTTGCTGCCTAACTCAGTGGGGGCTGGTGCGTGTCGTCCGATGACTCCGGCCCATCGGGTGATGGCGGGGGTGTAGATGCCCCAATCCGTGCCAGCGCGTTCTCCAAGTTCTGCGGCTGATCCAGTGGCCGTGCCCACACCGTCTGATTGCGGGGCTCCCCGTTCTGCGCCCGAGGTGTCGGCAGGAGTGTCCCGATCCCCCAATGGTCTTGAACCGTGCGCGTCAATCCTTGAAACGTGCCCGAGTTCCGGGTGATGTTCCCCGCTTCGTCCACTGTGGGCGTCGGTAGCAACGATGAAGATGCGGGCTCGCCCGTGGGCAGCTCCGGCATCGGCAGCTCGAACAACTCCCCACACCGCGTCATACCCCAGGGCGGCAAGGTCCCCAAGGACGGCATCGAGTCCGAGGGAAACATGCCCCCGAACATTTTCCAGCACGACGATTCGGGGTCGTAGACCGCTAATGGCTCGTGCGACTCCGGGCCAAAGGTGTCGGGGGTCATCAGCGCCCTGCCTCTTTCCTGCGTGGGAGAACGGCTGGCACGGATACCCCGCCGTCAGAATGTCAATCGGCTCAACGGTTGACCAGTCGGTGCCGTTCACGTCGCCGTGGTTCGGCACGTCGGGCCAGTGATGCGCGAGGATGCGCGACGGTGCCGCGTCGTACTCGCAGAACCATGCGGGGGTAGCGCCGTAGAACGCTTCCACGGCAAGGTCGAGCCCGCCGTAGCCTGAGCAGAGCGATCCGATCCTCATGCGGCATCACTCATCCGCAAGACCTGAACCTCTGCGCCCGTCTCCCCGTTGAGCGAGTACGCCTTCTCCGCGCGTACCTTGACCACCTGAGAGTCGTCGGCAAACGCCACGCCAGTCAGCCCGTCCAGGGTGCTGCGGATCAGCTTGTCCAGGTCCGGCGTCGTGGTCGGCCACCCCTCACGCTCAGCCGGGATCACCCTCGGCGCGTGGAGGTCGAAGCGCACCCGCACCAGCACCGGGCCGGTCAGGGGCTCGGGGAAGTAGACGCGCGCCTCATCGCGGACGGCCAACCGCCACGGCTCGACGTGCTTGCTCATCTCCACCATGCGCCCGTTGCCGACGTGACGCTTAGAGCCCTGTGGCGCGGGACGGCCCACGACATACATGCGCGTCATGCGGCATCACGCGCCCTTTGCTTGCGCTTGTAGTCCCGCATGTAGTCGGCATTGGCGACGCGGCAGGACTCACAGACGGCATCACCCTGGCGCTTATGCCGGTAGTAACCGGCGCGCGTTCCGCAGCGGGCCAACGCTGGCTCAGGCCGCTTCCCGCGTCCTGTCTGAATGCCGCCATCAACACGGCGAGCCTCTGCGCGAATCCACCGCCCGACTGTCGATTGCGCAACTCCGACTCGGCGGGCAATCTCGGCCTGGGAAACGCCAGTCTCGACATACAGCCGAACAGCCTCAGCAATCACGGCGTCAGGGGTGGTTGCGTTGTGGACGTCACTACCGCGCCTCTTCGGGGGCAGCTTGAACCGCCCCTTGTTCATCGCGTCGTGTGCGTTGTCAGCGGCGGTGCCGAGGAAGATGTGCTCGGGGTTGACGCACCTGGGGTTGTCGCAGTGATGGCAGGCAAACAGCCCTCTAGGGATCGGGCCGACCCACAGTTCATAGGCAACCCGGTAGGCGTAGTTCGTCACGCCATCCCTTGAGATGCTGCCTCGCCCGCCTGCGCCGAGGCCGCCAGTCCAGTTCCAGCACTCCGTGGCCGGGTCAACGTCAACCCGCGCCAAGATCTCTTGCTGTGTGATGTTCACTCCGACACCAGCTTCCAGAGGCGAGCGGGCTTGCCTTGATTCCCACCAGCGCGGTCGGTGTTCACCGTCCACCCATCGGGGACGATCAGCCCCGCGCGACGGAGCGCGGAGTACGTGGCCGACAGAACGCGCGGGTAGACGTCCAGGCCGTGCGTGTTGCTCAGCGCGGCACGGACGCGGTTCGGGTCGACGTGGCCGGAGTGGGCGGAGGCGTCCTCGCGGATAGCCGCCTCCACCCGCTCACGGTCCCCACGGTGAAGCGGGTCTGTGGCGATCAGGTCAAGCAGGGACGCTTGGCTCATTCGTCCCCCACCACCTTGAGGTCGCGCACGATCTGAGCGGCACGCCTCACGGCACGCTGTACGTCGTGACCCCCGTGGACTTCGCAGACACAGAGCGGCATCAACTGGCGCTCAATGCGCTGAGCTGCGGTCTCCAGGTGTTCGTTGATGGCGTGGTCGATGGCGCTCATGCGTCCTCCTCGATGACGACGTGACGCATGCCGATCTCGCGGAGCGTCTGCGCCACGGCAGACAGGTCGCCGGACTTGAACAGCAGCCGGTGGCGCTTGTTGTCGCGCGGGTCGGTGTAGATGACGTAGGTCATTCCTGCCCCCTCGTTTCCCAATCGCAGACCTGGCAGCGGAACGCCATGGGCTTGGTCGGGTCACCGACGTAGAGCCCTTCGCGGAGTTCGTCGCAGCGGGCGCAGTAGGCGTAGTCGCGCAGGTCGTATGCGCCTGACGGTTCAGTGAGGCTCATCAGCCCTCCAGGTCGGCTAGGACTTGCTCAGCTCGCGCTACCTCGTAGGTAGCGATCACCGTCGCGGCGCGGGACAGGTAGCGGTCGCGGTCCCGCTGCGGCATGGACTCCCACAGCGCGAACTCGAACTGCGCCAGGACGCGGGCTACACGCTCATGGGGCTTCACTTGACGCTCCTCAGTCGTGCGGGAATCCCGTGCCGGCGAAGGTCATCGACGGCCTCGGCGTGCGCCTTCTGCGACGCCACCGCGCGGGTGATGTAGAAGTCCCGCTCCCGCAGCGCCTCGAGGCAGCGCGCCTCTAGGCGGGAGTAGGCAGCGGCCCAGAACAGGCCGGTGATGAGGGCACCCATCCCGAAGGTGAGTAGGCCGAAGAGTCCGACGTAGGTGGCGTTCATGACCACCGCCCCGAGAGCAGGTCGCGCTCGGCCTTGGACGCCATGCGCAGGCCGCGATGCTGGTCGGTTGCGAGGATGAGGTCTGCGGCGCGGGACATCAGCACCGTGAGGGTTGCGAGCAGGATCATGCGGCCACCTCGATCTCGCCGTCGTCGGTGAACAGCAACCAACCGGCGCTCGTAAGGACAGGGGTTGACGCGGCATCGGCCACGTTGGTCAGCAGGTAGCCCTCTGCGATGGCGTCGAATCGGTGCGACTCGATGTGCCCGTGGCATCCCGTGGTGCCGGACCCGCAGAGGGTGAGGAGGTTGGACGGGAAGTTGATGCGGACGTCCTTGGTCCCACCCATGCCGCGCGGTCGACGGTGGTGGAGGGAGTAGTCGGCCAGGGAGATCGGAGCGCCGCAGCGGACGCAGGTCAGGCCGTCACGGTCCAGGACTGTCACGCGCACTTGCTTGGGGATGCTCATTCGTCGCCCCCCTTCCACCGAAACGGGAAGCGGAGCGACACGCCCACGGACCAAAAGATGATGAACAGGGCCGCGAACGTGTCCGCGTCCTTCGACCACGCATCAACGGCCAGTCCGAACACAGCCGAGAGAACGACGACGGCGACCCGATCTGACATCAGGTAACGCTTCATGCGCCCTCCCCTCGCCCAGCGACGGCGTACATCGACCGCACCGACGCCCCGAGGGAGCGCCACGCATCGAGTTCTGCCTGGAGTGCGCGGTTCTGCCGGTCGGCGTAGCGGTAGGCGGCGTCTGCGAGGTCGCGCGTCTGCCGCTCCTTCTCGGTGGCGAGTTCAGCGGCGTACCGCTTCTCCGTCTGTGGCCCCTCGTGCGCCATGAACGCACGGGCGTAGGCAATGTCGAGGTCGTGGTCGGCCTTGAGGTAGTCGCGGTAGCGGTCGGAGCAGACCTTCACGCCGTTAGCGATGCGGTTGGCGCACTCGCGGATTGCCGACTCGACGGCGACGGGGTTGAGAACGTCGCTCATGCGTCATCACCCGCTAGGCCACGGAGCAAGCGCAGAACGTCGTCCACCCGCACCACGGGCTCATGGAGCAGGCTCGGGCCGTCCTCGTCGTGCGTCACGGCCTGGGCTAGTGCCTGCTCACACAAGCGGCGCACGGACTGGACGCCACTGTGAAGAAGGGCAATCTCGCGGAGCCAGCCATCGCGCGAGGAGTAGGCGGCGTACATCTCATCCGTCATCTGGCTCATGGCAGCCACCGCTCAGGAACGTCGTCCAGCTCATCGGTCGGCACCCACAGCACCCGCAGGTAGCCAGCGGCGTGGATGGCGGCGTCGTAGCCGTCCTCCGGGTCGTAGCCGTGGTGCGGGTGGTCCTCGCACCAGCGCTGGAAGGCGCGTGCGGAGTCCAGGGCGCTCGGCGTCACCTCCAGGTAGCGGTGACGGACGAAGGCGCGTGCGGCGGTGTCGAGGTCGGTGGGGGTCCACTCGCGGGCGGTGGTGCCGAAGCGGGAGCCGAGGTACTTGTCAGGCATCCTTCACCGCCTCAGCGCGGGCCTTGATCGCCTCAGCGTCAGAGTCACGCCCGAGCGTCATGGCGTCGGCGTAGAGACGGCGTAGGTGGTCGAGATCGGTGATGAAGTCCAGCGAGTCGAGGTCGGACTGGAACGTCTCAGAGACGGGCGCACGCTCGGCGCTGCGGTTGCGGACCTCATCAGCCGATGCGACGCCACGCTTGGTATCAGCAGCGAGGGCGGCGACAATCGCGCGGCCCCATGCCGACGTCTCGGCGTTCTGCAACTCCGAGCCACGGGTGTACGGCGTCTTGCCGGGGTACTGCTCCCATGCCATCCCCACGCCGGGGCGGGTGTCCTCGTCGTCCCGGTAGGCGGCAGCGACGACGACGATCCACGTCTGACCGTCGATGGTTTCGACGCGGTAGGGAATGGCGGGGTCGTGGGGCTGGAGGGAGCCGTCGGGGTACTTGTCGCGGAACTCAGCGATGCGGGTGGCTACGTCTACGTAATCCGGGGCGAAGGTCATGCCGT
>Ga0315904_10012926_pt1 | contig 10501 bp, 11 predicted proteins | sample LakEriMetagenome_6_FD_203529 | JGI IMG/M metagenome (GOLD analysis project Ga0315904, IMG submission 203529) | Freshwater fungal communities from buoy surface, Lake Erie, Ohio, United States - Buoy 12 MA120 | ecosystem: Environmental > Aquatic > Freshwater > Lake | place: USA: Lake Erie, Ohio... | reverse complement strand
TACTACTCAAGCAGCCAAGAGAAACAAACGCAATACACTGGGATGATTCCGGCAAAAAGCCATCCAACATACACAGATACAAAATAGGAGTTGACCCATTCGCCTCTACCATTATAGTCGGTAAGGGTTCAAATGGTGTTATCGTTGTATATGAGCAGCTAGATACCACAGACCCTGAAAACACAGGTATGCCTGTTGCTATGTACGTTGGAAGACCTAAGACAAAGAATCTGTTTCACTCGGAAGTACTTATGGCTTGCCACTACTTCGGATGTAAGGCTACTTACGAAAATGCGAATGACGACTATTTCGAATGGTTTATAGACAAAGGTCATAAGAACTTTATCACCAAAACACCAAAATCTGTTATAGACCCTAATAGAAAAGGCAAAAGCGTTCAGACATGGGGTGTGTCACCTAAAGACCCATTCTCATTAAATAAACAGCTTGAACTTGCTCAGTTTTGGGTAGACAACTACTCACATAAAATGTTCTTTAAAGAAATCTTTGAAGATATGTTAGAGTATGACCACTTCAATAGAACTAAGTCGGATATTACTGTTGCATTTATGATTGCACTTGTAGCAGCGGCTGGTGACGTTAGAAATGTGTTGAAAGAAAAGAAGGAGGTCGCACCCTTTCTTGCGACGTACGATATAAGCAACATCAGATAGATTTTGTATTTTTGAAAAAATACTACAACTCTTGACTCCGTTTTATAATCCAACATTGCAGTTTCAACTCAATCTTGATGGCGTATCAGACAAAGAGCTTGGCGAGAAAATGGCTAAGTACGTTCATTCCATTGTTTCTAATGAATACTTCGAGAAAAGGAATGTAGAGATTTCTAAGAACATGAAGGTATCCACCGGAAGGCAGGATATGAGAGACTATATGCAGTTCCTTAACATTGACGGCAAGCAGTCGTATGTTAACTTGGACTGGACTCCTCCAATGATTGCTCCTAAGTTTATGGAAGTCCTTATTGGAGGGTTCATGAAACGCTCAGAGAAACCAAGATGTACAGCAGTAGACCCAGTAAGCATAAAGAGAAAAAAGTACGATAGGTCTATGGCTGAGTTCAGAATGCTTGAGCCTGAGTTTAATAAGATGGCTGATGAGGCGCTTGGCACATATAAGGGCAAAGAAACATTTGAACCTGAAAGCTATGACGAACTGGACATCTTCTTCAACGTCGACTACAGAACACCTGAAGAAATCCTCATGGAAAGGGGAGCATCTATGGTTATGCACAACAACAACTGGAACGATATTAAGCGTAACCTATTATCTCACATCAGAGATGCAGGATATGGAGTTACTTATACAACAGCTGAAAATGATGGAAGTGTAAAAGTAGAGAATATAAACCCGATAGATTTCTTCTGTTCATACTCTGAAAGAAACGACTTAAACGACGCATCTATAATGGGGCATCGTAAGTCTATGAAACTGTATGAGTTAAGAAAGCAGTTCGGGATGAATGAAGAGCAGCTTTTCGATATAGCTAAGACTTCTAAAGATTGTGTAAATCCTTACACTTTCAAGTGGAAGAATGAATACATGAATCCTGGCTCCCGACCTTATGACGATTACGCTATCGAAGTTTTATTCTTTGAAGCAAAGACTGTGCGTCCGATGTTTTGGGTTGAGAAGAATAGAGAGAATAGAAAATACGTAGAACGCAAGAAAGGTAGACCTGAGAATGTAGGAGAAGATAAGATTGTGATACAGAAAGAGATGGAGGTTATATATAAAGGGGTCTATCTCCCTCAGTCCAACAGACTTCTGTATTTCAAACAAAACTCTCCAATGATTAGACCTTCTAATCCTAAAGAGTTGACAAAAGCCTACTTCAGCTATTCGGTGTACATGCACAACAACATAGGCATGAACAACACACCTCTTGCTGAAAGGATTACTTCTTCAGTGCGTATGATTACACTTACACACATGAAGATTCAACAGCTTCTTGCTAAGATGAGACCATCTGGTATTGCTGTAGATATATCAGGATTGAAAGAAGTGAATTTAGGTCAAGGAGAAGTAAAACCTCTTGAGTTACAGCGCGTTTACGACCAAACAGGTAACGTATATTATAACAGCGTTGATGAAGATGGGGAGAGAAGAAATCTTCCAATCAATGAATTACCAAATATTGGTAACATCAATCAGATTAACGCTGCAATACAAGTATATAATTTCTACGTATCTAAAATACGTGATGAAGTAGGTATCAATGAATACAGAGAAGGTTCAAGCGTTAATCCTAAAATGGGATTAGGCGTTTTACAATCTCAAATACGCGAATCTAACAATGCTACTGATTTCATCTATGATTCTTATCTGGAAATTACTGAGCAAACGCTTACGAAAATAGGTATCTTGCTACACGATTCTGTTGTATATGGAGGTACTGCATATAGAGAGTTCTTTGGTAATGTAGAACTTTCTAATATGTATTTTGAGTTCAAGATGGAGATGCTTCCAGATGACGTTGAGAAATCATACGTTGACCAGCTTGTAAATACAGCCGTTTCTAATAACCTGATAAACTTCGATGACGCGTTTAAGATTCGCAGAATTGATAATGTGAAGTTGCAGGAGCTGTTCCTTACAAGAGCCAAGAATAAGAAGATGAATGAGGAGATGCAGAAGGCTCAACAGAACTCTGAAATGAATGCTCAGATTCAAGAGCGCTCAGCTCAGGCTAAGATGCAAGCAGATGCTGCTGTAGAAGAACAGAAAGCTAAGCTGAAAGTAATGGTTGAAGAGTCGTCATCAAGATTTAAGAATGACGAAAATATGCAGAAATTTGTACATGAAGTTTTGCTAACTTCGTTTAAGGAAGGAATACCACTTGCAGGATATGTGAAGGATATTGTAGATGGGTTCTTTGAAGAGAAGGCAAGACAAAAGCAGATGGAGGCAGAAGCGATTGCTCAACAGCAACAACAGGCACAAATGGAATATCTTGCTCAGCAAGGTGTAGGGCCAGAGCAAATAGCTCAATTACAGCAGCAAATGCAAGAGCAAATGCAAGGGCAGCAGCCTCAAGAAGCTAAGCAAAGCGTACCACCTGAAATCATGCAGATGATGCAACAGGCTGAACAGCAAGCTCAACAAATTACTAAATAAAATAATATGCCTCTCATTAAGAAAAAAAACTCAAGCAAACCGTCATTTACAGCAGAAGAATTAAAAAAATTCAAAGCTATGTATGATGCTGTTAAAGCAATGGAAGAAGATGACGACGAAGAGGATGATATGGAAGAAGAAGATGATTCAGAAGATACTCCTGCCGTGATTATTATGTCTGCAAAGAAGAAAGATAAAATGCTTAAAAAATCTTAATAATATGGCTGTTTCAAAAAAAGATATGAAATGCAACAGCCCAAAACCATCTACAAGGCCAGGTAAGAAGATGATGGTTAAGGCTTGTCAAGGTGGTAAAGAAAAGATTGTGCATTTTGGAGCAGAAGGTTACGGACATAATTATTCTGCTGCTGCAAGGAAATCTTTTAAGGCTAGACACAAATGCGACAGCGCTAATGATAAAATGGGGGCAAAATATTGGGCTTGCAAGGTTCTTTGGGCTGGTAAGGGTGGTTCTACTAAATCATCACCGAAATCAAGACAAGGTAAATATTAACAAATGAGTACAGCAACAAAAACAAATCCTTCTCTTTGGAAAAGAGTGGTGTCTAGCGTAAAAGCTGGCAGCAAGGGAGGAGATGCTGGTGAGTGGTCTGCAAGGAAGGCTCAGTTAGCTGTAAAGATTTATAAAGAAAAAGGCGGTGGTTATTCAGGAGCGAAGTCTGAATCTAATAAACTTACTAAGTGGAGTAAACAGGAGTGGACTACATCTTCAGGAAAGCCATCAGAAGGAAAGAGAAGGTATTTACCAAAAGCTGCTTGGAAAGCATTATCTTCGTCAGAGAAATCCGCTACTAACAGAGCTAAGGCAGAAGGTAATAAAGAAGGAAAACAATTTGTAAAGCAGCCAAAGCAAGTAGCTGAAAAGGTAGCCAAGTACAGGAAATAATTTTTAACAATAAATACAAATACGATGGCAACAAAAAAGAAAGCAGCAAAAAAAAATCCAGGATTCAAAGCTGTACAAAAAGGAATCGCTAAAAAGCAAGGAGTATCAATGGAGAGAGCAGGAGCAATTCTTGCATCTTCTAGTCGTAAGGCATCACCTGCCGCAAAGAAGGCAAATCCTGCTTTGAAAAAGGTGAAAGGTAAGGCAAAGTATTAATTAACATAAAATAGAAAACAATGTCAAGTAATCCCAATTCCTCAATGTTTGAGGATTTAATAGAATCAGGTGATATAAACAAGTCTGCCGAGGAAGCATTATCAGGTAATAGTGAAACACCATCATATTCAAACGATAATGCTGACAATATAGATTTTGATTTTAATAACCAAGATTCTTCAACAGTTAATGATTTTGATACACTTTTAGCAGAGAAAACAAATGGAAAGTTCAAAAGTGTTGATGAAATACTACAATTAGCAGATAAACCTAATAATACAGATATTAATTTTGCTAATGACACAAGTCGCAAGGTCTTTGAATACTTGAAGGAAGGAAAGGTAGATGAGTTCTTAAATGTCTATCAGCAACAGCAGAAGCTGACCAATTTAGAAAAGTTGGATACAGATAATGTGCTGAAGTTGAAGATGAAATATGAGAACCCTGAATTATCTGATGATGAGGTTGAAGAAGAGTTCAACTACAAGTATGGATTAGAGCAACCAGATATTGATGAGGATTTAGACTCTCCAGAAGAGATAGCTAAAGAGAAGAAAAGGTTTGAGAGAGAGAAAATCAATATGGAGCGACTTAAAAAGAAAGACTTGAAAGAAGCTAAAGACTTCTTGAGAGCAAAGAAAGAGGAGATAGTTCTTCCAAATATTGAGACAAGCTCAACTCAACAACTTCAATCAAATGATGTTGACGAGGCGGCAATAAAGGAGTATCGTGACAAGTACTTGAACACAATACCTACAACCATTGATGACATTGTAGGTTTTGGAAGTAAGTACAAGGACAGCGAACTGGAGTTTGAAACAACTTATGTGATAGACCCTCAAGATAAGGCTGGTCTAAAAGATAAGATGCAAAACTTCACATTGCAAGACTACTTTGTGCCGCGCTACATTAACGAAGACGGGTCTTTTGATACGGAGACGATAGCTCACGACCTATATGTCATCGAGAATCTTGATAAGATAATCGAAGCACACGTAAGTCAAGCTGTCAACCAAACAAAAGCCTCATTCGTTAAGGGTCTTAAAAATGCTAACTTCCAGGAATCGGTAAGTAGGCGTTTGCCGGACGAGCAACAGGCAAGTCAAGATGAGATGGTGAACTTCTTTTTTGGTAACACGTAATTATTAATTTTAAAAACTAAAAAAAATGGCATACAATTCAGCGTCGGAGAAACCGTCAGCGTTTGTCAATCCCGGAGCAGGTCTAACAAGAGGCATTGTTAGTGACCTGTCTATTCTTAAGCCTCAGTATTATAATAAGTTCATTAGCAAGTATGGTGCTCAAAACTACACTATGCTTCTTGAAATGCTTGGATTCAAAGGTCAAGTAAAATCTCAGGTTATTCGTCACTTCGAAGACCTCGGAAAAATGCACCAAGCTGTTCAGGTTAAAACAAACGTAACAGGTGCTACTAATGGCTCTGCTGTTACTTTTGAATTAACTACTGGTTCTCACTACGATAGCGGAACTAAATCTCCTATCCGTGTAGGTGAAGTTGTTGAAATTGCTTCTACTGGTATTCAGGGTAAAGTAATCTCTGTTGATAAGACTTCTGCGAATGCTCACACAGCTACTGTACGTCCTCTTAGCTCTACTCAACAATTTGAGTCTGCTGCTGTTGATGGTCGTTTGGATGCTAACGAGTGGATTCTCTTCCGTGGACAAGCTGCGGTTGGTGAAGCTTCTTCTAAAGGAGATGCTTTGATTCCTCGCACAGAAGAAGTAGTAAACTATGTTTCTGAAATCCGCGAAGACTGGAGAGTTACAGACCGCGCTATGATTGAAGAAATCTGGTTTGCTGATAACTATTCTTACAAAGGTTTGGAAGATGCTGTAAAGCGTTTCATGAACAACAAAGAGTTTACTCTTATGTTCGGTAACACTATTACAAACACTAACGCATCTTCTACTTCTAAGAACACAATCGGTCTGTTGAATCAGATTGAAAATCGTGGTACTGGTGTATCTTACACAGCTGGTTCTCTTGACCGCGCTAAGCTTCACGAAGTAACTCGTGCTCTTGACTTCAACGGAGGTTCTATGGAGAATCACCTTCTCGCTGACGTGTTCTTACGTCAAGAGTTGGATGACGAACTGTTTGACCTTTACGATGCAGGTGCTATTCTTTGGGGTACTGTAGGTGGTAGCAAAGAAGCTGCTGCTATGTACGGATTCGGTTCTATCACTATGGATGGTTACACTTTCCATATCAAGAAGTACCTTCCGTTCTCTCCTGAAGCTGTTTACGGTGCTACTCCTACTGACCATCAGTATAAGAACTACGGTATCGTTGTTCCGATGGCTCAAGGACGTGACCCTCAAAGCGGTGAGCGTTACAACTCTATCGAAATCACTTACAACAACGTGAATGGTAAAGACCTTCATGTTTGGGAAACTGGTGCTTTCGCTAAGAGTCCTACAAGCGATACTGCTGAACTTAACGTACACCACCTGTGCTATGCAGGTCTGCGCGTGTTCGGTGCAAATCGTTTCGTACGCATCAGTGGTTAATCTTAACTAACCATAAAAGAAAGCCCCTCCAAAAGAGGGGTTTTTCTTTTGTATATGTTGAAGATAAAATAAAATACATATCTATATCTGAGGTACTTTTACACCCTTGGATTTAATCTGTTTTCTATTACCAATCCCCCGCTGTTTTTACTTTGGGGGATTTTTATTATATTTGCATCATTAATCATTAGTTTTTGTTTAGAGTGAGCCCCCGTTGTATTTACAATGGGGTTTTTTATTATATTTGTAGTAAAATATTAAATATGTCAAAAGAAAAACAGATTAAACAAGAGACTCAGTTGCCTATTTTAGACGCGATTGACGACTCACAACCATCTACGGTAAAAAAACAAGTTACAGATTTCGAAGACGATGAAACGGTACAGTTAAAGAAGCTGGTAAAAAAGACAGAGGACAAAATAAAAGCTCAACAAAAAGAGCCTGATATGTATGTCTTTAAGCTACTTTTAGATGGAGGTAAGATGCCTAAAGCTTATGAGTCTGTTATTAATGAAATGCCAGTGTACGACAATCAGTCTAATTCTGTAAGAACAGTAAGATTAATAAGAGGCGCTTCCTCTATTTGGTTGGATGAACAAGAAGGATTTACGCCTCAGTACATTCAAAGAAACAAACAGGACATAGTATTCAACAATGGTTATTTGCGTGTACCTAGAACTAACAGAACCCTTCTTAACTTCCTGTTAAACAGCGATGATTACGATAAGAAAGAGAATCGTATGCGTAACAAGAGGCCAAAATACACTCTTGTAAATACTGCTGAAGTTGAGTCTGACGAGCTGAAAAAAGAAGAGAAGCGCCTCAGAGCTATTAATTTCGCTATGAACGCTTCTGTTGAGGATATGCTCATCCATGCCGAATATCTAGGTATTGTCATGACAAATGAGTTTGGAGAGCCTAAGACAATGGCTAAAGTTCGCGTGGAATACGCTAACAAAGCCGGGGCTAATCCTGACGCATTTATGAATACCGCAGGGACTACAGCTTCTAAGATTCAGTTCTTTGTAAAGAAAGCTATGGCAGATGGTCATATTGATGTTACAACCAAAAAAGGCTATGCCGTTTGGGTAAATACAGACACTGTTATATGCGAGATTCCATTCGGTAAAAAGGCTGTAGAGGCTATTTCTGAGTTTGCTATGTCGAAAACTAAGGAAGCTTCTATGTTCTACGAAAGGATAAAAAGCATCGTTTCTGAGTAAGTGTTGATATAAATTTGGTTCATTTTGTGTTTAGGTTTTAGGCTACTGTTTTTACAGTGGCCTTTTATTTTTATCTTTGGTGTATGGCTACATCTAATTCCGTATATGAGGAAATTCAGTTTCTTTGTAATAAGTACCATCACGGGTATGTAGCTCCTGATGAGTTTGTTAGCACATTCAATACAGCTCAGAGAATATTCATAAATAGGATATTAGGTCAAGTTCAGGAGTATCAACCGGGTCGTCCTGTGGCTCGCACAGGCGGTCACATGACTCAGGTTGTAGAGGAGAAGTTAGCTCCTTTTACCAAACGTGCAATACTTAGGTCATTTAATGAGATTTCTACCGTAAAGACTCAGTATGATGACTTCTTGAAATTATTGAGTTTAAACACGGAGGATGGGACAAGGGTTAGGCGTATCAAGCACGAGCAAATACATAGCGCATTGAAGTCCGCTATTGACCCTCCTTCATCTTCCAATCCTTACTATTATGAATACGATGGTGGGTTTAGGGTATTGTCAGGGGAGGATGATTTGGATAGAATGGTTATGACATACGTCAGAAAGCCTGCTGATATTACTTGGCCTTATGATATTTCAGGTGGTAAACCAGTATATAATGAAGAGGGTGAATTTGGAGGACCATTGCAAGACCCTGAGTGGAGAGACCAGGAAATCAACGAACTTATATTTATTCAGTTAGGTCTAATAGGAATCAATCTTAAAGATGGTGATTTGATTAGAGTATCTCAACTAGCAAAACAACAAGGTGAATGACAAAAGCACAGATGATAGAACTCATACAGAGGGACGTTAATAATGGACTCCCTTTTGATGATGCTCAGATAACAGACAATGAGGTATCTCTTTGGCTTGGTCAAGCTATAGCTTCCGTAATGGAAGATAGGTATAAGAAAGATGCAGAGATAGAGAGTATCACCTACATGAATGACTTTTATTATGCCACTTTCAAAAACCGTACTGTTTCTAAGGATACTGATACTGGATATTATTATCTTTCTTTACCGCAAGTACCTTTGGGTCTGCCAAGAGGTATATCTATATCTGGAATATATTTTAAGAGTGCTGAGGGACAGCTAACTGAGACAGTAATACAAATAGCTCCACAAGAGATAGATTTAATGAGAAGCATACCAATGCCTAAGAATAAAATATATGGATGGGCAGAGGGGCAGCTTTTTTACATGATGAGCTATAAGAATATAAAAGATTTAAAAGCTGTTGTGCGTATGGTGACATCCAAGTTTGACGACTGCGATGACATCCCTGATAATATTGGTGTGGCAGCTACTGACCTAGTTATACGCAGACTTAGGGCAAGAACGAATATGCAGGATATTAGTAACGACGGAACAGACATTAAATAATTGACAGAATGAATACTGCAAGATGGATTCAGTTGGACGAGGTAGTGAAAGAGTATATCTCTCAGGCTGAGTTAAATATGGCTCACTACAGAAGGCTTTGGAATATAGCTTTCAGAGGTCTTGAGGATATGATGTTCAACGTATATCAGATGCCTAAGACTCTTAAGATTCCTGTTCTGCCTAATAAGACTGTGAAGCTTCCTGGCGACTATGTAGCATATACTAAGATTGGTGTTTTGAATAGCGAGGGAGAAGTTGCTACATTAAGTAAGAATCCGAATATGAGCTTGTATGCTCAGGAGTTAAGCAACAGGACTGATTTGAATACAGACGCTCCTGTTGACCCGACAAACATACGCGATTTCGTATATCTGAACTATGACAACAACGGCTCTTTATTTAACCTGTATGGGATGGGTGGGTTCCTTATGAGTGCTGGTAACTTTAACATAGATGAAGAGACTGGTATTATAATTCTTGATAATGGTTTTGAATATGACTATATAATACTTGAGTACTTGTCATCTCCAAGAGAGAACGAGGAGCATAAGGTTCCTGTGATGATTAAGGAGGCATTGATTGCGTGGATTGCGTGGAAGGATTACGAGTATAAGCCTATGGGAAGAAGGTTTCAGGAGATGAGTAAGGAGCAGCGTAGGATTAACTATGTACGCGAGAAGAAGAAAGCTAAATTTAGAATCAACCCTGTAAGAATTTGGGAAGCTAATGATATTATCAGAGCCGGAGAAGTTCTTGCTGTTAAAGGATAAATATGATAGATGTAAAAGGCTTTAATGGTGGTCTTAATTTTGATACAGCTGCTGAATTAATGCCTGCTGGTGATTATATATCAGCCATTAATGTAACGGTTGGTGATGAGGGTGTTGGTAAGCTTTTAGGGAATATAGGATTAGAAGATTTACCAGCTACTCCAGATGGTGAAGATTGGGTTTGTGGTTCTCATTTCGATAAAACAAGACAGAGGGTATTTTATTTTGTATTTAATTCAGAGGGGTATCACAGAATTGTTTTGGTTGAAATAAATCAATTAAATCCACATTTAAGCAGTTCTACTATTTTATTTGAGGACAGAAC
>Ga0315904_10012925_pt1 | contig 10502 bp, 9 predicted proteins | sample LakEriMetagenome_6_FD_203529 | JGI IMG/M metagenome (GOLD analysis project Ga0315904, IMG submission 203529) | Freshwater fungal communities from buoy surface, Lake Erie, Ohio, United States - Buoy 12 MA120 | ecosystem: Environmental > Aquatic > Freshwater > Lake | place: USA: Lake Erie, Ohio... | reverse complement strand
CGGCACCGCGACCCGGCCGTCCCCGCGCGCTTCACGCCCCTCGGCGGCGGCGCCGCCGAGATCAGGTTCTCCGCCACCCAGCGGGGGCTCGCCCCGGGCCAGGTGGTGGCGCTGTACGACAACGACAGCCTGCTGGGAGGGGGCGTGCTGCGATGAGCGACGGCGTCCCGCGGGCCGAGGAGGTGCGCGCCATGTTCGGCCGCATCGCCTGGCGCTACGACCTGGTCAACCGCATCCTCTCCGCCGGGATGTGCGTCGGCTGGCGCAACGCCCTCGTCCGGGCCGCCGCCGCCCGCCATCCCCGGTCCGTGGCCGACCTCGCCACGGGCAGCGGGGACGTCGCCTTCGCCCTCCGCGCGACCCTGCCGGCGTCCTCCGAGGTCGCGGGCTACGACTTCTGCGAGCCCCTGCTCGAGCTGGCCCGCGCCCGCGCCGCCAAGGAGGGCACCGCGGGCATCCGCTTCCAACAAGGCGACTGCCTCGCCCTGCCCTTGCCCGACGCCTCGGTGGATGCGGCCACCATCGCCTACGGCATCAGGAACCTCGAGGACCGCCCAAGAGGCCTCCGCGAGCTCCGGCGCATCCTCCGTCCGGGGGGCGCGGCGCTCATCCTCGAGTTCAGCCAGCCCGACCCCTGGTTCCGCCCCCTGCATTTCGTGCAGGTCAGGCTGGTGGCCCCCGTGCTGGCCGCGCTGTTCACCGGCGACATCTCCGCCTACCGCTACCTGGCGTTCAGCATCGCCGGCTTCCCCGACGCCAAGGGCCTCGACCACGAGCTCCTCGCCGCGGGCTTCTCCAAGGTCCGGCACCGCAAGCTCCTCTTCGGGACCGTGGCCTTGCACGAGGCCGAGGCCTAGGCGGGACGCGGCTTGGGCGGTTTTGGCTTGCCCGGCAGGGGGGCGGGTTTCTTGATGGAAACCTGTCAGTCAACGGGCCCGTGGTGAAATGGATATCACTTCTGACTACGGATCAGACGTTTGGGGTTCGAATCCCTACGGGCCCGCCACTTTTCAAGGACCGCATCCCCGGATGCGGTCCTTTTGACACCCCCGATCGCCGATTCCGCCCGTTTGCCCGGGAACTCACCCGCCCAACAGGAGGTCTGAATTTCCAACCCCACCCCATGCGACGTCTCCTGCCCCTCCTCGCCTGCCCGCTCGCCTTCGGCGCCGAGCCCGCCAAGCCGAACCCCGTCATTCCCGGCACCAATTGGCAGGTGCACGACATGAACCGCCCCAAGCCCGCCAAGGTCGAGGCGGGCAAGGCGAGCTGCCAAGCCGCGCCCGCGCCCAAGGGGGCGGTGATTCTCTTCGACGGCAAGGGGACCGACGCCTGGGTGCCGCGCGGCGGCAAGAAGCCCCAGGTCTGGCCGGTGAAGGATGGCGTGATGATCGCGACGGCCAACGACATCAAGACGAAGGACTCGTTCGGCTCCGGACGCTACCACGTGGAGTGGCGCATCCCGGCCGGCCGCAAGGTCAGCGGCCAGAGCGGCGGCAACAGCGGCTTCTTCCTCCTCGAGCGCTACGAGGTGCAGATCCTCGAGTCCTTTGAGAATGTCACCTACGCCGACGGCCAGGCCGCCGCGCTCTACGGCCAATACCCCCCCGCCGCCAACGCCTCCCTCCCCCAGGGGGAGTGGCAGAGCTACGACATCGACTTCGAGGCCCCCGTGTTCGCTGAGGACGGCAAGCTGACCAAGCCCGCCGTGGTCACGGTCGTCCACAACGGCGTCACGGTCCACAACCGCCAGGAGCTGATGGGCATCAGCACCCACCGCCGCGTCGCCACCTACGCCAAGCACCCGCCGACCGCCCCGGTCGCCATTCAGTTTCACGGGGACCCCATCGAATTCCGCAATATCTGGCACCTGCCCCGCTGAGGAACCGGGGTTGGCGTTTGCCTGCCGGGCCGGCGCCCGATAGGATGGGGGACGACCGATGTTCCCCCAAGACCTACCCGACCGCTGGCATGCCGGCCAAGGCCTCTGGTCCGATGTCCCTGCGGAGAGCTGGAACGACTGGCATTGGCAGCTGCGCCATCGCCTGACCACGCTCAAGGACCTCGAGGCGAGGATGACCCTCACCCCCGAGGAGCGGGCCGGCTGCCTCTTCGCGCCCGGCAAGCTGGCCCTGGCCATCACCCCGCACTTCTTCAACCTCATCGACCGGGACGACCCGGCCTGCCCCATCCGACGCCAGGTCATCCCCCGCATCGAGGAATCGGTCCTCTCGCCCGGCGAGACCCCCGACCCGGTCGGCGAGGACGGCGACTCGCCCGTCCCGGGAATCGTCCATCGCTACCCCGACCGCGTCCTCTTCCTGGTCACCGACCGCTGCGCCGCGTACTGCCGCTACTGCACGAGGAGCCGACTGGTGTCCAACGCCCAGCAGTACGACTTCCATCCCGACCTCGAGGCGGGCCTCGGCTACATCGCCGCCCACCCGGAGATCCGCGACGTGCTGCTCTCGGGCGGCGACCCCTTGCTGCTCTCGGATGAGAAGCTGGACAAGCTCCTCGGGCGCCTCAGGGCCATCCCCCACCTGGAGGTCATCCGCATCGGCTCGCGCATCCCGGTCTTCCTGCCCCAGCGCGTCACGCCGGCCTTGGCCGACATCCTTCGCCGCCACGGACCAGTCTGGGTCAACATCCACACCAACCACCCGCGCGAGTGCACGGCCGAGCTGGCCGCGGCCTGCGAGCGCCTCGCCCTCGCCGGCGTCCCCCTCGGCAACCAATCCGTGCTGCTCCAAGGGGTCAACGACGACCCGGAGACGCTCCGATCGCTCGTGCACCGGCTGCTCCGCATGCGCGTGCGTCCCTATTACCTCTACGCCTGCGACCTCATCGAGGGGTCGGGCCACCTCCGGGTGCCTGTCGCCCGCGGCATCGAGCTCATCCGGTCGCTCCGCGGCCACACCACCGGCTTCGCCGTGCCCCAGTACGTCATCGACGCCCCGGGCGGCGGCGGGAAGGTCCCCGTCAACCCCGAGTACGTCGAGGCCGTGCGCGAGGGCTGGGTGCAGCTGCGGAACTACGAGGACCGGCCGTTCCGCTACCCGAGCGGCGAGGCCAGGCCAAGCCCGCTGCCCGCTCAGGAGGCGTAGACGCCCATCCCCCGGAACTTCGCGTAGCGACCGGCGAGGAGCTTCTCGGGCTTGAGCTTGCCGAGCTCGGCGAGGGCGCCGCGCAGGGTCTTGCGGATGCCCGAGGCGGTGGCGGCGGGGTCCTCCTGCGCGCCGCCGAGCGGCTCGCGCACGACGCCGTCGACCACCCCCAGCTTCACCAGGTTGGCGGAGTCGAGCTTGAGCGCCTCGGCGGCCTTGGGGGCGTGGGCGCGGTCCTTGAAGAGGATGGCGGCGCAGCCCTCGGGCGAGATGACGGAGTAATAGGCGTTCTCGAGGATGTAGACGCGGTCGGAGACGGCGATGCCGAGGGCGCCGCCCGAGCCGCCCTCGCCGATGACGAAGGTGACGATGGGGACGCGCAGCTGGCTCATCTCGCGGAGGTTGACCGCGATGGCCTCGGCCACGTGGCGCTCCTCGGAGCCAATGCCGGGGAAGGCGCCGGGGGTGTCGACCAAGGTCACAATGGGCAGGCCGAAGCGCTCGGCGAGGCGCATCAGGCGGAGGGCCTTGCGGTAGCCCTCGGGGTTGGGGCAGCCGAAGTTGCGGCGGAGGTTCTCCTTGGTGTCGCGGCCCTTCTGCTGGCCGATGACCACCACGGGGTTGCCCTCGAAGATGGCCGTGCCCCCGACGGTCGACTCATCGTCCATGAACAGGCGGTCACCGTGCAGCTCCTGGAAGTCGTCAAAGAGCAGCTGGATGTAGTCGAGCGAGTAGGGGCGGCGGGGATGGCGGGCGAGCTGGACGCGCTGCCACGGGGTGAGGTTGCCGTAGATCTCGCGCCGGGTCTTCTCGAGCTTGTCCTCGAGCGAGGCTAGCTCCTTGGATGCGTCGATGCCCGCCCCCTCCGAGGAGGCGCGCAGCTGGGCGATCTTATCCTCGAGCTCCCGGATGGGCTTTTCGAACTCGAGGGTGAAGCGGGGCTTGGCGACCGTGGTCATGGAAAGGGAAAGAAGGGGATACGAAGGAGGCGGACGGGGTGGAGGTGGCGGAGGAAAATCAACTCGGGTCAATCTAGGTGACTTAAGATTAAAATAAAGGCTACAAACCTAGGCAAGGTCTCGGACAGGGTGCATTTTTTGCCCTAAAACAACCGAAAAGGAGGGAGACTTGGGGGATCTCCATCCTTCGAATCCTACGGTTCCTACGCCTCCTTCGAATCCTTACTGACTCAGCCCCCATTACCCAGCACGAGCACGCGGCGGGAGTAAGGTCGGCCGAACTGGGCGACGATGCGGCGGAAGGCGCTTTGGTTACTTTCGGTGAAGGTGGCGCTCCCCGTGGCGGCCTGGAGGGCGCGGAGCTCGCGGGCGCCCTCGGGGGTGAGCACGGTGACGGAGAACTCGACCTGGCGGAGGGCGTAGGGCAAGGGCGCGGCGCGCGCGTCGAGCTGGATGCGGTCGGCGTAGACGCGGGCGCGGTAGATGTACTTGTCGCTTGTCGTGAAGGGAGGTGTTGCGTTGGATGTCGGCATCAGGCCCCAGTAGGCGTGCTGCTGGCCGTAGGTGGTCCCGGAGTTTCCGGCGCGGAAGGTGGTCTCGGTCGACTTCGGATAGATGACCACAGGGCGCAGAGCGTCAGAAGGCATGGACACCAAGCGGGTAACACCTCGAGCAGTCTCCTGGTCCTTGGTCTCGCTCGAGGCGCACCAGAGGGTGACATTGAGGGCGACGGTGTTCTGGGCGCAGAAGTTGGACTCGTCCATGGTCCAACCGCCGTTGGCGGTGCCGTCCATCAGGTTACCGGTGACCCAGCCGGCGCCCGGGCTGTTGTAATTGGGGTAGCGGCGGGCGGTGCCGAACCAGTAGGTCGAGGGCACGCCCGTGGTGACGGCGCTCAGGGCGGTGGTGGGGACGGTCAGGTGGGGGAGCGCCTGCTGGAAGGTGCTCTGGGGGTCGATGAGGGTGCGCTGGATGCAATAGACCTGCTGGATGAGCTCGCCCGGCATGTCGAAGGGCGAGCGCAAGCCCATGCGGTAAGCGACGGCGCAGAGGTCGCCGCGGATGGGCTCGCGGGGAATCGTCGTCGATCCCGGGACGAACTTGGGCCGGTCCGCCGGGGAGGCGAAGAACATCAGGATCGGCTGCAGGTCGGAGGGGACGTTGGGGACGCCGTTGGTGAAGCCGGCCGGGGCGCCGGGGGCGCCGGGGGCGATGATCTCCATCCAGCATCGTCCGTCGGGGCGGATGACGGCCGTGTTCATGTCGCGCTCCAGATTGTCGAGCACGGCGCGCGCCTCCGACTGGGCGGAGAGGTCGGCCACGACGCGGTCGTAGGCCGTCATGGTGTCGACCGAGACCTTCACGACGACGAGGACGATCATCACCATGATGGCCGAGGCCACCAGGAGCTCGACCAAGGTGAAGGCGCGGCGGGAGGCGGCGGGCTGGCTCATCGGTTGATGATGATGGTCTGGGTGAGCACGGGGGTCTCCTCGCGGGCCTTGAAGGTGGCGGGGGGCGTGTAGTCGTGCGGGAAGAACTCCGCGACAATCGGCAGGTAGGCCAAGGCGTAGCCGTCGGGCGTGGCGGGCAGGGCGGTGCCGACGGCCCAGGTGGCGGCGGTGGGCTCGCCGGTGGCGGCGTCGAGGGTGACGCGCTGGCCGACGAGGAGCCGGGAGATGGTGAGCCGGACGCGCATCGGGGCGCCGATGACGTTGCGGGCTTGGGCCAAATCGGGCGGGAAGGTCTCGTTGGCCATCGAGACGACCTCGAGCAGGGCGGGGTTGGCGTTGAGGTTGTAGTTGGCGCTGGATGCGGAGACGACGGTCTCGGCGATGGAGGTCACCATCTTGCGCTCGTAGACGTAGACCCAGACGGCGGTGTCGATCGTGGTCGCCCCCTTGAGGAGGTTGTAGGCGAGGTCGAAGTTGGGCGCGTCGCCCGTGGCGTTGTCGATGCCCGTTCGGCTGGGAAGGTAGAAGCTGGCGGTGTTGTTGTGGCTGAGCCCGCTGGACACGGTCAGCTCGCGCAGCACGGAGCGGGGGTTGTCGAGGCCGGTGACGAGGCCCTGGGCGGCGGTGAGCGCCCGGTTGGTCTGCATGATGTCGTCGACCTGCTGGAAGGTGGTGGCGAGGATCCCGATGAGCGAGGCGATGGCGATGCCGATCACGCCCACGGCGAGGATGACCTCGACCAGGGTGAATCCGCGGCGGCGCGGGCGGGGGGCGGGGGCGTCGGGGGTCATTTGACGGAGGTGAGCTCGAACTCGCTGGTGTCGCTGGTGAGGGAGAGGTCGCCGCTGCGGCGCAGGACGATGGCGGCGAACTTGTCGGGCGAGGCGAGGAGCACCTGGCTGCCAGTGTTGACGCCGGAGGCAAGGACGAGGACGACGCGGCCGGCGTGGTTGCTCGTACCGTCGGCCCCGAACTCGACATAAAACCACTGCTTGGCTCCATTGGCGGCGGTGTGGACCGCGTTGTCGAAGTTGATGATGGTGGTCGAGATGTTGGGGGCGAAGGTGGGGCGATAGAGCATCATCGGCGACTGGCTGCCCGTCGGGCTGGGCTGGTCGAAGGTGCCGGCGGTCAGGCCGGTGGGGTCGGCCAAGGCCGAGATGCGGCTCAATCGGGTGGCGGAGGAAGTGCCGGAGAGGTTGACCCCGGGGGGCATCGTCACGGCCGGATTGGTGAAGCCGGTCGCAGGGGCGGCGTTGGCGACCGAGGGCACGAAGAAAACCCCGGGCGGGAGCATGATGGAGGGATCGGGCGAGAACCACGCGTACTTGGCGGCGGTGGCCGAGGCGCCGAGGCCGCGGACGCCGATGGCGATGATGACCTCGCGGAGATGGCGGTCGGGGTCGGTGGGGTCGTTCTTGATCAGGACACGGTAGCGGAAGTCGGCCGGCGCCCAGTTGATGGTCAGTCCTGCGGGCCTGGGAAGCGCCGCGCGGTTGGCCATGGCCTGGGCGCGGGCGGACCGGAGGGTCGAGGAAAGCATGCGCTGGCCATTGGCCAGCCCCTCGGGGTTGGTCGGCTGGATGGTCAGGATCATCCCGGCGAGGATGAGGATGACCGAGATGACAATCATCAGCTCCACCAGGGTGAAGCCGCGCCGGGCGCGGGGCTGGAGGGCGGGGAGGCTCACTGGACGGAGATGACGTCGGCGTAGTCGTCGCGCCGGGTGCCGACGGCCGCGGTCGGGACATCGAGGGCGGTGACATCCGTGGCCGAGGTGTAGACGATGACGCGGGCGGGGACGCCCGAGGTGCCGGAGAGATTGCGAATCTCCTCGGGGATGCCGGTGTTGGGCGAGGGGGCGCCGGAGGCCGAAGTGATGCTACCGTTCCCGTTGAAGTCGATCGCCACGCGGATATTGCGGTTGCCCAGGCGGTCGACGAGGAAGTTGCCGGTGCCGATGGAGCCGGTGGTGTCGGTGGAGACGGGAAGCTTGGTGAAGTCCTCGTAGTCCTCGCGCGAGAACTCCACGAAGGTCTCGGCGTTGCGATTCCACCTGATGCGGTTGCCCGTGCCGCCGGCGGAGAGGGCGCCGCCGTTGGGATTGCGGCCGGCCAGGCACATGATGAGCGCGGCGCCGCGGTTGGACGCGCCCGCGCCGTCCTCGAGCCTGAAGCAGGTGTCGGCCGTGGGATAGGTGCCGCCGGCGAGGTTCGGGTAAAAGCCGTAGGCCTGCTTGTAACGGACCAGACCCGAGGCCCAGCCGGACAGCGCGGTCTGGGAATTGGCGACCCTGGCGCGCTTCTGGACCCCCATGGCGGCGGGGATGAGGACGGCGGCGAGGACACCGATGATGGCCACAACGGTGAGGAGCTCGATGAGGGTGAAACCGGGGCGGGAGGTCGGTCGCATGAAAGGGTAAATCTGGGGTCGGGTAACCCTTGTGAGAAGTATGGGCCGACCCCCGGGGAAGGAAAGCCGCAAAAAAAGGGGTTAACCCGGGGCTAGCCATCCCATCCTCTTGGCCAGGCGGTCGAAACTGGGGTCGCCGAAACCCAGTCGGCGCTTGGTCTCAGCATCGCGCGCGAGGGGATTGTCGAGCCGGCGGATGGCCCGGGCGTCCTCCCAGTCCAGCTGCCCCCTGAGCCAGGGCCAAACCGGGTCGCTAGGCACGGGGAAGTCGGAGCCGTGCACAATGCGATCCCCCAGCTCGCCGATGAGCCTGGGGATGACCGCGGACCGAATCGGCGACGCCAAGGCGGAGTTGTCGACCAGGAGATTGGGGAATCGGCGCGACAAGCCGACGAGGTCATCAAGGTGGTCGCGCCCCCAGGGCAGGGATCGGCTGGCGCCGTGGGCGGCGATGCAGGTGACCCCTTGCTCGAGGGGGAGTCGGAGGACCTTGGGGCTCTCGAGGTCGGGCCTGAGCACGGGAAGCGTGAGCTCGCCTCCGGTGTGGGCGAGGAAGGCCAGGCGCAGCCGGGCGCAAGCCGACCAGAAGGCGGCGTGCCGCGGGGCGGAGCAATCGGCGGCGTGGCAATTGGGCAAAAGCTTGAGCACCTTGGCCCCAAGCTCGGCGCAGCGCTCGAGCTCGTCGATCGCATCGGGCCGGCTGGGATGGACGGAGACCGCGGGAATCAGCCGTCCGGGCAAACGACGGCAAAAGGCAAGGACGGCGTCGTTGGGCACGCGGAAACCCGCCATCGGCAGCGGACGCCCCGCCTCGTCGTGGGGCAGGTCCTGGGCGAGGATGACGGCGCCGTCGAGACCCGAGCCCTCGACGTGGGCGGCGAGGGCGGCGTCGAAGGCCGCATCAAGCCCGCCGCGCAGATGGGCGGCGTCGACCCCGGCCTCCCTCAGCAGGAAGCGGGCCTGCAGTCGATTCCACGGCGTGCGGAGGACAAAGGAGCGGCCGTCGCCCGAGGAGCCGTCGCCGACCAGGTGGACGTGGCAGTCGAGCCTCATGGGTCAGCGCGGAAGCAGCAGGAAGCAGGCCGCGGCGATCAGGGTGGGGCCCAGGGCCCAGAGGAAAAGCCGGACCGGCGACACCCCGTCGCCGAAGTGCCGGGAAAGGATCGAGAGGCCGGCCGGGTTGGGCGCGTTGGCGATGACGGTCAGGCCGCCGCCGGTGACGGCCCCGGCGAGCACCGCGAACTGCATGGCCCGCGCCGCCTCCGAGCCGTCCCTCAATGCCGGAACCTGAGCGGCAAGGTAGGTGATGGCGGCGTTGTCGTTAAAAGCCGTCAGGATGGTGGCGCCGGCAAAGAGCTCGACCTCGCCCAGCCGGGTTAGGATCGGAGAAATCCACCAGGACTGGAGGCCGCCATGGAGCACCAGCGAGGCGAGGAAGAAGGCGACGAGCAGGGGGCCGCGAAGCTGGATGGGGGACTGCCACTGAGGGGTGGCCACGGTGAAGGCGAGGAAGACGAGAAGCCCGGCCATGAGGAGCGCGCCATGGTGGCCGACGAGCATGAGGACGGTCCACGCCATGCAGACGAGGTGGAAGCCGACGACCCACGCGGGGACGCGGGCCTCGGATTCCGGACGGAGCGGCGGATCGGCCCGCTTGGCGAGGTCGGCGAACTCGCGACGGAAGAGCAGCCCGTAGGCGAGGGTGGCCAGGAGGATGGACATCACCGCCTTGAGGCCGAAGTGCAGGAACATGTGCGGGGTGGTCCACCCCCAGACGCCGGCGACCATGACCACGGGCGGGGCGGCGAAGTGGGTGAGCGTGCCGCCGATGGAGATGTTGACGAAGAGCAGGCCGAGCGTCGCGTAGCGCAGGCGCATCGAGGGCTTGAGCTCGTGGAACTGGGCTGAGAGCATGAGCGCCGCGATGGTCATGGCAGCGGGCTCGGTGATGAGCGAGCCGAGCAGGGGGGCAACCGTGAGGACCACCGCCCAGCGCATCAGGGGCGTCCCGCCCAGGCGGCGCGCGATGCCGTTGAGCAAGCCGGAGGCCGTGCTGAAGATCGGCCGCGAGGAGGCGATCGCCATGATGACGAACACGAACAGAGGCTCGAGGTACTTGGGCGAGGCGAGGATGCGCGAGCCGGGACCGGGAGGCTCGGCAGCGAACTGGGCCGCGCGCGCGTAGTCCGCGGTCTCCATGTAGGCGGTGGCGAAGGCCCAGCCCTTGCCCGGCCAAAGGACGAAGGTGTAGAAGAGCACGAAGGCCCAGATGCCGAACACCGCCTCGATCTCGCCCAGGAAGTGAAGCAAGGAGGCGCGGAAGTCGGCCGACTTGCCGTCCGGGCCGACGGGGGCCTTGCCCTGCCGCACCTTCTCGGCGTGCGCCTCGGCGAGGTGGTGGGCCATGCGGTTGAAGACCGGCGTCAGGAACGTGTGGATAATCGCCAGCAGGAAGATGAGCGAGGCGACGGGGAGGAAGGGGTCGGCCGAGGCGGCAGCGCTCAGTTCCTGCCAAAGGGTCTGGTTGGAAGCCATGGCTCCCTTGTTGGCCGAGCGGGTGATGATTGCAA
>Ga0315904_10012924_pt1 | contig 10503 bp, 11 predicted proteins | sample LakEriMetagenome_6_FD_203529 | JGI IMG/M metagenome (GOLD analysis project Ga0315904, IMG submission 203529) | Freshwater fungal communities from buoy surface, Lake Erie, Ohio, United States - Buoy 12 MA120 | ecosystem: Environmental > Aquatic > Freshwater > Lake | place: USA: Lake Erie, Ohio... | reverse complement strand
TAAATCAAGGACAATTTTTATTGCTGTGGGATGGTTTAGATGACCTACCAGAAATTTATCACGCAGAAATTACCCAAAAAATATCTAGCTTTAGCGATCTCTATCCTAAGAATCGGGCAGTTATGGGTATAGACAATACGATGGAAACTGAGGTTGACATAGATTACACGATTAATCTAGCTCTAAATCTTGACTTGGCTTTATATTTTGCTAATCACCCTGTTATAGAGCTTGCTTGTGCACTTGAGCCAGATCTCCATAGAGGATTACAGTTTTTACGGCAGAAATTTCCTGATCCTCATAAAAGCAGAGAAAATTTTACGAAGTGGTGGCAAGCTAAAGGACTAGATTGGTCTAAAAAATTACGAAACCTAATCGTTCAGCACCGTAAAAGTTCGCAAGAATGGCGATTTAACGAAAACCAACTTAATTTGTTGCGTACATATCATGATGCCAATAAGCTTTTGATTGAATGTCTAAATAATGCTGAATATGTCAGCCCATTAGTCAAGAGTCAAATCGAGTCTACATTACTTCTACCCCAAGGCGAGTACAGTATATTGCAGTATTAAACAAAGAGTATCAGCGCTTTGCGCCGATACTCTTTGTTTTTATGCGCCACTCAAAACCCAAATAAATCCACAAATGATATGGGACTGCTATATTCAAAAGCAGAAACTGCATAAAGTGTAGTTTCTGCTTTTGTAGTTTTGTAATAGCGGTTGCTATACTTTATGCATTGCTTTAAAGAGATATATCCCCTGTGCTAGAAGTTCGCAAAATCTGTAAATCTTATGGGAAGAAGCAAGTTTTACAGAACTTAAGTTTTGCTATCCAGCCTGGAGAAGTCTATGGATTACTCGGTCCAAACGGGGCCGGCAAGACCACTACGATTAGTATTTTGTGTGGTTTGATCCAATCCGATCGCGGTCTTGTCACAATGAATGGTCAAAATGCGTCCAGCTTAACCCGATCGCTAATTGGTGTTGCCCCACAAGAAAATATTTTTTATAAGAGTCTAACTTGTGAAGAGAACTTGCGATTTTTTGGACAGCTCTACGGGCTAAGTAATGAAGTTTGTCGGAAACAAGCTCAATATTGTTTGGATTTAGTGGGGCTAGGCGATCGCGCAAAAAGTATTGCGGATAGTCTCAGTGGTGGAATGCAACGTCGTCTAAGTATGGCGATCGCCCTTGTGCATCAGCCGCAATTAGTTGTCCTCGATGAACCAACCACAGGGCTAGATATTGAAGCTCGTTATGAAGTTTGGGAATTGATTCGTAAACTCAGAAGTCAAGATACAGCGATTTTGTTGACTACGCATATGCTAGAAGAGGCAGAACGTCTTTGTCAGCGGATTGGTATTATTAAACAGGGGAGTTTGCTCGCTGAAGGGAGCCTCGAAGAACTTCGTAAACATATCCCTGCTCTAGAAATTGCGATTATTTGCACACCCACTGAAGATTTAGCGATCGCTAGAGCGATCGAGTTGGGCTTTACCTATCGCTACTATGGGCGAGATTTAGCTTTTTGGCTTCCTAGAGTAATGGAACTAAAAGAAATTCTAGAATATTTTGAAGGTATCCCAATTGACTCGATTATGCGTCAACCCGTCCGTCTTGAAAATATCTATGTAGAAGTCACCCAAGGCTCTAAATAATACCAAAACAAAAAATGGCTCCGCCATTTTTTGTTTTTACAGCAATTGCCGATCAAACGAGCCACAAGATAAATTTTGAAAGCGTTGCAAAGCAACGCTTTCAAAATTTATCTTGGTTTGGGTTTGAGCGCAAAGCGCTGTAAAACCCTTACAGGGTTTGGTTCTTAATTCACGAAAGTGTAGCCATACTTTCGTGAATTGGTATAAAAACAGTAGATGGGGCAATGCCCACCTTACGAATTCAAGTTAAAGGCAATCAACGCCTTTAGCTTGATATGCTTTGAGCATGGATAAAAACAGCCTTAGAAAAAGCCAATAAGTTTTGTTGAATTTGCAAAGAATCTGATGCTACAAGCCGATCAAGAGATGTGTAATATGTCCCAGCTAGTTTGGGGCGGCTGCGTTTAAGGATGCGATCGCCGTCAGTCCCTATAGAATATGTCCCAGCTAGTTTGGGGCGGCTACCCGCTTTGGTTGTCCATAAACCATTGGCTAAACTCGCTCTAATCTCGACCGTTATATGATTATTATCTGGTATCGTAAAGCGATCAGAAATGCCATGAAAAGCCTGAATCTGAGTTTTTGCATCCCCCTTAATCCAAATAGTCGCCACAAGATAGGGACTCACAGCTTGGAGATCGTTATGACTCACAGATCTGGCTGCATAAATATACAGCAATTGCAACCAAGGTAGAGGGTAAATGATCTCTAAAGCACTATAACCACTAGGCTTAGCGTTGATCTCCATTGCTTGGAAATAAGCGATTGTTTGCGCCCATTGCTGACTAAAAGTTTTTGCTACATCAGGATTAAGAAACAAATTACTCCATTCACTATGCTGCCAAGGTTGCATATCCATGAAATGCATATATTCAGCAAACTCATGGGCAAGGCGTTCTTGCTTTTGAGCTACCAAATCATATATGTCTTGCCAACAAAAATATGGCATCGATGAATTCGTATCATCATATGGCTGAAGATAATATTGCTTTGCTAAAACTCCAGCTAATATCTCAGGTTCGATTAGACAATAACTATTGCTAATCACGGCTATATAAGTCTTCTTAGTCTGAGACTTAGCCAAAATTAATAATGAATCTAAATATAGCTTGTTTAGCTGACTCTCCAAGCGATGATCACAGATAATGTCAAAATCTTTACATTCCAAAAGTAAGTCAGGCTCGATGCTTGACGCAAAAAAAGGATGACTAACAGATTTAACAAAGGTTGAACTTGGCTTGCCCGATCGCTGTGTTAAAAAGTCTACGAAATCTTGACCTAAGTCTGGAATGTTTTCTAGCAAATATTCCCAAGAAGCAGCAAAACGCTCCTTCTTGTCTAGGTTTGGTGGCAGCAAAAAAATGTTACTCATAGCTGGGCGCTATCTAGCCTTGTTTGATTACATTGTATAGGTTATCTATTGACACATACCTATTAGCGGACTAACTATTTTTATCTTTCTTCTAAATAAGTAGACACGCTTAATTTATTACCCCCCCAAACCTTTAAGGTTGCGCCCCTGTGAGCCGCAACCTTAAGGGTTTCACTTATTCTGCACAGGGACTTATGCCAATTCACGAAAGTGCCACACTTTACGTGAACCAAAAAGACAGACACAGTAAGGGTTTTTAAATTAAGAAATGGCTACGCCATTTCTTAATTTGGTATTAGGTAGGTGAATCCTTGTGATTCAAGAATTGAAGGTGTGGGGTAGGAATTGTGTAGACATCAAGATTATCCTCATTTTTAAATTAACCCGAACTGACGTTAAAATAATGTTTTAAAGCATGAACTTTGCAGCTTTGATCGGCAGCTATGGTAGAAGTATTGACTAATGAATCCCAGACTCAGATTATTCAGAGCAACGCCATTGTGGCGGATGGTTTGAGCAAGACTTATCGTACTGGCTTTTGGTTAAATCAAAAAATTAGTTCTTTACAGGATTTTTCATTAACCATTCGCCAAGGCGAAACCTTTGGTGTGTTAGGACCTAATGGAGCAGGCAAAACCACATTATTAAAGATTTTGTTGGGTATTGTGAAGCCCACATCAGGAACTGGTGAAATTTTAGGATATCCTCTAGGCGATCGCACTGCTAAGCAGTCCATCGGTTATTTACCTGAAAATGCTTATTACTACGACTATTTGACTGGCTGGGAATTGCTCGATTTTATTGGCAGTTTGTTTGGGGTTGCGCCGACGTTACGCCGCCAGCGCATTGCCGATCTGCTAGATCTTGTTGGTTTGTCACAGTCAGTAGCCCGAAAAAAACAATTGCGCCAATATTCTAAAGGTATGGTGCAAAGAATTGGTGTAGCACAAGCTCTAATCAATGATCCCGAAATTGTGTTTCTTGATGAGCCAATGTCTGGGCTTGATCCTGTTGGGCGATATCAGGTACGTGAAATTATTTTGATGCTCAAGAATCAGGGTAAAACTGTATTTTTTAACAGCCATATTTTGTCTGATGTGGAGCTGATCTGCGATCGCATTGGCATTCTCAATAAAGGCGAACTTGTGGCGATGGGAACTTTAAATGAGTTGTTAGGGACAGAGCAGTCCTATCAAGTCAGCGGTCATGGTGGCTCTGAGTCAGAGTTACAACCTTGGTTGGAGCATTTAATTTTCCAAAATGATACTTGGCATGGTCAATTAGCTAAGGATTTGCCTGAGTTTTTGACCTATATTGCTAGTATTGGAGCAAAGGCGATCGCGATCGAGCTAGCCCGCCAAACGCTCGAAGAATTTTTTATCGATCAAATAAAAGCTTCGCGCCATAAAGACTAAGTTCTAGTTCAATTGAGAACTCTTACAGCGCTTTGATCTCAAAAACAAACCAGAAAACTTTTTGAAAGCGTTGCTTCGCAACGCTTTCAAAAAGTTTTCTGGTTTGTTTGATCTACAGCAATTGCCATTCTTGTTAGGACATAAAACCCAAATAGTGAGAGGCGGCGCAAAGCGTCGCCTCTCACTATTTGGGTTTTGATTTGTCTTGATAAAAGTGTCTAAAGCTATACAATGAGAATTGCTGGAATAATCAAAATAGCGATCGCAACATACATGATTTCGCTTATGATAGAAAGGTTGTCAAAAATTTTCTAACTAGAAAATAATCACATTTAATATAGGGATCACGTCATGGCAGTACCCAAGAAGAAAACTTCTAAATCTAAGAGAGATAGCCGCAAAGCAGTATGGAAGAGGAAAGCCGCAGTTCATGCTCAAAGAGCTATTTCTTTAGGTAAGTCCATCCTCTCAGGCAAAAATGATGGTTTTGTCTATCCAATGGCTGAAGAGGTTGAAACAGAAGAGTAATCTAAGAAAAGCGAGCTAAGCTCGCTTTTTTTGCTTTAACTCCATTGCGTGGCTAATCGCCATGCTTGATAACCAATTCCGAGTCCAATTAAACAAGGGCTTGTCAATATGCTGATCACTATCCACAACTTGCGTTGTTTAATCAAAATATCGCCAACAAAGGCGATTGCGGTTAAACCCACCCAAGAAATGATCGCAAACATCATAAGATAAAACTTCAAGCGCACTAAAAAAAATAAACCACCAATAACTAAAAAACCACTGATCAAATAGCTCCACTTCATCAGAGCATAGTCAGCAAATGCGGAAATAATTGGCAATAATCCGATGATTACGAAGCCTGCGATCGCTAAATCACGTCGGGCTGGGATGGTTAGCAAGACTGAAAGGAAATATCCCATACAGCTATAGCTAATCAAGATGATTGCTAGCCATAGCCAGAGAAAATGGATTTTTTTGAAGGATAATTTTGGTTTGGGTAACTTAAATTTGGGTAAGTTAAGTCTGGGCAAACTAAGTCTGGGCAAACTAGATCTAGATTGCCCAGACTTATTGGAGATTAGAGTTTTTAATGTATTTGGTTTTGATGGATCAAATTGAGACTGCTCAGAATCACGTTTTGATTGATCCTCAACAGTTTGTTGATTATCTGAATCATCAGTATCTGCCATAATTTCATCCTTAAAGATAAGGGCTTACAAAGCACATCTCATCTCTTAAAAGCCATTTAATACCAATTCACAAAAGTGTAAATACTTATGTGAATTAAAAACCAAACCCTTACAGGGTTTTTAAAAACACAAAATGGCTACGCCATTTTGTGTTTTGGTATAAGAACTCACAGCCCCTTTTTAAGAAACCATTTAAGAATTACTTTCTGCGGTCAAAATTCCTAAGAGATCCCCCTCAATCCCCCTTTTTAAGGGGGATTGAGGGGGGGGGTAGACAACTCTTAAATGGTTTCTAAAAAAGGAATTAAGAGGGATTTCTCAGCATTGCTCACCGAAGTTAATTCTTAAATGATTTCTTAGAGAGAATTTTCTGAAGCAACAATCATTGAGCCAACACCACTATTAGTGAAAATTTCCAACAACAGTGAATGGGGGACACGACCATCAACAATATGTGCTGCTTTCACCCCTTGAGCTAGCGATCGCACACAGCACTGTACTTTGGGAATCATGCCACCACTGACGACATTACTATTCATCAATTCTCTCGCCTTGCTGATTGTCAAACTACGATAGAGAGTGCTGGGATCTTTATAATCATGCAAAATACCTGCAATGTCCGTAAGTAATATTAATTTTTCAGCATTTAAGGCTGCGGCAAGTTCACCTGCAACGGTATCAGCATTGATGTTGTAGGACTGACCTGTCTCATCGGTTGCTACGCTGGATACAACAGGAATATGTCCTGCTTCGAGTAGGGTAGAAAGTAGACCGATATTAATGCCACTAACTTCGCCGACAAAGCCGATCGCATCATTTCCCTGAGGACGAGCCCGAATCAAGTTGCCATCTTTCCCGCACAGCCCCACACCAGAGCCACCAGCAAGATTAATCATTTCGACAATCTGCTTATTGACGCGCCCTACTAAGACCATTTCTACTACTTCCATTGTCTCAGCATCGGTGACGCGCAAACCATCGATAAACTGAGGTTTGATGTTGAGCTTCGTTAGCCATGTATTGATCTCTGGCCCACCGCCATGAACTAATACGGGGCGCAGTCCCATAAATGACATCGTCACGACATCTCGGATCACGTCCTGTCGCAGGTTTTCTTCTTTCATCGCCGCCCCGCCGTACTTTACGACAATGGTACGCCCTGAAAATTCCTGCATATAAGGCAGGGCTTCACTTAGAACCTGAACGCGATCGCTGTCTGTTAGCATGTAACGCCTCAACTAATCTTAAAAAATACTTTGATTAACCTTACAGCCTCAATTACCCTAATAGATGAGCTAATTAGGGCTTTTATTAATATTTGATGACTTTTGCGAAACCGCATACATTATTGAGATAGCGCAAAGCGCCCCTCAATGAGGCTAAACACCTGCGATCGCCATTTCAAAAGCTTGGCAAACTGAAGGAATCGAAAATTTAGCTTGGGCTTGGATATAGGCAGTCTCGACTATTCTCTGAGTAGCTGCAAGATCGCTAAAAATTTCTTGCACAGCATCAGCGAGTAATTGTGGATCATTTGGTGGAATCAGTAGACCTGTAATCCCATTTTCAATAATTTCGCTAGTACCACCGCCAATAGTAGCGATCGCAGGACGTTTTGATAATTGAGCCTCCACGATTACTCTCCCAAAGGGTTCGGGAGCAGTCGAACAATGGGCGATCGCATCACAAGCTTTCATCAATTTAGGAATATCATCACGAAAGCCAAGCCAATGTACGCGCCCTTTTAAACTTTCTTGTTCAGCAATATTTTTTAATTTATCGGTATATTCAGCTTCGCCAAAAAGAGCATCACCAACTAACAACACATGTACATCAGGGATTTTACTAGCGGCTTCCAGCAAAATATGTTGTCCTTTCCAATAAGACAAACGACTAAACATGCCAATCAAATTGCGATCGCGGGGAATCCCTAGTTCCTCACGTAAGGTCTTTTGATTGTCATTAATTTGATCAAATTTTTCGACGTTAAAGCCGTTATAAACCGTGCGTAGTAATTGTCGTTTACCACCTACGGCAAGAAAAGCTTCTCCCGTAGCTTGGGAGTTAACAATTACTCGCGTGGCAAACCAATTTGCCAAAGTAACCGCGATGCGACGATTAGTGGAGCTAAAAATATCAGAGGTTAAAATATCGTGCAAGTGCCAAACCACAGGCACACCGCCAAATAATCTGGCGATCGCGGATACCACAAACCCTTTCTGGTTATTGGCATGAATCAAGTCAAAATCTTTGCTTTTTTCTGCTATCAGCTTACCCAATCGCCATAAATCTCCGATGGATTTGAGCGAAGCCAATCCACTTGATACTTTCACTTCCGCTAGAGATCGCGCGGCTGCTAAAACTTCAACCTTTACGCCCAGCTCTTCCAGTCGTGTTTTTAAAACACCGTCAGTTAGAAGTACTACCTCACTACTATCGCAATAAGCATGGGCAAAGTCTAATAGGCATAGCTCCCCACCACCCAAGACTGCGGTGTAACTAACAAACAAAATTCTTTTTTTATCCATGTCTGGCGGTGTAGTCAACTTTGGGGAATAGGTGCTTTACATATCATAAATTTTGCAGCCATCCGAGTAAAATGACTATTAAGGAATTGAGTTTATACCTGTGGGCAGTGCTACTCGTCGAGGTGAAGAAAAGGGGACATCCTTTGAGCCTGATGAATCTTATTATTTGGGTGAAAAGAAAGCTAATCCTGATCTAGCGATCGAGGTGATTTTAGCTAGCGGCAGCTTAGAAAAGCTAGAGAAATATCGTCGCTTTGAGATTCCTGAGGTCTGGCTTTGGGAAAATAATCAACTGCAAGTGTATGCTTTCATTTCTTCGGAATACCATCTTGTCCCCCGTAGCCAACTTTTACCTGATCTCGATATTGCTCTATTAGTGAGTTGTGTGCAGATGCCATCACGTTTAGAAGCAATGAGAGCTTTTCGGCATGGACTACACTATGAGTGATTTTTATTTTGCATTCTCTTCTAAACATTCGGCGATCGCATTCAATTCTGCTATTCCTTTAACTAACCGATCGCACAAAGCATCGTCAAGCTTGGAATTTTGCAAAGCTACCTCTTGGATGGCGGCTAACCATTGTACGATCGCCAGCCTAACCGACTTGCAGACAGTGACATCAAGCCAGAAAACAAAATCTGGATTGCCATTCACCAACAAATGACCGAGCTAGAATCTTTTCAGCAATTTAGCAATCGACTAAATGGCGATGAATTTCTCGCAGGCATCGGTACAACTGCAATCTGCAAAGCGATCGCCGAGATGTTACCAGAGCCAGATCGACGCTTAGAAGACCCTGAGCTAATCAGAAAACAAATTCGGGGCCTCTTTGAAATGCTAGCAGGGCAACTGCCCACCCCTGAACTCATGCGAAAATTGAGTCGGCTCTCTGGACATTTGTGTATCAAGACGGTGTGGAGCCGACCAATAATTCAGCAGAACGCGCTTTGCGCCCTGCCGTAATTTGGCGCAATCTCAGCATTGGTTCTCAGTCTCATGCTGGCAGTGAGTTTGTGGCGAGAATGCTCACGGTCAAACATTCTTTGAAATTACAAGGGCGTTCTGTCTTGGATTTTCTCACACAATCTTGTCTGGCGGCTCGACTGGGTATGCAACGTCCTTCTCTAATTCCTACTGTTCAGCAGTCTCCTATACAAAATCCTAGACCCTTGATTTTTCTGTAGGCTATTGGACGATTACGAAAGGATTTTACCAAAAGTTCCCGATGTGGAGGGAGAACCATATCGGGAACATCCCGACTGTCTAATACTACGTTGGAGCTGACTTCTCAAAGTGTATCTTTATCATTCAAGCTTGACTGTGGCGGCTCAACTTACTGCCGTTATTCCGAGCCGACGAGTCCGTTAAAGCTATCTGTTTTCATTCGAGAATAGGCTGTCAAAAATGGTTGGCTTCGTTGATGAGTTCCGAGAAGTTATCGGCGATTGCAAAGACAAATATATAGTTAAGCGATCCGTGTATAACAAATCATTGGAGCGGACAACTAACTAGTGGGATCGCTGATCTTGTCGGTATGTTAATGATATGTAACTCGCCTTATTTATTGCAAGTGTTAAGTGTAAGACTCTCCAAGCTAGAATAGATTGGTCAAGTCGCAACAAGGTCAAATGTATGGCGGTTCGTCAACGGCGCTACAGCAAAGAAGAATTAGCTCGGCGTGGGCAAGAACTCTATGAAGCTAGCATTCGGCAGCAAGTAGAATCTGGTAATACAGGCAAAATCGTAGCGAATGCAAACGGACAAAGGCAAGTGAAATCACCGATCTAGTCTTTCTCGTTGCTATGATGAATATGTAGAGATTAGTACCCTGACATGAAATATCCTCTTCATACCCAATCTAAGCCTGTTTCAGGGCTTGCTGCTAAGAAACTCCTAGAAGCGCTCGACTCTGGTGGGGCAGTTGTAAATGATCGAATGATTGCCCTAGCCAAACGTATTGCCGCCCATCGACGCAAAACACAGAAACATGGCTAGTTCTGGTAAGTTTGATGGAGTTGATTTCTCTCAAATCAATGTTGAATTGCTAACCCCTGAACTCCGACAACTTGGTCAGGGGTTTCGCTGTGTCAGGGGAGAATTTGTCACCTATTGGAAACAGGGACGAATTCAACGAGAAGCCGAAGCGCATCTTTGCCAATGCTGGATTGCTAGAATTGAGGATGCTCTAGCTGGTTACATTACACTTCTGGCAGATAAGTTAGAGGTTGAAGATACACTACTAATTCAAGAAGGTGTAAAATATCGAACTTTCCCAGCCGTCAAGATCGGGCTTCTTACTGTTGATCGCCGAACGAAAAGGCTTGGGGT
>Ga0315904_10012920_pt1 | contig 10504 bp, 8 predicted proteins | sample LakEriMetagenome_6_FD_203529 | JGI IMG/M metagenome (GOLD analysis project Ga0315904, IMG submission 203529) | Freshwater fungal communities from buoy surface, Lake Erie, Ohio, United States - Buoy 12 MA120 | ecosystem: Environmental > Aquatic > Freshwater > Lake | place: USA: Lake Erie, Ohio... | reverse complement strand
CAGGGCCGCAGTTCCCCCGGGGACCGGGGCTGAAACAACCGAACCTGCATTGAACAATCCACAACCCACTCCTTCATTGGAAGCTGCACCTCCAAAAGCCCTGAAAGAATCCGTTGCAGGAAAACCAGTTGAAAAAAATCAGGTACCCTTGTCTGTTATGAAGCCAGAGGCGCCGAAAACCATTGAAGAGAAATTCCTGGAGCGAAAGAAATTACTGGTCACCGAAATACCCGTCTCCGGGGATTCGATCAAACTGGGTTTTTACGACCACGCGGAGATCGATGGGGATTCGATCACCCTGTTCCTGAATGGGAAAATGATCTACCAGCATATCCTGCTCAGGGCGCAGCCATTCGAATTCACGCTGCCCGTTTCTGAACTTGCGGATAGCAACGAGATGATCATGGTGGCGGAAAACCTGGGTTCCATCCCGCCAAACACTTCCCTCATGATCGTATGGATCAATGGCGTCAGGCATGAGGCCAGGCTGGAAAGCACGGAGAGCAGCAGTGCGATGATCCGGTTTACGAAAAAGAAACAAGCTCAGGAGCAAGCGCAGGCCGGGGGACCAAAACTTCCCTGATGTCAATGGATGTCAAGAGCGAATGCTCGAGCATCTCAGCATATGTTTCGAAATAAACGATCACATCTTCGCGCTCATTCTTTCTCAGCCACCTGAAACCTCCGGGCAGTTGCTCCAGCACTTCCCTATTGTCGAGGTACTCCAGATTATGGATATCAGAGGGTGTAAGACCCGCTTCCATGAGTTTGGAAACCATCAGGTCAACCGGCGCACTGGTAATACCGCAAAAATCCTCGGCCAGTTCGGTCCATTCACCGATCCCGGTTTGCGCATGACCCATAATTTCCTGCCTGCTTAATGGAGTAATCACCTGTAAAAGGTTACCGCAATTACAGGCACCGTGGTTTCCCCACGCGTACGTAGCTCCATCCTTAAGCCTTTGTGCTGTTTCGCGGAGGGCATTGATGAGTGTGATATTTGGAGTTGCCATGCCGTAATTTATGAATAGCAACAGCAGTTGCAAGCGTTTGTTCAACTTTTGGGGAGGAACTCCAATTCACCCGGTTAACATATCGCGGAATGCACCCTAAAATTTGACACATAGCCGCCGCATAGAAGCGTTGAAAACTACATAGCTTACCGGCAAAATTTAAGAGACTCTATGTTCAAGAAAACACTTGCATCAGTACTGGTTGCTGCTGTCCTTTGTACAACAGCATTCGCGCAGCAAAAGCCCAATATCCTTGTGATCTGGGGTGATGATATCGGCACCTGGAACATCAGCCACAACAATCGGGGTATGATGGGCTTCCAGACCCCGAATATTGATCGGATCGCGCGTGAAGGGGTTGGCTTTACAGATTACTATGCCCAGCAGTCTTGCACGGCCGGCAGGGCGGCATTCCTCGGCGGAAACGTTCCCGTTCGGACCGGTATGACCAAGGTGGGCCTGCCCGGTGCCAAGGAAGGCTGGCAGAAAACCGATGTCACCATCGCCACGGTCATGAAAAGCCTGGGCTATTCTACAGGACAGTTCGGTAAGAACCACCAGGGTGACCTGGACGAGCATCTTCCCACCATGCATGGATTTGATGAATTCCTTGGTAACCTCTACCACCTGAACGCCGAAGAAGAGCCGGAGAATGAAGACTATCCTGGCGATTTGAAAATGGCCAATGGCAAAACATTTAAAGAAAGCTTCGGTCCTCGCGGCGTGATCCATAGCTGGGCCGATGGCAAGGGCGGCCAGCGTATTGAGAATACAGGTCCCCTGACCAAAAAAAGGATGGAAACCATCGATGATGAAAGCCTGGCTGCCGCCAAAGAGTTCATCACCAAACAGGTTAAATCCGGCAAGCCATTCTTCTGCTGGTGGAATGGCACACGCATGCACTTCCGCACCCACGTGAAAGAAGACAGGAGGCATAAGGGTAATGATGAGTATACCGATGGCATGATCGAGCACGATATGCACGTTGGCCAACTGCTGAAACTGCTGGATGATCTAGGCATTGCCAACAACACCATCGTACAATACTCAACGGATAATGGCCCCCACTACAACACATGGCCAGATGCGGGCACTACGCCTTTCCATGGCGAGAAGAACAGCAGCTGGGAAGGTGCATACCGTGTTCCTGCTTTCATTAAGTGGCCAGGAAAATTCCCCGCGGGTGTGACATTGAACGGCATTGTGTCTCACGAGGACTGGCTTCCCACGTTTGCGGCCATTGCCGGCAATCCGAACATTGCAGAGCAACTGAAAAAGGGCGCCACACTAAATGGACGAACATACAAGAACTATATCGATGGCATAAACCAAATGGATTATCTCATGGGTAAAGTGAAAGAGTCCCCCAGGCAGGGATTCATTTATGTAAACGATGCGGGCGAAGTGGCGGCCATCAGGTATGACGACTGGAAAGTGATGTTCCTCGAAAACAGGGCTAAGCAACTGCAGATCTGGCTGGAGCCTTTCGTTGAACTGCGTGCTCCCTACCTGTTCAACCTGCGCAGGGACCCGTTTGAGAAAGCATTAGATGGCTCTAATACATATTATGACTGGTACCTGGACAGAGCAGGATTTGTTATTCCACCTATCCAGCAATATGCCATCAAGTTCCTAACCACCTTCAAGGATTTTCCACCTAGCCAAACAGCAGGTAGTTTTAACCTTAACAAAGTACAGAAACAAATTGAAAACATGACCCCGACTAAGTAAGTATCAATACATAAAAAAGAGGCTGTCTCAACTACTTTTGAGACAGCCTCTTTTTTGTTTTCAAGACTATTTCATACTACCAGGTTGATCATCTTGTTCTTCACGTAGATCACCTTTTTGGGCTGCTTCCCCTCGAGCCATTTTCTGACAGTATCATCCGCCAGCACCATCTCTTCCACTTGTTCCTGGGTAGCATCGAGCGACAGGCTGAGTTCTGATCGCGTCTTACCATTGATCGCCACCGGATAGACTTTCGATGTCTCCACCAGGTACTGATCTTCCACGGCCGGCCATGGACTGTTCAGCACGCTGCCCTCATTCCCGAGTACCTGCCATAATTCTTCAGCCATATGCGGGGCATAGGCAGCAAGGGACACTGCGAATTTCTCAAGCACCTTACGTTTGTGGCATTTGAGATCAGACAGTTCATTGGCACCGATCATGAACGTACTCACCGCTGTATTGAAAGAAAACCGTTCCGTGTCTTCATCCACTTTCTTGATCATACGATAGAGTGCCTTCCATTCCGCTGGGGTTGGTTCGGCATCCGTGACCAGCACCTTCCCTTTCTCTTCATCCACAAACAACCGCCATACTTTTTTCAGAAAGCGGTGAACCCCTTCAATGCCCTTGGTATCCCAGGGTTTATCCTGCTCCACCGGGCCGAGGAACATTTCATACATACGGAAGGTGTCTGCGCCATACCTCTCCACGATATCATCGGGATTAACGACGTTGAAATAGCGCTTGCTCATTTTCTCGAGGCGGGATCCGCAGATGTATTTGCCATTCTCCAGGATGAACTGAGCTCCCTCAAAATCAGGCTTCCATTTGGAGAAGGCTTCGGTGTCCAGCTCAAAGCCATTCACCATATTCACATCAGCATGCAATTCGTCGGTTTCATATCCCTCTTTCAATCCTGCTGATACAAAGGTATTGCTACCGCGAACGCGGTAGACCAGCCTTGAATCGCCACCGATCTTACCCTGGTTCACGAGACGCTTATAGGGCTCTTCAAAGCCGAGATATCCCAGGTCATAAAGTGCCTTGGTCCACATCCGGCTGTACAATAAATGGCCTACGGCATGCTCCGTACCGCCTATATAGAGATCCACCTGGTTCCAGTAGTCGCTGGCTTCCCGGCTGCAGAAAGCTGATTCATTTTCCGGATCCATATATCGGAGAAAATACCAGGATGAGCCTGCATAACCGGGCATGGTGTTCACCTCGCGTACACCACCATCATGATTCTTCCAGTCGGGCAGATTAGCCAGCGGGCCCTCGCCTTCCGGACCGGGTTTAAGGTCATCCAGGTGCGGGAGCATCACGGGAAGTTCAGATTCAGGCAGCGGAACCGCAACGCCGTCTTTCCAGACAATGGGGAAAGGTTCACCCCAATAACGCTGGCGGCTAAACGCTGCGTCACGCATCTTATAGTTGACGCGGCGCTGGCCGATGCCCATGTCCTCAAGCTTGCTGATCACTACTTCGCTGGCCTCGCGCATCACCATACCATTGAGGAATCCGCTGTTCTCGAGTATAGCGTCCTTGGTGGCATTGGCTTCTTCACCGTTGTAATGCGGGCCGATGATATTGGTAATGGATATCTTGAAATGGTTGGCGAATTTATGGTCGCGCTCATCGCCGCAGGGAACGCCCATGATGGCGCCGGTGCCATAGCCCGCGAGAACGTATTCGCTGATCCATACCGGGATCTGGCGTCCATCAAACGGATTCACGGCATAAGTGCCGGTAAATACGCCGGTGATCTTCTTTTCGGCCATCCGTTCGCGCTCGCTCCTGCTGTTGACATAGGCGAGATAATCATCCACGGCTTGTTGCTGGCCAGTGGATTTGATTTTTTGAACCAGTTCGTGTTCTGGTGCGATCACCATGAAATCGACACCAAAAATGGTATCGGGTCTGGTGGTGTAGACTTTGAGTATATGCCCATCTTCCAACTCATCAGACGCCAGTTTGAAATCGATCTCCGCGCCATAGCTTTTACCGATCCAGTTGGTTTGCATTTCCTTCATGCTCTCGCTGAAGTCGACCGTGTCGAGTCCGCTGACCAGCCTGTCCGCATACTCCGTGATCCTCAGGTACCACTGCCTCAATTTTTTTCGTATCACGGGAAAACCGCCGCGTTCGCTGACGCCGTTGATCACTTCATCGTTGGCGAGAACGGTGCCCAGGGCCTCACACCAGTTCACCTCGCCATAGCCGCAATAGGCCACACGATACTGCATGAGAATATCCTGCTGTTCTTTGTGGGAATATCCGTTCCACTGATCAGCTGTGAACGCCAATTTGCGGTCACCAGGACATTCGTGCGCTGCATTGCCTGCAGACGCAAATATGTCTTCAAGTGCTGAAATGGATTCCGTTTTCTGTGTCTTGCGGTTGTACCAGCTTCCGAAAAGTTGGAGAAAAATCCATTGGGTCCATTTGTAATAGGCCGGGTCGCTGGTTTGTACCTCCCTTGACCAGTCGTAGCAAAAACCGATCTTATCCAGTTGCTTCCGAAACGTGCTGATATTGGCTGCCGTTGAAACGGCAGGGGGAATTCCGTGTTCGATCGCATACTGCTCAGCGGGAAGTCCGAAAGAATCATAACCCATGGGATGGAGCACATTGAAACCCTTTAGCCTTTTATGCCTGCTGAATATATCGCTGGCGATATAACCCAGGGGGTGGCCCACATGGAGTCCTGCTCCGCTGGGGTACGGGAACATATCCAACACATAGTATTTGGGAAGGGAAGGGTCCGTATTCACTTTATACAACGAATCCTGTATCCAGCTTTCCTGCCATTTCTTTTCGATTGCCCTGAAATTGTATTCCATAATCTGTCCTTAGCTACCTGCAAGTGGGGTGATTTGTTAAAACCGCTCTGTAGGAGGGATGGCAAAAATACGCAAACGGCTCAAAATGCCTATTTTTGCCGCATTGAGCATTTGTTTTAAATCCGGTACGCATTATGTCTGAGATCAGCAAAACATCCATGAAAAGAAGCAAACCCAGCTATTTCATGTCGATCCTGGGTGTGGCCCTCGTATTGTTCATTCTGGGCCTGTTGGGCTGGATCGTGATCAATGCCAGCAAACTGGAGAACTATTTCAAGGGGAATGTACAATTGCATGCCTTTATCCGGGAAGGAAGTCCCCAGAAAGACATTGACTCCCTGCGCAATTTTGTGGCCGCCAAGCCCTATGCACGGGACGTACAGTACATCACCAAGGAGATGGCCAGGGCAAAATTTATTGGTGACAACAACGAAGACTGGAATAAAGTGCTCGATTACAACCCGCTGCCGGCGAGTATAGATTTTTTCCTCGCGCCTCAATATGTAAATAAAGACAGTATTGGCAAGGTGATCAGCGATGTTCAATCGGTATTCATCGTCAGCGAGGTTAAATACCCTGATGCCGTTGTCAACAGCCTCAACGCCCTGGTCCGGAAGATCGAGATCGTGCTGCTGGTGATTGCGGCCATGTTATCTCTGATCGCCATCGTGCTGATCGATAACACGATCAAGCTGGCCATGTTCAGCCATCGGTTCATCATCAAGACCATGCAGATGGTGGGCGCCACCAGGTGGTTTATTTCGAGGCCGTTCGACAAAAAAGCCATTATTAATGGCCTTACTTCGGCCCTGCTGGCCATTGCGGCGATCGGATTGATCATTTTCAGCGTGGAGCAATGGTGGCTGCCGGAGATCAAGGCCCTGAGAGATAATGGCTTGCTGATCCTGCTGTTCGTATCACTGATCCTGGTGGGCATCGGGATCACGTTTTTCAGCACCCACCGGAGCGTGACGAAATACCTGAAAATGAAGCTGGATGACCTGTATTAGGATTTGCGAATTGACGGATTAGCGAATTGACGAATTGTTTTTATATTTATTTATGGAAAAGAAAAAAGTAGAACTGTTTACTAAAGATAATTACCTCTGGATGGGCATTGGCGTAGCCGTTATGCTGGTGGGCCTTTTGTTGATGGCTGGCGGGAAGAACAGCGACCCGAATGTGTTCAACGAAGGCGAGGTTTACAGCTTCAGGAGGATCACCCTTGCTCCCATCCTCATTATTGCGGGACTGATGGTGGAAGTGTATGCCATCATGAAAAGACCAAAAGCCTGAATTAAAAAATAATGAACCCGAAAAGCGATGGTCCCATCGCTTTTTTTATTGAACAGCATGAATACGATCCAAGCCATCATCATCGCTATCATTGAAGGCATCACAGAATTCCTGCCCATATCCTCTACCGGGCACATGGCCATTACCTCTGCCTTTATGGGCATCCATACCGATCCATTTACAAAACTGTTCGAGATCGTGATCCAGTTCGGGGCCATCCTGAGCGTGGTGGTATTGTACTGGAAAAAATTCCTCGACTTCAAGCGCATCTCTTTTTACATCAAACTCATCATCGCCATCATTCCCGCCCTGGTATTTGGCGCATTGTTGAAATCACATATCGAATCCATACTTGAAAAGCCTTTTGTGATCGCCATGGTGCTGTTACTCGGAGGTGTAGTACTGCTGTTTGTAGACAAATGGTTTGTGAACCCCACCATTCTCCGGGAAGAAGACATCACCAATAAACAGGCCCTCGCTATCGGAGGCTACCAGGTGCTGAGTATCATGTTCCCGGGTTTGAGCCGGAGCGCTGCCACCATCATCGGCGGCATGCAGCAGAAGCTGTCGCGCGAAGCTGCAGCGGAATTTTCATTTTTCCTGGCGGTACCCACCATGATGGCAGCTACCGTGAAAAGCCTAGCCGACGTGTACAAGGAAACCCCGGAGGTGATGGATGCTTCGCGCGTGAACATCCTCCTGATGGGCTGCGTCATTGCATTTATTGTAGCCATACTTGCCATCAAATTCTTCATCGGCTTTCTGCAAAGGAACGGGTTCAGGATGTTCGGGATCTACCGGATCGTGCTGGGTGTTGTACTCCTGGCACTGATCGCCATGGGGAAACTTTAGAAATCCCCCCTCCCCTTGGGTCAAGTGGAAAAGATTACCTACCTTTTTTGACGTTTGACTGCTTATGACAACAACAACCTTTACGGCTGACAAGAAAGTGGTGCGCGCCTGGACCATGTACGACTGGGCAAATTCCGTGTATAACCTGGTAGTGACCTCTACGATATTCCCGGCTTATTACGAGAGTCTCACAGGCGATGGGAATACCGAGACGCAGGACTTTGTACAGTTCCTTGGGATGCGGTTCGATAATGCCGCGTTGTACAATTATGCGCTCGCCTTCGGCTTTGCCATCGTGGCTATTCTCTCTCCACTATTGAGTTCCATAGCGGATTACAAGGGTAACAAGAAAACTTTCCTGCGTTTCTTCATGACCATGGGAAGCATGGCCTGTTCCCTGCTTTTCTTTTATGGGAAAGACAACCTGGCCTGGGGCATTGGCCTATCCGTGATCGCCTGTATTGGTTTTTGGTCCAGCCTGGTCTTTTATAACTCCTACCTGCCTGAGATCGCGGCGCCTGAAGACAGGGACCGGGTATCTGCGCGGGGGTTCTCCATGGGCTATATCGGATCCGTCATCCTGCAGCTCTTCAGTTTGGTATTGATCATGAAAGGCGACTGGTTTGGGATCGATGCCGGTCGTGGTTCACAGCTCAGTTTCCTTCTCGTAGGTATCTGGTGGTTGGGCTTTGGAACATGGGCCATCCGCAAGCTGCCTGATCCGGCATATGCGGGTAAGGTAGCCGGGGACAATGTATTATTGAATGGTTACCGCGAGTTGGGGAAGGTGTGGGAGCAACTGAAGACCATGAAAGTGCTGAAAAGTTATCTCGGCGCCTATTTCTTTTACAATATGGGTGTGCAGACGGTAATGCTTTCCGCGCCGTTGTATGCCAGCGGTGAACTTGCCGTGCCGCAGAGTAATCTTATCATTGCCATTTTGATCCTTCAGCTGATCGCCATACCTGGTGCGTTTACCATCTCCTGGCTGTCTGAAAAGATCGGCAATATTACGGCCCTGATCGTTTGTGTGGTATTCTGGGTCTACCTCTGCATTTTTGGTTACAATATCCCCACCGGTGACGTAAACATGTTCTATATCCTTGCCGTGCAGGTGGGCTTTGTCATGGGCGGCATACAGGCGTTAAGTCGCTCCACTTATGCCAAGTTGATGCCAATGACCAAAGACACAGCGTCGTTCTTCAGTTTCTTCGACGTTGCTGAAAAAGTAGGGATCGTGATTGGCCTCTTCCTGTTCGGATTCCTTACTGAACTCACCGGCTCTCAAAGAACATCCGTGTTAAGCTGCATGACCTTCTTTGCGATCGGACTTGTGTTTTTACTGGTGACGTTGAAGAGGGGAAGAATGCAGCAAGCCATTTAACGGCGCTGCTTTACTATTATCTGACCTTGGCCGAAATGGACGGCCCATGGCGGACAGTATTGATGAATTCCTTATTTCGTTTTACAATGACAGCACTCATGTCTGTTTAAATTGAAAACTATGCTCACAAAATTTTCCTGCTCAGCTCGTTCATAAACTCATCGGGTTGGTCAGGGGTCAATATGATCTTTGAGTCATCGCACTTAGTCAACATCACCATGTTATCCCTGCGGGTCGCATGGAATGTAATATCACCCAGCTCAGTGGAAAATACGCCGTAGTAACCGAAGATTCCGCCGAAGGAACCGTCGAGGATGTCGTGCTCTATCCTATCCACACGCCTGATGTCTTTCAGATCGATGACCTTATCTTTGAAAGGCCGGCGCATCGTCAATGTTGAGTCATCCAACTGGTACTGCAAAGGCTTTTTTAAATACATCTCGAGTATTGCCAAAACAAGCAAAGAGATCAGGACCAGGGATATCCATGGATGATCATCACGGAACAGGGAAGATAGCGGCAGAATAGAGAATAGAATCAGCCCAATTACCGTGTTCCGCCGCACTTTCTTATCAGTAGAAACCGAAAACGTCATGATCGTCAGTTTGTCAGGAGCCCAAACCACAAGGCTCTATTGCAATTTAAATCCCGCACCCTAACTTCTCTTCTTTTTGCCGGCAAACCATGTCCCAAATTTTGCGATATTGCAATCATGAAACTCCACACCATAAACGCGGGTTATTTTAAGCTGGATGGCGGGGCCATGTTTGGCGTAGTACCCAAGTCTATCTGGAACAAACTGAACCCGGCCGACGAAAACAACATGTGTTCCTGGGCTTTGCGGTGCCTGTTGATCGAAGAAGGGGAACGAAAAATCCTGGTTGACTGCGGCATGGGTGATAAGCAGGACGCGAAATTCTTTTCCCATTACTATATGCACGGGGAAGACAGCCTGATGGGCTCGCTGGCAAAGGCAGGCTTCCAAGCCGAAGACATCACAGATGTGATCCTCACCCACCTGCATTTTGACCACTGTGGTGGAGCGATCAGAAAACAAGGTGATCAGTTCGTCCCTGCTTTTCCAAACGCGACTTTCTGGAGCAACGAGCAACATTGGAAGTGGGCTACGGAACCTAACGCGCGTGAAAAAGCTTCTTTCCTCAAAGAAAATATCCTGCCCATTCAGGAATCGGGTAAACTCAGGATGATCGAAGTGAGCGAACTCACTCCTTTCACGAACAACATCTCCATCCGCTTTGCCTACGGCCATACCGATGCCATGATGCTACCCCAGATCAACTACAATGGCAGCACCATAGTTTATATGGCGGATCTTCTTCCCGCCGCTGCACATATCCCCCTGCCCTATGTGATGGCCTATG
>Ga0315904_10012916_pt1 | contig 10505 bp, 9 predicted proteins | sample LakEriMetagenome_6_FD_203529 | JGI IMG/M metagenome (GOLD analysis project Ga0315904, IMG submission 203529) | Freshwater fungal communities from buoy surface, Lake Erie, Ohio, United States - Buoy 12 MA120 | ecosystem: Environmental > Aquatic > Freshwater > Lake | place: USA: Lake Erie, Ohio... | reverse complement strand
GAATCCGGTGGCACGTCGGTGGCGTGGGATTTCTGCCGGCATACCGTAGCGGACCGGGCCTTGTTCGTGGTGAACGACGCCCGGACCCACACCCGCGTTCAAAACAGTCCATTGGTCATCAATGACGGGGTACGGTGCTACGCCGGGCTGCCACTCCTCACGAGCCGCGGGCATGCGGTGGGTTCGGTGTGCGTGGCCGGCATGGATGCCCGGGAGTTCAGTACCGCAGAACTCGAGACGCTGCAGCGGTTCACCACTGAGGCGACGCGCCGTATCGAAACACGGCGGCTCACCGCCCACTAGCCTCCGGGTGTGTTGTTCCGTGGGGGAGCGCATTAGGATAAACCGAAGGAGGGCGATGCCGTCCAGTGTCGTCCCGCGTCCGGGCGCCAGCGCCCCGCGCGATCCCCCCGCTACGCTCCCGCTGCGCCATGCCGTTCATACTCGGTGAGTCGGTCGATCCGGAACGCATTCTGATTGTCGAGGATGACGATGCGCTGCGTGAAGCCCTGGCGCACACCCTCGGCACTATCTGCCGCGACATCCGGACGGCGTCTACCCTCGCGGGCGCGTTTCGGGAGGTTGCGCAGGCGCAACCGGACATCATCATCCTCGACCTCGGGCTCCCCGACGGCGACGGCACCGATCTGGTGAATCGGCTGCGTACGGTGACTGATGTCCCCGTCATCGTGCTCTCCGGACGCGATAGCGAGGAGGACAAGGTGGCGCTGCTGGATGCCGGCGCCGACGACTTCATCACCAAACCGTGCGGGGCGGCGGAACTGCTCGCGCGGGTGCGCGGTCAATTGCGGCGCTCCGCCGCCTCGCATGCCGCGCGATCGTGGTCGCGTACCAACATCAATGGCGTCGAGATCGATCTCGTGAGTCAGCGAGTCGTGCGCAATGGCGAGCAGCAGCGGCTCACGCCGACCGAGTGGGCGCTCTTGCGCGCGCTCATTCTGCAGGGCGGTCGTCCGGTATCGCCCAAACAGTTGTGGGACATGGTGTGGGCTCGCGAGTTCGGTGATTACTCGACCCATGTGCGGGTTCACCTGACCCACCTGCGCCGGAAGATCGAACCAAACCCGCAAGTGCCAAGTATCATCATCACCGAGCCGGGCGTCGGCTATCGCTTCAACGGGCCGCAGTGACGTTCCCTCGCGTGGCCCTATGGCTCCTGTGGCTGGTCGCCTACGCCGGTACCACGGCGCTGCTCTTTCTCGCCTCGGACCTGCCGCAGATTCGCGTTTCGCACGCGGTACTCGCGTACATGGTCCTCATCATCCTCGCCAGCCGTCACGGTGGACGTGCCCTGGCGATGACGATGGTCACGCTTGGCTATCTCGCGGTGGACTGGTTCTATGTCCCACCGCGCTTCTCCTTCGGTCACGCCACCGATCTCGACTGGATCGTCCTCATCGGATTCGCGCTCACGGGCTGGCTGCTCTCGGAGCTGTTCGCAAAGCAGCGCGAAGCCACGCGTGTGGCGGAGCAGCGTACGCGCGAGGTGGAACGCCTGAGTGCAGAACGCCTGCAACTCGAACGCGAAGCGTCCACGGCACGCGTGCTCAGGGAGGCCGATCGCCTCAAGAATGCGCTGCTGAGTTCACTGGCCCACGACCTCCGCTCACCGATCGCCACGCTCTCGCTGCTGGCCGATCCCGCGGCGGGTTTCGCGGGCGATGTCGCGCTGCAGCGCGTCGGTGAGGAGGCCGATCGCCTCAGTGAGTTCCTCGCGACACTGCAGCGCTTTGCCACCGATGGTGGGGGGAGTGTCCTGCGCGTCGAACGCCACGATGCCGCCCATCTGGTGCATACAGCGCTGCAGTCGTCAGAGGCGCTGCTGGCCGGGAGAACGGTTCGCGTGGAACCATCTTCGAGCCCGCTCACGGTGAATTGCGATCTCACCTTGGGTGCACAGGTCATGGGGAACCTGCTGCAAAACGCCGCCCGGTACGCCCCACCGACCGAGCCCATCGATATCACGGTGCGGCTCACCAGCGAGCCGCCACGCATGGTGGAGATCACGGTGGGTGACCGCGGGCCCGGGGTGGATGACGCCGACGTGGACCGGCTCTTCACACCGCTGCGTCGACCGGCGGCGTCCTCGGCTGCGAACGGCGACGCCGCGAGTCTTCGCATGGGCATGGGGCTGTCGATCGCCCGCACCTTCGCGCGCGCGCAACGTGGTGACGTCCGATACCGACACCGCGACGGCGGGGGCGCGGAATTCTCGCTCCACCTGCCCTCCGCCGCGGACGCCTGACCCCGCCTACTTCAGGCAGTCACTGAACAGCGACGTCTTCGCACTCGCATCGGTGCGGATGTCTCGGTAGAAGTCGCCGATGTACTCGAGCGAACTCCTCACGGTGGCCGGAGCGATGAGCTTGCCGATGGTGTCGGCGTACAGTGCCTCGATGGCCGGACGCTTCGCGCGGAAGGCGGCGTACACCGCCGGATAGGCGGCCTCGTGATCGCAGTAGCCGCGAAACAGCCGGACGCGCACACTCTTGATCGGGAGTGACGGATCGGTGCCCGCGTAGTGCGCATTGATGATGCCGGCGAAGTCGAAGTCGTAGGCAACCGGCGCATACTGGCCGCTCGGCAGTGATACGATCTCGCCGTTGTGCAGCCCATTGAACGACACATCGGTGTTGGCAATGAGATACAGGAACGTGAACGCCATCGCCGAATGCGCCGGGCTGAGATCGTCGGCCGTCGCCCCCTTTTGGGCGAGAATGGTGCCACCGACGCGCGCAGCCATCTGTGCCGGATCCTCGATCACGAACCCATAACGGGTGGTCTCCACCTGTCCCGAGGCACTGTCCGCATACGCAATGCGCAGCAGGCGCATCTTGTGCGACAGATCGGTAAGCTGCCGGTACACGCGATAGAGTTGCGCCTCCTGCAGATTGTACTGCTCATACTGGGTGGTATTGCGGCAGTATCCCACCAGTTTCGGTTCGTCGAGATTGGCGAATTCCGTGCCGTCGGCGGACTTGTCGCCGAACTTGAGGCGCAACGGCGGGAACTCGCAGTGCTTGAGACGCCACACGCCGCGCGTCTTCACACGCAGCGGCACGCGCACCGTTTTCCCCGACGAGTCGGTGTAGCTGATCACTGCGGTGCGCCACGGTGCATTCGGCTGCTTGTCCTTCTTGATTTGCTTGAGGTTCAACGTCAGGGTGATGTCGAAGGGCAGCTCGCTGCGGAACAGGCGCGGGTTCGGCGCCTTTTTCGGCGTCCTGGGTGCGGTGTCGGACGCGGCCTTGTCCTTGCGATCCTTCTTCTTCTCCTGCGCCACGGCCCCATGGGGCAACGGGAGGAGGATCGCGATCACCGCCAGGGTGATCGCGCGAAACCACCGGGCATGTGTCATGACGAACTCACTCGATTTCAGCGGAGGTGAGTTGGGAGGCACCGGCTGCCCGCACGAGCGACAGCAGCTCCTCGGGGCCGGTCTTCTTGCGGAGTTGCACCCGGTATTCGAGCATCGTGACGCCATCGGCGGTCTGCATGCCGCCGAAGCGCCACGTTTTGGTGAACTCGGAGAGCCGGGGTTCGAGCACGCGGCGCAACGCGTTGGCATCGCTCGTCGACAGGCGGAGCGTGCGCTCCTCCACGACCACCGGCATTTCGGTGGTCATGTTGTTCGCCTTCGCCCGACGCCACGCGCGCTCCGCCAACCCTTCGAGCTGTTCGGTGGTCATGTTCTTCAGCACCTCGTCGTCCATGCGGGCCACGAAGGTGCCGGTGCGCGACATCTGCTTGGCGCGCTGCAGTTTGCGCTCGGCCAACCGGCCATCGAGCTCCACCGGGGCATGACCGAAATCCGTATACCAGAGCGCCAGCGCCAGCACATTGAAGCTGATCGACAGCACGGCCGCCACTGGCAGATTCACCGCCGAGGAGAGACCGATGGCCGTGGCGAGAAATACGTACACCGCGTCCTTCGAATCATCGAGCGAGTTGCGGAAGCGCACCGCCGCCACGATGCCAGCCAGCGAGAAGGCCAGCGCCAGCGAGTACTTCACCAGCAGCACGATGCCGGCCACGACCGTGGGCAGCACCACCAGCAGTTGCACCACCGATTGCTGATAGCCGCGCTTGGCACGCGTGAGCAGGTAGATCCAGGCCACGGGCAGCGACAGCAGCGCGGCAGCGGCCATGGCCACGCCGACCGTGAGTGCCAGCGTGGCCTCATCGAGCCCGGTGGCAGACGCCCCCTCGGCAAGATCCCTGAACGAGGTGGCAGGCGGGGCCGTGTCGGCCCCGAGTCCCATGAGCGCCTCGAGGGACGGGGGCAACAGCTGTGCCCACCAGCGAACGGCCAGGATGGTCCCCCCGACCAGCACCGCGTAGTAGGTGATGCTCCGGATGATCACCCGCGTGGCGGGGGTATTGCGCCAACTGCTCATGGGGCGGATTTCCGGGGTGAACGCACGGCGGACCTCTCCAACAGAGGCGGCGTGAGCCGACAGGATGGCTCAGGGGTAGTGCAGGAAACCGGCATTGGTGACACCTTGACGAGTATCGTGCGTGTCGGCCATTCGCGCCATACATTCGCCTCATGAAGCGTTTCCTGATCGGATTCCCCGTGGCCTTCACGCTTGCGTGTGTCGCGGGTGTCGCGGCCGCCACCGATGCCGCCAGCGCCCCCGAGCCGGCGCGGGCGACGTCAGGCACACAAGCGTCGCCCCGGCTGATCGTCCTGATCACCATCGATCAGTTCCGCGGCGACTACGTGGAGCGGTTCGGTGCGCAGCTGCGGGGAGGGATCGCCCGTCTGGCACGCGGCGGCGCGTACTTCACCGACGCCCATCATGATCATGCGATCACGGAAACCGCGCCCGGGCACGCGACCCTGCTCTCGGGACGCTTTCCGCGGTCGACGGGAATCATGATGAACGCCATTGGCGTGGAGGACGAGTCGGCCCCGTTGCTGGCCAACGGTTACGGCCCCGGCGCCTCGCCGACGCGATTCCGCGGTACCACGCTCGTCGATTGGATGACCGCGGCCGATCCGCGGACGCGAACCCTCTCCGTGTCGATGAAGGACCGTGGCGCCATCCTGCCGGTGGGGCGTGCGAAGAGCGACGTGTACTGGTACTCCATCGACGGCCGCTTCCTGACGAGCCGGTATTACCGCAAGGAGCTACCGGCGTGGGTGGACGCGTTCAACAAGCGCAACATGGTCGCAAGTTTCGCCGGCAAGTCGTGGGATCTGCTGCTCCCCGACAGCGCCTACGCCGAGCGGGACAGCGTGGCCATCGAGATGAATGGTCGCGGCGTCACCTTCCCGCACGTACTGACCGACGATACCATGGACGCGGGGGCGAACATCCGGATTACGCCGTTCATGGACGACCTCGTCCTCGCCTTCGCGCTGCACGGCGTACAGTCGCTCCAGCTCGGCACGGGCCCGCATACCGATCTGTTGGCGGTGTCGCTGTCGGCTACCGACGTGATCGGCCACAACTTCGGGCCGGATTCGCGCGAGATGCACGATCAGGTGCTCCGGGTGGACCGCGCCGTGGGCGCGTTCCTGGACTCGCTGTACACGCTGCGCGATTCGTCGTCGATCACGGTGGTGTTCACGAGTGATCACGGTGTGGGCACCATACCGGAGCTCGCGCCCGCCGGTACCACGCCCACCCCGCGCCGCGTCTCGCTGGCCCCAATCATACCGGGGCTGCGCGCCAGGTTGCGGGAACTCAAGGTGGACACGTTCGCCATCGAGCCTGACTGGAACATCGTGCTTGCCGATCGGCGGGCATTCAGGAAGCCGGCCGACTTCGAATCGACGATGACCTATCTGCTGGAGCAGATCCGCGCCCAGCCGGGCGTGGCGCGCGTCGACCGCTTTCGCCAGGTGCTGGCCGACAGTGCGACGGATGTGATTGCGCGCCGCTGGGCGCACCAGTTCCCCGCCGGCTCCAACATCGAGGCGGTGGTCACGCTCGACCCGCTCAGCACGTGGGGGGGCAACGTGGCCTCGCATGGATCACCGCGCGACTACGATTCGCACGTGCCACTCATCTTTGCGGGCTTCGGTATCACGCCCGGCATGCGCTCGCAGTTCGTACGTACGGTGGATCTGGCGCCCACGCTCGCCCGGTTACTCGGCGTAAAACCCCTCGAGCCGCTCGACGGCGTACCGCTACCGATTCGCTGAGGGGCTACGGATGCGCAAGACAACCGTGGCGATCGCCACGCTGCTGACCTTCGCACTCGGGGCGCTCGGGTGGTCGCTGTACGCCCCCGATCTCCCCGTGGAAAGCCTGCGCACCAGATGGGCACCGCCGCCATCGCAGTTCCGCGCGATTGACGGCCTTACGGTGCACCTGCGCGACGAAGGGGTCACCAGCGACAGCGTCCCCGTACTGCTCCTGCACGGGACCTCGGCGAGTTTGCACACGTGGGAAGGGTGGAGTGCGATGATGCGCCCCACGCGCCGCGTGATCAGCATGGACCTTCCCGGCTTCGGCCTCACCGGCCCCGATCCGCGCAACGACTATCGCATGGAGCGCTACACGCGGTTCGTGATCGCCCTGATGGATTCCTTGCGCGTGCGTCGCGTCGATCTGGCCGGGAACTCGCTGGGTGGGGAGATCGCGTGGCATGTCGCATCGCAGCATCCCGATCGCGTGCGCAAGCTGGTGCTGGTGGATCCGGCCGGCCTTCCCTTTACCTCGCTCTCGGTCCCGATCGGCTTCCGGTTGGCTCGCGACCGGCGCCTGTCGTGGCTCATGACGCGCATCCTGCCGCGAGGCGTGGTGACCGCAAGCGTGCGCGACGTGTACGGTGACACGACCCGCGTGACCGAGGCGCTTGTCGATCGCTACTACGATCTCACGCGTCGCGCCGGCAACCGCGCCGCGCTGCCGGCCCGCTTCGCGCAGAGCCGTGTGGGCGCCGACACGATGCGCCTCGCGCGGATCACCAGCCCCACGCTCATCCTGTGGGGCGCGCAGGACCGGCTCATCCCCCCGGCAACCGCCGCGCGCTTCCTCCAGTTGCTCCCCGGCGCGCAGCTGGTCCTGTACCCCGACCTCGGGCATGTGCCGCACGAGGAGGATCCCCGGCGGACGGCCACCGACGTACTGGCATTCCTGCGCGCGCCCTGAGCGGCGATATTCGCGTCATGCGCTACGCGAAATACCTCATGGCCGCCTTCATGGCGTTGGTGCTCGTCGCTCTCTACTACTCGGCGACGGCGCCATCGTCGCTGCCGTAGCCGTGCGGGGAACGATCAGGGCGCCTGCGGCCGCAGCGTGAAGCCACTGCCGGGGGGCACGAGCGCCTTGGTCGTCCACTTGATGCCGCGCGCGTTCTGCATGGTGACCGCATCGAGCACCGTGTAGCGGGCATCGATCTCGGCCCACAGGGCGTCGTTGCGCTCCTTGCCGTGCATCGAGATGAGCACCACACCGTCGGCGGCGAGGAACTGCTCGTACCGTCGGAGGCCGGCCATGAGGTCATGCAGGTAGTAGATACTCTCGTTGAACACGATCACGTCGAACTGCTCGGTCGTCGTGAACTCGTTCATGTCGGCAACAGCGAAGTGCGTGGTGGCCGTGATCTTGTGCCGGGCCTTCTTCACCGCCTCCTCGAAATCGACGCCGAGGTAGCGCCCTTCGGCGCCGCGCAGCTGCTCCTGGAATACGCCCTCGCCGCATCCCACGTCGAGCACACTGCCCCCCGGCTTGAGATACGACACGTAACCGGCGAGCACGCAGTGGTGGGCGAGTTCATCGAGGTTGCGCAGCCAATCCCAGCCGCCCTCGGCGTACTCGCGGTTCCAGCGCGATTCGCGGTCCATGCCCACGGCACGGCGGAGTCCACGCGCGACGCGGGCGGCGAGCGGAAGGGCACTGGCGTCAGTACCGACTACGGGAGCGGACTTCGGGGTATCGTTCGACATGGCGGGATCAGGTGAACGCCGGGGTCAGGAACATCTTGCCGAGTTTGCCAAGCAACTTCCACGACGGCAGCGGACCACCGACGCTCATGCGCCCGAGGCGAAGCGGATTGGTGCGCCGGCCGTTGGTCCAGCGCTTGAGCGTGCAGGCGCCGCGGTATCCGGCCCGCTGCACGGCCCGCAGTGTGGCCCGGTCGTGCGAGCCGTAGGGAAAGGCGATGCTGTCGCACGGCGCGCCGATGGCCTGTTCCAATTCGGCTCGGGCCACGGCAAGCTCCTCGTGGCAGGCCGTCTGGTCGAGCCCCTTGAGCCGACGATGGTGCCGCGTGTGTGCCCCCACATCGTGCCCAACGCTTCGCGCATCGCGCAGCGCCGCGGCATCGAGCAGCGCCGAGGGGGGCGCGTGCGGGTCCCAGGCGTTCGTGCGACCGAGATAGGCGGTCACCGCATAGATCGTGGAGGGCCAACCGATCGCGGCGAGCTGGGGGAACGCGTGCTCCACCACACTCGCGTAGGCGTCGTCGAAGGTGATGGCGATGGGGCGCGGCGGCAGACTCCCCTCACCACGCTGCCAGCGCAGCAGATCGCCAACGGTGACCCCGCGGAATCCGAGCGCCGTGAGCGCGCGCAGATGAGCGGCGAACAGCGCGGGCGTGACGAAGTTCGTGTCACCGGCCGACGACGACGGTGGTGTTTCGATGCGGTGGTAACAGAGAATCGGGACGCGCACTACGACCACGTCAGCCCTGCATCGGGGCGGCGGAAACGGTCGAGGAGAACGTCATCGTCGGCTCGGCGGCGTGCGCGATCTCGGCCACGGGACGCGGCTCGGGCGCGAGCCGTCGCTGCCGATCCCACAGGACGGCGTACTTGGAGAAGCAGGCCCAGGCGTGCACGGCACAGAACACGAAGCCGCGGGTGCCTTCCTTCCACATCCCCTGGAGCAGGTACGTTTTCACGAAGCGCCAGGTGGGGCGTACGAGCAGGGTCGCCGTGGACACACGGCCGGCGCGCGGTAACAGATCGCTGGCGCCCCATTCGGCATATGTGGTGGCTTTCCGCAGTTGGTGCGGCAAGTCCCGGTAGGAATCGTGTTCGAGGAACCCGTCGAGGTCGCGGATTTCGCCGGTCACCTCGAGCTTCTCGTGGACCTGATGCGCGGACCAGCGGCAGGTCGACGGGTACAGCCGGATGTGCCAGTCACGCCCCCAGCCACCACGCATGTACGCGGCGCCGAGATAGTGGTTACGCAGGCGCACGCGGAAGGCTCGGGCATCGGGGGCCCGCACGGCACGGTTGACTGCGTCACGTAGCTCGGGGGTGACTCGCTCGTCGGCGTCCACCGAGAGCACCCAATACTGCGTGGCGGCGGCAATGCCAAAGTTTTTCTGCTCACCGATGGTGCGCCCACGGCCTTCGATCACGCGGGCGCCGGCGGCACGAGCCAGTTCAACGGTGCCGTCCGTCGATCCGGCGTCCACCACGATGACGTCCGCCGCCCATGCTACCGACGCGAGGCACGCCGGAAGCCGATCCGCCTCATTGAGGGTGGGAATCACCACCGTCACAGGGACGTGGCGATCCAGAGCATCCTGCATCGTCGCAGGGCGGCTGGCGGCGGACATAGACTCGACGATACGAAGACCCAAACGGTTTGGCAACCGCCTGGTCACGCATTACCCCCGTCTTAGCCCGCTTTGCAAGCGGAAGAGCGCCTCAGCGCCCCGCGTTCGCCCGCAGCGAAAGGGATCCCAGCCGCTCGCCCGCGGCGCGGAGTGTTTCCTCGCGCTTGGCGAAATGGAAGCGGATGAGGTGGTTCACCGGCTCACGGAAGAAGCTCGACCCCGGCACGCCGGCCACGCCGACCTCCTTGATGAGCCACTCGCTCGCCGCGGTATCGTTGGGGAAGCCCAGCGCGCTGATGTCCACCATCACATAGTAGGCGCCCTGCGGTTCGGTGAACGGCAGTCCGGTGGTGCGCAAAATGTCGAGGAAGAGTTCGCGCTTGGCGGTATACAGTGACGTGAGCCCGTCGTAGTACGATTGCGGCAGCTCGAGCGCCCCGACGGCGGCCTCCATGAGCGGGGCGGCCGCGCCCACGGTAAGGAAGTCGTGCACCTTCTTCGCCTGGTTGATCACGTGCGCCGGCGCGTGCACGTAGCCAAGGCGCCAGCCGGTGATGCTGTATGTCTTCGAGAGCGAGTTCACCGTGATCGTGCGATCGAATGCCCCGGGCAGTGTGTTGAAGTACACGTGCGCGTGCGGCGCGTACACGATGTGCTCGTACGGCTCGTCGGTAATGACCCACGTATCGTACTGCTCGGCGTAGCGCAGGATCGTGAGCAACTCCTCGCGCGTGAACACCTTGCCGCTCGGGTTCGACGGATTGCACACGACGATGGCCTTCGGGTGCTGCGCGAAGGCCTTCCTGAGATCGTCCTCGTCGAACCCGAAGCCCGGCGGATGCAGCGGCACGTAGATGGGTTCGGCGCCGGAGAGAATCGCGTCGGCGGCGTAATTCTCGTAGAACGGCGAGAAGACGATGACCTTGTCGCCCGGATTGCAGGCCGTCATCATCGCGCAC
>Ga0315904_10012915_pt1 | contig 10506 bp, 18 predicted proteins | sample LakEriMetagenome_6_FD_203529 | JGI IMG/M metagenome (GOLD analysis project Ga0315904, IMG submission 203529) | Freshwater fungal communities from buoy surface, Lake Erie, Ohio, United States - Buoy 12 MA120 | ecosystem: Environmental > Aquatic > Freshwater > Lake | place: USA: Lake Erie, Ohio... | reverse complement strand
GTCTGATCGTGTGACTACTGACGATTGTCCAACTGCACTGCTCAACCGCTCGTATGCAATGTCGCTCAGTGTCATCAGCCTACCGGGGCTTTTTGGGAACGGGTGCGGCAACGCGGACGCCGTGACCAGCAACGGTAACGGCACGAACACCTACAGATTCGACGGCATCACGATCTCGGTGTCGGCAGCATGAACACGCCCTGCCAATTCGTCCGCGACGGGGAAGGCTGGCGGTGCGGAGTCTGCGGCCGGATTGTGCGGCTCAATCTTCCGTCGCCGCCGATTGCCGTTTGCCGGCCATCAGCCGAAACCACGCCGCCGCGACCTAAAGCCCGGCCGCGCCCAGGCGACGAACTCGCCGCCATCCTCCGCGATTGGCTCGGGATTGAGGCCGAAGAGGGCTGTGGGTGCAAGTCGATGCAGGCCCGCATGAACGCCTTGGGGCCAGACTGGTGCGAGTCCGAAGCGGGCCTTGCGGAGATTCTCGCCACGATGCGCGACGAGCATTCGGAGCGGCTGGCCGATGGCCGCACGCGGCTGCCGTGGAGCGACTTCGGGGCGACGCAACTCGTTCGCCTCGCCTGCCGTAGGGCACGCACCAAAGCCACCCTTGACACATAAGGCTACCCGGTACGCTATTACTCCATGTCGTCAGACCACCACTTCACCATACTCGGCCAACGGTGGCTCTGGCGGTACTCAAAGCTCAAAGGCCAAGCCGCCGGATGGGCCTACCTGCCAGACACGAAGAACCCGTCGCTCGTCCGCAAAATACTGATTGACGCACGCCTGCGGGGCCGCCCGCTCCTCGAAACCGAGATTCACGAGGCCTTGCACGCTTGTTTTCCGCAGATGAGCGAAGAGTCGATCACCGAGGCCGCACGGGATGTGGCCAGGATTCTCTGGGCACTGGGGTACAGAGTAGATGTCGAAAAACAAGCCCCGCCTGCTTGAGCGAGTGAAGGCTGCGGCCGAATCGCGGCGGCATGGGCCGAGGCCGTGGTTCGACCGCATCCCAAAAGACTTTGCAGACGAGTTGCTGGAGATTCGCCGAGCCCTCAAGGCTGGCGACCTCGATGTCAGCGCCAGGTTCGCGGCCAAAGAAATCATCGACGACTGCGTCGAGCGTGGGATCAAGCCTCCAAGCTGGGATTACATGAGGCTATGGTTAGCAAAGGACTGAAAGAGCGGATCGCCGCCAAGGCTGCCTCGGTTGCTCCTCCGCCAGACGCAGAGCAGGTGACGCAGACTACGTCCGGCGACGTGCTGGAGGCCAAAAGCACGAGCCGGCGGATCAAGACCGTCGAAGACCTTTTGCGGCATATCGAAGCTGATATGTCTCGGTTCGACGTTGCGGCGTCCGAAGCCACCAAGTGGGAGTGTGGCGACGGCAACGGCGGCACGATTGAGCTTCACCGCGTCTTTGTGCGACTCAAGCCGAAGGCGGGGCCGACGGTCCAGCAGGCCGTCGAAGCGCTCGTCGCTGCGGCCAGCAAGAAGGTGGCGAAGCCCCCCGTGCCTCGCCGGCCGGCACCAAAAGCGGCCAAGCTCTGGCAGGTCGTTGTTGTGGCAGACTCTCATTTTGGCAAATACGCATGGCGTGGCACTACTGGCCCCGCCGGGGGCGGCGACTACGACCTCGACATTGCAGAGCGGCTCATTTCGCAGGCGTCGAGCGAACTCCTTGCCATCGGCAACGACGAGAAGCCGGCTCGCCGCACGATTGCGTTCGTCGGCGATCTGCTGCACTACGACAACCCGAGGGGCCAGACCACTGCCCTCACCCAGGTGGAGCGCGACGGGCGGCTCCAGAAGATGCTGGACGTTGGCTGGGGCACGCTGACGCGGATCGTCGAGCAGTCGGCCGCCACGACTCCCACCGACGTCGTGATCGTCAACGGAAATCACGACGAAACGCTGACGTGGGCCTTTCAGCGATTACTTCTCTCTCACTTCCGCCGCGACAAGCGGGTGCGAATCTCGGAGGAATACACAAGCCGGCAGTACGTCGAATTCGGCAAAAACCTCCTTGGCTTCGCCCACGGAAACAAGGCCAAGCGGAAGCTGGCGCAGATGATGGCCTTGGAGGCGAAGGCCGCCTGGAGCCGCACGACGTGCCGCGAGTGGCATACGGGTCACTTCCATTCGCAGGCGGCCGAGTGGCAGATGCCGATTGAGACGGTCGAGGGGGTCATCATCAGGCAGGCGCCTTCGATGAGCGCGGCCGACGATTGGCACTCTGAGAACGCATTCATTGGCGCCCGTCGGGCGATGGAAACATTCCTCTACAGGCCCGAGGGTGGGCTGGCGGCGATGCACGTCGCGGGACCGGCAGAATGACTGACGCCGACTACCTCCGCCTCGCCTTTCAGTCCGCCGCCGAGTGGTCCGGTGACAACAGCACGCAAAACGGCGCCACCTTGGTTCCGCACGCGGGGCCGATCTTGTCGGCGGCGAACGACTTTCCGATTGGCGTCCACTCCCGACTCGACCGGCCGGCCAAATACCAGCGGATCGAGCACGCCGAGCGGGCGGTCATCTACGAGGCGGCTAGGGCCGGAGTCTCGACGCTTGGGGCGAGCCTCTACTGCTGCTGGTTTGCCTGCTCTGACTGCGCCAGGGCCATCGTCATGGCCGGCATCCGCGAGGTGGTGGGCCACGCCCTGCCGCGGCAGGAGACGCCACAGCGATGGGCGGCGGAGGTGGTCGCCGGAGAGCAAATTCTGCGCGAGGGCGGGGTTTCGATGCGGTGGCTGACTGGAAATCTCGGTTGCGAAATACTCTTCGATGGGGGGCGCCTGAAATGCTGATTGGTTTGACAGGGGCGGCCGGCGCCGGCAAAGGGTCGGTGGCGCACCGGCTCGTTATGCACCACGGATTCGCCGAAATCGCCTTCGCGGACCCGCTCTACGAAGCTGTCGCCGCGATCACGGGTATTTCGGTAGCAAACCTACAGGACCGGGCGATCAAAGAGCAGCCGATCCCGTGGATTGGCAAATCGCCGCGTGAGCTTCTCCAGCTTCTCGGGACCGAGTTTGGCCGGAAGATGGTCAAGGAGTCGCTCTGGATTGACCGGGCGATGCGCCGCTTGGTGCCGTTCACCGCCATCACCGACGTGCGTTTTGACAACGAAGCCGAGGCCGTGAAGGCTCGCGGCGGCGTTATCTGGGAGGTGGTGCGGCCGACGAAGTCGTGTCTTGTGGGGGCATCTGCGACCCACGAGAGCGAGTCTGGAATCAGCCGCAATTTCATCGACCTCGTCTTGCCTAACACCGGCACACTGGAAGGCCTCTGGGGGGGCGTGGATGCCGCCATGCGGCAGGCTACCGGGTGCTAAAATAAGGGGAAGTGTTTCTCTACCCCCCCCTCGCATGGATGCGGGAATGACGGACGAGACAAAGCAGACGATTCTGGACGGCCTTTTTCGGCTCGGCGCACCGTGCTTCATCCTGGCCGCGCTTCTGTGGATGGCCCGCGAGGCGGCGTGGTCTGTCCACACGACCGTCGTGATTCCTTGGGTCAAGAGCCACACGGACTACCTTGAAGCGACAAAGTCGATGCTCGACGGGATTGAGAAATCTCAGCAGCAGCAGGCCGCGACGATGGAGCGGATCGCGGAGGGGCAGCAGGAGATCAAGGCCGTAATCGTCAATCGCCGCAGCGACATCCAGCAGAACTAGGAGCCGGCTGCGGGCTGTTTCATGAACTCCTACGACCAGACGCCCGGCAACCTGCCGCTTTCGTTCGTGCGCGGCGATACCATGTCGGCACTGGTCGATTTCAGCATCGACCTCACTGGCTACTCGTTTACGGGGTCGCTCATGTCGGTGGTCAGCGGGGCCGAGATCGTCCCGCTGACGCTCTCGATCGTGTCGGCCAGCAACGGGCAGGTGAACGTCTCGCTGACGGCCCAGCAGACTGCCGCGCTGGCTCGCGGCACCTACCAGTGGAAGTTCGTCTGGACGCAGGGACTCACGGTTCGCACTGCGCTGACCGGGTTTGTGGAGGCTCTCTGATGCCACCGATCAACGCAAGCGTGACGAACCAGCAGATCACGGCATCGGTCGGCGAGACGCAGATCGACGTATCGGTCAGCGGTGGCGTCGGGCCTACTGGTACGGCAGGCGCGGCTGCGTCGGTTCAGGTCGGCACCGTAACCACCGGCTCGCCTGGATCGTCGGCGTCGGTGGTCAACGCTGGCTCGTCGAGTGCGGCTGTACTCAACTTTACGATCCCGGCCGGGGCCGCTGGCGCGGCTGGGGCCACCGGGCCGCAAGGCGAGCGCGGCGAGCAGGGGATTCAAGGAATCCAAGGAATCCAAGGGCCAGCCGGTCCTGCCGGGCCAGCGGGCGCAACCGGCCCAGCAGGCACGACAACATGGGCTGGCATCACCGACAAGCCATCGACGTTCACGCCTTCGACGCATGCGCACGTTGCCGCTGACATCAGCGACTTCACCTCTGCCGTCATCGCCGCCGCACCGCCGACAACGAACGCGAGCCTGCTGACCAGCGGCACGCTGGCAGACGCCAGACTGTCAGCCAACGTCGTGCTGACCTCAGACGCCCGCCTCACCGACTCCCGCGAATGGTCAGCCGACACGATCACGCAGGCGGAGGCTGAAGCCGGCACCGCGACCACGCGGCGAGCGTTCACTGCCTTGCGTGTGTTCCAGGCTATCGCGGCGTGGTGGAACGCTTCGGCCGCAAAGACAAAGCTCGACGGCATCGCCACGGGCGCTACGGCGAACGCGACGGACGCACAGTTGCGTGACCGCTCGACGCACACGGGCACGCAGGCTGCCACCACGATCACTGGTCTGGCGACGGTCGCAACCAGCGGATCGGCCGCCGACCTCACGGGAACGCTTGCGAACGCGAGGCTGCCGTCGACGATCAATGTGACTGAAGTACGAGGCGGATCGCTACAGTCAAATGGCGGCATCGTAAGTACGGCCGGGTCGTTTTTTAACTTCCAATTTCCGCTGACTGGACAGTTCAGGGTTTCGCAGGCTGGCAGCGTATCTGGCGTTAGCGCTGTCACCATTGGCGAGTGGCAAGGTTCAACCATTGCCGTCGCCTACGGCGGCACCGGCGCAACGACGGCCTCGGCGGCTCGAACGAACCTCGGGCTGGCAATCGGCACCGACGTTGCTGCGGCCAGCCACAATCAGGCGTGGTCTACGATCACCTCGACGCCGACGACGCTGGCTGGCTACGGCATCACCGACGCGGTTGGATCGTCCGATTCGCGGTTGACAAACGCCAGGACGCCGACCGCCCACAAGGCTTCGCACGCGACGGGCGGCACCGACGCCTTGACGGCCGCCGACATCGGGGCGGCTGCGGCCAGCCACACCCACACGGCCAGCTCAATCACCGACTTCGCCAGCGCCGTCGCCGCCGCGTCGCCAGAGGAGGTGGTCGAATACCTCACGGCTGCCAACTTCCCCGCCACGGGCAACGCCAGCCTGCTCTACATCGCGACGGACGCGGGCCGCGCCTACCGCTGGGTCGGCAGCCAATACGCTGAGATCGGCCCGACCTCAATCGGCGTGAGCGGCGGTGGTGGTGGCGTGTCGGACGGCGACAAGGGCGACATCACTGTTTCCGGCGGCGGCGCGGCATGGACGATCAAAGCAGGCGCTGTGGTGACCGCTGACCTTGCGGACGGCGCAGTGACCGACGCCAAGGTGACGAGCATCACGGCGGCGAAGGTCACGGGCCTCGCCACCGTCGCCACCAGCGGATCGGCGGCCGACCTCACCGGCAGCCTTGCCGACGCCCGCTTATCGGCCAACGTCGTGCTGACTGGAGACTCACGGCTCACCAACAGCCGTGCGCCGACCGGCGCGGCGGGCGGCGATCTCACCGGCAACTATCCCAATCCGACCATCGCGCCTGGCGCGGTTGCAACAGCCGACCTCGCAGACGGCGCGGTGACGCTCGTGAAGACGACCGGCGTCCAAAAGACAATCACAAGCGGCACGGCCTCACCAAGCGGCGGAACCGATGGCGACATTTACCTTCAGTACGTTTGACGAGGTGCGCGTGCTTTACCCTTTCGCGCACACGTTTGACGGCGTTTACGCAATCACCGACACCGTGTCGGTAGGCGACGATATTGTCGCCTATGCCCTGGGCGACCATGGCGCATTCGATCCGCAGTTCTTAGCGAGGGCATGATGGCGATCACCACACGTGACCAGTTGATTGACGCGATGGGCAACAAGTTTCAGGCGCTCCAGATCGACAAGGGATCGCTCGGAAATGCGGCGGCGGGCCAGTTTTTCTCGCTGTTCTCTGCCGCTGGCCTGCCCACTGCCGGAACGACGCCCGGCTCGGCGGCGATCTGCGACAACACGACGGCAGGCGCGATCACTTTCACCAACCCAACCGGCACCGACAAAAGTTATCTGTCTTGGCTGACGCTCGCCTCTGCTAATGCGTCCACCAGCGTTGACATCGTTGACCGTCTCGCGCACATGGGCGGATTGAACGGAACGCTCACGACATCGCAGACAGCGACGCTTGACCCAACCGCGCTCAGTCTCAGCGCCGCCCGTCGCGGCGCGAGTAATTTCTCAGAGGTGCAGTGGTGGCTTGAAATCTACACCGCTCTCGGGGCGACTGTTGTTAATGCGACGGTCAACGTGGATTATTCGGACGGGACGCTCAACCAAAACCTGACGGCCTTTACGCTGGGCGCAAATCCGCGATTGGGCCGCGCGTACCCGCTCCACACGTTGACTGCGAGCGGCAAATACATTTCAAAGATCAATAGCGTCACCCTCTCTGCCACCACTGGCACGGCTGGCAATTTTGGATTTTCTTGCACCCGCCCGCTGGCGCAAGTGTCCGCGCCCACGCCAAACTTCGCGACGACAGCGGATTGGGCGCAACTGGGCCTGCCCGCGATCCCCGATAGCGCCTCGCTGTTTGCTCTCATGCAGTGTTCGACGAGCAGCACGGGCACGCTTCGCGGATACGGAAAGCTGGTGCAGGGATGATCCGCAGCCCGCGCATCGACCTGCCCCGCGTCGGGGGCGGCCGCATCACCGGCGCGTCGTCGGCCTTCGATGACGAGTCAGGCGTGATTTTGGCGGGCGAGTTTTTCGGGGCCGCAGCCCCGCCGCTGAAAGCATGGATCAGGGCGTCCGGAGTGTGGCGGCAGGCGACCGCGTGGATTCGCGTTGCGGGCGTCTGGCGACAGGCTACGCCGTTTGTGCGCGTGGCAGGAGTGTGGAGGTAACCATGCCGTTCTCTTTTCCCAGCAGTCCGACGAACGGCCAGCAGTCCACCCAGAACGGTCGCGTCTACCAATGGACGGGTTCGGCGTGGGAACTGGTGCCTGGCACGATCACGGCCGCCGACATCGGGGCGGCGGCCGCATCTCATACACATACGGTCAGTCAGCTTTCAGCCACCGGCACGGCGTCTGCGTCCACCTTCTTGCGTGGCGATGGGGCTTGGGCTGCCGCGCCTGTGGCCAGCGTCAACGGTCAAACGGGGGCTGTAACCGTAGCGGTTTCCGCAAAGAAATTCTGGTGGATGTAGGAGCAACCATGCCAATTCCTGACCTGTGCAATCCGACGAAGGTTGAAGCGAAGAACGCCAAGCAGGCGGTCACAACGTCGGCCACTGCGATCATCAGCAACGCAACCGCCAGCAATAAGACGCTGCGGGTCGTGTCGCTCTACGTTTCCAACGTCGATGGCGTGGATGCCGCGAGCGTTACCGTGTCGATCTTCGACGGCAGCGTGACGCGGCATATCTGCAACACCGTGTCCGTTCCCGCCGACTCCACACTGTCGGTCATTACCCGTGAGGACGTTGTGTATCTCATGGAGGGCGATGCCCTGCGACTGACGGCCAGCAATGACGGCGACTTGGAAGCCATCGTCTCCTACGAAGAGATTTCGTAATGCCCCGCCGCAACGGCTCTTACTTCGGGTTGACAGTGAATCCCACGCCATCCGTTGCCAGCGGCATCTGGCGGGTGCGGGAGGCAGAGGAATTCCTGCGGGTCAACAAGTGGCCCGCCACGCCGGGCGTGCCGGGTTCGCCGGCTGCGAGTGCTGGCAACGCCCAAGTCTCGCTCACATGGTCGGCTCCAACGCTTGGCACCCCGCCGACTGATTACCAAGTTCAGTATTCGTCCAACTCAGGATCAACGTGGACGACTTTTGCCGATGGCACCAGCACCGCAACGTCTGCGGTGGTCACTGGCCTGACGAATGGCACCGGCTACATCTTTCGCGTGCGGGCCGTGAACGCACTTGGCGAGGGGCCGTATGGGGCGGCGAGCGGCGTTGTCACTCCATCGGAACTCGGCGCCGCCCTGCTCCTCCACTTCGACGGCACGAACGGCAGCACGACGTTTACTGATTCGTCGCCTAATGCAGTTGCCGTGACGGCGAGCGGAGCCGCCGGGATTAGCACGGAGCAGAGTAAGTTTGGCGGCAGTAGCGGCCTCTTTGGGGCCGGCAGCTATCTTTCGTTCTCCGATGGCCCGCTGGACTTTGGCGAGGACGAAGACTTTACGATCGAACTGTGGGCTTGCCCGACCGAGCAAACGGCGGCGTTCCGCACAGTGCTGTCGAATTACACCTCGTTTGACAGCGGCGCGATTGCGCTCTTCGCAGGAATTGAAGGAATTGACAGCAGTAAATGGCTTTTTATCTATGCGGGGACATTTCCGCCTGATGTTGTTAGCACAAGCTCAATACAGCTGAACCAGTGGACGCACTTGGCGATTGTTCGACAGGCTGGCGTTATCACGATGTACGTCAACGGGGTCGCCGAAGGCTCTGCGGCGCACGCCGGAGCTAGTGTCGGCGGCGGGGCGGGGTCGTTTATTGCCGCAGCAGGCGACGCGCCAACAGGGACCAACTACAACGGCTACATAGACGAACTCCGCCTCGTCAAAGGCACTGCCGTCTATACGGCCAACTTCACGACGCCGACTGCGCCGTTCTAGCGCTGCGCTACACCCACAGTGAAACGCGATTTGAAGTAGCGTCGTTCGCGTTGCCGACCATTTTGCCGGCGTCAGCAAAATGGTCTGGCGCTCGCAGGTTTTGCTCAAAACGAGCGTGGCACCTATTTGCCAGCCGGGTAGAATGACTACCCGAAAGGAAGGTGCGGAATTGGAACCGAACACTTTGTCGCCTGCCGAGACTGCATGTGCAGACATGAGCGACATCATTGACCGAATCAGGGCATGCGAGAAGCGTTCGCTGGTGACGATCGACGAGGAATCGGTGTGTCGCGTGCGAGACGCCGACGCTTGGGTGGAGTTGTGGAAGACGTTGCGTGATGCGGCGAACGTCATCAAATTTCTGCGGGCTGAAGTGCGTAAACAACTGAATGAGATTGCTGCCCTGCTGGAGGATCGCCGGGCGCTGCTTGGTGCAGATGCGCCGCCGACTTGGCGAAATGAGCGTGCCGATGGCGGATGGATTTCAGCGAAGGAGCGGCTGCCGCCAAAGCACGTCGAAGTAATCGCTCATTGGATCACACCCAAAAGCGTGCCGATCGTAGAGTCGGCGGTGCTGCGTGACGATGGATGGTTTTCGATGTGCGGTCAACCTCTTGGGCTGCACGGGGCGAAGAACTGGATGCCGCTGCCAGAGCCGCCGGAGGTGTAGTGATGGAAGCCAAGTGGATAAGCGTGAGTGAGCAACTCCCCGAAGAAGGTAAGTGCGTGCTCTGCGCTGACGATTTCGACGGATGGATAGAAGTTCTTCAGTGGGAGCGTCACTGGCCGCATTGGGTAACGCGAAGGGGCGATCCGGCGCATGCAAATCCGACGCATTGGAGCCACCTTCCCCAGCCGCCGGAGGTGAAGCAATGGAAATAATTGACGAACTGCACAGCAAGACTGCGTGGCTTGAGGCCATCGAAGGCATGACCTTCTTTGGCATTCCGGTGTCGGAAATGAACGAGGAAGGCCTTCGCCAATTGGTTGGGTTCCTCGTCACCGAAAAGCGCATCATGGGGTTCCAGCCGTCCTACTGGAGACGAGAACTCCAGCCGAAGCCCACGCTCACAAACGAGGAGCGATAGGCTGTGGAGTGGGCAACGATGACGGCAAAGCATTCTGTAGGGCAGGCAAATCGTTACGACACGCTCCGCTCGCTGCTGGAGAGAATGAAATGACTGAAAAGCCTGCAGTCGAAACAATGACAAACCAAGAGCGATTCAACTCTGCCGTAATGGGCTGGATTAGTGAGGCTACTGAAGCAATTGAAGGCTGCGGCGCGGTGAGTGATTCAGCGAAACGCTATGTCGATGAGATGCGATGCCAGTGTGGAGACGCCTACCAAGCTCTGTTCCATCAGGAGTCTGCTCCGGCCCGTCTCGCGCTCACCGAAGCCGAGCGGGATGCGATTGAGCGGCAACTCGGCTGGATTAAAAGGATGCTAGTGGCGTGGGCGGATCGCGGCCCTGCAAACGACTGCTTGCGCTGTGACGAGGCCGCACTCACGGCCCTGCTGGAACGGAC
>Ga0315904_10012914_pt1 | contig 10508 bp, 10 predicted proteins | sample LakEriMetagenome_6_FD_203529 | JGI IMG/M metagenome (GOLD analysis project Ga0315904, IMG submission 203529) | Freshwater fungal communities from buoy surface, Lake Erie, Ohio, United States - Buoy 12 MA120 | ecosystem: Environmental > Aquatic > Freshwater > Lake | place: USA: Lake Erie, Ohio... | reverse complement strand
GCTTCTGCTAATGTATCAGTATACTTCTTGACAGTATTGTACTTAGTTATTTCGTCAGTGGCATTAATGAACTCATCATACAATGTGAGTCCTGCCTTAGGGTCTAACCCAGCATAACGGGTTGCTCCACGGATATTGGCACGCATTCTATCGCTAGCGACAATAACATCGTTAAAGTTAATTGTATCTCTTGGTGCATCATCTGTTGCTCTATCGAACCAACGGATAGGAACCGAGAATGGACTCTTCTGGTAGATTCCCTGTATTACGCCACCGAATCTCGTCTCACGTAGTAAGTCATCAGTAGTTCTTCCAGCAGCGCTAGTAAATGCTCCAGCCTTGTTAAGTTCAAACTTACGGGCTGCGCGTTCCTTGGTCAAGTCATTGCGAAGACGCTCTACCCAAGCGAAGCGAGATACAGTTCTGTCAGTCATCGAGCCCTTGAGGCTGTCGTCAGCAATAGTCCAGAAGTCACTCTCTTTCTTTAGAGAGGCTACTTCCTTCTTTAGAAAGTCTAGAGTGTTTGGAATTGTCTTTGATGCATTAAGGATTTGACCCTTATATGCTACGAAGGTTTGACCACCTTCTTCGGCAATACGAATGGCATCATCAATACGGCTATACTCAGCCAACTTAGCGGCACTCTTTTGGCCAAGCAAATCAATTGCTTCGTTGTCGTATCTACCGACTCGTAGAATCAAGCCAATAGTTTCATCGTCAGCGCCAGCTACTAAGTGAGCAGCAATCTGTCCCATCTCGTTCTTGAAATCAGGACGACCCATAACAACTGAAGCTGGGTTTTCTCTGTAGAACTTGAAGACAGGAGTGTAAGATGTTTCTTCTCCAGCCACTGTACGCTTGATTAAATCTATATCAGCCTCTGCACGCTTGGCTGCCTCTTCTGCAGTCTTCTTGCTTAGTACCTTTGCAAACAAACCGGTACGCTCAGGGGTAATGGAGGCGCCAACTAGAGCAGGACGAGCTACTGCTCCAACACCTTTGAACAAAGCAACATCAGGACCTGTTGTAACTTCAAATCCAAAGTTAAGGATACCTGAAGTTATCGCTCCAATTCCCTTGCTTGTATCTCCAAGCGTCTTAGAGCCAATAACATCGCCTGCAAAGCGGGTAATGTCTCTACCAAAGTTGTAGGATTCCTGACCAACATCTTGTTCTGCAAACTTAGAGGAGCGATATAGCTCGTTGGCTACACGCTTTACGAAATCTGTTTGTGCTACCTCACGCTGAAGCTTGCCAGCAGTGGCAGCACCAAGGCTTGCGCCTGCTGCAGCACCTAGCGGATTGAATCCTGTACCTACAAATCCAGCCGCTCCACCAAGAATTGCTCCGGTTGCGGTAAATAGCCCAGATAAAATACCAAGTGCAGCATTTTTGCTGCCTAAATCACGAGCAAAAGCGTAGTTGCTGCGTACGTTACCAGCACCAGCCATAAGAAGTTTACTAAAATCTCCGTTAGTTGCCTTGTCAATCTGTGCAAATGCAAGTGGAACCGTGCCGATAGCAGCACCGGCTGCAATTCCTACGGGTCCTGCGAAAGAACCAATAGCAGCTCCAGTTAATGGGCCATATTTTACAGCCTCACCTAGCAAATCTACACCTTTGACACGGGCAGATTCTATTGCATCGTTCCAGCTACCAGGATTTTTTGGAACATTTTGAGCAGCGTCTTTTGCCAACATGAAAGGAATGCGATTATTAATTGCACCTGGCATATTTTGAGGGTATGCCGCCTTCTGAGTGTTACCTAGTCGTTCCCATTGGTTTGACATTAGATAATTGTCCCCAAGAATCTGACGTAATCTTTAGTCGCTTGAGGGGTGTCAGGTTGACTTGCCCAATATTGCATGACTGGATAGTACATACGAACCATATCTATGTCAACATCGCCTGTTGGTTCCTTAGGAACATTGAGAACTTCTTCTCCAGGACCGTCACCAAGTGCGCTACCGGCGGTTACTGGTTGATTAGGAAATCGTGTCGGTGCATCCAATGGTGTGATTGGTGGCAATGATGGCTCTACAGGAGCTGTCTCAGATGCTTGTGGCGTTGAAGACTTTATAGGAGCAGCAGTGCGCTGCTCATTGATTTCTTTATTCTTGCCATAACCAAATCCAGTATAATCTGTATTCATCCCACTCTGACCGTTTCCACCTAGACCGTTAACATTTGCTGGATTGTACTGAGGGCCACCGTTGGCTCCTCCGCTACCTTTTCCACCCATGCTATCCTCCTAAGAATTACTTCGATTGTTCTTGTATATCGTACGGTGCTGCTGTGTATGCGCTAACTCGTGCAGCCACTTCCATAGCTGCGATGGCATCAGCACCTGCGTAAAGCGCTCCAAGAGCGTATGCCCCGCCACTTCCGATGGCGTAGAATCCGTCTTCACTCTTCATCACCGCCAAATCCTGGTCTACATCAAAGAGTTCTCCACCGACTGCCATAAGGAATTGGAACCTAAGTCCATCTTTATCTTTGTCGTGAGACTCATCAAAGTTGTAACCATTGTCTGTTAGGCACTTGCGCAGTGAAGGCATAGCCTTGACAATCATATATCTGTATGGGTCCTTCTTATCTTTAGCTGTAAAGATAGGAGGAGTCCAAATGTTCTGGGCTATGTCGCATGGAGAAACTTCTCCAGCTCCTGCTATAAGCAATGCACCACGTTGAGCAATCTTCTTCATTGCTGGATGCGAGTAAATCTTGCCACCATCGTCAGTGATTCTACTATCGGCAACAACGACAGACTTGTCTTCGTATTCGATTCCAATAATCGTTGTCATTGTCCCCTCCTAGTTTATCGTCTGCGAATAGTTCTTACGCTTGCGTTTGCCTCACCTGAGCCTGTTAGGCTAGATAATAAACTCATGATATCAGGTGCGCCACCTTGTGCTGCCATCTCTGGACCACCAGGAAGAGCGCCTCCTACTGGGGCACCAGCGGGAGCAGGGGACGGTTGCTCAACCGGAGCGGGGCCACCAGCAGGAGGAACCTGTTGTGTAGGAGCAAAGATTTCTTCAATTGCATCCTCTAGCGCTTGTCCCTTTTGTCTTGCTTTAATTACCTGTGCAATCTTAGATACGATTTGACTTGCGTCTCCGCCGCCAGCGGCAATCTGAGGGATAGCTTGAGTGTACGCTTGGATAGAGGATAGTAGCGCAGCACGCATATCTTCAATCTCAATCTTCTCAACTTCTTGGCTAACATTGACGGTAAACGGGAGTTCACGCATAGCCATATCTTTAGAGATGAGTTTACCACCCAAAGCCTGGAGCATAAAGATAAGACCTTGAGCAGGGTTAAGACCAGCAAGCATTCCATAGCGAACATCTGCAGAGTAATCACCCTTGATGTCCTTCTTTGGAGAGTATGTAACTTCATATGGTGCTCCAGAATCTACGCCACGAATTGTCTTCTCTTCTGGGAAAATCTTCTCATCAACTTCAAAGCAGAGCGAAATCACATCGCGTAGTGCTGAAGCAAATACTGCCTGTGCTGATTTGACCTGAGTATCAAATGCTCCCATAAGAGCTTGCACGCCTTGACCAGTTACGATAGATGCATCAATGTTACCAGTACGTCCTTCTGGGTAACGTGCTCCTACTCGCATTTCCTGATTGAGCAGTGTCTGTTCTGTGAATGCACCTTGTGGCAGTGTGAGTTCCACACGACGAACGCCTGCTGGGTTTGCTGTACGGATGATAGAATCTCCGCCAAGTTCCAACTGCTGTACATCTTGTGGCAATACGATTGGTGCTTGTACCGACTTCTCTGCTGCTTCCATTGCAAGAAGAGCGAAGCGGTTACGAAGCAATTGAATACCTAGGATATCATCGAACTGTCCACGTAGTTCGCCATCGATAGATGGCTTGCGTGCAACGATGACCATCATCTTGCCGATAGGATTCTTAGCCTTGGACAATACAAGGTTTGCTCTATCGGGAAGGTAGATTACAGATTGGTCCTTATCGTAGTAGCGGATAAGTTCGACCATGCCTGTCATGTCTTGGTTGTAGCGTTCCTTACCAAGAAGTTCATATTCATACTCTGGGAACTGAGCGACTAGTTCACCTAGTGTCATCTGATAGCGCTTAGCAAAAGCTACACAACGACCATATCTATCAAACTCTGGGTATGCGCCAATAGGATTTTCTAGGCGGATACGAGGAAGATTCGTCTCTCCGTCAAGCTCAATTACGAACGGGAGGAAGCCGTAGGTGATGTACCAATCCGCACCAGAATACATCTGAACGGATAAGTCGCTATGAGAAAAGTAATTGCTAGCAATGCGAGTACGCTTATCAGCAAAAGCACGGGCCCTGTCAGACGTTTGGTTTGCTGCTGAGCAGTTGACGGCTGGCAGAGGTGCCATAACTTCTGATAGGTCTCTAGCGACAATGTCAATAAAATTCGCAACGACATTTGCATCTACCCCATCTGGAAAGAAGTCAGGATATACGCTGGCAATCTGTCCCTTACGTACGGCAAGGACGTCAAGGTTACGTGCATCACGACCAGCGTGACGGTAGCGTAGCGAGTCAACGCGTGATGCTACCTGTTCCATTGAAAGTGCCATGTTATCCTATCGGTTCTTGATTCCGAATACGCCACCGAGGCCACCGCCAGAAAGAAGGCTTGGGCCGCGCTTTGATGCCATTGAAGAGATTGTTGTCTTTCCAGTGGTAGAACGCTTCACCGGTGTTTCTGGCGTAGGTGCTAGCTTGCCATCAACTATTTTACCTTCTAGGCGTGCATTTGCACGAGCAGAAGATTTAGTAACATTCTGTGATGGGTACTTTCCGGATTCTAAATCTGCACCTTCTCGAGAGCGTCGAGCAACGCCACGTAGTGGTCCTCGTCCTCGTCCAGTATCTTGTGCCCTACCCATTGCTTCTTCGCCAGCTATGGTTTGTTTGCTATTTATATTTCTAGCAGGCACTGTGACTTTAACGCCGCTATTTTTGTAGTATGTATTTCCAGATGCAGCTGCCCTACCTGTTGTATTACCTCGTGACGTGGCCATAAGTATTCCTATCCGTAGTTCTCAGACCATTGCTCAGCAAAGGCCTCATCTAAGTTGATTCCGAATCTTTGTGACTTCTGTGCTCTTGTTGCCCAACGGTTCTGCATCCACTTGGCTGATGTAGACTGTTGCTGCATCAACTCACGAACACGGATGACTGCAAACCATAGAGCCATCACGCAGTCTGTAGCATTGCGTGTGTCAGGTTTCCAGGTAATCAACTGCTGAACAAGAGCCTTAAGTCCTTCGCTACCTTCGTTAGAAGGCAGTTCAATCATGTTGTTGTCTTGGAATCTTCCATCTCTAAGAGTGCCAAAAAGGCTTGCCATAGAAGCCACACCGAAGTTAGTATCCCACTTATTCTTACCAGTGAAGTGAGAGTTAAGCTGGCAACCGTACATCGACAACCATTGACGTAAGTCATCGTCGAGTGCGTATGCTTTCTGGTGTGCATTGATTTCAATTCTTAGTTCTTGTGGCTTGTACTTCGGTACCCAATCTTCAATCAGGTTCCTAATCTTGGCTGGAGTTGGGTCTGTCATATTGACAGCATCCAAAACATAAATCATACTGTCAGCACGGTTATACGTCAAGACCACCGCTGCCGTGTTCCCCGTCATCGCAGGGTCTAGACCGATAACCGTATAAGAAGACTCTAGGTTCTTGGGGTGTCCCGGAGCACCTGGTTTAAGCGGTCCGCGCTTTCGCATACCGTTAACACATCCTGCAACTGTTGATGGCGAGAATATGGCGTCTTGAACGACGTCTTCTTGTTGGTAGACCATCGCCCATACGGAAGGTGCCACTTCAGAGCGGCGAGTAAAAAGCGAAGGGCCGTCCCACTTCGGGTAAAGTCCTTGCTCGTTTGCTTCGTCCTTCTCGCCTTCAGGGCGGTCAGTCCAAGGCCAGAGCGTTTTCCAGTTCTTAGGTTTCTCATCAAACTCCAGTACGGCTGGCATAGCACAGTAGGTAAATGGAGATTTACCGCCAGTCCATTGTTGCCCGTCCCGAATCATTTTGTACAAATCTACTGGGGCGACACGGGTTCCTACTATAAGTAGTTTTCCGTGCCGACCCAAACGCGTGATGACTTCTTTTTGAAGCCATTCAATTTGCTTCTCCCACTCGTGGGCGTTTGAGTTCATCACGACATCGTCTAGGATAATTAGGTCAGCTCGGGCACCATAAATCTGGCTACCAAAGCCTAGGGCCTGTACGCTAGGGTCTTTCTCCCCAGAGTCACGCCCGCTTCCTAGGTAAATCATATCAGCGCTCCAGGTTGGGCTGTCCGCCTTATAGCCACCATTCGGGCCAAAGGCCGTCTGGAGCTTAATCCAACTTGGATGTGAAAGTCTGGTCTTGATGGCCGAAAGGAACTTTCGAGCCATACCTTGGGTCTTTGAGACAATGATGATACGTACGTTCGGCTCAATGGCTAGTCGGTAGGTCACGTAGTTAATCGTGATGACTGTGGACTTGGCGTGCTCGGGTGGTACGTTAATCAGGACTCGGTTAGCCGCGCCGGGCTCGTAGGTCATAGACGGATGTACCCAGCGGGGCTCGCGCCCTTCAATCAAGTCGACCCAGTCCTTATGATGGTCAAAGAGCTTGGTATCTAGGAATTGCTCAGAGAACTCTTCGAAGGAGATTTCCTTGAGGTTCTTGAAGTCAGCCTTGACCCCTTTACCTTCTAGGCGGGCCTTGTCGGCTCTATCCTTGAAGTCAGCATCCTTCATCGCCCATTGGCGGAATGTTACATCGTTTCGGTTGACAGAGGCCATAGCCTGGGTAATGGTACTACCCTGGGCTAGCATCAGGAGAACCTTCTCCTTAGCCTCGTGCATCGGTATATCAACCTTGCCCGGCTTGCGTCCCATAGTCAGTTATCCCTCGTTAAATCACACCAATAACGCCCGTCAGATAACGGGCATAACACTCCCATTATATATATTATATTATATATTATATATATACTCTATAGGAGCTTGCGAGCCATAAAGCGGAGCAAGCTCCGTATATGGAATAATTTATTATTACATATATAGAAAACCTGTTCAAATCGGGAAACCGAACAGGTTTCCATAATATATTTTTAGGGGGTATATATATCTGGGCAAAAGCCCAGGTCAGAGCTATATATGTATATATTTAGGGGGCTACTTATAACAGAAATTTTTAGGGTGAGAATATAATAGCTCTGCTGGCTGAGTTTATCAAACACCCCCCCAAACCTTCAACCTCTACTTTAGGGTTAGACCTGAGTGTTTGCTGAGAGTTTCCTGAGAGTACCTATTAGAACATCTGTACTAATAATAACCTGAGAGTTTCCTGAGAACTAACTGAGAATAAACTGAGAAATCCCTGAGAGTAGACTCTCTCCCCATGCCCTGCCCCTTATGTCCGTTTTGCCCCTTATGTCTAGACACGCCAGAATTGTCTAGGTGCTTGACAATTCCCTTGTGTGATGGTACAATGCGGGAATGTCCGATTTGTCCTATATGTCCGTGTGTGACCTACTTCACAATTTCCTCGGCGTGTCGGAATTGACACGGCAGGTGTCATGCTGTAGTCTTCTCCCTGTCATCAAGTACCGCAAGGGAATTGAAAGACACGCCGATACTATCGGACTTGACAATAGGTCAAGACATGGTAGAATAGGCTCACAAGTAAATAGAGAGAGATAGTCCGCAAGGGTTCATGACTTGTGACTAGGTGTCTAGTAACAGCGGGTAGCCCGTGGACATCACACAAGAATTGACCGACACGCGGACACTCTCTCCCTACTTGACAAGCACTACCGATTATGCTAGAATACGCACTACAACGAGAGAGAAGGGAGACACGCAACATGTCTAGCCCCTACGCAGGGGGTAGCATAGTACAGACACCGCCTACCATTAGGGCTTCACGCCCATGGGGTAAGCGTAACTATAACCTGACAGGCGCACAATGCTCACCTGTCACGGTGACCGACAAGCAGGGCAACACGCGAGTAGTCGCACCCCTAGTTCATGGTCAAGTAGTACGCCTACACAAGCGCACCTATAAGGTCGTAATGGCAGGGGAGCGCACTATCGCACCCGACTTGACAGAAGCACAAGAGCGCGCTATACTAGCGCAACTACAAGCCAATGCGACACCTAGAGCGCAGGGGTTCAACATACACGACAAGTAGAGAGAGACTACATGACGACACGCACCGACGAGATACTAGCCTACTATGAGCGACTCAACCGCGCCCTAGATAGGCAGGATAAACGAGAAGTCTTTGGGCAGAAGGTACGCTTAGCAAGGGCGGACATGAAGCCAGCGAGTAAGCACACTAGACTTGTGGGCTTACAAGGGCACTAGTAGGATAGTCGCGCACCGATAGACGGCACAGGGTTCATGACCCTAGCGCGACACGCGGAAAGCCCGCAGATTTGACTTCACATAGAGAGTGTGATAAACTATGGACAACTTCATAGAGTTCAGCGTGAGCGATTGGGGTATCACCTTCAATAGCGCACCGCTTTACTTCAACCTATCATGGGGGTTGATTATCCTAGCCGTTGGCGTGGTAATCGCTCGCAAGGTAATCAAAGCAAGGAGAGGATAGTGTACGCACAAGATACTAAACTCAAGAATTATTGGGTGAAGGTAATCGTAGAATACGAGTATGAAGTAGAAGCAGAAAATAAAGAGCAAGCAGAAGAAGAAGGCTGGAAGTATGAGGACTACGCCTTCAATGGTTCTGTATATTCTATCAAGGTAGAAGAATTAGAGAGTGATGAAGATGAGTAGTGATGACTTCATAATCACGCTAAGCGTGAATGAGTTAGAGTACCTACGCACAGCCCTACGCAACGAGTCAGCACGACTCAAGCAACAAGGCTTTGATGGGCTACGCGCCCACACGGATAATCTTAGAGATAAGATTTCCAACATGATGATAGACCAAGCACAAGCACAGTTTGACAATCGGGTGAAAGCCTGATACAATAGGACATATCAACTAGAGAGGATATGCTTATGTCTGATGATACAGACAACGATAGTTTAGTCACTTGCGTGGCATGCTCGACAGAGTATGACAAAGATGACGGCTACATGACGGACAGCGCAGACTATGTATGCTCTGACTGTTACCAAGCGTGTGACCATTGTGACTATGCTAGCACAATAGATGATGACTGGTACGGAGTCGGCGATTATCAATGGTGTCAGGGTTGTTGGGAAAATAACTCAGCGCATTGTGAAAGTTGCGATAACACTTACGACACCGACAGAGTTGGCTTCGCCTATGTCCGTAACCACGGACAATGGTGCGACTACTGTCGTGACGATAGTGCCTATGTCTGTGACAATTGCGACGAGTATTACAACGGCAACGACTCGAGTGACTGTCCGGTGTGTGTTGATACTTCAACTGGCAGGGTACACCAGTATAGCCACAAGCCTAACCCTATCTTTCATGGTAAGGATAGACACAACTTATTCATGGGCTTCGAGTTAGAGATGTCGCTAGGCAGACCCGACCATACTACCTACAATGAAGCAGTAAGTAAGGTGGCACAACTAGAGACAGACGGCGTGTGTTATCTCAAGTCCGACTCATCTATCGAGGATATGGGCTTCGAGTTAGTTACGCACCCACACACGCTGACTGCGTATGAACAAGCCAACGACTTATGGAATTATATCGAGGACTTGCGAGCCAACTACAATGCTCGCTCATGGGACACTAGTAGTTGTGGGCTACATGTCCATGTGTCGCGTACTGCCTTCAAGTCCGGCGCACATACGCACCGATTCCTCACCCTGATATATAAGAATCCTCAAGAGATGATGAAGTTGGCAGGGCGTAAGAATAATCGCTATGCTAAGTTCGGTGATGTGTATAAGCCTGATGAGTGGGGTATCCCACGCTTCGATATACGCGACAAGATTCATGGCAGAAACGGATACACCGAGCGATTCGCTGCGGTCAATACCAACAACGATTACACGCTAGAGTTGCGGTTCTTCAAGGGTACAATGGCTAAGGCTGGCGTAATGTCTGCCCTAGAATTGACCCACGCTGCGACAGAATATACCCGCGACTTGTCCTTGTCTGATGTAAAGTTGGGCATGCTATCGTGGGAATGGTTCGCCGATTGGGTAGCCACTAACAATGGTATCTACCCCAATCTATATATCAAGATGAGTAAGATAGCAACAACAACCCTCGAGAGTCGAGAGTTGCTAAACGCATAGAAGGAGAGAGATATGTGTTTGCTTGTAGTATGTAAGCCTAATTCAACACCCAAGTATGAGGACTTACACAACGGCGCGTGTTCTAATCCTCACGGCTATGGCTTCGCCATAGTTGCTGACGGAAAGATTATCACCGAGCGTAGTATGTCCGCTAAGAAATCTATCCGTAGGTTCCTACAACTACGCGAGCAATACCCCAACGGCTACGCCATGTGGCATGCTAGATACG
>Ga0315904_10012911_pt1 | contig 10509 bp, 7 predicted proteins | sample LakEriMetagenome_6_FD_203529 | JGI IMG/M metagenome (GOLD analysis project Ga0315904, IMG submission 203529) | Freshwater fungal communities from buoy surface, Lake Erie, Ohio, United States - Buoy 12 MA120 | ecosystem: Environmental > Aquatic > Freshwater > Lake | place: USA: Lake Erie, Ohio... | reverse complement strand
AATAGGGGATCGCTGTTTACGAACAGTTGTTCGCATATATCCATTGAATCCATTTCCAATCTGGCGATTCCAGTATACTAGTCGCTAGGCGTTTTGGCATTCGACACTAGAGGATACGTGCTCGGTCTATCCGGTCCGTGGTAGCCTAGGTGTCGATCTGCTACTTAATACACGAGTTTGAGAACGATGGCGTGGTGAATATTGCAATAGTTGGTGCGGGTGTCAGCGGTTTGTCCTGTGCCTGGTACTTGGAACGACTCCTTCCGAACGCGCATATCGATTTGATCGAAGCGTCGGACCGGGTCGGCGGTGTTATTCAAACGCATACGGAGTCGCCATTTTTGGCCGAATTGGGCGCGGACAATATCGCCACACTCGCCCCAGATGGACTCAAGCTTATCGAAGCGATGGGGATTCGGAACGAGTTTGTCTCCCCCAATCCCAAATATCGTTTCGCGCAGGTGGTCCAAGCAGGGCGAGTCTATCCGATTCCTAATGGCTTTTCGCTCATGCAACCTACTCAAATGGCCGCGATTCTCATGTCGCCCATCCTATCCTTGTCCGGGCGTCTTCGCATATTGGGCGAGTATTTCGTCAAGGCTCGAAATATCAACGAAGACGAGAGTGTTGAGTCGTTTGCAGTAAGACGTCTTGGACGCGAGTGCTTTGATCGCCTCGTTGAGCCGATCGTCGGCGGCATCTTTACCGCTAGATCGGAAACGCTCAGCATGCAAGCGACAATGGCGCAGTTTGTCGAGATGGAAAAGAACCATGGAGGACTAATACGCGCCGCCTTCGCCAAAAGAAAAAGCGAACAACGCAGTGACACGATGGCAAGGAAAGCCACTGGGGCACGTTACGATCAGTTCATGGCACCGAAGCTTGGAATGTCATGGTGGATGAACACGATTCGAGCACAGCTCAAAAGTCAACTTCATCTGAACACGAGAGTCGACAATCTAGCCTATACACAGAACGGAAAACTAAAAATCGCGACGGCCAACACTGCTTTGATCGACAAGGAGTACGATCATGTTTGCGTAGCAACTCCCGGCTGGGTCGCTTCCAAACTAATCGACGGTGTCAACTCAGACGCGTCCGCTTTGCTCGATCGAATTCCTTATGCGTCTTCCGCAGTGGCGATCCTGGCAATTCGAAAAAGTGAGATCCGCCCCGAGTCTATGTGCTTTGGAATCGTTATCCCCAAGGTAGAAAATCGAGATACATTAGCAATTAGTCTGTCGAGTGAGAAATATGCAGAACGTTGCCCTGCCGATACAGTGCTCGCCCGAGTTTTCATGGGGGGTGCGGTCCGGCCTGAACTGATGGACCAGTCGGACGAAACATTGCTCGCGATTGCGATAAAGGAGTCGCAATCATTGTTAGGAGTTACGAGCCCTCCGATGTGGCAGAGATTGATTCGCTGGAATTGTGCGATGCCCCAGTATCTGATTGGACATTGCGATGCTGTCCAAGATATTCGCAAAAATCTGGAATCGACGAAGAACCTGAGTATCATCGGCAATGCATTCGACGGAGTCGGGATTCCTCAGTGCATTCGACTTGCAAGAACGACCGCTGAAAAAATCGCAAATTCCTTTGCATTGTCAATTCTATTGCTTGCATGCCTTGCCCGGAGTCTATTTTTTTAGGGATAGCACAGGCTACTTGTATATTGGTCAATCGAACAATCTGCGAACAGACTGACCAAGCATCTTTCGGGATCGGATCGCAAAGCGCTCGCCAAGTATCTTGGAGAGCAAGACCTGGATCGCATTACGCTGGAGATGCACGTCTTTGGGCCCGGGTCGCCAGCGCTTTCGACCACAGCCCGAGAAGCATACGAAAGTGAGTTGATCCGGTCCCGCAAACCGCGACTCAATCTCGCTCCCTAAGGCCTAACGGGCTACGACAGACAATCGCTCAGGATCGCTTGTTTGGGCTCAGCCATTGAAGCATGATCGCAGTGACAATGCTGCCTAGTATCAAGCATACCGATAGCCCCGCTTCTTTATTTTGAACTCCATAATGCAGAAGCTCAAAGGACCTCATCGATACGGTTGTTACACCCGGTGGAAGGATGAGAAGGTATGTTTCCAAATTGGCAAAAGCAATAAAGAACGAAGACACGCACGCCACCGCCATGGGACGCATCCATGCCAATTTATGCATCCAAAGAGTCGAAGCATCCAACGCCATTGGCTCTCGATAACTTTCGAGGAATCGACGTGTCGAGATCCAATGAATCACATACACAATGGGCAGGCATCGAAACTGCAATGCGAGCACCACAAACACCAACGAATCGTCTCGCAATTGGACAATGAAATCGGCGCCCGAATTAGAAAACCAATGGAAGAGCAAATTGATCGCGGGTCCAGGCAACACTAAACCGAAACTCAAAACTGCGAGTACTATTGCGTATTGCCAACGCTTCGAAAAAAAATAGACCAATCCAACACTTGCGATCAATGCCAGTACCGTGGCATAGAGACTGATGGCAATACTCCAGGCGAACTCGTCTTGAAATGAGCTTATTCCTGCAAGCGATTGTGTAAATGTTTTGATGCTCCAAAACCGCACGATGAGCTGATTCGCCATAGTGACCGTCCAACCAGCTTTGACCACCAGATTCAGAATTGGAACCAAGCAGAATACGATCAGAATGCCCCAGGCGAGTCCACTCACCATCCAACGGGCTTGTCGATACCCCGCGAATGCGCCATCCATCGCGAGATTCTCAACTTCATGTCCGAGTCTACTCTCGCCTGCATAGAAAACGGTACATCCGACTACGCAACCGACCATCAGGGCATAGAAGACCGCGGTATAGGGTGTCGATGCATTCAACTTTCCAAACTGAACTTGTTGGTAAAAGGCTTCAGTCAGCGTCGGCACTTGGAAAAGATTCGTAACGACCATATCCGAGCTCGTCCAAACGAAAACGAAACTGAACGTCGCGACCAACCATGGCAATGCCTTTCGCAACACACATACTAGAAGAGTCGCTTCGACAGACCGATCCAGCAGCGATAGTTTCGTTTGATCGCTGAGGGAACGGCGAAGTCCAATCGACAACAGAAGATATGCGACGGGAATACTCGACGCCGCTTGAATCCAGATACAGGCGAGCACCGCATAGTTTGAATTCAAGACAGCGGTTACTTGGTTCCATCGAAACCAACCTTGGCTACCGAACCCTGCGCTCCAGGCCGTGGCTTGAACATAGAGTGGGACGAGCACCAGAGATAGCACGCCCCAGGAAAGAAATCGATAGCCGGGAACTCGTAGCACAACGACGCTGAGTGCTACAACCAAACCGAGCAATGTCGCCAGGGCCGCCGTTCCGCCTCCTACCAAGAGCGAATTGAGAATAGCTCGTTCGAGCCGTGTGTCCCATAGCATCGATCAGTTCAATGTCCCCAAATAACTGAAAAGGTCGGCCACTTGTTGTGCATCGTAGTCGTTCAATAAACCAGACGGCATCAAAGATTCTGTCGAGTAGGCTTGCTCGTCGATTTGTGATTTATTGATTCGAATCATTTCGCCTTTGGCGGTATAGAGAGTCGTGCCATCTGCTGCCGTATACACCACGATTCCCGTTAGAATCTCGCCATCCGTCGTCAGAATCTTTACTGAACGAAATCGGTCAGAGATATCCCGACTTGGATCATAAATTGCCTTGGCTAGATCTTCTCGCGAAAATCTGCGAGCAACGCCAGACAAACTGGGACCGAGCGCAGACTGTCCACCATGGCAGTTCAAACACTTTTGTTCGTACAGTGTCTTCCCTCTCGATTCATCGGCTACCAAACTGCTCCATTTCGGAATCATCGCACGCCAATCTAAGGTTTCGATGGGTTGCGAAAAGCTGGAGGCAACCTCGCTGGACACGTTGGCCTTTAAGAAAGGCTCCCAATCGGTCCATTTGTCTGAAACGGGAACCCCCTTCATTCCAGCAGCATTCGCGGCCTGTCGGCAACGCGCAAGAACGGAACCTGCTTGTAGGCTCGAAGCCGAGTTCAAGACATGAGAGACCAATTTGGATAGTACAAGAAACTCTTGCTCAGGAGTTTGGATGTCGAGCGATTGGATTCCCCGCCAAGCTGCTGGCCATACGTTTTTGTCGACCCCATTCAATGCATCGAGATAGACCGCATAGTCTTTTTCGCTGGCCTTCGACGACAGCAGCTCGATTGCCGTGTTTCGCATGGCGGGCAATGTAGCTGCCTCGCGTAGCGATGCTCGCAGGGTATCCGAAAGTGGTTGCGACTGCAGGCAATGCTTCACGACTGCGGAGTTCCATTGTGTTGGTGGGATGGCGAGCAATTGCTCACGCATTTTGGATTTCGCTTTGTCCTGGATATCTACCGAGAATGCGTTCCACAATACGATTTCCTCTGGGATACAAAGCATTGGAAGCGAAAGGAACGAAGCACCCAAAGTTGAGTCTTTAGACTGTAGGGCATTGATTAACTGCTGAATGCGTTTGGGCCATTGATTGTCTGTGTAGGCTCCATAGTCTTTTGTCTTGCGCACAACTCCTCTGAGGATCTCTGCGGTTCGAATGGACTCTGATTCCGTTCGAGCGACGGAGCACGCAGCGATGCAACACAGCAGTTGTAAATCGAATGTGGGATGTGTCGATGGCTTCGACAGCGCAAGCAGATAGGAAAGTGACTTTTTGTCGGTGGGTTCTAACATAGCAAGCGTCCGCAAGCATTCAGACTCTAGGCCTTCATTCGGGTCGGTCGCGGCCCGCTGTGCTAAGTACAGTAGCCAGTCGACCCATGCCGTTCGCACATTCATCGGTAGTTGCCGGACGCTGATCGCTCGATATCCGTCCATGACATCAGCCAATGGCGGATCTGACTGTTGCGGAAGAGTCAACTTTCGATCCCCTAAGGCCACTTGAAGCATGTCAAGAAACTCGTGACGTTGACGAGTATTCCAAGTCGGTTCTTTTTTCGGTACGATGGACGCGAGCAGATCGATGAGCGGTGTATCCAGAGAAACCTGCGTCGTCGAGAAAAGCCTTTTCGCAAATAGGCCATCCGCGCGAGCGATTTCAGATCTATTCGGGATAGAATTGTTTGCAGCAGATGCAGACGATCGCGAAAGTGCCCACAACCAAGTTCTACGTTCTGCCCGGCCAATTGAAGAGTCGGGCCAGAATTCCGTTCCGGTTGCATCGATATTCCATCGTCTTAAGCCGAACGCTTCATCTCTAAGTCGCGTGGCCTCGTTCCCTAAGTGTTCTCCCCACGCTGTTTGCGATTGCTCGTTCAAAGGCTGTTTCTTTTGGAGTAATTGCTGCAACTCTCTCGGGTTTGCGACGACCACACCGCGCCCCATCAACCACCATGCTGCAGCATCGGCTCCGGGCAATGTGCTATTCAACGCGCGTTGGATTGCAACGGCAGGAACCGTCGAACCGATACGAGTGATCAATTGCGCCGCGCGAAGTCTTGTTTCGCCATTGTCAATGAACTGAGGATCGAAGGGGATTTCGCCCGTGATCACACGCAACAGACCATCCAAGACGCTCTTGTCAACATTGGTACGCCAACTGTATTCCGACCAGGACTCCCAAGGTTGCCTCGATTGCAAGGCAACAGCCAAGTGGCTTGCTGTTGATTCGCCAATAATCTTTGATTCGACGGCACTTTGGAATAAGCTGATTCCTGAATTTGCTCCGAAACCATTTGTGGATACAGGTTCGCTCGAAGCGATGTCCTTCGCGTTGTGCGATATGCGGTAAATCGCTCCTTCGGTACCTCGGCCACCCACGCAAACTAATAGGCTTCCATCGGAAGCCACGCAGATGTCCGTCGGTGCGAATCCTGCGATACCTGTCGTTTGCATGAAGACTTCCGCAGGAATTCTGCCGGCTGCACGTTTATCGATAGGGAGATTCTTCGCTGGATAGACAGCAATCACTTTTCCAAACGTCCAATCGAGAACGAAAACCGCCCCCGAATACTTCGAGGGAAATTGATTGTGCTGATAGACAACAACACCTGTGGGTGAACCTCTTCCGAGAGAAGCAATGGTTTGTGGCATCGCGATCGAATAGTCATGATCCTTCCACGTTTGACCGCACCATCCAGCATCGGAACCCGGTCCCAATACAAACACTCGTGTTGGACGATACCATGGCAAAGATGCCTCGCGTTCACAGTCGCTATCGAAGGTCACAATCTGGCCATCGGGCAAGAAATCGAAATCGTAGCAGTTGCGCATCCCATGTGCCCAAACGGCTTTGGTTTTGAAATCAGGACTCACCCTCCATAGGGTTCCCGCTCTGGGCTTGGCTACAGGGGCGTTCGGATCGTTTTGCAGATTGGCTATGTTGTCTGCGAAGTTGCCTGCGATAAAGTACCAATGGCCATCCGGTCCACGACGCAACGCATGCGTATCGTGCTCGCGACCTGTCGGAAGCTCCATCAGTTTTTTCATCGACGGATCAGCGACCAGGTCGCCGTTTTTGTCTTCGCTCTGCCAAAGACCTCCCTCGCTCACGAAGTAAATCGTTCTGCCCTCAGCCCACAGACCTTGCGCTCCCTGTTTTGGCATGGAAGTCCATAGAATGTCTCGGTCGTAGATACCGTCTTGGTTATCGTCGATAAGGGTCTTGATATAATTCGGCCCGGAAACGATGGGGCGTCCCAAAGCATCGATCGTCATAGAAAAACAGTCATGAGCCAAACGGTCATCGGCTGCTTTCGTAATGACAAATCCATCAGGAACTTCAAAAGGTAGTGTCGATGACTCCGATTGCATCCCACAACACGGCGAAACGAAAGTCACGCTCCAGGTAGAAATGGAGATTAGGCAAATGCAAAACACAAACAATCGTCGAGCGATAACCAACACAGCCGCTTCTCCAAACGACAAAGTAACCAGAAACATTTCAGGGAGGGAGATTCCAAAGAGCATCCTTTCCCTCACTTACCCTATCGTAACGTATTGATTCTCCAATCCATCCCATCACGCTCCAAAATTCCAGCAAATGCGTTAAATCACCGCAGTTTTGAAACCAGCAGCAGGGAATGTGTCTTACCGTTCATTCTCGGAAGCCGTCGCTCCAGAGTAAGGACGAAATAGACACTTCCTCGCGTGTGAGAAGAATTCGCGAAAGTCGGCTCGCTGGTAATCGGGATAGGTCCACTCCATCGGCTTCCATTGTTGCTCACGATATGCCAACGTCACCTCGGCATAGATTCCATTCTGAAGATAGATACGGTGCTCTCGGTTTTTTGTGGATGCCAACACGATCTTGGTAAGAGACATATAACCAGGATCGATGTTGAGAGGCCTGTCTTCTGAAAAATCAAAACTTCGTTTTGCCTCGGCCTCCCACTCATTCGTGAGAATTTTATTGTCGGCAAGGTCTGTCGGGTCGTAGTCTAGATCAAGGACAGCGAATTGCTTGAGGAGGTTTTGCCCCATGCTGGATTGATAATAAGCTGATTCCGAGAATGGAAAGGGAATACTTACTTCCATCGTCGGCCCCCAAGTCGCACGAACTCTCTCCCAGAGCCAGTCGAGCAACACAGGATGTCTGCTAAATGCGGCGACGAATCGCATGCATTTGGGATGTTTTTTGACCTCGCCCATGGGGAACCGCTAGCTTCCTCGCTACTTGACGTAGTACGGGGAAATCATGAGATAAGCCAATACTCCAGTGACCGAAACATAAAGCCAGATTGGAAATGCCCACTTTGCAATCGCTTTGTGACGAGTGATTTGGTGAGTAACCGCAAACATGAAGGCCCTCAACACCAAAGGCAAAACCAGCAGAGACAAAAGGATGTGCGAAACCAATACAAAGTAATAGACAACCCGGATCGCCCCTTCACCGCCAAAGCGAGTCGATTCGTTGGATAGGTGGTACGTTACGTAACATACCAAAAACACCCCTCCCAAACAAAACGCGGTCGTCATCATGGCTCGATGCATGCCGATTCGACCGATGCGCTGCGCGATGATGCCCAAGATCAGACAAACAGAGGTGGCTGTGTTGATTCCACCGATAACATGTGGCATCACTCTGGTCCAATCTCCCAAGTTGACTTTGGTTCGAATTCCCAGCAATACGGCAACAACAATGGGAATGGCAATCGAGAGAATGTTCACCAACAGAGTGATTTTCCTCTCGGAGTTTGCAATACTGGTCACAACTAACCTTCGTTCTTTAGAAATGTTGCAGAGATGGATAAAGTTCGATTCATGATAGGGCAGGGATTCGGTCGCGATGGATACCGTCTCGGTTCATAGTGCACTGACTGGACTCGAGACAACACATTCTTGACACAAGGAAACACATCACGAGGATTTTCCCATCTTGGTATCCTTGGGGGCTTTGATGTCGTTGTACCAACCGAGCAGGCAGATCTCTTCGATGCTTGCCCAATGGCAATGTTCGCTCCAAACGGAAGTCTTTCCATCGGGGCACGAAGCATCCCCTTCTTTGCCACGAGGAATTCTTTCGAGGAGTGATGGATCGTTCCATGCTGCCTCGCACTCGTCACACAGTATGTATCCCGTCAAGGATCGTTTGCGAACATGAACTCGAACGCGGGCGAGGCCTTGCGAGCAAATCGGGCAGTCGTCGATGTAAAAATACTTCTTGGTCATACGAATCGCTAAAACGGAAAGGCTGTGATCACCGCGTCGTCTTGGATAACGACACGCATTTTCTTGACCTTGGGGTTCTTTTTACGTTTTCCTGTTTCTCCGCCAAGAAAACCGATGGGTTTATCAAACGAAGCTTCGTAAACCATCGCTCCATCATCTTCTTCCATGCTCGTTCCCTTGAGCTTGCGTTTCGCTCGCGTCACCGCGTCATCGATGGCCATCAGAAACTCCACCATCGAACCATCAAAGACGCCGTGGGAACCGGGGCGGTCGGGAATATCCTTCAAGTGGCGTTCGATATGCTTGAGTCGATGCCCTTCTTCTGAACCGGGTTTGTAAATCAAGCCGGCTGGCGATTCAAACCGATTCTTGCCGACCTGCTTGAGGTAATCCTCGACAGATTGCGAGGGTGATTTACTTTTTGTAGCTGATCCGGAAGTCTTCGACGCCTCGGAACCGTTCGAACTCGCTTTTGATTTGCTTGGAGGCGGATTGTTCGGATCGCTCGAAGCCTTTGGTTTCTCAGGCGACTTTTGTTCAGGCAACTTTTGTTCAGGCTTTTTTTGTTCAGGCGCTGTCGATTCCAATTCCGGATAATCTGTTGCAGCCTGCGATTTGTTTGCTTTAAAAGCACTCGACGGTTTCGCGTCAGCTTTCTTTTTGGGCTGTGTTTTGGCCGGTTCGTCACCGGTCAAGCTAGCAACGCTCGGCAAATTCCAGCCAAACCATTGGTTTAGTCGTGGTTGCAAAAGGACGTAAACGATGAGTGCCGCGATGATCGCGACCGCCCATTTCGCGGGAATTACCTTCAAAAGTGAGGCGGCGGTTTCTTTTTGACTCTTGGAATTCATTCGATCTTCACCTTGGGAAACATCATTTTTCAATCATACCCAACAGTAGTGGGATTCGCCTATCCGAACTACAATAGTCCTGGCTGAATCTTTCCAATCCTCCCCGCCGTTTCCCGCCTCACCCACATTAGGTCTACCTTTGTATTGGCTTGCTGAAATCTGTGTGAAGCGTCCCGTCTTCGCTCTGATGCTCGTTACCGCTTTGGTTGTAGCTGGGATCGTGGCGTTTCCGTCGTTGGGAATCGATCGGTACCCGAAAACCGATTTACCAACGGTCTACATTCGAACCACTTACCCAGGGGCCGCCTCGCAGGAAGTCGAGTCGGAGGTCTCCCAAGTCATCGAAGATGCGGTCTCCACGGTTTCGGGAATCGAAGAGCTGCGGAGCATTTCCAGCGACGGAAGCTCGATTGTTCTCATCACGTTTGCATTGAATCGCGATATCGATGCGGCCGTTCAAGACATTCGGGACGCTGTCTCGGCACTTGGGAATCGACTACCGAGAACGGTTGACCCGCCTGTGGTCCAGAAATCCGATTTGGACTCCAGTCCTATCATGACGATTGCAGTCTCGGGCGAGAAAACTCCGTCCGAGCTGTATTTTATGGCCGATCGGTTTGTAAAGAGTGTTATCGAATCAAGTCAGGGTGTCGGGCAAGTGACGATTTCTGGTGCTGCGGAACGCGCGATCAAAGTTGACATCGATGCCAAGCGGCTTGCTGCGTACGGAATGACGATCTTGCAAGTTCGCGATGCGCTCATTCGCCAAAACACGGAGGTACCGGGGGGGCGCGTTGACGAAGGGCTTCGGGAGCGTGCGCTTCGAACACTCGGTCGAGTTCCTACCGCCGACAAATTTCCGGAACTGGTGATCGATACGGTTAATGGGGTGCCGATCCGGCTGGAAGATTTGGGCACCGTTTCCGATGCCAATAAAGAGGTGCGAACGATTTCTCGACTGGATGGAGTACCGACTGTGACGTTGAGCGTTCAACGGCAGTCGGGCGAAAACACCGTT
>Ga0315904_10012905_pt1 | contig 10511 bp, 12 predicted proteins | sample LakEriMetagenome_6_FD_203529 | JGI IMG/M metagenome (GOLD analysis project Ga0315904, IMG submission 203529) | Freshwater fungal communities from buoy surface, Lake Erie, Ohio, United States - Buoy 12 MA120 | ecosystem: Environmental > Aquatic > Freshwater > Lake | place: USA: Lake Erie, Ohio... | reverse complement strand
TTCGCTTTCCGTAATGGGAGTCAAAAGTTGTCATTCTTTTGAGATTGGCAGGTCCACCACGCTGTCAACTGGTCTAGCCTCTACCTGCAAGCCCCAAGATGTAGTCATTAACGAGATTCTTTTTAACCCACGTAGTGGAGGCAGTGATTTTATAGAACTATTTAATACCAGTAAAAAGATCATTGACATATCCTCTTTGTTTATTACAAATAGACAGACCAGCGGCGCTCTAGGAAGTTTTGTCCGCCTGAGTGCAACATCTCGCTTGCTTTTTCCTAACGAATATGTTGCCTTTAGCAGCGAACCTTCGCTAGTAATGCAGCAATACTTGACTAGCTCCCCATTACAATTTTTTCAAACGACCGGTTTTCCATCATTACCCGATGAAGAGGGAAGATTGGTGCTACTCCACCAACAAGGAGATATTATAGATGAAGTTGACTACAACGAGAACTGGCATTTTCCGCTATTGCAAGACAGAGAAGGGGTTTCACTCGAACGGATCGATCCAAAAGGAAAAACACAGTGGGCCGCTAACTGGCATAGCGCCGCCCGCACCGAAGGATTTGCTACGCCAGCCAGAAAAAATTCGCAGCAGATAACCAATAGCCAATCAGAAAATGATTTTTTGATACACCCGCGTTTGTTTTCGCCGAATCTCGATGGCCACGATGACATTTGCATCATTAGTTATAAAACAGAACAGCCTGGCACGTTGGTATCGATCCAAATTTTAGATGCGGCCGGTCGCTTGGTTAGGGTATTGGCTACCAGAACCTTGCTTGGAAGAAGCGGACAATGGCACTGGGACGGAAGAGACCAACAAGGTCAATTACTCGCAGCGGCAAACTATCTTATTGTAGTTACACACTATTCTTTACAAGGCAACCGGAATCATTATCGGTTTGGCGTGTCGCTATGGCGATAGTTTTCTAAAAGTTTTAACAAGTTAATCTTCAAACTCGTGCATCAAGGTTTATCTTGCGCTTGTCTTACTTTGTAATCGAATTACCAAACTGCAATTCCATACTACATGAAATCCCTAACCGTAACCTTTCTAGCCCTCTCTCTACAATTGCTTTTCGTCACCTACTTGCACGCGCAGGGGCCCGAAAACAAGTTTACAGAACGAGCTCCCCGTCAAAATGTATATGTAGAATTGGGGGGCAACGGCGTTGCCTTCAACGTGATGTATGAAACGCGTCTTAATAAACGATCGGATGGTATTGGACTGAAAGCCGGTTTGGGAGGCTTTAGTGGTACTTATGAGAAAGTTTTTACCCTTCCCGTTGGTATTAATTGGTTACTCACCAAAGACAATAAACATTTTTTTGAAGCCGGCGCTGGGTTGACATTTTTACACTACAACGATACCTACGATCCCTGGTGGCCCGGCGGCATCTATGACCGCTTTCCGGTAGACCTGGCCGGACTAAGCGTCGATAAAAAGAACTCTGTATATGGTCATATGACACTTGGCTACAGAAGACAACCTAAGAATGGAGGTATTACCTGGGGGGCAGCGCTTACACCTCACTTTAATCAAAACGGATTTTGGCCCGTGTGGTTCGGCTTTAAATTCGGGTATTCGTTTGCTAGAAAATAAACGATCTACGATAGCTCAATATCAAAACTCACCAACTCCTTGAACTGACGGATGCGGTCGTGAATTTCTTTTTTATTAACTTCTTTAAGACGAGTGGGTCCGAATTTTTCTACACAGAAGCTGGCCATGGCAGAGCCTACAATGATCCCTCTTTTCATATTCTCGAAAGAAACATCGCCAGTCTTGGCAATATGTCCGATAAAACCACCAGCAAAGGTATCACCGGCACCGGTTGGATCAAATACATCTTCTAATGGAAGGGCCGGTGCATAGAACACTTCGTCTTGCTGAAAGAGCAAGGCACCATGTTCCCCTTTTTTAATAATCAGATAGCGGGGACCCATGGCCAGGATAGCGCGGGCGGCTTTAACCAGCGAATATTCGCCCGATAACTGACGTGCCTCGGCATCGTTGACCATTAGCATATCTACATATCGCAGTACGATCTTGAGTTCGTTCATGGCCGTCTCCATCCAAAAGTTCATGGTATCCATCACGATCAGACGGGGGCGTTGCGTTAACTCTTGAATCACATTGAGCTGCATGCGGGGTTGGAGATTACCCAACATCAAAAATTCAGCACCCTGATAGCCGGCTGGCACCTTGGGATCGAAATCGGCCAGCACATTCAGGTCTGTTACCAACGTATCACGGCTGTTCATATCGGCGTGGTAGCGTCCGCTCCAGAAAAAGGATTTTTTGTCTGCGACGACCTCTACCCCATCGGTTTGTACGCCACGGCGGCGAAGCTCTTCCATTTCCTCTTGCGGAAAATCGTATCCGACAATCGAGATCTGCTGAACGGGGGTTACAAAATTGCTGGCGGCATAGGCGACATAGGTAGCGGAGCCTCCTACAATGCGGTCTGTTTTTCCAAACGGGGTTTCGATGGCATCAAAGGCCATGGTTCCTACGGTAATCAATGACATAGGGTGCAAACCTATACTAATTCTCCAATCTAAAAAAGGCATTATTTATGTACCTTTCCAACCCATTTATCTGATATGGCAAAGGCAATTAGAAAAAAGGCTTCTAAGAAAGGGCTAATCCTACAAAAAGCAGCCGCCATGTTCCGCCAACGCGGATTTGCTGCTACCTCCATGCGCGATCTGGCCGAGGTCGTGGGAATAGAAGCTGCCAGTCTCTATAATCATATCAGCTCTAAGAATGAGATACTTGAGGCTATTTGTTTCGACATGGCCAACCACTTTAATACGCATATGGACCAGATCGAGGCCACCCGTCAGTCCGCCTTGGCGGCCCTCGAGGCGGTACTGCGGTTCCATATCAGGCAAATGATCGACAATTATGAGCAGGTCTATGTTAGTGACCGCGAGTGGAAACATTTACAAGAGCCTTACCTCTCTAATTTTCAGACACAGCGCCGCACGTATCGTAAACGTATTGCACACCTGATTGATACGGGCATACAGAAAAAAGAAATTCTCCCGATTGATAGTGCCACGGCCGTACTTATAATGTTACATGCCATAAGTGGAATCGAGAGCTGGCACCGCAGTAAAAAAAGAATCAGTGCCCGCGAACTCGAGGACAATATGCTAACCATATTGGTGGGCGGGCTTCGAAAAAACCACTAGAAAATGTCGCTTCATTTTCATCCCCTTACCATCAAAGAGGTTCGGCAAGAAACGACCGACTGTGTTTCGTTGCTACTCGACGTACCCGAGGCCCTGCGAGCGACCTATCAATTTTTACCCGGACAAAATCTTACGCTAAAAGCTACGATAAATGGTGAAGAGATCAGGCGCAGCTATTCGATCTGCAGCGCGCCGCAAGACAACGAGCTTCGTGTGGCGATAAAAAAAGTAGAAGGAGGCGTTTTCTCGAACTATGCCAACGATCAACTCAAGGCCGGCGATATACTTGAGGTGATGCCTCCTACTGGCAAGTTTAATACCGCGTTGAGTGCTTCGCAAACCAAGCGATACCTAATGATTGCAGCCGGCAGCGGTATCACTCCCATTCTTTCTTTGGTTAAATCGATCTTATACAGCGAACCGTCCAGTACAGTTACCTTGGTCTATGGCAACCGAAGTCGTTCCAGTATTATCTTTTTTGAGGAACTAGAACAGCTCAAAAACACATACATGCAACGAATCAACATCCTGCATGTCCTAAGCCGCGAAAAAACTGACAGCCCGATCCAATTAGGGCGCATTGACACAGATAAGCTGATTCTCCTCGATAAATTGATCGGGTGTAAGAACATGGATGAATGTTTTATCTGCGGACCCGAAGAAATGACCTTGAATACCAAGGCCTATTTAGAAAAATCGGGAATGCCTGTTAAAAAGATCCATCTCGAGCTCTTTACCAGCTCGAAAATAACAGCCCGATCCAAGAAGAGTCACTCTGATGGCACACAAAAAAAGAGAAGCAGTCAGGTTACGATCAAACTAGATGGCAGAGAAGTGAACATTGCAATTCCCCTTGAGGAAGAGGTGACGATATTGGATGCGGCACTTGCCCAGGGGGCCGATCTTCCTTTTGCCTGCAAAGGCGGTATGTGCTGTACCTGCAAAGCCAAATTGGTGAGTGGCGAAGTGATGATGGACGTGCACTGGGGGCTTGAAGAAGAGGAGGTTGAGCAAGGATACATTCTGACCTGCCAAAGCTATCCCAAGACTGAGAAACTAATCGTAGACTTCGATCATAAATAAGGGGTCGTTTTAGCAGGTCAACCTTTACCCCTAACAGTTGTTAGTTTTTAATAAATTTGCACTTTATCGTAATACTATGGAACACCACAACCTCGAAAAGATTTTTCAGGATAAGATCGACCAGGAGATCAAGATCGAACCTCGTGACTGGATGCCTGATGCCTACCGCAAAACAAATTTGCGGCAAATTAGCCAGCACGCCCATAGCGAGATCGTAGGCATGCTCCCCGAGGGCAACTGGATATCGAGAGCCCCTTCGCTCAAACGTAAAGCCATTTTACTAGCCAAGGTGCAAGATGAGGCCGGACACGGACTATATCTATATGCCGCAGCTGAGACGCTTGGCCAATCACGCGAACAAATGATTGAGGACCTGCACAGTGGTCGGGCCAAATACTCCTCGATCTTTAATTATCCTACCCTCACCTGGGCCGATATGGGGGCTATTGGCTGGTTGGTAGACGGTGCTGCAATTATGAACCAGGTAATGCTGACACGTACTTCGTATGGACCTTATGCCAGGGCCATGGTGCGTATCTGCAAAGAAGAGAGCTTTCACCAGCGACAAGGCTTCGAAGTATTACTCGTGCTGTCCAAAGGAAGCGACGCACAAAAAGCCATGTGTCAGGATGCGATCAACCGTTGGTGGTGGCCGGCCCTGATGATGTTTGGCCCCCGTGACGGAGAGAGCACCAACAGCGATATGAGTATGAAGTGGAAGATCAAGCGCAAGAGCAACGATGAACTTCGCCAGCAATTTGTAGATATGATCGCCGAGCAGGTCAAGCTACTCAACATGACATTGCCCGACGAGAAACTCCGTTGGAATGAAAGCAAAAAGCACTACGATTTTGGAGAGATCAACTGGGACGAATTTTGGCAAGTCGTCAAAGGAAACGGACCCTGCAACAAAGAAAGATTGGCAGCTCGAAAGAAAGCCTGGGAAGAAGGACGCTGGGTGCGCGAAGCCGCCTCGGCCTACGCTGCCAAGCAAAAACAAAAACAACAAGCAGCCTGATAATTATTTACCATGCAACTGATCAGAAAATTCTATTATGGGGATATTCCCGAAGATGCCAGTGGGGCGGCTAAAGCAGGCCCAACACAACCGGCCTCTGACTGGCCGCTATGGGAAGTCTTTATTAGAAGTAAGCAAGGACTGGAGCATAAACATGTGGGCAGTTTACATGCCGCCGATGCTACCATGGCCATCGAAAATGCGAGAGATGTCTACACCCGCCGCAGCGAGGGCATTAGTATTTGGGTCGTAGAAAGTCATCATATCAAAACATCGGCTCCCGAGGCCTCCGCCGAACTTTACGAACCCGCACAAGACAAGATCTATCGTCATCCAACTTTTTATGATCTGCCCGATGAGATCAAACACATGTAACTGTTATGACGAACGCTTCGCTTATTGACTTTACACTTTATCTGGCAGATAGTACCCTTGTCTTAGGACAACGAAACGGAGACTGGTGTGGTCACGGACCTGTATTGGAACAAGACATTGCGATCACTAACGTTACACTAGACCTGATCGGACAGTCCCGCAGTTTTTACCAATATGCGGCAAAATTGATTGGTAATGGATGCACCGAAGATCAACTGGCCTACTGGAGAAATGAAAGAGAATTTAAAAACGCACTACTTTGCGAAAGACCGAATGGAGATTGGGCGCAAACTATCTTACGTCAAACCTTTTTTAGTTTCTACCAACGCGAACTCTTTACTCAATTACTACACGGAGCTGATACCACACTCTCAGCTATTGCCGAAAAATCACTTAAAGAGGTGCGCTATCATTGCCGCTGGAGTAGCGAATGGGTCTGCCGACTGGGAGACGGTACGCAAGAAAGTCATGAAAGGATGTTGGCAGCTGTCGAGAACCTTTGGCCGTACGTAGGCGAACTCTTTGAGCCGGCGCCCTACGAAAAGGCTCTCCAAATCGACACAGACGCCATTAAAATAAATTGGATGGATGCCATCAGTGCTCTTTTTGCAGAGGCCACGCTCCCCCCTGCTTCACTGACTACAACATTTATGCAGACGGGCGGAAAGAACGGACAACATACCGAGGCACTCGGCTATTTATTGGCTGAGTTGCAGTACGTGCAACGCTCTTATCCGGGATGTGAGTGGTAAATTTTTCTGTAACGCACCCTAGTAAGCAATAAATACGCTTCATGAAAGCCCTAGTAACAGACCCCAACGAAATACAGGAATGTTATGCGCTATTGGCTACCATTCATGACCCTGAAATACCGGTGCTTTCTATTTTAGATTTGGGGATCGTACGAAACATCGAATTGCTACACTCGCTACAAACCGAGGGACATATTCGAGTAACCATAACGGCTACCTACACTGGGTGTCCGGCCATGGATACTATTGCCGCACTCATTAGGATGGAACTATTGAAGAAGGGATATAAAACAATAGAAATTATTTCGGCTATTGCACCTGCCTGGACTACCGACTGGATGAGCCAAGAAGGAAAAGAAAAACTTAAGGCCTACGGAATCGCTCCGCCGGATAAACGATTTGCAATCCCTGTAGACGGAATCGAATGCCCGCAATGTGGCAGTAGCAACACCCGTTTGCTGAGCGAATTTGGTAGTACAGCCTGTAAATCGCTGTTGCAATGCAATAACTGCGCAGAGCCTTTCGATTATTTTAAATGCCATTAGCCATCGGCAATAACTAACTTTAATCTAAACACAAGCGCATGTCCTCTATTGTCGTTGACATCAAAGACCAGGTGGCCCTGCTCACACTCCACCGCCCCGATAAATTCAATGCCTTTAATCGCGAGATGGCCCTGCGCCTACAACAAGAATTAGACGCTTGCGAAAATAGTTCCGTGCGAGCCGTGATTATTACGGGCAGCGGAAAAGCATTTTGTGCCGGCCAAGATCTGGGTGAAGTTGTCGATCCCGAAGGACCCGGTATGGCGCGTATATTAAAAGAGCATTATAACCCGATCGTTATGCGCATTCGCCAGCTGCAAAAGCCGGTGATCGCAGCTGTCAATGGTGTGGCAGCGGGTGCCGGAGCGAATCTGGCGCTGTGCGCCGATATAACTATAGCAGGCGAATCGGCTAGCTTTATACAAGCCTTCTCTAAGATCGGTTTGGTACCCGATACGGGAGGCTCTTATTTTCTGCCGCGCCTGATCGGCTGGCAACGAGCTACCGCCCTAATGATGACCGGAGAGAAAATTACGGCAACAGAAGCTGCAGCCATGGGAATGATTTGGAAGGTCGTTCCTGATACTGAATTATTACAACAAGCAACCAGCTTAGGCCACCAATTGGCTACCATGCCAACCACAGCACTCGGACTTATCAAGCAACAACTTAAGGGCAGTTTTGAAAACAGCCTCGAGGAGCAACTTAGACTCGAAGATGAACTACAACAAAAAGCCGCAGGCACGGCTGACTTTAGAGAAGGAGTGCAAGCGTTTCTAGAAAAAAGATCGCCTCGCTTTAAGGGAGAATAACCGCTAAAATTATTTTTATGTCATCTGCTGCCGATCAACTAGCCAACAAGGTGGTAAACCATATGATGCAAGAAGACCGCTTCTCGCAATGGTTGGGCATTACCGTACTGGAAGTGCGAGAGGGATACAGTCGATTACAAATGACGATTCGTCCAGAGATGGTCAATGGCTTTGGAATCGTGCACGGCGGGGTAAGTTTTTCGCTGGCCGATAGCGCCTTTGCCTTTGCTTGTAACAACCGTAATCAACTATCCGTAGCACTCGATACTTCTATCAATTTTACCCACCCTGTGCAGGTAGGTGATGAGCTAACGGCCGAAGCGATCGAACTGCATCATGGAAAAAGTACAGGACTGTACCACATTAGCATACTCAACCAAAAACAAAGATTGGTAGCCCAGTTCAAAGGGCTTTGTTACCGAACCGATAAAAAACTAATCAGCGAATAATACCCCTATGTATTATCAAGCAAATGGAATAAGACCCCTAGTAGATGTCAGTAGTTATGTGCATCCTCAGGCTGTCGTAATTGGACAGGTAACAATCGGCAAGAGCTGCTATATCGGTCCCGGCGCCGTACTACGTGGCGACTGGGGCGCCATTGAGATCGAAGATGGATGCAACGTACAAGAGAATTGTGTGATTCATATGTTTCCGGGACTCACGGTAAAATTATTGGCCGGTGCACATATCGGTCATGGTGCGGTAATTCATGGAGCTGTCATTGGGCGCAACTGTCTGGTGGGTATCAATAGTGTGATTATGGACCATGTGGTACTAGGCGACGAATCGATTGTGGGAGGGCTCACATTCATTAAAGAGGGAGAACAAATTGCACCCCGCAGCGTAGTGGTGGGTAATCCGGGTAAAGTCATCAAGAAAGTAACCGATGAGATGCTGCGATGGAAGACCGAAGGAACCAGTCTTTATCAGGAATTGCCTCGCCACTGTTTTGATGAATTAAAAAAATGCACTCCTCTTCGTCGACCACGTCAGCAGACACCCCGTAGAAAACCCGAGTACGTAAGCTGGAAAAAAAAGCAACAGAAATAATAAGCTCCAACGCTTCAACAACAAATTAACTCAGCGTTACATCCGTTGTTTATTGAGGCAATACTTTATTTAAAGTGGCGCCCAGATCATCTCCCCGCAGTGACTCGGCAATAATCTTTCCTTGCGGATCTATAAGTACGTTGTAAGGGATCCCGGTAATTTTATACAGTGATACCACCGGACTATCCCAGAATTTAAGATCACTAACCTGTGTCCAGGTCAATCCGTCTTTCATCACGGCCGTCATCCAATCGTCTTTGGCGCCCGGTTGATCGAGAGAGACACCCAGCACGGTAAAGTTTCTGTTTTTGAATTGCTGATACGCCGCAACAACCACCGGATTTTCCATACGGCAAGGTTTACACCAACTAGCCCAGAAATCTACCAAAACATATTTTCCGCGAAAGGAGCGTAAACTAATCAGCTTACCATTGGGATCAGGAAGACTGAATTCTGGAGCGGTCTGACCCGTCAAACCCTTAGAGGCTTGTTGTTGCTGCTTAATAATGGCATCAACAGCGGTTACACCCTGGTGAGCAGGAAACCGCTTGGCCAGTGATGTAACCATGTCGGCTACTTCGGTGTTGTCAAAGCCGCGAAGACCAAAAGCGGGATTACCGGCCATATTTTGATAATACCCTAAGATCATCATGGTGAGAGCCGGACTCTTACTAGTGGTTAACGTCGATTGAGTGTAGGCATACAGTGAGTCCGTTTTTTGACCCAGCTGTGAAGTTTGTGCCAGAAGTAAACTGTCTTGTGCAGGCGAGCGATCACCGGAAAGGGCCGTGATGCTATCGACTACTCTGCGCAATTCAAAGGCTTGCTGTAATTGCGTATTGAAGCGAAGCATATATTGTTGTAAGTTTTTGCTGGCCTCGGAGCCGTTGACCTCATATCGATCCGGAAATTCGCTATTTCCCGGTCCAAAGAAAATATTTAACTCGATATTTGACGCATCATTGATAATGGATGCGGCCGGGTACGATTGCTTACCGATTCTTAGGTTGTATATCTTCTCTTCGGAGGCAGCTGCTCGCAATGTGTAAGCACCTTCTTTATCAAGCACTGCCGAGTCTACCACCAGTCGTTGCATGGTAGCCATGGGTACCTCCTCTAAATAAACAGTTTGGGCACTGCCCCCCTTTATTTTTCCTGCTACAGAGAAGGAGTTGCTCCGATTATTTTGCCCGCAAGAGAACAAAACGATAAGGGCCAGTAAGCCCACATAAGATCTTTTCATGTGCTATAGTTTAAACAAGGGCCTGAACAGACGCTATTACTTCGGCAAGCTTAGATGCCTCTTGGCCGCCAGCCGTGGCCAGCGTTTTTTGCCCGCCACCTCCTCCTTTAATAAGAGGAGCCACTACATTCTTTATAATTGAATTTGCATCGAGAGATGACGACTTGGTAAGCTCTTCTGCAACACCTACTGCAACAAAAGGCTTTCCATCGATAAGAGCGGTCAGTACAGTCACTTGATTAGTGGCTTTTTCTCGCAGCTCCAAACAGCATTTCTTTAGCGCATCGGGGCTGGCCACTTCTACTTGCTCACCTATAAAATGCACCGTCCCTATTTTTTTCATCTGTCCCAATAGTCGATCGCGAAGGGCAACTATTTCTTTTTGCTCGAATTGCTCAAGTCGTTGACGAAAGGCCAGCTGCTCAT
>Ga0315904_10012902_pt1 | contig 10512 bp, 4 predicted proteins | sample LakEriMetagenome_6_FD_203529 | JGI IMG/M metagenome (GOLD analysis project Ga0315904, IMG submission 203529) | Freshwater fungal communities from buoy surface, Lake Erie, Ohio, United States - Buoy 12 MA120 | ecosystem: Environmental > Aquatic > Freshwater > Lake | place: USA: Lake Erie, Ohio... | reverse complement strand
GCCGGGTCGCGAAGCCGAATCGAGTTCGACGACGACGGTGACGTCATTGATCTGATTCGAGGGAACTCCTGGCGGGTTGTAAGTGACGTACAGAGCGTTGCTTGCTCCAAATCCGTTGAACGAAAGGCTTGTGTCTTCGTTGAAGTACTGTTCGGACGGAACATTGACGACCGGAGAGAAACCATCGATGAGTGTTATCTCAATCTTGTTCGGAGTCGGGTCCAAGTCGACTCCGCCGTTGGCCGTCCCACCGTCGTCCTGGACTTGGTACTCGATGGTGGTAAAGAGGGCCCCGCCATTGGTACCGATCTGGAAAGAGCCATCGGTCTTGAACCGAGCTACGCCGCAGAAGCAAGGGCTGTAACGGACATGGTTTGCAACAATGGTATCCTTCGATACGAATTCGTTGTCGACGACGGTCTTCCAAATGCTGCTTTCGTAATTAAAGCCCGATCCGTTGCCCGTCAGGGTGATCGTCAACGTACGGCGAAGGAAGTCCGACCCATTGTCACCGACATCGAAGAGGAATCCATCGGTGACGCGAACCCCGGTAGGAATATTGAGGTCTTCGTAGACCGGCGTGAAGGGGACCGCGGTACCAGAATAGCTAGCGATGTACTGGTAACCGGTCGAACCGCCGGTGAACTGTTCGAAGTAGTAACCACCTGTGGCGGAATTCAAGTACATGGTTCCGTAGCGACCCAAGAGTCGTTTATTGAAGGTCCCGACGCCTTCGATGACGAACGAGCCCGTCTCTGCGTCAACAAACTGGGGATTTCCCGTGGTGGTCGATTGGCTGTAAGCCGAGGTGCGAATATCCCGAGCACCTTCCAATGTCCCGGTTCGCGAATTCGAAACGCTTCCGACTTGGGTCTGAACCGCTCCTTCGTTTGCCAAGACACCTTGCACCGGTCGCTCCGGAACATTGGTGAATTTCACCGAATGGAAATTGTTGTTAGGGACGTCAATTGGATCGTTAAACCCGAAGTTCGATTCGGTCAGGGTGATGAAGCCTCCGACATAGGCATTGAGCGATGGGGTTACGCTGTTGCCTTCAGGAGCATCGTTGACCGGAGTGATGTTGATGGTCACGGTCGACGCCGGACTCGACGAAGCGACCCCGTTGGAGACTGTGAATTGGAAGGTCGCGTAGGCAAGCCCGTTGGCATTGGCCGCTGGACGAAACCTTAAAAACCCGGAGGTCAAGCTAGCCGCCGTGATGACTTGGTTGGCTGTCACGGAGACCCAACTGGTGCCGTTGTAGAATTCTAATGTACCTGCGGTTGCAAGACCGGTAATCGCGATCGAGGCGAGTGCGTTGGATTCTGGGTCCGAATAAACGGACGTGAAGTCGGAAAGCTGGGCAACCCAAGACGTGTCTTCAAGAGCTGTCGCTGTAAAGTTCGAGGCAGTCGGTGGATCATTGACGGCAGAGACAGCAATCGTCGATTGAGCGATGTTGCTATCGATCTCTCCGTCATTGACATAGATTTGAATCACACGCGAAGTAGTGCTCGGAACATTGGAACTGTTGTTGTATCTAATCGCCTCAATGGCTGTTTCGTAAGAGGCCAACGCGGCTGTTCCGCTGAGGGTCAAAACACCCGTAGCGGCGTCGTAACTGGAGGCTGTGATCCCCGCAGGCAAGGAACCCGAAATCGAGAGCGTTTCGGCCGAACCATCCAAAGGATTCGTCAAGACGATTCTGGCACCTTCAATGATGGTGTCATCGGGATCGGCGATGCTCACATCCGTGTCGGCAATCGCCACGGCGTTTGCCCCGGTATCGTTCCCGGAAACCTCGGTGAAAGTCGTCGAGAAGGAACTGCTACCATCGCTGGCGGCAGTCGAGGTATTGATCGTCGGAGTCGTCGGATTCGATCCGTCCGACGATCCGGTTATCGTAAATGCGTTCGCTGTTCCGACAGCACCGGTCAAACTAACACCGTTGGATGTTAGTGTTGTTGGCCAAGTCACACCCTTATTGCGAAGTGAATCTCTCAAGGCTACCCCGTTGTTACCAACAACGTTCAGTAGGGCCGTATGCACCGCCGATGCGGTAGTACCACCGGTCACAACAGTGTGACTGTAAGTAACTCCATCAACCACCAAATTCACCACGTTATTAGCAAAATAGCTTGTCGCATAGGTCACCGCAGTGGTCTGTGCCACTCGGGGTAGGGTCGAGTTGTCTAGATCGATCCAAGGTGCATCGTTTGCGACTTGAACCGTCACGGCAGAAGTCGCAGTATTGCTGGTCGTAGTGCCCGAGACCACAGCGAACCTGAGGTTGCGAACACCTGCGGTCGGATTGTGTCCGAGGACTTGGTACCGCATCGCGGCGATCAAAGCGCTGGCCTCAGCCAACGTAAAGGTTCCGGTTGTTTTCGTGAAGGTGAAGATGTTGTCACCGCCAGAGGTGTTGCGGGTGTTGTTTAGCGAAATTCCGCTAAAGGTGAACGCTTGCGGAGTCTCCGTCGTGTTCAGCGCCACCGATGCTCCAACGCCCCGGCCTCCAGCGACCGATAGAATCTCATTGGCACCATCAAGGATCTGTGTCGAGGCGATCCTGACACTGATCGAGTTGATCGAGGTAATGCCCGCTCCAGAAATCAAAGCAGGAGTGCCCCCATCGCTCGTGATCAACTCTACCGGAGCCGAATTCTCAACATAGGTTTCCGAGGAGTTCAGTTGCAATGCACTCGTCACATCCAAGTCCAAAATCGGAGCCGCCGTCCCTACGCTGACCACATCCGAACTGGTGTCAGACGAAGTATCTTTGTCGACATACACGGCACTCAGAACCGATCCGTTAGCGACCGTGATGCCATTGGTGCCGCTTGCGATCGTCACTCGGAATATACCGGTATTGGCTCCCGTTTCCGTGAGTGTAAAGCTGGCACCATTGACCGTCGCGGTGACGGTTTGTACCGTCGCAGCATTGGTGTTTTCGTCCAAATCGGTGACTTGGAGATAAGCCGTCGTCGTGCCTGCAGGATAAACCGCTGTTGCATCTGAGCCGGCGAGCGTTACCCACTGGGTGATCGATTGAGTACCGAGGTCTTGCGCAGTGACCGTGAAAGCACCAATTGCAGTGGCGATCGCCAGAGGAGTTGATTCGTTCCCCTCGGTCGCGATCACATCGATCGTGTAAGGGCCAGGGAAGTTCCCGGTGGCCCAGACGTATTCGAAGATCTTGAAGGCATCCCCGGCAGTGTCGGCCGCAGTAGTAATGGTCGTTAAGGCCAGATCATCGACGGAGGTTGATCCATCTGGGCCGGTGATCCTAAGCCCCAGCGAGGCGATGTCGTAATCCCCAAATGGATCGCTCACTCGCGTGCGAATGTAAACGGTCGAACCAGCATCGACTGCCGATATCAAAGTGCCATCGTTGGTCGCGTTCGCATCGTTGACAAAAGGGCTATCGAAGAATCCGACCAACTGAGTCCCAACGTTGTTGGGCGCGACGTCTTCGATCGCGATTACTGTCGTGGTTGGCAATTCAATGCGAGATGGAGAAGTTTTGCTGTTGTAGTTGATTTTGAACGAGGAGCTACTCTTGTCGTTGGCTACAAGTAGGCCTAAAGATACGCCAGAGGCAAGATTCACGTTACTCGATAGAGTACCTGTCCAAGTCAAGGTGCCGGCACTGGAATCGAAGGTTGGGTTGGCTAGAGCCAAGATCGTTGTTGATCCGTTTCTGAGCGTCGCTTTAACGTCTGCAAGCGACCCGGTAAGTCCCGTGACTTCAGTCACATGCGCAACGACTCGAACCAGACCGCCAGAGGGCATTGAAAAAGCTGCAGCCAGCGGAATTTCTTGGACAAACTCCTGGGTCACCGCAGGTAGGCTGGCAGGAACATTGTAATTAAGCTGAAATCGCCAGTCCTTGCCTGTATCGGCTGTGGTACTGTTTAAATATGCAGCGCCCCCAGCGTAGGCGTTAGACCCTGAGCCAACCCAGAAAACCTTGCCTGCCGAATTAGAGGACACCACCTGGATGAAATAGGCGGTACCAAGATTCAGCCCTGTCGTTCCGTTTTGTGCAGTCAGGCCTTGGACGGTAACCAGACTTCCCCGTTTATTCGCATCGGTTGGAATCAATCCGCCGGCAGCGTTTGTGCCGCTGTTGGTCGAAACTGTGCCCTGATAAAGAACCGTTCCCCCATTGACGGCCGTGCGAATGGTCACAGTCAATGTTTCATTTGCAAAGCCAGAATCCTTGGCCATTTGCAATTGGAGTCCGGTAGGGACGAATGTACCGCTACCAGCAATGGTAAAGCTTTGGGCAGCATACTGACCAGACTTTACTTCGTATTCGTTATCATTTGTACTGTGATTTAAAAGCGAACTGGGACTCGTGCCGGTACCTGCGGGGGTAATTGCAGGAGTCGTTAGCGTGGTGGAGTTATTCGCTGCAACAGGATCAATCCGGTTTAGATTCGGGGTGGTGCCTGCATCGCTACCATCGGCCGCCAAGTAAAGAATCTTGGTCTTGGCCGGCATGGCCACCGTCGCAGTCGCTACGTTGGCGTTCCCAGGACTTGCTCCACCTGGAACCCCCGGCACGAACGGATTGTCAAACGTCGCGCCGTAAACAGGATCGGTGTACGACGCTTGGATTGTATCCCCACGGTTGACCAATAGTCGCGTTGCGATCGATGGGTCGCTGCCGTTGGTCGTCGTTGTGATCGAACCGGTGAAGACACCGGTGTTGGCTCCGGTCTCAGTCAATGTAACGGTTCGAGAGGTATTCGTGTTGCTGTTGAGCACCTCGACGGTGATGGTCTCTGCAGTGCCAGCCACACGGTTGGCATCGGCATCGGCGACCCTCAAATACATCACTGCGTCTTCATCGATCGAACCGACCGAGGATGAATAGGCTGCGTTGGTGATCTGCATCAGACCGTCGGCAGTCGTCAGACCTACTTGCGTGACGGTTTGCAAGTTCTTGGTCACCGGAGAGCCAGTTCCAGGGGTCGCTGTGAGCGCAAGGTTGCTTGTGACTAGACCCGATGCAGCCGCAAGCTGTGAAACCAGTCCTGCGTCCCCAGAATTCAACAAAATATCGAACTGGATCTGGGCGCGGAAACCACTTTGCAACCCTTGGGTTCCAGCCGTGTTCGGGTCGGTATCGAGGCTCAAATTATTGAAAGGATAGGAGCCTGAATCAGGGATCGTCGACGTCGAGCCGACTTGGTTCCCATCGCGGTCAAAGACCGCCAAAGTCGAAGAATTGACGACGTACCGCGATCGAAGATCGGGGCTGAGTGCATCGACAATCTGGATGTTTGACAAATCCAGCAGCGCTCGGTTCGAGACGTTGATTGTGTAGCGAATGCGTTCCCCAATTTCGACGTTTCCGTCGTTGTCACCGGCAGCTTCTGCAGCCGACTTGGTAACCACAAAGTCTGGGAATGGGATAGCGGTGTATCCTAAATCCAAAAACGGATTGCCTGGCTGCGCCGACGAAGGGTCTTGTCCCCAGGCTCCGGCAAGCACGGTTCCATCGGCTGTGAAAACGGTCAAGCCGGTCTGATCCCGATCTGGGTCAAAAACGCGGTAGCTCTCGAGCGCTTTGAGTGAATAAGCAACGTTGTACTTTTCTCCGTTCGGGGCAGTCAGCGGCGCGCTGTTGGTTCCGTTGTAGTTGATGTAAATCGTTGTGTCATTTGGTGCTGTCACCCAGGCTGGACTGCCATTGGCCGTGATCGTTCCGGTTTCGCTCGTTCCGGGTGCCCATCCCAAAACCCACTTGGTCGTCAGGTTCGTCCCAGGGATCAGGCTATAGCTCCAGTCGTGCGCTTGATTGCTCGTTGCATCGGAATCGATCGCGCTGACGGCATAGAACTTCTGTCCACCGGTCGTGTAGAACTTGGCACCCGTATTGCCCGTCGGCATGGTGACAAATGAGGTGCCGTTGGCCGGAACCGTAACGCTCAGCCCACGCGTTGTGCGAGTGTCATAAAGCACGTTGATCGCAGAAGCGTTGGGGTTGTACAGGAAGACCGAGGCGGGGTCAGTCGAACGGGTGCTACCCACGGGAGCATAGTAGGTCGAATCCCACTGACCGGAGGCAGGTAGAGAGAACCATCGATTCTCAAACGACGAACCAACATCACCGGTGATCATGTAAACGCCGATGGGCTTTCTGGCGCTAGCACCCAGGGAGTCCTCCGCGACGACTTGAGCTCCCTGCAGCGCTCCGGCGACAGTGTAGGTCTCTCCGCGATTGAGCGTCACTGTCGTTTCAAAAACCCCGTTGGCATCCTTGTCGATCCGAACCCGGGTGTTGTTTGCGTAAGCGACGATGTGCAAAGAGGAGTATTCAAAGAGGCGATTCGATGGGCTATCGGTTGCTGCAGTCACTGTGTTTTGACCTACAGGTGCCCTGAAGCTCGTGCCCGCAGCGGTGGTATCGATCACGTTGACGGCTCCGGCCAAAACGCTACCGGGGTTGGCGGCCCAAGCAGCGCGAACGACGCTCACAGGTGCCGTCGAGCTGATCAAGTCCCGACCGTCGGCGTAGTAGGTGTTGGTTTCACCTGCATCGGTGGTGTTCCCGTTGCCGTTGAGGTCGTAGTTACCAAGCGTTCCAACTTTGGTCAGATCCACGAGGTTCCGGAAAATAAAGGTCTGACCGGCATTAAGGGTAATGGTTCTAGATGTCGACCCTGGGGTAGTGGTGACCGAGTCGTAGCCATCCTCCCAGTGATCGTAATAGACGGTCGTGCCGTCGGACGTAGCGGTAATCGAGACGATCGACCAAATCATTGTGCCAACGGAGGAGTTGATCGCACGTAGCGAATCGTACACGTCGCGCTCTCGCATGGGTACGAAATGCTGCTGAACAACACTACCCGCGGAGGCTTCGGCAAGAACCGACGAGCCATCAATGGTGGCCATGAAATGGTCGTCTTGTGTTTGCGCAAGCGACACATCCTTGCCCGTCTGCAGGGCCAACTGAGCAAAGACGTAGCCTTCGTCACCTGCGGTATCGAACGGCCCGTTCAAGCGGTAATCGATCGCGTGGCCGACTTCCTCGAGAACCACTTCGAGCACTTGGTTCTGACTTGGGTTACTCGCGAGCCAATCACCATTGAGATAGATCTGTTCAAGACCCGACGGATCGGAGGATGTATACGCAGCTCGTTTGCCCTGAAGCTCTGAGGCGGTCCTGACGGCAACGTCCACCGAGAAATCGCCTGAGCGAATGTCGGATACCAAGCTAGACAGTTCGGCCAAAGCCACTGGATTTTGGCCAATGGCAAATACACTGGATGCAAGCGGTTCAAATCGGCCGGAAACCACATGATTTCTTAGGAATTCGTCGGCCTGCGCGATTGCCGTTTGTGCCTTGAAAACAACATCGTTTTGGCTTGTGCCCGCGACCATTGCACCGATTTGGACCGACTCGCTTAGATCGCAAGTTTGCGGATCGAGCCCTAAATCGGCGGCCATGAGGGCTCGGAGTTCGAGTTGCTCGGCCATCACAAAGCGGCGACGAAACTCTCGAGCCGCCGATCGCTTGGCCCGCTCCTTGGCCGATACCTTGAGCACTCCCCCGCGATGAACGTTCTCGGAGCCTTCAGCGATCAAGCTGCTGAGGGTCTCGAGCCATCCGATTCGGCTGCTAGCCGAAGGTCGGATCGATTCGTAGATCGAGGTTCTAAACCAGCGTTTCCACATCAGCGACTTCAGGGCGCTCATAGCACGGACGACACGGATGGACAAGGACGAGCGGTTGGGAGAGCGGGTCATCGACAAATTTCCGTAAAATGAATTGCACAACAATAAAACCATCGCCCGGGAAACCCCGGGGACGTCGTAAATGAACGGGATCGGGAGAGTTACCTACCGATCCTACGGTACCTTGGCCCAGTCCTCGCGAGTGGCTCTCGCAAAGACTGGATCGAGGCGAATTATGTGTGTGTATGTGAAATGCGTGCTCAGAAATCGCTTGGCTGAAACGATTTTTCGACGAGAGAGACTCGGACTTCGCACTAGCCAAGGGCACGATCTACAGAAAAATGTCATTCTAAGGTCGCAAGCGAAGATTGCTCACCGAAGAGCCTTATATTTTTCTGTATCGAACGCCACCCCCGGGAAGGATTTTCGCATCAATCTGCGTCGGCTCCATCGGAGTTATATTGATCGAGAGGACAAAGTCAATGGTCTGGCCTGCACAATCAACAGATTCAGGACCGTGTTTTTTTGTTGGTTTTTCGAAGGCGGAGGCGTACATTTTGATACAGATGTTTGCTCTCTTAGGAGCGATATGCTTCCGGTTGTTTCTAATGGGGTATTGCAGTGCCCTTGGGTACGTTTTAACGAGGTGATTGATCTTTTTGCGGTGCCCTATGGGCCAATTACTGGGGTTCCAGATTCCAACTGGATTCAGAGTTTACGAACCAATTGCTCAGCGCCGAAGCGGACTTTGGCATTCGATGCGTATCCGTCCTCGGGGTGACGATAGCCCATAGCGCAAGTCACCCGTGTGGCATAGGGACTCCCATCGAGTCCTAGGACTTGGTCGTATTTTGTAGGCGAGATGCCTTCCATGGGACAAGCATCGATGCCCAAATAGGCGGCCGTAGCCATCAGTTGCCCGAGGGCGATGTAGCCTTGTTGGGTCGCCCAATCGGCGAGGCGCTCCGGGCTATTCTCTAAAAATCCGAGGATGACTTTGCGATAGTTCGCTAAACTCTCGAACGGGATGTTTCGTGTGTTTGCCGTATCGTGGAGGAATCGATCGACATACTGGGTGTCGATCGAGCGGAGCGTTGCGATGACGACCAAGTGGGAGCAATCGTTGGGTTGTTGCTGGCCCCAGGAGATCGCTGGCAATTGGGTTTTGACTGCCGGGTCGGTCACGACCAGGAACTGCCAGGGCTGCAGGCCGAAGCTGCTCGGGGTCAGGATCAAGCTTCTTTCGACCGCTTGCCAGAGTTCCGGATCGATCGTGCGCTGTGGATCGAATCGTTTGACGGCATAGCGCCACTCTAGGGCATCGAGCCACTGGCTGGGAGACCCTTGCGGGGTCGGAATATCATTGGGAGTTTTCATGGTTTTCTTTCGATTAGGATCGGACGGATCAGACGGATCAGACGGATCAGACGGATCGGACGGATCAGACGGATCGGACGGATCGGACGGATCGGACGGATCAGACGGATCGGACGGATCAGACGGATCGGACGGATCGGACGGATCAGACGGATCGGACGGATCGGACGGATCAGACGGATCAGACGGATCAGACGGATCAGACGGATCAGACGGATCGGACGGATCGGACGGATCAGACGGATCAGACGGATCAGACGGATCAGACGGATCGGACGGATCGGACGGATCAGACGGATCAGACGGATCAGACGGATCGGGCTTTTTCTGACCAAAACCGGGCGAGTCTTTCGGCCTAGGGTTATATTGTGATTCGCGGGGAAATCAATCGAAACCTGGGAGGTTTTATGATGAAAAGGCTGCGGTCGAGCGGTGGTTACAGGATGCTGGCCTCGTTCCAAACGACAACGATCATTTACGACGCGACGGTATGGTTCTGTGAGAAATTCCTGGATGCTAGGTCCCGGACCGTTGATCAAATGGTTCAGGCGGCTCGATCCGGTAGGCAAAATATCGCCGAAGGTAGTCGAGCTTCTGCTACTTCGACCGAGTCGGAATTAAAACTGGTCAATGTGGCTCGATCCAGTCTGGAAGAGCTACTTCTGGATTTCGAAGATTTCCTCAGACACAAACACCTTTCCACTTGGGGACGCGATTCAGACCAAACGCATCTGGTCCGTCAGGTCGCAACCACGCGTCCCGGGATAGCCGATCTCTCTGATCAACAACGATGGGAGCTCTACAAAGACTGGCTTGAACACCCGAACTCAGAAATTCGGGCCAATGCCATTATCTGTCTGATCCATCAAGCGAACTTCCTGCTCGATCAGCAGCTTGGTCGGCTCGAGCAAGAATTCATTGAGCGTGGCGGGTACCGCGAGCAACTCAATGCGGCCCGATTCCAGCATCGGGCTGAGCATCCTGCCGACTCGCAGAATCCCGACTCACCAGCTTGTCCGAGTTGCGGTGGAGCGATGTCCATTCGAACTGCGCGCAGCGGCAAAAGCGCCGGATCCCAATTCTGGGGCTGCTGCAAATACCCCGAGTGCTCAGGGATCGTTTCGATCGATTGATCAGACCGATCGGACGGATCGGACGGATCGGACGGATCGGACGGATCAGACGGATCAGACGGATCAGACGGATCAGACGGATCGGACGGATCGGACGGATCGGACGGATCGGACGGATCGGACGGATCGGACGGATCGGACGGATCGGACGGATCGGACGGATCGGACGGATCAGACGGATCAGACGGATCGGACGGATCGGACGGATCGGACGGATCAGGATTCGCCGAGGATTTCCAGGGCGAGTTTCCCTTTCCATTGGAGGAACAGGGTTTCGAACGTTTGCGGGCCGGAGATGCATCGGATGATCGAA
>Ga0315904_10012901_pt1 | contig 10513 bp, 7 predicted proteins | sample LakEriMetagenome_6_FD_203529 | JGI IMG/M metagenome (GOLD analysis project Ga0315904, IMG submission 203529) | Freshwater fungal communities from buoy surface, Lake Erie, Ohio, United States - Buoy 12 MA120 | ecosystem: Environmental > Aquatic > Freshwater > Lake | place: USA: Lake Erie, Ohio... | reverse complement strand
AATATTTCCATTTGTACTGGCTACGATAACCTGACCTGCAGTAAAGTTGCCATTCACATTACCTATAGTAAATTGATCAAAACGATTGTCTACATACCATTTATTAGCCACATCTAATCCAACGTTGGGTGCTGTCACATTTGTAATCTTGTTTTGATTTATGTCTAATGTTCCTCCAATGTATACATCTTTTTCAATACTCGCACCGCCCTTTATATTTAAACTACCACCAGATCCCATACCTGCAGCATTTGTTGTTCCTAAGATGCTAAGCGTGGTTCCATTGTATAAAAAAGAATCAAACCCCGTAATATTTCCTCCTGTGCTGGCTACGATAACCTGACCTGCAGTAAAATCACCCTTCACATTACCTATAGTAAATTGATCAAAACGATTGTCTACATACCACTTATTTGCCACATCTAAACCAACGTTGGGTGCGGTTACATTTGTAATCTTGTTTTGATTTATATCTAATGTTCCTCCAATGTATACATCTTTTTCAATACTTGCACCGCCTTTTATATTTAAACTACCACCAGATCCTATACCTGCAGCATTTGTTGTTCCTAAGATGCTAAGCGTGGTTCCATTATATAAAAAAGAATCAAATCCCGTAATATTTCCATTTGTACTGGCTACGATAACCTGACCTGCAGTAAAGTTGCCATTCACATTACCTATAGTAAATTGATCAAAACGATTGTCTACATACCACTTATTTGCCACATCTAATCCAACGTTGGGTGCTGTCACATTTGTAATTTTGTTTTGATTTATATCTAATGTTCCTCCAATGTATACATCTTTTTCAATACTCGCACCACCCTTTATATTTAAACTACCACCAGATCCTACACCTGCAGCATTTGTTGTTCCTAAGATACTCAGTGTTGTACCATTGTATACAAAGGAATCAAACCCTGTAATATTTCCATTTGTACTGGCTACGATAACCTGACCTGCAGTAAAGTTGCCATTCACATTACCTATAGTAAATTGATCAAAACGAGTATCAACATACCACTTATTTGCTGCATCATAAGGTGTTGTACATATACCAAGACTTGTAATTTTTTGATTATTCATATCTAAATAACCTAATATATGAGCATTAGATCCAACATATAATTGTTTATCTATACTGGCACCACCACCAACAAATAGTGTTCCTCCATCTGTTAAACTGGTAGCATCTTCTGTATTCAATAAACTAAGTAATGTTCCATCATATAAAAAATTACTATAACCTTGAATATTTCCACCAGAACTAGCTATAATTACCTGACCTGCAGTAAAATTTCCATTAACACTTCCTGTGGTAAAGTTTAAAAACCGTTGATCAACATACCATTTGTTTGCTACGTCTAAATCAACCGATGGAGCCGTCACATTTGCAATAATATGCTTGTCTAAATCTAAAGTATCATGCATATAAGTTTTCCCACCAATATGTACATCCATATATACGGCTAATCCACCTCTTATTGTTAAACCACCACCTGTTGTAATACTTGTACTATTTACAGTACAATTGATAGATAACCCACCACCCTGTAAGACAACGCTCCCAAATATTGAACTTAAACTTGGTTGAGTAGCGGTAACGAATAGTGTACCTATAGATACATTATGAATGACACTTGACATAATTGTCTCATTCACTGCGATAAAATCTTTTGTATAACTAGAATTAATGACATGCAAATTACTTAATGTGGCATCAGTTGCCAATAATTTATTTACATCTATTAAATCTGTAATAATTGTATCCCCATATAAATTTCCAAAAGTTCCCGATACCAATTGTAAATGCCCTATACTTGCATATGTATTTATTAAATTTACATTACTTAAATTTGTAACCCAATCTGTATACGATAATTCATTTGTTACACATAATGAAGTAATTGTCAAATTATTTGCATAACCAGTTTCTATATATATAGACTGCGCTGTCACATTTGTTAAATTTACATTCCCTATACTTGCATTTAATATATTCGCATATGTTATCGTAGAATTCAATACATTTTCATTTGATATATTGACATTAGATGCAGTAACATTTATTCCCACTAAGTTTGAAACAGAATTATTCACGATAATTGAATTATTTAATGTAGAATTAACAACATTTGCATTGCCTACATATAAATTAGCGAAAGATCCTGTATTTCCATTTATTTGATTGACATAAATATTTTCTTTTACATATAAATCTTTTTGAATGGAAATACCACCGTATGTAAATAATGATCCATCTGTACTACTGGCATTTGTCGAATCATAAATTATAATTTTCCCCAATGAAATTAGCGATATATCTTCATTTAATAAACTCACTATACCTCCTACATTTAAATTTTCTTCTATAGCTTCTGAATAAACTATTAAAGAACCTGTACTTGTAGAAGTAGAAGATACTGTATTATTAATATGAACAATGCCTTCAAAAAAGGAGTCTGAAATAACATGCACTCCTTTTTGAACAAATAAACCAATAGAATTATTCGTACTGGGTATAATAACTGAACCATCTGAATTAAATACTGTATTTTGTATAGTCACTGCTGACCCAAAATTATATTCTATTATATTATTTATATAGAGTGATCCTTCTGCTTCTATAGAACCATCATTTGAACAATTTGATAACACGGATAAATTTCCATGTATCAATTCACCATCAGTGAATCTACTTCCTGTATTAGACATTTACAGGTAAAACTTATTAATTAAAAATAAATTAATAAGTTTAAACTTACGCACTTGAAGTTTTACATCCTATTTTATACATAAAAAAAAAAATGAATTTAAAAATAATATAACTAAACAATTAACAAAAACATGAGTAAAATTTTTGTTGGCAACTTACCCTGGAGTATTAACAATTCTAGTTTAAAAGATCTTTTTACATCCTTTGGAAATGTAACTGACTCAGTTGTCGTAATTGACAAAAATACGGGTAGATCACGTGGGTTTGGATTTGTTTCATTTAAAGAACAAAATGCTGCCAATGATTCACTTGTTCTAAATCAACATTTAGTAGAAAATAGATCCATTCGTGTAAGTCTTGCATTAGATAAACCACCAAAAAATAACACCCATAACACCCATAACACCCATAACACCTATAACATCCATAACACACATTAAATTAATTTAATTTAAAATTAACATATATATTTTAAATTAATAACAATGGAGAGTAATTCACGCGTGTGCCGTGATTTTGTGAACTCAAAATGTCAGCGTACACATTGTAAATTTGAACACATTGCGAATATATGTAAACATTATTTGAATAACCAATGTAAATTTGGTGATAAATGCAAGTATTTACATTCTTTAAAGGAAAGTCCTAAAAAACAAAAGAAAAACAAGGACAAGTACAATAAAAAGAAAAATACTGAAACATTTAAACCCATGGTAAAGTCTGTCGATTTAAGAATAGTATACGATATGGGAACTCAACAATTAACAACTCAATTAACCGACAAGGATGTTATCATTGTTCCTAATCTATTTAATGATTTTTCAGAAAATGAATTGTATCATAAATTGTCATCAGAATTAAATTGCGAAAATACGGAAAAGGATAGTTTGTTTAAATTGTGGCATGGCGATTCACATTTTATAGCAGATGACCATTTACAATGGAAAAAAGATTGTCCTACATTTATGATGGTCATAACTCGTATAAAAGAATTCTTTAATATGGATATAAAATCAACAAGATTTAATTATTACCAGAATACGTCACAATGGAAACCTTTCCATTTTGATGCGGCTGCTGTAAAACCTGACAAAGCAAAAACACAAAATTGTACAGTTGCAGTCAGTTTTGGTGCAACAAGAGACGCTGCATTTGAAAGAGACACACCTGATAAAACAGTAATCAGTATCCCACAACCAGATGGATGTATTTATGCATTTTGTAAAGATACTAATATGACATGGCGTCACGGTATTCTTCAAGAAAAAGAAACAAGAAACGTTGGACGTATCAGTATTATTGCATGGGGTTGGGTAGGTTATTAAATTTTATAATTCTGTAAATTTTATAATTCTGTAAATTTTATAATTCTATAAATTTTATAATTCTGTAAATTTTATAATTCTGTAAATTTTATAATTCTGTAAATTTTATAATTCTATAAATTTTATAATTCTGTAAATTTTATAATTCTGTAAATTTTATAATTCTATAAATTTTATAATTCTATAAATTTTATAATTCTGTAAATTTTATAAAATTTATCACATTTATCTACTACTTACAAAATGATGGACAACTTTTTCTAAACCAACGGATAAAGGTGTAAAATTGAAAAAGGGTAAATATGTCCATAATTCACGATCATTTGTTGTTTTTCTAAGTTGACCATTTGATTGTGTCGTGTTATACACAATTTCGCCTTTAAAATCAAAAGTATGAGCAATTTGTGATGCTAATAATCGGATAGACGTTTCTTGAGATTCAGATGGTGATACAATGATACTTTCAAATTTAGAATACAGTTCACATTTGCTAAAGAATAAAATAATCTTGGCAAAATCGGGTGCATAAACAAATTGACGCTTCGCTAAACCATCTCCATTAATTTCAAATGGAGTATCATTTAATTTTGCTAAATAACATTTATGAATTAATCCTGGAATAACATGACTTGATCCCAAATCATAATTATCATTTTCACCATACAAATTTGTTGGAATGAGATTTACTACTTCTAATCCTATTTTATCAGATAAAGCTTTTGATCCTATATACATCCATCTCTTACTATACGCATAACCATAATTAGAATCATGTGGCTGTGAATTTAAGATTTGATCACTTGTCAATGGAAGTTCTGCCTTATCTGGGAACACACATGTAGATAAAATATTTACAAGTCGTTTTACGCCAACATGTTCACATGCCTGTAAGACATTTGCATTCATGCATGTATTATCCAATAAAAAATTATAATTGGAATTCATATTTGCATACAAGCCACCTACTTTATTTGCTAAATGAATAACTACATCCGGTTTAATACTGTCAAAAAAATCAATAACCTTATCCAACTCTAATAAATTACATTCTGCATGTGTAGGATAATAATAAGTATGATCTTGATCACTTAAATGGGTAGATTCTACTTCATGTTTTACAGCACTCCCAACTAACCCACTACCGCCAGTAATAAGAATTTTCATTAATAATTTTAATGAATCATTATTTTTAAATTCACTTTTTTCATTAAAATTAACTAGTAAAATATTCAAGTAAAACGATTATTAAATCGGGTGGATTGTCCAGCTCTTTGATAATTTTCAACGCTTTTCATAGCATTAGGTGTTTCAATTCCCTTGGAATCATCAAACAAATAAAAAGATCTATTGTGAAATTCACTGTCTTTTGGTAAACATGCATTTTTCTTTGGATCTTGATAAAATCGTAAACTATCTTCAATTTGAGGATCTCCTCTAGATACTTGACCTTTATAAGGTAAATTTACAGGTAACATTCCGAAACCATTTTTCACTCTACAATTTGTTAATGTACTTCCATTTTCTCCATTTAATAGGGTAGAATAAGTATCTACACGATCAGAAGGCACAAAATTTGTATCAATCGCACCAATGGAAAAAAAATTATAATTTTCACGTGCTTTAATTAGATCAGCATGATTAGTTGTATAAAATTTTAATAACGTTTCATTACCAGCATCTTTAGCTTGTTTGTAACAAGCATCTTCACCTAAACGATTAAATTCTGTTTTACTATATTTTTCAAAATCAGATCCGTCAAAATTAGCAAAATAAGTAGACATTCTTTATTAATCTTATCTAATAAAAAAAAATATTAAATATACAATTAAATAAAAAATCCTTCTTTTTTTAGATATTGCAAGTCCAATTTGACTCGTATTCCCATAGTACCATCTTTGCATATTGGTTTCCATACCCAGTTATGACATGCTCTATTTATAATCATCGCCTTTCTCTTCCTACGTGCATACCATTTTCTTACTTGCCTTTGACAAATAATTATATCATTATCCACCAACGCTTTCTTTTTGGGTCTTAATACACTTGTAGTAGGCCTAGGATAAGGATAATATTTACTCTTAATTCTCCCTTGAATAATCTTCATTAGAATTATATGATACATTTTGTAATCAATTTATTTGTTTTTATTTTATGCTTTTTTATTTTATGCTTTTTTATTTTATGCTTTTTTATTTTATGCTTTTTTATTTTATGCTTTTTTATTTTATGCTTTGATTGCTTTTTATATTGTTTTTATATTCACGATACATGACTTTATTTCATTTAAAGAAACCCGTATATCATTTAATTCATATAAAACACGCGATTGTTCGTTATTATATTTTATTTTGACGTTGTCATTGTTGTCATTGTTGTCATTGTTGTCATTGTTGTCATTGTTGTCATTGTTGTCATTGTTGTTGTTATTATTGATATTATTATTTTTATTGTTCTTATTATTATTGTGTTCATTTGGAGAGTCAGTGTCATTATTTATTAATCTTTCTAATTCTGATCGGGTAGTATTTCCATTTTTCATACGGTTTAAATATTTTGATCCAATATTCATTAATAAATCAACAATTCCATTGCTTTCTATTTTTTGTATAAATGGAAAGATTTCACTTATTGTTAATAATCCACCTAAAGTAACAGATATATAAGTTTGAATATCTATATCACTCATACCTTGAATCATTTAATTTTTTAAAAAATAAAAAAAATTAAAAATAAACTCATACAAACCAATAATTCTGATTACTGTTCATACAATCTTGTAACATGAGTGTATTATTTTGAGCGTCTCCTAAACATAATTTTCTAGTTTTGCTTGTGATTCTATGTTCACTATCTAATGAAAAATCTTTAGCCTTAGAATTATTACAATCTATTTGTCCTATATCTTTACCATTATCTTCTACATACATACACTTCTCACTTTCAATATTTTTAATAGTACTGTTGGTAGGATCGTATATATATCGATGACCCTTATCGGTATTACTACATGTTTCATACTTGTAGTCATATTTGTTACCATTCCTATAAGACGCCAAACAAGATCCATCAAATGCAATAAATTGTGAAAATCCAGTATTTGGAATGAATCGTTGTTTAAACATTTGATTAGAAATATTATCTGTCTTTGCTACCAAAGAAAGATTACCATCTTTATCATTGGATATAAATTTACTTGAGTTTATATGTTGTAGTGTATCATTTGTCTCATCATACTTAAATTTATCATCCGACATACTACAATTTGCAAAATATACAGTTTTATTATTCGACGCTACATTTAAACATGTTCCAGCTGTGTCATTCTTTAATACTCCATTTGACATCAATGTAATCTTACCTACACCTGTTTTATTAGATACTAAATTATTAGTGTTTGGATTATAATAAAAATCTGCGTTTTGTGCATTTTTTTGAGCCGTCTTAAGTATCCCAGTTTTAATAATTATAGGAGCAGCCGTTGTGGTTGTTCTAGGCACAGCTGTTGTTGTTGTAGGTGCGGCCGTAGTTGTTCTAGGCACAGACGTTGTCGTTGGTGCGGCCGTAGTTGTTGGTGCGGCCGTAGTTGTTGGTCTAACAGTTGTTGTAGGAGCAGCCGTAGTTGTTGGTACAGCTGTGGTGGGCGCAGCTGTGGTGGTTGGAGTAAATGTTGTTGTTGGTGCAGCTGTTGTTGTAGGAGCAGCCGTTGTTGTTGGAGTAAATGTTGTTGTTGGTGCAGCTGTTGTTGTAGGAGCAGCCGTTGTGGGCGCAGCTGTTGTTGGTGGAGTAAATGTTGTTGTTGGTGCAGCTGTTGTGGGCGCAGCTGTTGTTGGTGCAGCTGTTGTTTTTGGAGAAGCTGTTGTTTTTGGAGAAGCTGTTGTTGAGATTTCTTCTTCTTTATTTCCCATTAATAAAACAATACCAATAATACTCGAAGACATTAATAATAGACAAATACAAATAATTATAAGTGTCGTTTGGTCCATATATAATAAAAAATAAAAAAAATATTTTAATTATTTTATTTTTGATATAAATTTATGGTCCCATAAAACCCCATGGTACAGCTGTTGTGGGTGCAAACGTTACAGGCGCAGCTGTAGTTGGTACAGCTGTTGTGGGCGCAGCTGTTGTTGGTGCAAACGTTGTTATAGGCGCAGCCGTTGTGGGTGCTGCCGTTGTTGGTGCTACCGTTGTTGGTGCTACCGTTGTTGTTGGTACAGCTGTGGTGGGCGCAGCTGTTGTTTTTGGAGAAGCTGTTGTTGAGATTTCTTCTTCATTATTTCCCATAAATAAAACAATACCAATAATACTCGAAGACATTAATAATATACAAATACAAATAATTATAAGTGTCGTTTGATCCATTTTATTTTATATAATATAAAAATAAAAAAAATAATTCATACATTTATATTAAACTTATAATTTTCGTTAAAGTTTTGGTATAGAGAATACCTCTATTTCACTTATCGTAGCTAGAGGTTCACCAAACAGTGCCGTGTCTGAAGGAATTTTATATGAATAACTACTTGTTGCCTTAGATTGAACTGTAGGAAAATTTATCCAAAATTCATAGTAACCACCCCATTGAGCTTTACCATCAAATGGGTCCCTTATGGAATAAGAAGGTGAATCTTTAAGATATTTTACTGGATTCACTACTCCATATCCATCTTCCAAACTATATATAAATGATGTTTTTGACGGGTCATCTTTATACGTATTACTAACTTTCAAAACATTCCAATTTGTCCATGACAAAGGTGTATAGGCACCAGCTATAAAATTCTTCGTTGACTTTACAACAAAAAAGGTTGGCCCTTTATTTTGACATCGTTCACGGAAAGCAGTGGCATTAATTCCATCTCGTGTTCCACGATATAATAACGTTAAAGGTACATTTCCAATGAGTTGCTGTAATGCAGCTTGATGTTTTGTTGTCAAAATAAGGGAATTATATAGGGGTACAAACGTTGTTGGTGCAAACGTTGTTATTGGTGCAAACGTTGTTGTTGGTGCAGCTGTTGTTGGTGCTGCCGTTGTCGTTGGAGTAAACGTTGTCGTTGGTGCAGCCGTTGTTGTTAGCGTAAACGTTGTTGTTGGTGCAGCTGTTGTTGTTTTAGGCACAGCCGTTGTCGTTGGTGCAAACGTAGTTGGCGCGCGTGTAGTCGTCGTTGGTACAGCTGTTGTTGTTAGCGTAAACGTTGTCATTGGTGCAGCTGTTGTTGTTTTAGGCACAGCCGTTGTCGTTGGTGCAGCTGTTGTTGGTGCAAACGTTGTTGTTGGTGCAGCTGTTGTTGGTGCTGCCGTTGTCGTTGGAGTAAACGTTGTCGTTGGTGCAGCCGTTGTTGTTAGCGTAAACGTTGTTGTTGGTGCAGCTGTTGTTGTTTTAGGCACAGCCGTTGTCGTTGGTGCAAACGTAGTTGGCGCGCGTGTAGTCGTCGTTGGTACAGCTGTTGTTGTTAGCGTAAACGTTGTCATTGGTGCAGCTGTTGTTGTTTTAGGCACAGCCGTTGTCGTTGGTGCAGCTGTTGTTGGTGCAAACGTTGTTGTTGGTGCAGCTGTTGTTGTTTTAGGCACAGCCGTCGTTGTTGGTGCAGCCGTTGTCGTTGGAGCGGCTGTTGTCGTTGGCTTAAACGTTGTTGTTGGAGTAAACGTTGTTGTTGGTGCAGCCGTTGTCGTTGGCTTAAACGTTGTTGTTGGTGCAGCCGTTGTCGTTGGAGTAAACGTCGTTGTTGGTGGTGCAAACGTTGTGGTTGGCGTAGCCGTTGTTGGTGCAAACGTTGTGGTTGGCTTAAAAGTTGTGGTTGGCATAGCCGTTGTTGGTGGTACAAACGTTGTTGGTGGTCTAAAAGTTGTGGTTGGCATAGCCGTTGTTGGTGCAAACGTTGTGGGTGCAAACGTTGTGGTTGGCATAGCCGTTGTTGGTGCAAACGTTGTGGGTGCAGCTGTTGGTGCAAACGTTGTGGGTGCAAACGTTGATACAGGTGCAAATGTTGTTGTTGGAGTAAACGTTGTCGTTGGTACAGCTGTTGTTGTTGGTGCAACTGTTGTGGGCGCAGTTGTTGGTGCAAACGTTATTGGTGCAAACGTTGTGGTTGGCATAGCCGTTGTTGGTGCAAACGTTGTGGTTGGCATAGCTGTCGTGGGTGCAGCTGTTGTGGGTGCAGCTGTTGTGGGTACAGCTGTTGTGGGTGCAGCTGTTGTGGGTACAGCTGTTGTGGGTGCAGCTGTTGTTGGTGCAAACGTTGTTGTTGGTGCAGCTGTTGTTGGTGCAAACGTTGTTGTTGGTGCAGCTATTGTTGGTGCAAACGTTGTTGTTGGTGCAGTTGTTGTTGGAATAAACGTTGTCGTTGGTGCAGCTGTTGTTGGTACAGTTGTGGTGGGTGCAGCGGTTGTTGGTGCTGCCGTTGATCGCATTAATAAAATAGCACCCACTATACCTGATATGATTATACATAAAACGAGT
>Ga0315904_10012897_pt1 | contig 10515 bp, 6 predicted proteins | sample LakEriMetagenome_6_FD_203529 | JGI IMG/M metagenome (GOLD analysis project Ga0315904, IMG submission 203529) | Freshwater fungal communities from buoy surface, Lake Erie, Ohio, United States - Buoy 12 MA120 | ecosystem: Environmental > Aquatic > Freshwater > Lake | place: USA: Lake Erie, Ohio... | reverse complement strand
GAGGGGGCGAGCCGCACGTCCCCATCCCTTGGTATCGGGCTCTTGAGATTGGGCCGTTAAATGGAGCCCATGAATGGAGCCCATGAATGGAGCCCATGAATCGGGCCGATGGATAGGGCCGATGGATTGCCTTCGCGCTGGTTTCGAACTCAATCCCCGGCCAGCTTTGGCCTTGCCCGGCGGTCTGCCCTCGGTCTTTAACGGATCGGAATGATACCCGTGCCTTGTTCCCAAACAATCCTTGACCGATAATCCGGGTCCGAGCAATTCCCCGTTAGCTTCGGCTGACCCCCTCAACGGGTTGAGCGAGGTTTCCGGACCAAGCCTCTCGCGATCGACCCCACTGCGTTGGGTCCCCCGCGAGCAAGCCGATTCGGCTGATCTTGGCTTGTGCCTCTGCTTGGAAGACTAAACTGCTGCACTGATCTTCGTCGGTCAGGTCTCCGCCGCTGGTTTCTACCCGGCCGAGCCCAAACTTGCGGAGGCGAGTGCTGCTTGCCCTGTTCTCCTGTGGTTTTCGGTTCCTCTTTTAAGGTCGTCTCCATGCTCTATGTCGATACTCCTACGCTTGCCGAAATGCAGTCTCTGATCAATTTGCGTGAAACCGGCTGCGTTTCGCTCTACCTGCCCACGACTCCGCTCACGAAAGACGCCCAAGGCGATCGGATTCACCTGCGGAACTTGACCAAAGAGGCACTGGAGCAACTGGCCGAGATCAAAGCTCCCAAAAAAGTGATCGAGTGGATCGCGGAAGAGGCTGGCGACCTGGAGCAGGACGATGAGTTCTGGAAGCGTCAGTCGCACAGCTTGGCAGTTTTTATTTCGCCCAACTGGTCGCGAACCTTTCGCCTGGCCAATCGGTTGCAGCCCTGCGTTGAGGTCTCGGATCGCTTTCACCTCAAGCCGCTGCTGCGGGCCGTCAGTTTCAGCAATCGGGCATTCGTCCTCGCGCTCTCGGAGAACGAAGTGAAGCTCTACGAAATTGGCGCCGATCTCCGCCCGCTGGAAATCAGGCTGGATGGGCTCCCCAAAGACGCCGCCTCGGCAGTCGGCAAGTCGAGCATCAATGACCCGTCGCCCTCGGGCCGGATTCAGGGGGGAGAGGGACAAAAGGTGCGGCTGAAGCAATACGCCCGCAAGATCGACGCCGCACTGCGGCCGCTGCTCAGCGGCCAGCAGACGCCCCTCATTCTGGCGGCGACCCAGACGGTGGCTTCGATTTATCGCTCGGTCAACAGCTATCCGCATTTGCTCTCGGGCTTGATCGAGGGAACTCCGGACAAGCTGCATTGGGAGGACATCGATGCCGGCGCTCGCAAGTTGATTGACCAGCATCACGCCGATGAGCTGGCTCAGTTCAAGGCGGTGTTCACCCAGCGCAGCCAAAAGGGTCGGGCGACGACCCAGATTGCCGATGCCGCTCGGGCAGCAACGTTTGGGGCTGTCGAAACCCTGATGGTCGACATGGATCACGAAGTCCATGGACTGGTTTCGGACGAGGATGGCAAAGTCGAATTCGCTGACCGGGAAACAGCGAACAACTACGATGTGCTGGATGAAATCGCCCGCCGGGTCATTCACGGCGGCGGCCGCGTGATCTCGGTACGGCAGGCTGACTTGCCCGCCAACTCGCAGCTCGCAGCGATCCTCCGTTTCGCCGTTTGATTGCAGAGTACTGGAAATGAACCACGGGAGTTGCCTGTTCACTGCGTTCGTCCTCGGCGGGTGCCTGCTGTTCGCCTCCAACCTCGCGGCGCAAGTCGAGCCCCCCGTTCGCAGCGGTCCGGGAAACCGGGCCGTGCTCAGCGACCGGGGCTCCGGCTCGTTCTACGACTCCCGCGGTTCCTTCTCCGGCCGCAGTCAAGCCAGCGGCCAGACGACCCGCTTGTACGATCAGCGCGGCAGCTACGCCGGGCGCGTCCAGTCCAGCGGCGACGACAAATCCGCGCTCTATGACGCGCGGGGCTCTTATGCCGGCCGAGCTGAAACCAGCGGCGGCAGCACGCGGTACTACGACTCCCGCGGTTCCTTCGCCGGCCGAAGCAACTCCTCGGGTAACACGACTCGCTTTTACGATGGCAAGGGCGCGTTCTCCGGTCGGGCGGAAACCTCCGGCAACACGATTCGGTACTACGACGGCAGCGGCCGGTACGTGGGCTCGAAGCGGAAAAAGTAATTCCCGTTCGCACAGGTTACGGAGTGGAAATGAGTCTGCCTTATCGCAAACTGGGAGCCGAGTTTTTCGGGACCTTCTGCCTCGTCTTCGCCGGGACCGGAGCGATTGTCATTAACGAGGTTACGGGAGGAACCATCACCCACGTCGGGATCGCCTTGACGTTTGGACTGATCGTGCTGGCCATGATTTACGCGCTCGGCGATGTCTCGGGTTGCCATCTCAACCCAGCGGTCACCATTGGCTTTGCCCTCGCCGGTCGCTTCCCGTGGCGGTCTGTCGGGCTGTACCTGCTCAGCCAATGTCTCGGTGCGATTCTCGCCAGTGCGGTCTTGCGGCTGATGTTTCCGACCAGCGAAACGCTCGGCGCCACCTTGCCCGCCGGTTTGCCGCTGCAGGCGTTGGTCCTGGAGTTGATTCTGACCCTGATTCTGATGTTTGTCATTCTCAGTGTCTCCAGCGGATCCCAGGAGAAAGGACTCTTGGCGGGCGTGGCGATCGGGAGCGTGATCGCGCTGGAGGCGCTCTTTGCGGGGCCGATCAGCGGAGCGAGCATGAACCCGGCCCGTTCACTGGGGCCGGCATTGGTCAGCGGTCACTGGGAGCATGTCTGGGTCTATCTCGTCGCTCCGGCAGGTGGCGCATTGCTGGGGGTACTGCTCTGCCGCTGCATCCAGTCTCCCGGCTGTTGCGGCTCCGGGGCGTGCGCTGCGCGAGAGCAGTAGAGCAGTAGAGCAGCAAAACCGCTTGGTGGTCGTATCGCGGGCGATACGATGTCTCCCGCACGTGATTCCGCCTCCTCCGCCTTTGCGGCTCCCGAAACATCCGCTGTCCACCACCCCGGTGCCTGGGGCGGTGGCAACTGAGCGGCGACCGCAAGAAAAAAATATCTCCATGTAGTTGCATTTTGTTCACTATCTGATAAAACTGCAGGAGTTGAGTGGCCGCTTTCGGGTCTTCGGGAGATCCGGGTCTTCGGGAGAGTTGTCAGTCAAAGCGGGCGAGCCTGCGGTCGGTGCACTGGCAGCGATTCCGGTTCAGCAGTCGCTCTGTTAGTTTTGGCTCTGCTAGTTTTGGCCCTGTTAGTTTTGGCCCTGTTGGTTTTGTTGGCCTTGTTGGCCTTGGGAAGGCTTGATCGAAGATTCGGGCAGGTGTGGGCATTGCGCCAACTTGCGGTGCGTCTTTGATGGATTCCTCAGGGATGGAAATTTGTTTTCCGTTTTTCCGATCCCTCAGGAGTCTTTGACATGCGTACGATTCGTCTTCTCGTTTGTGGTCTTGATGGCAAATGGTCAGGGATTGTTCCCGCCGGAATGGCTTTGCGGGCAGTCGCGGCGCTGAGTGCCGACCCGGCAACGTTAGAGGAGTTGCAGCAAGCGGTCCGGCGCTTCATCCGATTTCCCGCCGGTGCGATTCCGCTGGCTGAGCTTCTTCCGGGTGATTGGGATACGCCTCACGATTTGGGGTTGCTGGTGATCGACATGGCCGGTCGATTGGTCGCCGCGGAGGCCGAGACGGTCCGGTTGGCCCGCAAAGGGGAAGTGTTCTGGCTGGAACTCGGCGACGAGGGCCAAGTCGAGAACACCGAGGTCAACTTGCCGTTTCAACTCGGTATGGACTGGTTGCTGAGCGACCAGCTTGAAGGTTGGCGCGAGTTGTCCCAGGAGCGGCGCGAATCCATCGGCCGTTCGCGGCTCGATTTCCGCAAGATCCTCTATGGCCAGCCGCTGTTTGATTACATCGCTGTCCGGGTTTGGGATGAGTATCAGGAGGCAGAAGCATCGGGATTGATTGAACAGCTGGTCCGCGGCCAGGCTCAGCTGCGCTGGAATTCACTGGGGAAGCACAGTGGGCTCCCGGAGCTGAGGGGTGGATCAGCTGCCGGGCTGGAGGAGGACGATCCTCCGCTCGAGCGATTTGATTTCCGGGGCAGTAATGCCGAGTGGGAAATCATCAGGCGGTTGCACGTCGACTGGCTGTTGACTCCGCGGAGTGATCTTGGGGAGCGCTCGCCGCGGCAATCGGCACTGGCCGATCACGAGCGCATTGCAAACGACCTGGAAGACCAGGCGCAGCGCTGGTCCGTGCTCGACGAGGAGCCGCCCAGCGTCGCGGTTGACTCGATCGCCTACCGCTTCAGTTCCTTTGGGACGCATGAGTGGGTGGAGTATTACGAGCTCGTGCGTGAACTGCTCTGGGATTCGTGGTTTCGGCTGGTCGCCAGCTGCTCCGAATCGACGATGCCGGCGCGTGCGAGGAGAATCGGCCAGCGGCTTCAAAATCCAGGAGGCGGCGACGAGGTGCTTGGCCTTCGCTCGGGAAGTGCGGAGCAGCGTCGGGTCTGTCCTCAGCAGGAGTGGCGTCAGGCGGAGTCCGCGCGGCTTGCCGCCCGGGCGGAGGAATGGATGGACCAGCCGGGATTTGATACGCCCGGGAAACGGACGCCGCGGTCGATTATCGAGCGGGAACGGTGCCGACTCCCGGAATTGGTCTCAGCCGAGGATGGGTTTCATGATCCGGATTGCCCCGTCTGCGAACTGCTGGCCCGCTCCAGCCAGCCCGCCTTCTGGTCGCTGGATGGCTGCAACTTTGACGATGACTTCGCGTTTGACCAGTACAGCGAGACCGACGAGGAGTGGCGGGAAAAGCAGGTCGATTGGCGGCACTTCATGGAGAAGTCGAACCAGCAGGAATAAGCCCGGATTGGAGTCACTTGTGATCGGGCTTGAATCATCACTGGTCGAGCCCGATCGCGAGTCGGCTGCCCGCTGGCTTATAGTCGCTTGCCCGCTGGCTTGCTGTCGTTGATGAATGCGACAGGCGGGGTGCTGTCTTGTGATTTCAAAGTTCCGGCCGAATCGGACTTGGGGCCAGGCTCCTGATGATAGGGTTGATGGTTCCGATACAATTCCAAACGCGCCGCCTCTTCCGCGGAATCTTCCTTCAATAAGGCAACTACTTTTGTTTGCCACTTGATCGCATTTTCAAAATCGCCACTTTCGGCGTACGCCGCAGCCAGATTTTCCAACAAGCCCGGTTGATCCCAGCCAGCCACTTCGCAGACCTGCAGAGCCATCTCCACCGCCCGTTTTCCGTTTCGGACCTTGTCGTCCGGGGCCGTTGCCAGCAGCCAGGAATAATTGCTCAGGATCGTAGTATCCTTGGGCGCGAGTTCGAACGCGCGCTGAAAGTCTGCGGCCGCCTTGGCAAATTCACCTTGCAAGCTCAGGAGATTGGCTCGATTCTGGTAGGCCGTTTGCGAGTTGGAATCGAGCTGAATGGCCCTGTTGAAATCGGCTAGTGACTTGTCGCGAACGTTTTTCTGCATCCAGGCCACGCCTCGGTAATTAAACGCTTCGCTCTGTTTTGGATCGAGGGCGATCGCCCGGTCAAAGTCAATAATTGCCCGATCATACCTCCCTTGGTAATTCAGGGCGGACCCGCGAAAGATATAGAGATCGACTTCGTTCGGAAAATGCCGGATCGCCTTGTCGAGATCCTTGATCGCCCGGTCATGCTCCTTGGCAAAGTAATAGGCAATCCCGCGCAAGGCGTAGGCTGACCAATCCTGCGGCTCCAGCGCGAGATACTCTGATAAGTCTGCGCTTGCCTTGACGTGGTCGCCGAGCGTCCCGTACAAGCGCCCCCGGTTCAGGAAGCTCGCTGCCATGTCTGGGGCCAGGTCGATCGCGGCGGTGAAGTCTGCCAGAGCTTTGTCGAGCTCATTTTTTTGGGTCCAGGCCGAGCCGCGATTGGTGAGCACCACTGGATCCAGGTCGAGCTCAAGGCTTTTCGTGAAATCGGCGATCGCTCCATCAAGCTCGCCGGTCTCCAAGCGGACAAAGCCCCGTTTGCCCCAGTGACCTGCGACCTCCGGCTGGGCTGCGATGGCCGCATCCAAGTCGGCGAGGCATTCTTTGAACTTGCCCTGCTCGTAGTAGTGCCGGGACCGCAGGATGCGGGCATTGATGTCGCCGAGCCGAATGGCTTCGGCGTAGTCCGCCATGGCCTGCGAAACCTTGTTCTTGCCGTCCCAGATTTCACCGCGCTGCTTGTAGGCTTCGGCCAGTTTCGGGGCGAGCTTTACCGCCTGATTGCAGTCAGCCAAAGCCTTTTCCCAACTTCCCCGGAGACCGAGTGCCCGGCAACGCATCAGGTAGGCTGAAGCATCATCCTTTTTTAGTTGAACCAGACGATCGCAGTCGGCAATCGCTTCCTGAACGCTCTCCAGCATCAAGAATGTTTCCGCGCGCGCCCGAATGGCTTCGGCATGGTTGGGATCGAGTCGAATGGTCTCGCCAAATTCGGCCAATGCCATCCGGGCAAAGTCCGAAGGGGCCATCACGATCAAGGCATTCTTCGATTGGACCGATAAGCGTCCATGAGACCCCATCCAGAACAGGAGCTTGCCTCTGCCGAAGTGCAGCATCGGATTGCCGGGATCCTTCCCAATCGCCGCATTGAAAAACTGAAAGGCCTCGTCGTAAGGTGTCGTATCCGCCTGGTTGACCCAACCGCCGAGGGCGGGGGCATATAGCCGGTCATTGCGCACTTCTGTGAAGGCGAATACACTCCCGACCTGCAGCACCTCACCCTGTCGTTTACCTTCGAGGACTTTTGCCCCCGGAGTGGTAACGACAAACAGCCGCTCCTGTTCCGGTTGCTGCTCAAGTTCCTGCAGTCCGCTGTAAATGAAGGCCGGCATTGCGGCAATCACCAGATGAGCCTGTGGCCGAAATTGGGGGTCCTCACGAAACACTTTCGCTTGAACCAAAAGGGGGGTGCTTGCGAGAAGGAGAACGAGGGCGAGGGTAAACGCTGCGGTGCGACTCATGCGGCTGCAAACCTCCAGATGCGTCTGGGAAAGTGTGATTGACCCCGCGATACAAACGCAACTTGCGTGCCCAATTGAGCTGAATCGAATAGGTCTTGCCCCACTGGCCGCACCGAGGGCGCCTCGGACCTCGGTGCAGGCATGTCTCGCATCGTCGATGCGGCGGGATATTGCCGATAAGCATGGCCCTCGGAAGGCATCGTGGCAAGCCAAGCCAAGCCGAGCGGGAGGGAGGTTATAAAGTGTCGCCGGCGTTGCGTTGATTGCTCGCCGTTTGCCGTGCGAATTAGCGCGCTCTTCCGGGAGAAAAACGCTCACCGCGTTGTTCGCTCCGCGCGGAACAAGGAGGGGCAGGCACTGCTGGTTGGCGGGGCCCCGCAATCGCCCGCGGAAGGCTCCCAAAGCCTCAAGCCCCGCCAAGGCCCCCCGCAGCGGATCGCTCCTTACTGGTCGGAATCGGAACTTGCTGAATCGAAGGGCAACTTTTCGGGCAAGCGCTTCGCTTCCAGGGTGGCTGCTCCTTCGGGGAAGAGTCGGAGAAACGTCGCCCGGTGCTGACGATACAGTTCCGCGGCCCGCCTTTTCGCTTCCTCGTACTTTGCCGCGCGCGAGTCGTCGGTCAATTTGTGCAGACAGTCCAGCAGCAGATCCCTCGCCTTGTCGACTTCGCCCCTTCCCTGCCAAATCTCGGCCAGCAGGCTCATCTCCGGGTCTTGGTGGCGGTACTCGTAGTCAGTTGCAATTTTGGCAAGCCATTGCTCGGCCAAGTCCAATCGCCCCGCTCGATAGGCAGCCTTGCCGAATCGGTTGTATCCGAAAGGGAATTGCCAGTGCAGGGCAAATCGCTCAATCAGTTCCGGGACCTTCCCGCTGTCTCCCGACGCGACGAGAGCGGCCGCATAAGCGTCGAAATGTTCCCCCAGCAGCCCATTCGTGCTGAAGATTCGCTCCCGCGCGGGACCGTCGGCGTCCTCCGTCCAATCGAGTATCTCGGCGTACTTCTCCAGCAGGTATTGTTCCTTCTTCCCGCCTCGTGCTGCTGCCAGGGCCTCGAGGTACTTGTCAAAGTTCTGGACGAGCGGATTGAAGGAACTGAAAAGTTCCGCTTGTTCCTCCGAACCGGAGTCGAAGAGTTCCTCCAGCAGCCGTTCGTAGGCGGTGATGATTTCCTCGGGGGTCCGCGCAGGTAACTGTCGACTCAAGGCCTGCCTGCGGTTGGGGTCGTCCTTGAAGCCCAACAAACTCCTCCCCAGATGAATCCTGAGAATCGTTTCGCCTGACGTCGATTCGGGCTGGTCCGCTTGGGAATACCAGGCAACCTCGGTTTCGGCGAACACCATCCACCCGGCAACGCCGTCGACCTTGCCCTCAGCGAGAAAATAGCGGCCAGCCGGCAGCTTCAGCTTGGTCGCCACGCGGGCAGAGACCAGGAGCTTGGCCTGCTCCAGCGGCTTGACCAGCAGCTTTAACAATTCGTTGCTCAGCACCGCTGCGCCCGGCTCCTGCAACCTGATCAGCTCCTGCTGCTCCATTTCCCAAGCGCAGTGGATGGCATAGACATCTTCCGGCGGACGTCTGAGCATTTGCGGGTCGAAGAAACACCAGGTTACACTCCCGACCAAGCCACACCCGACGTCGTCTGGCTCCAATCCCGAGCTGTCCCGTTTCAGGTAGCGGACCAGCCAGAACGTGCCCGGCTTCTCCTCCAGAGGCCACTTCAGTTCGCGACTGTCGACGACTTCCACTTCATCGGGAGCTTCGCCCAATTCGTTGGGGTGTTGCAACCAATCGGAAAACAGGGCTCGCGCGCGAAAATCCGGCGCCTTGGCTTCGTCGGGAATCAATTCCCCGCGGCCAAGCTCTTCGAGGTAGCGCTGCGCCCGCTCGGAATACTCCAAATCGCGGCAATAGCCGGCCAGCATTCGCAGCCCCTGTTCATCACCCTGCCGCCCAGCGGCCCAGCCGGCTTCCAGCTGGACATACGGGTCGGGATACCGCAGCGCCAGCGGCAGGAGTTGACTGCGGATTTCTTCGCTGACGAAAGCCAGAGCGACCGTGGCGCTGTAAGCCGGCGAGCTGTCGTAGCGGTCGCTTAACCAGACCCGCAATCGCTTCAGCCCGGTCGCTGAATCAAACGGATGCGATTTCAGCTCGCCGTCCACCGCGGCGGCATTGGCTGCGCTCAGCAGGGCGAGTCCCGCTTGGCCTGCAGGGAGGTTCTGTTTGAGGCGGGCAAAGAACTCATCGCTGGGGAGCGGAGTTGTGAACACCAAGTCAAAAATCGGCTCCCATCCGTACCCATCCGTGCCGATTTTTCTCTGGATGGCGGTCAGAATGCGCTCTTCGCTACCCTCGGTACCGAACAGCGCTAAGGTTTGCAGGCCCGACAAAAGATGTTCGATCTCGGCGGAGTCGAGTCGCTCCAACTGCCGGTCATAGAGCTTTTCCAGGATTGGCAATCCGCGTTGTGCAAGCAGCTCCAATCCGGTCGACTCCTCATCCGAGAGCCGCGTGAGCAACAGCGCCAGTCCTTCGAAGTCGGCGGCGGGAACGGGCACCCCCTCCTCTTCCCGCCGGAGCAGCGCGGACAGCGTGCCGCAGATCGTCTCGGCATCGCTCCGGGAGCTGATTTCATCGGCTTTCAGCTTGCCCAATTCGGTTGCGAGGCTGCCTCCCGGCCTCAAGCCGCGCTTGATGGCCCGCTCCAGCTTGCTTTCGAACAGGGCGGAGAACAAACCGCCGCCGGACGGTTGTTTCGCGCCCCCAGGATTTTCGCCTTCGACCTTTCCGCCTTCAGCCTTTTCAGCTGCGGCAGGTGGCGTCTCCGGTTTGGATTCTTGCGGCGCACCCGCAGCCCATCCGACACACCACACGCTCAAGCCCAAACTGAGTGCCGCCAAAGCAAGGTAACGCCGAGACATCATTGCGCCCCTGAACTGCGAGAGAACTGATTTCCTTCAGAGGGCTCTGATTCTATCGCATGGACTGCGTTTCTCCAGCAGCGCGGTGCCCGGCCCAGTGTGGTCGGGGCGAGCGACGTGAACCTCGCGCCCCCAGGCAGAACCGATTGCTGAACCTGAGGATGCTGGAAGAGATTGATGCTGCCACGTTTGCTTTCAAGAGTCGTGAGCTTCAAGATCGGGAAGCCGAATTGAAGCTCGAAATCGACACGGCTGATCGCGGAAGGCACGAAATCATCGATCTTGCGATCAAAGCGTTTGAACTTTCGCAAAGCCTGAGAGAGCAATGGTTTACGGCGGACTATGCCGCAAAACGAAGAATCCTCGAAATTCTCTGTTTGAACTGCTCGCTGGTTGACGTAAGTCTAAGCGTATCAATGAGAAAGCCCTTTGACCTGCTGGCCAAAGGGCTCATTTTGAAAGAGTCGGAGCGACAGGATTTGAACCTGCGACCTCTACGTCCCGAACGTAGCGCTCTAGCCAGGCTGAGCTACGCTCCGATTAGGTTTGGCAGTACAGAAAAATCGCAGCGTGTCCGATCCGTGCGG
>Ga0315904_10012896_pt1 | contig 10517 bp, 12 predicted proteins | sample LakEriMetagenome_6_FD_203529 | JGI IMG/M metagenome (GOLD analysis project Ga0315904, IMG submission 203529) | Freshwater fungal communities from buoy surface, Lake Erie, Ohio, United States - Buoy 12 MA120 | ecosystem: Environmental > Aquatic > Freshwater > Lake | place: USA: Lake Erie, Ohio... | reverse complement strand
TGGATGATCTAAAAAAACTTGAATTCAAACTTATACCTAATCAGCCAATTGAGGTTACTCTTTTTGCTAGTAACTTAATCGAAATAAAATACCTTGAAAAATCTCCGGCCGACTTAAAAGAAAATATTTTAATTGTTTTGGATTCCGGTAAGCAATTGCTAAGAATTAATTATAAAAACTTATCTGTTGAAGACTCTAAGGCCGAGATATTACCCTTTAAAAGAACCGAATAAAGTTATTTACAAACAGGAGGAGTACGCGACATTCCTGCAGGAAGATTACCGCAGTTATCATAATTTCTTAAACAAGTTTCAAGTTTACATAATTCTTCGCTAAATCTTTTAAAAACATTAAGGGAACCTCCTGTATTAATATTTAGGAAATAGAAAATTGTATTTAGGATAAATAATGAACCAAGACCTATAGCTAGACCTTTTATGTTTGCTGTAAGAACATCTTTAAACTTTTTTAAAGCATCCTTTTCACCGTAAGAAGTTGCTAAATTAAGAGCTGAAAGTGCAATTTTAAGAACAAAAAAACCAAGAATAATGCTAAAGAAAATTCCAAATCCTGTAGCTAATAATCCTCCCCAGTCTATTGTTTGTCTTACTGTAAGCATAAAAATATTTTAACTTATTTAAAGTGAAAATCCAAAAGTATTTAAAATTAAATAAAGAATTCCATAAGCTGTCATTGTAAGGATTATAGCTAAACCGGCATTTTTAGCTAATCCTATAGCTTCTTTAAACTTATCTTTGTCTCCAGCGCTAGTTGCAATTTGAATTACTGAAACTATAAGAGCTAGAACTGCTAAACCAAAGGCAAGCAAAGAGATAGCGTTAATGATAAGTTGAAAAATTGATAGTGGTGAGAGAATTTGGGTTTTAGCAGCAGAAGGAGAGGCGCAATCTAAAATTTGTTGAGTGGTTAAACTGCCAATTTTTAATGGATCAACCTGACTTCCATTTTTAAGAAGATTATCACATTCCTGTGGGGTAAGGGCAAAGCCTATCTGAAAAGATAGGCTTGCTAAAAAAATAATTCCAAACAATAAATTTTTCATTTACTAGAGTCCTGGAATTGTTTGCCCAATAGAAGGGGTTACTAAACCGGTACCTCCAGAAAATAATTGTGTAATGATACTAACAACAACATTTGTTCCTAAAACAATTACTAACCCAATTAATCCGTTAGTTAGAGCGGTTTTTGCTGTTTCAGCTTTGTTTTTATCACCAGCTGAAGTAATCCATAAAAGACCTCCATAAACAAAAAATACTATAGCAACGACCCAAACCAAAGCAAAAAATGTATTAACAACTTGTTGTACAAGCTCTTGTACATCACCACATCCTCCAAATTGAAAAATTCCACAATTTGTAGTTGCAGCTAAAACTTTAATCATTTGAAATTTCCTTTCTAATTAAATTACTTTTTTAATTATCTTACTTAATCTTTGTAATTTCAAGTATTTTTTAATTGGAGGTATTGGTTCTTTGAAGAATTGGTTTTTCACCAACAGCATCTTGACCCCCACCAAAAAATTCAACAAAAAATGTAAAAATCACATATTGAAGTGTAACTAGTATTATCAAAGCAATAATTGAATATTTTAAAGAATTTTTAGCATCTTCGGTTTTGGTTTTATCTCCAGAAGAGGTAATAAATTTAACACCAGAGACAACAATAAAAGTAATTACAACAACAATTGCAATATTCCAAAAAAAAGCAATTGCTGAATTTGTAGCATCTAAAATGTTGCTATTACTTCCAAAATTTAAAAGTCTTTCTCCTAGCTCTTTTTCAACAATAGGAGCTCCGGCTGAAGGGGATGCAGGTACACTCGGAGGTGCTGCTGCTATTAAATTAGAATTTAAATGCATTTGTTAAAAAGAATATTAAACCTGATACTAATAAAAAGAATACCATACCAGACATTGTATTTGATAATATTGTTCTTCCTTTTTTTAAATCATCAGGAATACCCTCACTTTGAATATATGCCATTCCTGCTCTTAGAAGATTCAAGATAAATAGAATAACTGCTAAATAAAATAAAACATCAGTTATTGCTTTAATTAAGCCTAGTGGTGAATTAACTTTAGTTTCTTTAATTGTTACAAAATTTGCACCAATTACCGGTTTCATATAACAAGAATAAGTATCGGTACCTGTTATCCAACTAACAACTTCCCCTAAAGCTCCTGCTTCTCCGACAAGTGTCTTGGAGCATTTACATTGGAAAAATTTAACTCCATTTTGACAATAAGGCAAAGCTGTAGATTTATTGTTTTGTAAAGAATCAAGACAACTTAGAGCATCGGCCATGACAACTGTATTATTTTGATAATTTATCTGACCTGAATTTGTTGTTTGGGCATATAAAACTTTATCAGCAATTGCTGGGGTACACCCGTACCTTTGGATAGAGGCATTAGTACAAGCTGATTCTGTTGAAAAAGCATTAATAGAGTTTAAAGCCGAGCATTGATTTGGGTTGGTAGTGTAGATACCACAGGCTCTATAAAATTCGTCTGCAATATAATAATTCCCATAAAATTCTTTACAGTTACTGCCTATTGCTAGAGCTTTGAATGGAGAAACTGCTAAGAATGTCAGGAAGAAGAATATCGAGAAGGCAGTAATTTTGATTACTTCTTTCGAAAACATACTAGGTAGTTATTATATTATAGGTTTTGCTTTTTTTCAATCACTTGGATTAAAGTCCGAATTCTTTGATTCTAGAGATAATGAAGTTAATTACCCCTGACGCCACGAGTAAGAATACAAATCCAAAGATGGTTCCGGTAATTCTATCACTAGCTTCTTTGAGTTTGTCTGGTTGGTCTCCTCCCTTAATGTAATCTAATGAGGCTGAAAGGATATTTATAACAAATATCGCAACTGCTAACCAGAATAAGAAATTAACTACTACGTTGATTAAGGCAAGAGGGGAGCTGATTTTTATTGGAGCAATCACTTTAAAATCCGGAGCTGGGGTTCTTGATAGTCCGCATAATTTGTCACAGGCTGCACCGGGAATAATTCCACAAGTCCAAGGTCTTTCACAAGTACATTTATAAAACTGGTCTTTAGTAATTGTTCCAAGAGAACCAGCATATACACTATTTAGGCATGCGGCCTGAGTACCTCCTCGTTCTGCACAACTTTTCATGTCATTAGCTTTTGTACCTTGTTGTCCTATATCATATGAAACATAACTAGATAAGCTTTTGACAATAAAAAGATGCCCTTCTTTAGCAGGACTACAAAGGGAGCCTACTTTACATTCATCTAATGTTCTATAACATCTTTTAGTGTTTTTTGAGTAATATCTATCTGGATTTTCTTGTTCACATTTTTGAAGATTTGTATTAAAACTTGCGCTATCTTCGTAAGTTTTCTCAGGACCTCTTACAAAAAGAGTAGTACCAAAAATATTTTTTCCGTAGTAAACGCCGTAAGTTGAAGTTGGCCACCAACCAGATCCTGGAGGTCTAGTACCTCCTCCTATCCTTATAAGATAATCGGCCGAGTAACATGAGCAAGCAGCTTCTTCGGGAGGAGTATTTGAATTAGAGTTATATGCGTATCCTGGTTCCATCCAGTAACAGGCTCCGTCTTTCTTTAAATCACTAGTGGTTGAGGTACCGGAAAGTTCTGCGGTTTTACACGAGTTCTCGTCTGGATAGAAATTTGATAATCTTTCTGAAAAATATTTATACGAAGTTCCAAGATTACCCATGCAAGAACTTAAGCTATCGTATTTTGTATCTTCACCTAAACAACTAGTTCCATCAAAACATTTTCTAAATAACCAGTCAGCACTAGATCCAATACTTATTCCTCTATCCTTTATCGGATAGTAATAATAAGTACCAGAAACTTTACTAACTACACCGGCAGAATCCCTTTGGTATTTAGGTACTTTTAAACAAAGAAGGTTATTTTTTGCGAGTTTTTGAGCAACCGGTACTCTGTAATCTACATAATTACCACTTGAATAGCGTATATCTCCGTCAGGATCCCTTGTACTTAAAGTTTCATTAGTTGTAATTACCTCTCCAGGTGCTGCATATAAACAAGTAGTTCCTGCCACTTGAGTGAGTGCCTGAACTTTATGATTTAATAAAAGACTAATTAAAGTTATTACAAAACAAAATTGATATAATTTTTTTGTGAGCAGATTTTTAAGCATTTATAATAATAGATTAAAGTATTTTTTGATTATTGTTAATACCTTTGCTTTATTTATATTTTTATTTAACGAACTTTCCTTAGCTAAAGATGATTGCGAAAAAATATCAAACCTAGACGAAAGACTTGCATGTTATGAAAAGCAAAAAGAAAAACTAAACAAATCCAAAAATGAGTTTACTTCAAAACTAAATGAAATTTTAGCTGAAAAGGACAAGGTAAATTCTCAAATTTCAAATTTAGGAAACCAACTAACCAGCACAGCCTCACAAATAAGGCAGATTGAAAATACATTAAAAAATATTTCTAATGAAATCGACTTAATAGAAAAAAATCTAAACGATAGAAGAGAAAATTTAGAACAAAAAATTAATGTTAGGGATTCGGTCATTAAATCCTATTATTACTCAAAAACATCAAGTGATATCGAAAATCTTATAGGGGAGGATTCCAATTCATTTTCAAATATTTCTATCAGATTAAATGCTCAAGAAAAAATCAATTCTCAATTAATAGATACTATTAAAATTCTTTCTAAAGAAATTATTGATTATGAATCAGATAAAGTTGAGGCTGAAAAAGCTAAAAAGGAACTAGAAGTTTCCTTTCAAAATTTTTCAGCCTTAAAAACAAAACTAACTTCACAGCAAAAGAACCTATCTTCTGAGCTATCAGAATTAAAAGAAGAGCAATCTTCGGTTGAAGATAAGTTAGACGATATAAACGCTTCTATTAAAAAATTATCAGATAAACAACAAGCAATTCTAAGGGAAAAACAAGGTGATGGGGTTAGTGGATCTATTGGTGATTACGAACAGCCGGATTACAAATTACCAGACCCTCCTTTTAAACCAGCTTTCGCTTTAATGTCTTACGGAGCTTTTACACATTACAATGGTATGAGTCAGTATGGGGCTTTGGGAAGAGCCAAAGATGGTCAAGACTATAAACAAATCCTAAAATTTTATTACAAAGTAGATACAAAAAAAGTTGATAATTTCCCTTCATCAATTTCTGTAAGAGGAGTAGGAACTTTGGATTTTCAATACTACTTATATGGTATTGCTGAAATGCCAACAGACTGGCCTCTTGAAGCTTTAAAAGCTCAAGCTATTGCTGCTAGAACGTACGCCTACAGAGCTTCCAAACCTATCTGTATTACAGAATCTTGCCAAGTCTATAACGCTTCAAAAGCTTCGGCTGTGAAAAGTGGTAAATACGAGACTTGGAAAAAAGCTGTTGATGACACCAAAGGAATTATTCTAGATAATCCAAAAAATTCACAATATTCTTCTACAACAGGAGGTTATTCCAACGACAGCGGTTGGGATTTGGATGGTGGTGCTTGGCCAGGAAGTGCTTATGAAAAAATAGCTGGTTCTCCTTGGTTTTACAAAGCTTGGTACACCAAAGGATATGCCTCAAATTCCGGAACCTGCAACAGAACAACTCCTTGGTTATCTGAAAAAGAAATGGCAGATTTATTAAATGCTTGGGTTGTTTGGAGAAAAGGATCCTCTTCTGATAAAGACAACATATCCCCTGCAGTAAATAATTGTTTTGGTGGTAACCCTTACTCTATAGATAAAATGAAAGATAGGGCTGAAGAACTAGGAGAAAGTTATTCCAGTGTTTCAGATGTTGATGTAGAAATTGGAAATAACGGAAGAACCTCTAAAGTTACTTTCTCAACCAATAGAGGTAAGGTTTCTATAGACGGAGAAGTTTTTAAAACTGTTGCAAATTTAAGAGCTCCTGGGTATATCTCATTTAAATCGAGACTTTGGGATATCGAAGTTAAAAAATAGGGTATAATTCACCTATGGTAAACAAACCTTTAAAAAAATGCTTTATAAATCAAAATGATGACGAAGTAGTTTACATGGTTATAAGAAGAAGTTTTATTGTTGAACTTCCTTGGGTTATTTTATCTACAATTTTTTTTGTTGTATTTTTAAATTTAAACTTAATTGCTGAAATTTATTTTAATATTAAGCTTGATTACGATTTGATTTACTTTATACAATTTTCATTAGCTTTATCTTTACTTACTTTTATGGCAAACAAGTTTTTTAATTGGTTCTATACTGTAAATATTATTACAAACCAAAGAATAATAGATTTCGATTTTGATCATTTAGGTGATAAAAATGTTGTAGAGACTTTAGTTAAAAATATCCAAAGTGTTACTGTAAAAAATATTGGTTTTGCATCTTTTCTTTTTGGTCTAAGTAGGCTTCAGATTTTAACCTCAGGAGATAACCCAAATATTGAATTTGATTACATAAGCGATGCTTATAAGGTTTCCGATATGATTTCAGATTTAACCAGAGGAGTTCATCCTAGTGGTGTTGGAGGTAATAAATGAGTCAAACGGTTTTACAAATATTTTTATTTTTAATAATTGCAGTAAGTTTAGTTCTATACATTTTAAATCCTAATTATGTAATTATTTTAGTAAAATTTATCTTTTCTCTAGCTAACTTTGTTTTTGCTTTTTTTGTATTTCGACATCTTTTAGATATGAATAATCACTATAAAAGTAAGCTTTATCCAATTCTATTTTTAGTAGGTTTTGGAGTTTTAGCAATTCCTGTTTTGGTTTTACTAGGATTATTTTTATAAATTATTTTTAATTAACGGTAAAATATATTTATCATATGAAAGAAATTCTAGACTTTAGAACTCAAAAATTTTCACCTTATTTACCTGAAAAATTAAATCAATTTTCTGGAATTGAAGTTTTAGATTTCGACGAAGAGGATATAGAATTACCTAAAATATTAATTGTTTATGAACTAAAATCTGAAGAAATTTTTGATAGAAATTTAATATCTCAATTAATAAAAGATGTTTTTCACGACCATTTCTTTAGAAAGGAATCTCATTCAAATATTCAAATTTCTGAAGAAGCAGTTTTGGATGTTAAACATAAATTAATAAAAATTTTAAAATCTTCAGATAAAAACAAATTAGATTTAAATATCATTTGCGGAATTTTTTATGAAAATAATTTATCTATTGTTAGGTATGGAAAGATTTACGCATCTTTAGTTAGAGATGGTAATTTCGATGACTTAGAGTTTGCTACAGAGGGTTATTTTGGCAATGCTAAGGGTAATGTTAAAAACAGCGATGTTTTATTATTTTCTACAGATGAGTTTCATAAAAATTATATTAATCAAAATTTGATAACTAGTGGTTTAAAGATTGATGAAACTTCCCTTTCTCCTTTAGAGTCTTCCTTAATATTTATGTTTTACAAATCAGTTAATCAAGATCAAAAAAAGATAATAAATCAAAAATCTAAAAAAATGATTTCTAAAACCAAAAGAATTTTGAAAAAGAATTTAAAGCTTATTGCGTTGGTAAGTATTGTTTTATTTTTTGTATTGGCTTTTAATTCATACAAATCCTATGAGGAAAATAAAATACAAAAAGAAAATGAATTTTTACTTTCACAAATTGAAAGCACTTTAAATTTAGATAAGGTTGAAAACATTAATGAAGTAAATGAAAAAATTTTAAATCAAATTCAGGAAATAAATAACTCCAGATTAAGTAACAAAGAGGAGATAGCTGATAAATTAAAAAACAAATATAATCAAGTAAACAATATTAAAAATGTTTCTTATAAAGTTTTATATGATTTTAAGGAGCAAAACCCAAGAATTAATTTAGTTTCATTTGTTCTTTTAAACGATAATATTTACATCTTAGACAAAGATACCTCAAAAATTTATAATTCGAAATTTTCTGATTTGAAATTTGAATCTTACGAGTTAAACATTCAGGGAATAAAACATTTGGATAATTTTACTAAAACATTATTACTTTCTGATGATTCCAATTATCATTTTTATTCTTTAGATTTAAATAAAAATCCCGAAGTTATTAAAGTTGATAGTACCGGAATCTCCAAAGTTTATATGGGATTCATTTATGAATTAAAAGATAATAAAATAAATAGAATTGATGCCAACGAAGACGAGCCAAAAAGAGAGCTTTGGGCCGAAAACTCTGTTTTGGAAAATGCTAAAGATATTGCAATTGACTTTGATATTTATATTTTAGATAAAAATTCAAAATTACTAAGATTTTCTAAAGGTGTAAATCAAAATATTAATTTTGAAAATGACAAATTTAATTTTTCAAAAATGTACATTAATTCTGATTTAAAAAATAATTATTTTATTTCAGAAAACAAAATTGTTGAATACACGAAAGACGGAAAATTTATCAATGTATATTCAGACCCAAGTTTTACAGAGAAAATTAATGATTTTGTTGTTTTAAAAAACAACAAAATCATTCTAATATCTAATTCCAAACTTGCAGAATTACAATTATGATAATTCTTACCAACAAAAAAGCTTACTTTGAATATACAGTTTTAGATAAATTTATTGCTGGGGTTAAGTTAAAAGGTTTTGAAGCTAAGGCATTAAGAGAAGGGAAGGGGAAATTGGATGGAAGTTATGTAAAGATTTTGGACGATAAACTCAAAGTTGTTAATTTTGGAATTGGTAGTTACTCAAAGATATCTCAAAAATTAGAAGAAGGTGATATTTCTAGAACTAAAGAGTTGCTTTTAAATAAAAGAGAGATTGTTGAAATAAAAAGAGAGTTGGCTCAAAAAGGAAAAAGCTGCGTACCTTTGAATTTAAGAATCGAGAGAGGTCTTTTTAAGCTTGAAATTGCTATTGTGAAAGGAAAAAAAGAGTATGAGAAAAAAGTTGTTGCTAAAGAAAAGCAAGAAAAAAGAGAACTAGAGCGTGAAAAAAAGAATTTTGGAACTTGGGCGTAAATTTTGATTTTAATTGATTTCAAGGTAAAATATACATATATAACTGGAGGGGATGCGTTTTGGCTTTGATTATTTATCAAGGTATAGGAGCAAGCAAGTTTGATGAAATCTTTAAAAATCATCAAAAACATAAATGCAGAAGAATATGCATATGAACCAGCTTTAGTTGGTGCTTTAGCCTAAATCATACGGTTAAAAGTCTCTAAATCATTACCTCAAGAGGATTTAGTAAGGCTTCATAAAATTGAGGTGAGAAAATTAAGTTTGCTTTTTTCTTAATTTTCAAGTTCCGAAAAAGGAAATATTAAAAGCTTTGAAGTGTAAATAGAAATTATTAGTTATTTCTACTTCGAGACTTACTAACTAATAAAGCTTGTAAACTTTTATATTGATTGGTAGGTAACACGCGAGTTCGACTCTCGCCATCTCCACCAAAAAAAGAGTATAATAAAAAGATGGATGATTTTAAATCCAAAATCGATAAAAATATCCTAATTAGTTTTTTAATTACGTTGTTTTATTTGATATTTGTAATTGTTTTAACTTTATCAGATAGTAAAGAACCAAAGCCTATCTCACCAAAAAATACAGAATATAAATTACTTTACTTTGTTGAAAATACACAAAACTACGAATTTATAAAAACAGGAGAAGGAGCCTACGGCAAAGGAAGTTTCATTTATGATTCTATTGGTAATCAGATTAATATTCCTGATAATACCTATCGAATTAATATTACTGATACTTGTCAGTACTACGTTGATTTAAATAAATTTGTTTACGATCCCTATATTGAATATAAAACCTTTTCTCCAGAGGAAATTTCTATTATGGAGTTAACTCCACAATTTAGTCCTAGTAAATTAGAAATCTACAAAAAAGCGTCGATAAGAGAACCTTATTTATATGACTTCGTTGAAAATACTTCTACTAAGTTAGATTGTACTGGAAATTACGATGTTAAAAATAAGGGATTATCTAGATCTCCTGATAATTTAGTGAATTTGATGCCTAACCCAGGTAATAATTTCGAAGATAGCTCTGAAGATTCAAAGTATCAATTTCCTTATATTGGTGTAAAAAATTCTTATGATATGTATAGCGAGAACTATTCTGATTTACTAATAAATGGAAAATATGTATCTCAAGAAGAGTCTGGGATTATACTAAACCCATATTATCCTATGCAAGAAACCCTAACAAATCAAATAAGTATAATAGGATGGGTAAAGTAATTATGGAAACAAAAAATAACTTAAAATTAAATTCTGATTTTTCAATAGTTGATTTTTTAATGTATTTTGGAGGCTTTACTCTATTTTTAGGAATTTATTACTTCGTTTTCAACTTTTGGGAAACAATGGGCTCTTTTTTTCAAATATTTTTTACACTAATCGTATCTATATTATTAATATTTTCAGGAATTTACTTAAATAAGAGACTAAATCTTTACAAATTAGGGTCTCCTCTTTTATTTTTGTCTTATTTTCTTTTTCCTCTAGGAATGTATGTTTTA
>Ga0315904_10012895_pt1 | contig 10517 bp, 12 predicted proteins | sample LakEriMetagenome_6_FD_203529 | JGI IMG/M metagenome (GOLD analysis project Ga0315904, IMG submission 203529) | Freshwater fungal communities from buoy surface, Lake Erie, Ohio, United States - Buoy 12 MA120 | ecosystem: Environmental > Aquatic > Freshwater > Lake | place: USA: Lake Erie, Ohio... | reverse complement strand
GCCTATTTCGCTGGTTCGCCAATGGTAGTGCTAACCGATACCTCTTGTTACGATGGATTTGCCATGCGGGGGGTATATCAGACAATGAGCGGCGACTATGGCGCAGCAGACGCAGCCACCGTTATGAAAACAATGACGAAGTTCTGCGCCTACGCGACCGAGATTGATGAGGCGGTCTATGGTGTGCAGATGGCTTTCAAGCATGCATCGCTACCAAGGTATGGACCAGCAGCGGTAGTGTTAAAAACTAGCATCATTCGGCGCGAATTTTCCACAAATCCGCGTATCACTTTGTTTCCGTCACAAGGGCACTTAACTTATACCCCAGCCCGACCGGACGTAAGCGCTGTCTCACAAATGGCAGACATGATCAAGAAAGCTGATCGACCATTGTTTATCGTTGGTCAGGGCGCTCAAAATGATAGGGCGCGCCACTTACTTGGGCGGGTTGTCGCCGATGCTGGAGTTGCGGTTGCTACAAGCTACAACGCAAAAGGGGTATTAGACGAAACGTCACCCTCTAGCGTTGGGATGTTAGGTACTTGGGGTTGTAAGGCCGCTAATCATGCACTACGGGATGCAGATCTTATTGTTGTTATAGGAGCTAGCCTTGGCCCTGACTATATGCGATTTTGTGAGTCAGGCTTCCTAGACCCGAATCGTCAGACGATCTTGCAGGTTGATGTAGATCCGCGAAATAGTGGTTGGGTTTATCCCGTAAAGATGTCAGTCACTGGAGATGCAGCGGATGTCCTGGAAATGTTTACTACGCAGGACCTTGGTACCTCGAAGCGCGAGCAGCGTAATAAATGGATAGAAACCAACAACAAAACACATAATTACGGTCTCATTGGAGCGTATGAAGCGGCTGTGGGTACGCTGCACAACACCGATATTGTCCGCGCGCTGGATCAACACCTTTCCGAAGATCATCTGCTCACTCTCGATGCCGGAAGTAATCGTATTTGGGTCACTGGAACCCTGCGGATAAGAACGCCGGGTCAGTTAATAGCGCCAGGGGGAATTGGGGGCATGGGGTGGTCTATTCCAGCTGCAGTAGGCGCAAAAATAGCGAAACCTGAGAAACGCGTAATCGCACTTACCGGAGATGGAGGGGCAGGAATGTCGGTAGCTGCTCTGTCGACGGCGCTTTCTGAGAATGCCCCAATTACTGTCGTTGTCGCCAATAACGCTGGTTTAGGAATGGTCAGAGACAATATGAAGGGTGAGCATTATGGCGTGAACTACCCGCCCACTAACTTTGCGATAATGGCTAAAGCAATGGGGTGTCGGTCAATTGAGGTTACGCGAGCTCAGGATATGTTGCCAGCATTGAAGGAAAGTGAAAATGGACAGGGCCCTTGTTTAATCGACGTTGCGATAGATCCTGCAGCAAGTCACCATCCTGCCTCAGACTATTGAGAGCTATACTTTGAAGCCCGTTGCGATTATTACAGGTGCCGCAAGTAATATTGGCCTCGCAATAGCTAATCGCTTTATTACTGATTACCAGGTTTTGGGCCTTGATCTGAAATGTCAACCCGAAAAAACAGAAGAATCCTCGGATAGCTTTGAGCACTATCGGTGTGATATTACCAATCTAAGTGACTTAGCGGCAGCGATAAAGCACGCAAGAAAGATGGGTCAGATTTCTGCCGTTGTACATAGCGCAGCAATTACGGAGCCTCGAGCCACGATAAAGGATATTTCTGTTGACTCCTGGAGGCGTGTCATTGAGGTTAATCTTTCAGCCACCTTTTTTCTGATGAAATTAATCGCACCCGATCTGGAAGCGAGTCGAGGGGCTGGGGTCTTCATTGCATCTCGAGCAGGAAAGGCAGGCTATGCTGGATTTGATCCAACGCCCCTTGGTACAAAAGCGCATTACTGCGCTTCTAAAGCGGGTGTAATTTCATTGGTTAAATCATTTGCTATTGAATTGGCACCGTTTGGCGTGAGGATTAATGGAGTGGCTCCAGGTTCAATAGAGGGAGAAATGATCCCAAAAGAGAAGTGGCCCGAATTGTCTCAGAGAATTCCTCTTGGGCGTTTAGGCAAACCGGCAGAGGTGGCTGAAGCGGCTTATTTTCTATGTTCTTCGTCGTCCTCATATATCACCGGGCATATCTTGGATGTAAATGGTGGAACCCTCATGGACTAAAACTGATATGGATATCAATGCCAAGCAGAACGAAACAGTTGACAAGGAAATTTCCCTTGAGAATCAGGTCGCATTGGTCACGGCCGGTGCAAGTGGTTTAGGAAAAGGCATAGCGATTGAGCTCGCCAGATGCGGTGCACAGGTATGGATTTGGGATCAGGATGGGCAGGCGTTGTCAGATTGCGTGATCGACTTCAAAGACTTTGGATTAACTGTTCATTCTATGAAATTAAATCTTCTTGAGGAAAGCGAGATTAAAAGAGCATTTGATTTACTGTTGAGAAAATCAGGAAAGTTAGACATTCTTGTAAATAATGCAGGTGGCTCTTTGCATACACCATTTAAGTTTATGGATGAAACTGATGATGATTGGGCCAGAGTTTTTGATTTAAATCTTATTACTACGGTCCGTCTCACTCGTCTAGCGCTACGCGTAATGATTGAAAATAAATATGGTCGGATTGTTAACCTAGGATCAAAAGCTGGCAGATATGGAAGCCTCTTTGCTGGCGCAAATTACGTCGCCGTAAAGGGAGCAATACATGCATTAACAATCCAACTTGCGCAAGAATTTGGGCCGCTGGGTATAACAGTAAACGCGGTATGCCCTGGGGCTACTATGACCCCACGAGTTAAGGGATTACTCGCGCAGCGGCAAAGCGCAGAGGAGCGCCAACGCATAGTAAATGAAATTCCTGTGCGAAGACATGGGGAGGTCGAGGATATTGCTCGGACAGTGCGATTTTTAGTGTCAAAACGAGCTGATTTTCTAACGGGTTTATTGATGGATGTTAACGGCGGTCAAGTAATGAGTACTTAATGCAGTTATTCGAAATAATAGTAATAAATTTTGACAAATGACATAGGAGAGCGAAGATGAAAAATATTTTTAAGAATCTCATAGCTGTTCTTTTTTCGACATTATTTACGACTGCCGTTTGCGCTCAGAGTTACCCCATAAAAACTATAAAAATTGTTGTGCCATTTCCGCCGGGAGGTGCCACTGACATAATTGCACGCGCAGTTGCTGAAAAGTTGCAGTTAGCGTTCAATAAGCCGGTCATTGTTGAGAACAAAGCGGGGGCAAGCGGGAACATCGGTGTTGGCGATGTTGTGCGATCAGCACCAGACGGGTATACGCTTGTGATGGGTGCGGCACAAACGCTTACGATCAATCATCAGTTATTTTCCAACCTGACTTTTGTGCCCCAGAAAGATCTTGCTCCAATTATTGTAGTTGCGTCGGTACCCAATGTGTTAGTCGTGGCTAATCGTTTGCCGGCAAAAAACCTTCAAGAGTTTATCGCGCTGGCTAAAGCAAACTCAGGCAAGTTTAGTAGTGGATCGTCAAGTATTGGTGGTACTCCTCATCTTACTCTCGAGATGTTCAAGTCGGTTACAGGAACAAATATCGTGCACATACCTTATAAGGGTAGTGCTCCAGCGCTCCAAGATCTTGGAGGGGGGCAGATTGAGCTGATGTTTGATAACCTGCCCGCCGCCCTGCCATTTATTACTAGCGGCCGAATTCGGGCCATTGGTGTAACTACCCTTAAGAGAACGGCATCTGCGCCAGAAATCCCTACGTTTGATGAGATGGGGCTTAAAGGGTTTGATTCGCAGGGTTGGTTTGGACTCCTTGCGCCCGCAGGAACACCTGTTTCGGTACTGGAGCGCTTAAACGCTGAAGTAAACAAGATAATCCAGACAGCAGAATTTCGCGAGCGACTCGTCAAAGCTGGCGCTGACCCTGTTGGGGGTTCTATCGAGGATTTTAGGCAGCGGCTAAAAAGTGAAACTGATCGATGGGGTCGGGTAATCAAGGCGGCTAATGTTAAAGCGGAGTAGCGCCTCAGTATTAGATCAAAAGCTCATTTGTTGTTGACCATCACTTGATACTCAATCAGCATAGTGAAGCCTGAGGCCAGGCACCGGCCAGTCGTCGATTGCAATTAGTTTTCCTGCGCCTGATAGTGTCACATAAAGGGTTCGAAGTGCTTTTCCCCCAAAGCAGGCGTTTGTTGGGTAAATATCGGGCAGTGGAAGGTGATACCAACGAACGCCATCAGGCGAAATTATAGTGATGCCGCCATGAAAAAGTGTTGCAACGTAAATGTTTCCGGCCGAGTCCAGTGCGAGTGAGTCAAAACGCTGATAGTAGTTTCCTGGTGCCGCAATCACCAGGTGTGCTCCCTGTGGTGAGGGCCACGGTTTAGGCTTGATCTGACCTGGGGATTTAATTCGAAACTCCCATAGTCGAGCGCCTTCAGTCTCGGCGTAATAGAGTGTTGACCCATCGGGTGATAAGCCGACGCCGTTTGGGGTGACGATTGGGTAGGCGATTGGTTGGGCGGAGCGATAACCCGGTGCCGCATAAAAAACGCCACCGCGGTCATTTTCGTGTGGTCTTACTTTTCCCAGGTCCGAGAAGTAAATGCCGCCGACAGAGTCGAATACAAGGTCGTTTGGCCCCCTCAAACCACGGCCATCGATCCGCTCGATCAGTGGCTCTACTCGGAGTGTTGATAGATTGACTCGCTCGAGTCTTCCTCCGGAGTAGTTTTTCGGTTGGGGTCCAGGTCGAAGAGTGCGGCCGTCTGGAGAAAAAGAGAATTCCATCCCACCGTTATTGCAAATGTAGACTGCACCATCTGGGCCCAGAGCGGCCCCATTGGGACCACCGCCGAGGCAGATAAGACGCTGTAGGCGTCCTGACTGGGTGACCCGGGTGAGAAATCCCGAGGCGATTTCTACCACAAGCACTGAGCCATCACTGAGGGCCACAGGACCCTCAGGGAAGCTCAGACCACTGGCAACTTCACGGATTTTCATGAATTAATCCCAATTATTTTCTGTCATTATGGTGCTGCGAAGCATGCAAACTTCACTGTTATCGTAAACCCTCGAAACAGCCCCGAGATTGGCGATGCGCATTGACAAGATGCGAACTTACCCGGTAAATTCCATGCAAACGTTTGCATTCTCAAAATAACTGAAATAAATCTGCGTTTTGCAAGTATTCACAAAGGAGACACCATGTCATCAATTAACATCACGCGGCGAAATGTCGCTCTGCTGGCCGCTGCGACTGCGACCCTGGGCGCAACGCCCCTTGCGACTTTGGCTCAGTCACGGCTTGATCGAGTGACCATCCGCTATGGGTTCTTGCCAATTCCAACCGTTCCTCTCTACGCAGCAATCGCTTACGACCTTTTTGAAAGAGAAAATCTTGATGTGCAACTGGTGAAGTTTACTTCCGGACCGGCAACTTTCCAAGCGATGCAGGCGGGCAGCATCGATGCCGGTCAGGGCGGTATCGGTACCTACTTCATGGGTACGACGCGGGGTCTTGAGATACGCTGGGTCTATACCTATGGGGATTATTCGCCCATTGAGGGCTTAGTGGTTCGAAAAGGTAGCGCGATCCGTGACTTCAAAGATCTGAAGGGAAAGAAAGTAACTTACGCAGCCGGCTCATCGCAGCATCTAGCGCATCTGATTGCCTTGCGACGCGCAGGTATGAACATTAATGACATCGAGGCTATTCCGCTTGCGCCACCACAAGGCCTAGCGGCAGTTTTAAATGGCGATGTGGAGGCTGGCTGGTTTTGGGACCCGTTTGTTAGCCAGGCAGTCGAGAAGGGTGCTACTCGTATCGTTGTCAATAAGGAGTTGGGCGCTCTTGATCCGTTTGGTTTTGCTATGACAACAAAATTCCTGTCCGATCCAAAAAATGTTGCTGGCGTCGGGCGAATGATTCGAGCTATGGCGGAGGGTCAAAAAAGATATATGAGTGACCCAGGGCCTACTATGGAAAAAATTCGCACAATCACCGGAATTGACGACAAGCTAGCCCAGCAAATTATAAAAGGTGTCGAGTGGTATGAGCCGCAGGCGCAACTAGATAGCAAACATCCCTTATCGTTAGCCGAGCCAAACAACTCCAGTCGTGGTGCAGCACAGTACCTTAAAGACCGAGTGGAAGATCCTGCGATGCTGGCTCAGCTGATCACAAAGCGCGGCGATATTCCTGCGTTTATTGACAATCGTCCTCTCAGGGCGGCATTCTCTCGCTGATCGCAATTTAGGCGGACGGGCGTTTATTATGTCAGCGGGCTTAGTAGCACAGCGATGAGGGATGAAGTAGCGCTGATTGAGGCAAAGGGATTGTCAAAGACCTATCCTGGGCGTGAGGAGTCGGATCTGCCGACCCTGGCTCTGCAGGCTTTCGACATAACTGTCCCCGCTCATGAGGTCGCGTGTATCGTCGGACCGAGTGGATGCGGAAAAACCACACTACTCAATATGATCGCCGGCTTTGAGACTCCAAGTTCTGGCAGTTTGACTGTAAAAAGCCAGGCAGTTTCTGGGCCTCACCCGGATCGGAGCGTCGTATTTCAGCAACCAGCACTTTTCCCATGGTTGACGGTCTGGGATAACGTTACCCTTGGCCCTCGCGTTAGAGGCTTTGATTCCAAGTTGCTTGAAGAGTCGACCCGAAAAGTACTGCTGAGTGTTGGGCTTGCGGGATTCGAGCGTCACTACCCCTATCAGTTGTCTGGCGGCATGCGGCAGCGAGTTCAACTCGCCCGCGTATTAGTTGCGAGTCCAGACGTAATCTTAATGGATGAGCCGTTTGGTGCATTAGATGCACAGACCCGGGTCGTAATGCACGAGGTAGTTCTAAAGGTTTGGGCTGAATATCGGCCCACGATCCTCTTTATTACACATGACGTCGAAGAAGCACTAATTCTTGCGGATCACATCTACGTAATGACGCGTCGTCCAGGACGAATAAAGGAGCGTCTCGAGGTACCATTTAGTCGGCCAAGAAGTTATGAACTCATTGGCAATCCAGATTTTGCAGCGCTCAGAGCTCGAATAGTCAGTAGTCTTAGAGATGAGTGGCTTGAGGCACAGGAATGAGAAGACGTTCCTTTTTGAATTTCATCAGCGCTCTTGCCGTGTTTGGATTCATCGCTCTATGGTGGTTGCTTGCCAACTCAGGGTGGGTTAGGCCAGAGTTTCTTCCTTCGCCTCCAAAATTGGTCGAAACTTTTGCAGAGTTGATTGAAAAAGGCTACGGCGGCTCTCCTCTAGAAAAGCATGTGGGAATGAGCGTGATGAGAGCAATAACAGGGTTTTTGCTCGCCGTACTGATCGGGGTGCCGTTTGGAATTCTTATTGGCCGAAATGATGTTGCATACGCCGTCGTAGCTCCGATCATAGGTTTCCTTCGGCCGATTCCACCAATTGCATTCGCGACCCTTTTTGTTTTTTACTTTGGGATTGGTGAGTCCTCAAAAATTGGGCTTATCTTTATGGCCGCCTTTTGGTATGTCGTACTAAACTGTTCAGACGGTGTTCGGGCAGTGCCGCTTACACTAATAAGAGCAGGCCAAAGTATTGGCTTAAGTTCCGCTCAATTATTTTTAAGGGTAATTATTCCCGCGGCAATGCCAGCCATCATGACTTCTTTGCGGGCAGCCTCATCCATTTCATGGACCTTAGTCGTCGCATCCGAATTGCTTGGTGCTCAGGCCGGCTTGGGGTTCATCATCCTAGACTCCGCTCAGTATTTCAACGTGCCTGCGACATTCATTGGAATTGTCCTGATCGGGATTATCGGGCTAGCCTGGGAGTTACTACTTTCGAGCGTTCAACGACGTGTATTGCATTGGCAGGGTCAGTCTTAGGCGAGATGGCTGCAAGTGAGAGATTGATTCGCACATCTTCAGATTATTGCAGAATTGCGACTCTTGTACCCGAAACCTTCTGTCTTAAAATCCTCCAAAATTTCGGAAAAGTTCGCACTCCTAGCGCCGCTTATCTTGACGGAACCGTAGGAATTCCAGCGCTAAGTACGATTGTTGTATAAATTTTTTTGGATCAAGTGGTGGCGATTGAGAGATTTAATTTTTGAATCTAAAAAATAATCAGCAGTATGGTTTTGTACGATACTGCCGCATCAGGGCCTGGTCTGGCAGTGTCGTGTAACCCGACGCTGCCGAGTCAGGGGCTGGTCTGGCGTGGGACTTATTTATAGTGCCTCCAGTTCAGAATATGCTGCCTCGCTAACTTACTGGGCCCCAAGGAAATCGAGTTTTTATTGGGCTAGGGATGCCGATCCCGGGCCTGCGGATTGCGATGAAAATTACTTCAGCTTCCCAAAGCAAAATCAACCATGCGGCCTTAGCTAAATAAATCAACGCCGATAGTGCGTACACCGTAAGCAAAGAGACCAAAGAAGACAGCGGTCAGCAGAACGCCCAATCCCATCGCCCCCCAGAACCCGAACTTGTTAAGAATCCAGGGAAACGCCACGAGCATTGGCAGCGTTGGAATGACGTACCAAAAGGTGTAATAAGCGTGATTAGCAATTTTTTCGGTTGGCTGCTTTTCAAAGTAGAGCCAAAGAAGTGTTAACACCGTTACTAGTGGTAAGGCTGCGATGAGCGCACCGAGTTTATCGCTGCGTTTGGCGACCTCTGAGATCAGCACTACCAAACCGGCAGTGATCAAGTACTTGGTAACAATCCAGGTCATCAGGAACTCCCCGCCGGAGCCCATCGGGCCCCGACGCGTCAGGTTAATGTGTCATCCGCTATCAAGGGCTCACTGACCCGTGTGATTTGCGGCAATAAAATTACCGACCGGGGTGAAAAACATAAAAAGGCTGGTCTTGGCTTTATCTGTCGCTGCGGAATTCTTGTAGGCGACTCGCCATTCCTTGCCTTTTTTGCCGTCAATCATTGAAATTGAATCGTGCTTCACGGCCGACCAGCTGCCCTCAAGCTTGCCTGCCTTAACAAGGCTGTCCTTGCGTTGATCAGCGCACTTGAGGACCACAGCATCTGCCGCAGGTTTAGACCCATGAAAATGACAGCCATCTCCTGGGCCTGCCATGGCGGGATTAGCGAGGGCAGCAGCAATCGTCAAGCCAAAGGTTACGAATAATTTTTTCATGATGATTCCTTTCATTAATTAAAGTGAATTACGGCTTTTGTCCGTGGTTTTTTCGATGTCCATGTCCTGATGGATATGGCGGTGCTCCTCAACGGGGAAGCGGAATGTCTCGCCATTTACGTCGTGCTGATAACCGTGCAGCTGGGCAAAGAGCAGATAAATACCTGCTGCGATAAGCCCCAGGTTTGCCGTGTAACTGAACTTGGCAAACGACTCTCTCTTTCGCCAGATGGCAAGTAATCCGACCATCACTACCAGGGCTGCGATTTGGCCGACTTCCACGCCAACGTTGAAACTCAAAATCCGCATTAGCATCTGCCATGGGTCATCCCCAAGCGGAAGCTGCTGCAGTCTGGTGGACAACCCAAAACCGTGGAGAAGGCCAAAGATAAACACCATCTTGACTAGGTTTGGCGAGGGCATATTCAAGTGCTTCTGAAAGCCCCCGTTGTTATCAAAACCCTTGTAGATGACACTGATCGCAATGATTGCGTCTACTAGCCAGTAGTTCCAGGTGATCTTGAAAAACGTAGCGAAGATCAGCGTAATGCAGTGTCCGATGGTAAAAACCGTCACAAACCTCACGACATCTTTAAAGGTGGTCAGGAAGAACACCACGCCAAACAGAAACAGCAGATGGTCATACCCTGTCAGCATATGGGTTGCACCCAAGCCAACATACTGAAGGTAGCCACCATCGAGCATTCGCTGCTTATCGTCTTCGCTAATCCCGTGCGCAAACGCTATCAGCGGGGACACGGCAAACACAAATAACCCCAATTTCTGGGGAAGACTAAGTCTCATAAGAACTCCTTTGAAGAGCCAAGGGTGCTGACCCCACTTGCAGGGCCAGCCACTAAAGGATCAAAGGAGCGCTTGAGGCGGACGTAAAAGTCCTACCAGGAAAATATCGAGCGGCGGGTCAATAGACAGGCTGAGCTGCTTATTAGCGCCAGATGGCCTCAATTCAGAGGGGGTCTCCGGCATTAGTCCCACTGGCTGGAATGAATCAGCAAGGTGGACGTGTGTCCCAGCGCCATCGTCGTGGTCAAAACGAGTTGAGAGGTCATCATGATGATGGTGATCTAACGCCAGCTGATGGGCTGTGGCTAGATGAAAATTGTCATAAACGGATAAGTTTGCACCCGCCACAGATACAAACAGTAGCTGGATGCAGAGAAGCCAAACTGTTGAGGATTGTTTAAAGCTTGTCATGCCTAGAGTTTAGCAAGTCTCGTCCAGAGAGGTGTGTATCCAGACACAGAGCCCCAAAACGCTGATTCAGAAAAAACCCGACACTGCCGCATCAGGGCCTGGTCTGGCAGTGTCGTGTAACCCGACGCTGCCGAGTCAGGGTCTGGTTTGGCGTGGCATCTTTGTTATGTCCCAG
>Ga0315904_10012891_pt1 | contig 10519 bp, 7 predicted proteins | sample LakEriMetagenome_6_FD_203529 | JGI IMG/M metagenome (GOLD analysis project Ga0315904, IMG submission 203529) | Freshwater fungal communities from buoy surface, Lake Erie, Ohio, United States - Buoy 12 MA120 | ecosystem: Environmental > Aquatic > Freshwater > Lake | place: USA: Lake Erie, Ohio... | reverse complement strand
CAAGCTATTGAGCTTTTTTTGGTCTTTTTGGAACGATTTAAGTAGAGAAGCGTGCTTTTTGCCCGCGACTTCTGAAACGTTCAGGTAGAGAGGATGCAGCGCGAAGGCTGAGACCGCTGCATAAGGGTAAGAGTCTGTCCAGGTACCTGTGGCGGAGGTATCGTTAACGGGCAGCAATTGGATGAGTTTGAGGCCCGTTCGAACCGCCCAATCAGCCAACGGTTTTAGGTCGGTAAATTCACCGGTCCCATAGCTTTTTTCGGTCCGTAGGCTGAAGACAGGAATGGCAACGCCTGCTCCCCGGAAGGTATCGTTCGGCATTCGCAAAAAGCCATCGTGCAGCAATACTTTTGCCGAGCGCTCTCCAGGGAAATATAAGGTGCGGTTATCTCCTGATTCAAACCGGACCAATTGTTGACCTGCCTGGCTCCAAATACCATATTTATAAGGAATAGGAAAATCTTCTTTACTCAGGTCTACCCGGGTAACCCACCAATCCCCTTGTTTTTGTAGGTGGATGGGCTGAGTGGTACTCCAGTCGTGCAGGGCCTGGCCAGCTCCTAGCAGGCAAACGCTTTCGCCTGACTGGAGCAAGGGGGCCTTTACCCTGAATTCATGGGTGAATTTGGAGGGAAGTTTAGTTGTTTTGAGAGGGGTCTTGTTTCTAAAATAAATCGTTTGGAAGGGTTGTGTGGAGAAAGCATGCTCAAAAGCGCCGGCATCGCTCCAGGTATCGACGATAAATAGTTGGTCTTTTGATTGTAAAAGGGCCGAAGAGATACTCCGATCTGCATCCCAGTCTGGGATCGGGTGCTCGTCAGGCCGGTGTAAGTGGTATTGGTAAGAGATGGAGGCACCTGGCTGGACAGGGCCTTCGGTTTCCCACTCAAAATGCCAGAAGTCCTGATTCAGGTACTCCATGGAGTAGGTACGGTTTTGGAGTTGGATCGTGAGGTTTTCTCCGAAGCGGGTGGAATACCGAAGGTAAAAGTGTATTTTCATGAAAATAAAATGCTTAAACGAAGTGCAAAGGTAACGGAGTGCTGGCATTTTGAAAAACTTTGGGAAAGTACTGCACAATGCAGTACATTTGTCAGGAGGGTCTTCCCTTAAGTGGACTACTCTTTTCACCAATTTGAACGCATTTTGAAAGTACTACTTGCAGCATTAAACTGGGGTTTGGGCCATGCCACCCGGTGTATTCCCCTGATCCGAACACTTGAAGAGCGAGGAATTGAGGTGGTTTTGGCTTCGGATGGTGTCGCCAAGTACCTTTGGCAAGCCGAATTTCCGCACCTGACAGTCGCTAAGTTGCCTTCTTACCGGATTCAATACGATAGTCCTAATATGGTTTGGAACATCGCCCGGCAGCTCCCCCGTATCGGCTATGCTATAAGGGCAGAGCGTCGCGTCTTGGAGGCATTGGTAGAGGAACACGGGATTACACACGTGATTTCGGATAACCGGTATGGTTGTTTTTCCAAAAAGACCAAAAATATCTTTATCACCCACCAGCTACATTTGAAAATTCCTGTTCCAGGGCTGGACTGGCTGGTCAATCAGGTGCTGCGGCGCTCGTTGTCCCGCTTTGATGAGGTTTGGATTCCAGATCAGGCCTCTTTTCCGCATTTGGCTGGCTCTTTGTCGCATCCGGCGCTGGTCCAACCTCCGTCCCGGTATATTGGGATCCTTTCGAGGATGCAGGCAGGTCCAGAGCGCAGCGATTATGATGTGGCAATTGTCCTTTCTGGTCCGGAGCCACAGCGGTCTTTGTTAGAACGCCGTCTTATTGAGCAGGCCATTGCCTTGCCTTACAAATTTATCGTTGTGCAAGGGAGACCGAAACAGTCGCACCACCACTACGAGGCCGATAATGTGGAGGTGGTTTCGTATTTGACCTCAGAGGCCCTGAATCAAGTGTTACTGGGAAGTTCGGTCGTGGTATGCCGGTCTGGTTACAGTAGTTTGATGGACCTGGTTGTGTTGGGGAAAAAAGCCATTTTAATTCCCACGCCTGGACAAACAGAACAAGAATACTTAGCGCATTACCTGGCACAGCAAGGTCTTTTCGTCGTGCAGTCACAAGATCAGATTGTCTTGGAAAAAGCGTTGGAAGCGGTACATCAGACAACGGGCTTTCGATCAGGCTCTTTTTCAGAAAAACAGTACCTGAAAGCGATTGATTCCTTATAAAAACGAACCATTTTCGTTGTTTTTTGTTGAAAAATGAAAACAAACACGTATAGATATGTTCCACCTGAAGGTAGGCGATGCAGCGCCGGTATTTTCTGCACTCAATGAAAAAAACGAAACCGTTTCTTTGACTGATTTTAAGGGTAAGAAACTGGTTTTGTATTTTTACCCCAAAGACGATACGCCTGGTTGCACGGCAGAAGCTTGTAGTTTGCGCGATAGCTATGAAGTTTTCTTAAACAAGGGCTATGCGGTTTTGGGAGTGAGCCCGGATTCCGCTAAAAAGCACATTAAATTTCAAGATAAATACAGTCTGCCGTTCAGTTTATTGGCAGATGAGGACCATGCCGTTGCGGAGGCCTACGGGGTATGGGGGGAGAAAAAATTTATGGGCCGAACGTACCAGGGCATCCACCGTGCTACGTTTATTATTGATGAGCAAGGCCTCATTGAGCGAATTATTGACAAAGTGGATACGGCCAACCACGCGGAGCAGGTGCTCTCTTAATCAGCAAGATCTTCGATTTGGCCTGCAGCCCTCCCGGTGCTGCAGGCCAATAGACTACTGCAGGCAAATTAACGTCCTGCATTCCAACCAGCTTATGCCTCTGGATGAATCCCGCCCCCAAAGAGAATAGCTAATAGGAGAGACCAGGAGCCTAATTGGGTATTTGGTTTCTTAAACATCACGGCGTTGGCCGATAGGCGGGCCTTTGAAAAAACAATTGATTCCGTGGCTGCGGCAATTCTTCCGTATTTTTGTCCATATGCACGCAGCGGTTTTATTTTTCCTTCTAATGGTGGGCAGTGTATCCGCACAAGACAGTCTTCTGGCTCGTCTCCCAGCCATCCGTGTATCGGCTGTTGACCAGGATTTGTTTTTGGAGCTGGCGGGAGGAAAGGCCAAGCCTTTAGGAAACGACAGTACCTATTGGGTAGAGGACAGGCAGTCCGTGTTGTTGAAAGGGCATGATAGGGGCTATTTAGGAGCTTCTTTTGATCCACTCAGCGATTCTTTGGTTCGTTTTTTTGCGGGTCCTCGGTTGTACTGGGTGGAGCTGCGTCCGGCCAGTCCTGCTGTGGCACGTTGGGTATCAACTGTACGGGGGGAGGAAGACGTTCGTCCGGGGAAAGTCGTTTCGGTAGCCCGGCTAAGGGCATTTCAGCAATCCTTGTTACAAGTAGCGGAAGACAATGGATATCCCTTTGCGCGAATATGGCTTGATAGCCTAGAGTTGCAGCCGAATGGGGCCGTGCGGGCACGGCTTCAATTGGTGGAAGGACCTTATTATACGTATCAGTCCTTAAAAATCAACGGGGATGTGCGGGTGCCGAGGCGTGTTTTGGAGCGGCACTTGTCTATTCGGCCAGGTGCACCTTACAGTCATCGGCAGCTGATGGCGCTTCAGCGCCAGTTGGCTCTTTTGCCGTATGTAGAGGCTTTTGCTGCGCCCACCGTTACTTTTTTGGAAAATCAGGCGATGGTTAATGTTTGGTTGAAGAAAAAGCCGGCGGGTCGCTTTGATTTTTTGTTGGGATTATTGCCACAAACGGGCGACCTGGCGGGTCGGACCTTATTGACGGGCTCCTTGAACGGGTTGCTGTGGAATGCTTTTGGTTGGGGGGAGCGTCTTTCTTTTGAGATTGACCGATTGCGCCCGGAAACCCAGAAAATGGAGATCCAGGTGGGCGTTCCCTTGGTGGGGGGCAGTCCATTCGGGGCGGAGGGGTATTTCCAGTTGTTTCGGCGCGATAGTAGTTGGGTAGATGCCCAAGGGAAGGTAGGGGTACAGGTCCAGCGCAGTGCTAACAGCCGCTTGGTTTTTTTTGTGGAAAACAGGAGCTCTTTTTTGCAAAAAATTGATACGAATGCCTTGAAGTTGGCCCAACAATTGCCGGACAACCTGGATTATCGACAGCAGGGTTTGGGCTTTGAAGCCAGTTGGAGCCGGTTAGATCTCCCGTTGAATCCACGAAAAGGGTGGTCTGTACAGGCGCTTTTTTTTGCAGGACAGCATCAGGTTCGTCGGAATCCACAGATAGAGTCATTGCCTTTGGGGGAGGGGACTGGGCAGCGTTTTGCGGCCTTATACGATGGATTGACCGACCGGCAGAGCCGATTCCGATTCGAGGGGCGTTCGGAGTGGTTTATTCCGATGGGTAAGGTAGCAACGGTGTTGGTACGGGCCCAGGGTGCTGCTTTGTTAGCAGACAATGTTACCCGAAATGAACAATATCGATTGGGGGGGAACCGGCGGTTGCGCGGTTTTGATGAAGAGTTTTTATTGGCTACCCGATGGGCGATGACGACTGTGGAGGCCCGGCTCCTTCTGGGAGGCGCCTCTTATTTGGCGGCTTTTTGGGATGCTGCTTATTTGGAGAATAAAACCCGACAAACGCAGCTGTATCAGCGCCCAATGGGATTGGGTCTGGGATTGAACTTTGAGACAGCCGGCGGTGTTTTTGGCATTAGTGCAGCGGTGGGGCGGTTGGACAACGCTGGGTTTGATTTCAGGGCGACCAAAATTCACCTTGGCTACGTGGGCCTCCCACAATAGCTTTTTAAAAATAAAAAAGGACATCATGTTTACGATAGCAGATTTGATTGGAAACACACCCCTAGTGGCCATCCGCCGCATTGTTCAAAAGCCAGGGGTGCAGGTTTTTGCGAAATTAGAAGGACAGAACCCAGGCGGAAGTGTAAAAGATCGGGCTGCTTACAGTATGATAAGAAGGGCAGTAGAGCGGGGCGACTTAAAACCGGGGATGGCATTGGTGGAGGCTACCAGCGGCAATACGGGTATTGCATTGGCGATGATTGCTCGGGAGTTTGGGATTGGTTTAACGCTGATCATGCCGGATAACTCTACCGCGGAGCGCGTTCAGACCATGGAGGCGTATGGGGCCAAGGTACTTTTAACGCCTGCTGCCCGCACGATTGAGTACTCCAGAACATTGGCAATGGAAATGGTGGAGGCAGGAGGATATTGGATGCTGGACCAGTTTGCCAATACCGACAACTGGCGGGCCCATTACGAAGGGACTGGACCGGAGGTTTGGCGGGACACCGGTGGTAAAGTAACTCATTTTATATCATCTATGGGGACTACGGGTACGATCATGGGGACCTCTCGGTATTTGAAGGAGCAGGATCCAAGTGTACAGATTGTTGGGGTTCAGCCCACGGAGGGTTCCAACATTCCTGGGATTCGGCGTTGGTCACCGGCTTTTTTACCTAAAATATATGAACCTGAGCGGGTGGATCAGATTCTGGAAGTATCTACGGAGGAGGCTCAAGAGATGATGCGAAGATTGGCCAGGGAGGAGGCTATTTTTGGTGGGGTGAGCAGTGGGGGTGCGATGGCCGCCACAGCGCGGTTGGCAGCGACTTTGGAAGAAGGAATTTTGGTGTTCATTGTTTGTGATCGTGGCGATCGCTACCTATCTTCGGGCGTTTTTAGTTAAAAGGGTTTTATCTATGTTTAGTAAAGGAGTTGAGCGCTTATCAGCGTATTGGTGGGTTCTGGGAGCAGTGCTTTTGTCGGTCATTCTTGGGCTTTCCTACACCCGGGATGCTGCTTTTGGGCTTGTTTTTTTTACGTTTGCGGAGGAGTGGATAGGGCGTTTGGCGCTGGTTTACTTTTTGGTATTGATGGGATATGCCACCTTACGGGCGAATTTTGAACGTTCAGAGGCTTATTTTATCCCTAAATACCGTTTGTTTCGCGATTTCGCACTTCTGTATGGAGCATATTGGTTGCTGATGCTGGTACATTTTTGGACGATTGGGATGGAGCTTTTGCCGGTCCGTTTGGTAAGTGGATTATTAGCGCTGTTTTTGACAGTCGGTATGCCGATTGCCGTGGGAAGGGCGTGGTTTTCGGAGCGTGGGTTAATGGCCTGGCAGGCAGGGTTGTTGTTTTGGGTTTGGGTGGTTTGGATGATGGGGCACGCCAACTTTATTGGGGCATCCGGGGCGAGTGCGTCGGGGTTGGTGTACTATTGGGTTTCGTTTTTTGCTTTGGTGGTCTTGATTTTTTGGCGGTCGGTGTACGTGTTGTTGCAATGGATGGAGGCGATGAAGCAGCGTTCCTCCAGGTAAACCTTGGTGGATTTCGGATTTGGCGGAGTAGATGGACATAGGATCTGCCCAACAGTCTGTACCTTTGGGGGATGGATTTGAACGAAGGGGGAGGGCAGGAGCGGATTTACACGCGGCCATTTATACTGCTTTGCCTTTCACATGCGCTTTTTGCGGGAAGTTTTAACATGATAGTGCCGGAGCTACCGGCCTATTTGGAGGGCATGGGTGGTGGAGACCAGAAGGGCTTGATTATTGCCCTTTTTACCATTACGGCGGGACTTTCTCGTCCTTTTAGTGGAAAATTAACGGACACGGTTGGGCGCTTGCCGGTGATGTATGTTGGGACCTTGGCTTGTGTCATTTGTAGCGCTTTTTATCCGGTTTTGCATTTTGTGAACGGATTTTTGCTACTTCGTTTCTTACATGGTTTTTCGACGGGTTTTAAACCGACAGCTACTTCTGCGTATGTAGCGGACACGGTTCCTGCTGGGAAAAGGGGAGAGGCTATGGGTATTTTGGGGATTAGTTTAAGCTTGGGAGCCTCTTCGGCGCCCTTATTAGGGAGTTGGGTAGCTTCTACTGCTGGATTAAACGCCATGTTTTACTTTTCTTCTGGCTTGGCGGTCTTGTCAATTGTAGTGTTGATGAACATGCCGGAGACCTTGGTGACTCCTCGGCCTTTTTCTTGGCGATTAATGCGGATTGGTAAGGAGGATTTGTACGATCCTGCGGCCCTTCCTGCGGGCATTGTGATGGTTTTTTGTTACGTCTGTTATGGGGTTGTGTTGACGATGGTCCCTGATTTGAGTGATCACCTGGGAGTAAGTAACCGAGGGACGTTTTTTGCTATTTTTACCTTGTCCAGCGCTTCGACCCGAATTTTTGCGGGACGTATATCGGACCGGGTAGGGAGGGTGCCTGTATTAAAAGTATCAGCATGGGTCCTGGCGTTTTCTATGGTATTAATGGCTTTTGCGGATCAATTTTGGGTGTTTTGTTTGGGAGGGATTCTGTTTGGTTTTGGGAATGGCATATTTTCGCCAGCGATCAATGCCTGGACGGTTGATTTGAGCGCGCCGCATCAACGGGGGAGGGCCTTGGCTACGATGTACATTGCCTTGGAAATTGCAATTGGGGCAGGTGCTTTTTTTAGTGGTTGGTATTTTGGTAGTCAGGTAGAGCGGATGCCAACTGTGTTTTTATTTGCTGCTTTTTTTAGTATGATGGGTTGGATGTACCTGCATTTTTTTTGGAAGCCCAGCTCTGGCAGGAAAGTACCCACATCAACGATCGAGTAGGTAGGTTGCATAGGATAGCCGGAATACCGCTCAATGCAGTATCTTCGCGCTTCCTAACACGTATTTAACACCATGAGTAAAAAGAAGATTCGCAAGGAGGATGCCCTGGAATACCACGCTAAAGGCCGGCCTGGTAAAATTGCGGTTGTACCTACAAAGGAAACCGAAAATCAACGTGACCTTTCACTAGCCTACTCTCCCGGTGTGGCGGAGCCCTGTCTGGAAATTGCTGCCAATCGGGAGGATGTGTACAAGTATACTGCGAAAGGGAATCTTGTGGCGGTGATCACGAATGGAACGGCTGTTTTGGGGCTTGGAGATATTGGCCCGGAGGCTTCCAAACCCGTGATGGAGGGTAAGGCGGTGTTGTTCAAGATTTACTCGGATATAGATGTGTTCGATATAGAAATCAACACAAAGGATGTAGATAAATTTGTCGAGACAGTTAAGCTATTAGAGCCCACTTTTGGCGGGGTCAATCTAGAGGATATCAAGGCTCCGGAGTGCTTTGAAATTGAGGAGCGTCTGCGGGAAGAAATGTCCATCCCCGTGATGCACGATGATCAACATGGCACGGCAATTATTTCGAGTGCTGCCCTGCTTAATGCCCTTGAAGTGGTTGGAAAAAAGCCGGAGGCGATCCGGCTGGTGGTTTGCGGTGCGGGTGCTGCCGCTATTTCTTGCGTAAAACTCTACCTGCAAGTAGGAGTTCGGCCTGAAAACGTGGTGATGTACGATAAAGATGGGTTGTTGCACCCGGATCGTGCTCATTTGGATAAATCATTAAGGCCTTTTGCTACCCGGCAGTATCCGATGGATGCGACCTTAGCAGATCTGATGGTCAATGCCGATGTTTTTCTTGGACTATCGGCAGGTAATTTGGTGAGCAAAGATATGATTCGTTCGATGGCTCCAGATCCTATTGTGTTTGCTCTGGCCAATCCAGTTCCGGAAATCAGCTACGAGGATGCCATCAGTGTGCGCGAAGATTTAATCATGGCGACGGGCCGGACCGATTATCCGAACCAGGTAAATAATGTACTGGGTTTTCCCTACATTTTCAGGGGCGCATTGGATGTTCGAGCAAAAAAAATCACGGAAAATATGAAATTGGCAGCAGCGCATGCGCTGGCTGATTTAGCAAAAAAGAATGTTCCAGATATTGTGAACATGGCTTACAACGAGAAAAACCTGGTGTTTGGTCGCAATTACATTATTCCAAAGCCGATGGATCCCCGGTTGATTACCTGTGTAGCGCCAGCGGTGGCCAAGGCTGCTATGGAGGATGGAGTTGCCCAGCTTCAGATCAGCAATTGGGAGGAATACACCGTTACTTTGGAGAAACGCCTGGGACTCGACAACCAGATTTCGCGGATCATTACCAGCAAAGCTCGACGTGCACCTAAACGAGTTGTATTCGCGGATGCCGAAAACCTGACGGTGCTAAAAGCCGTCCAACAAGTGCGGGATGAAGGAATTTGTGAGCCAATCATGTTAGGCGATATTGGAGCCATCGAAGCGATTATTCAAGAAAATGGCCTTGATTTAAAAGGCGTTCAAATAATAGATACTCGACGTCCAGACGATCCCGAAATCTTGAAGCGCTATGCTGATTTGTTTTTTGAAAAAAGGAAGCGAAAAGGTATTATCCGTACGGATGCGCTTAAGATTGTCAAAAAGCGCAACTATTTTGGGGCTATGATGGTCGAAACCGGGGACGCAGACGTACTGATCTCCGGATTAACCCGCAATTATCCCGATACCATCCGCCCAGCCCTAGAGATTATAGGCCGGCAGGAGGGCGTTCAGCGGGTAGCAGGTATGTATATTTTGATGACCAATAAAGGTCCTTTGTTCTTTGCCGATACCACCGTAAATGTCAGTCCAACGGTAGAGGAGCTGGTTGAAATTACGGAGCTGACTGCCCGTGCAGTCGAGCGGTTTAACCTCAAGCCCCGTATTGCCATGGTGACGTATTCCAGTTTTGGTTCTGCCAAAGGAGAGGATGTCTTAAAAATGCAAAAGGCGACTGCCATTTTACAAAAAAAGCATCCAGATTGGGTAGTGGAAGGAGAAATGCAGGCTCACCTCGCTTTCAATATGGAATTAGTGGCCGAAAATTATCCCTTTTCCCGCTTGTCTGGTGAGCCCGCCAATACCATTATTTTCCCAAATTTATCCGCTTCCAATATTGCTTATAACTTGATGAAAGAGACGGGTAACATCGAGTACATTGGGCCTGTCTTATTGGGAATTCGCAAGCCGGTACACGTTTTACAGTTGGGTAGTAGTGTTCGGGAAATTGTAAATATGGTCGCTTTTGCAGTGGTGGAGGCCCAAAGGGGATAAATTTTTACAAAATTTTAATAATTGCCGTTAAATAAACGGTAAGGTGGAAGAAAGGTGTTCCAACTTTCAGGGGTTCGCTGCACCTTTGACCCATCATTCAATTCTATTTATTATGAAATCAAGACACATTGTATTATCAGCGCTTTTTGCCCTTAGCTTTTTGAGTGCTGCACAAGCTCAAAATGAGCAATACCGTCACACTCTTTCAGCGACAGCCGGTTTGAACGCTTTTCAAATTATCGCATTGGCCGATAATTTTGGGGACAACCAGAATGCACAAAATGCCAGCATTACCGCTACGGGTTCTTATGGCCTTACGTATGATTATGGCTTCAAGAACTGGTTTAGCCTCGGTGGGGCACTTTCTTACAACAACTTGAAAGCCTCCGCTAGTCAGATTGATGTGGTGAAGGAGGACGGAAGTACCTACTCTGGACCGGTGGATTTAAAGGTGTCGCGTACGAATATTGCGATCCGCCCTCTTTTCCACTACGGTAATAAAGGTCGGATTGATATGTACTCTGGACTACGGATTGGTGTGAGTGTCTGGGGAGCCACTATTGATGCGGGAGAAGGCTTGTTGCCGGAAGATGTG
>Ga0315904_10012890_pt1 | contig 10519 bp, 10 predicted proteins | sample LakEriMetagenome_6_FD_203529 | JGI IMG/M metagenome (GOLD analysis project Ga0315904, IMG submission 203529) | Freshwater fungal communities from buoy surface, Lake Erie, Ohio, United States - Buoy 12 MA120 | ecosystem: Environmental > Aquatic > Freshwater > Lake | place: USA: Lake Erie, Ohio... | reverse complement strand
CCTGTTGCGGCCCTCAGTCGGTTTCTGATTCGGTTCCAACGTGTCGAATTCTCCCCCGGACCAATCACCTTCCCCGGAATTCCCTTCTCCATCCCACGTGGATTCTGAAGCCGCAGGCCCGGTTTCCGCGTGGCCCGTCGGTACCCGCGTGATCCGTAATCCCGCAACGTGGCAACCCAATGACTTTGACTCGTGGGGTCGAGGAGAGGGGATCGGAGTTGTTGTTGAGCCTCCGTTCCCGCTCGACGACGGCGAGGTCGATGTCCGCTGGCCCGCGGGACGTTGCTTCGAGGCGTTGTCGGGATTGCAGATCCTCGACGCGACCTCGTCGTCCCGTCAGAATCCTGCCTGACCTGTGAACAGCCCTTCTGGTCTTTCACGCTCCCCTTCCTCCGACCTCTCTGACCACCATGCGACTGCTGGGAAAAAAAGCCCTGGTGACCGGTGCCGCCCGGGGCATTGGCAAAGGGTGTGCTCTCGAACTGGCCCGCGCGGGGGCCGAAGTGGTGATCAACGACCGCGATGACAATCCGGCAGCCCAGGCCACGCTTGCCGAACTGCGGGCCCTGGGGCAGCGGGCCGAGTTTGTCCCGGGAGATATCTTCGACCGGAATTCGTGCGAGCAGGTGGCGCGCGAGGCGATCGCCCGCCTGGGACGGCTCGACATTCTGGTCTCCAATCCCGCGTTCTCACGCCGGGGAGAATTCCTGGATTACGCACCGGAGTTGTTTGAGCAGACCCTGCGCGGAACCCTCACGGCAGGGTTTCACATGAGCCAGTTTGTGGCCCGCCACATGGTCGAACGGGGGGGCGGGGGGAAGATCGTCTTCATCTCCAGCCTGCATGCCCGGGTTCCGTTTGCCAACAGCGTCGCGTACAACGCCGCCAAGCGGGGGGTGATTGCCATGTCGGAAACGATCGCCGCCGAGTTGTTGCCGCACCGCATCAACGTCAACGCGATTGAACCGGGCTGGATTGACACCCCCGGCGAACGCGCGACATTCGGCGACGATGCCGTGAATGCCGGCGGCAGTGCACTTCCCTGGGGGCGTCTGGGGACGATCCACGATATCGGGCGTGCGGCGGTGTTTCTCTGTTCCGAGGATGCCGACTACATCACCGGGACATCACTGCTGGTCGATGGTGGACTCTGGCTGAAAGCGGCGATCCCGGTTGCCAGCCCTCCCCCGGCGAAGCCGGAGAGTGGACGAATCGGCTGATCGACGATGCCATTGGGTCACTCACCGGCGGCCCCTGGGGAATCATGAATCGCAGGCGTCATCCCTGCCGGGCCCGCTGGGAGGCCGCGACCCGATCGCGGAATGACTGGACCAGGATCCACGAGGGCTCACCGGCACACAGAAACCTCCAGCCATCGCGGACCATGCCCGCCACGTCGCCACCAATCAGCCAGCCTGGTTTCCCCGCCGCCTCAGCCGACGCCTTCACCTGCAGACAGGCCTCACGCAGTCGGGGATGATCCATCTGCCCGCAGACTCCCAACTCGGCCGAGAGGTCGTATGGACCCAGGGCGAGGGCGGAGGTGATGGGATGCCGGGCGATGGCATCACGCCGTTCCAGCCCCACCCGGGTCTCGATCTGGGGCAGCACGAGAAACTCGTCTTCCCATTCCCGTTGCCAGGTGGGACCGAGATAGTTCGAGACCCAGCGATTTCCCATTCCTCCAGGGCGGCGCCGTCCGCGGGGCGGGGTGTAGATGGCATCCCGCACCACGTCGAGTTCCTCGGGAGACTCCACGCTGGCCAGCAGGAAGCCGCACGCCCCCAGGTCGGCCGCCAGACGCAGGGTCGCGTAGTCATTCGACCGCGGACGGATCAAGACCGGGAAGTTCATCCGTCGGCCGGTGGCGCACACCTCGGCGACCTTCTCGGTATCGACGGCTCCATGTTCCATGCAGACGATCAGGTAGTCCAGCCCCCCCCGCTGGCAGAGTTCCACCAGGTCGGTCCAAACCTGGTCGATCGCCAGGACTCCGAGGACCACATCCCCCTGGGCGAGTTTCGACTTCAGCGCGCGGGTCACCTGCATGACATGACTTCACGAGTAGAGAACAAAGAAAAGGGGGGATTTCGTGATCGCCGGCCGCAGCACAGGCTCACTTCGCCCGGGCGGCAGTCTTGAGCTTGCTGTCGAAGTAGTCGAAGAGGGCCTGGTCCGCCTTTTGGGCGTCTTCCCCCTTGAAGCCGTGACCGGCACCGGGCAGGGTCAGCAACTCGGCTGGGACCTCCGCCGCCTTCAGCCGGTCAATCAGCCAGACTGCCTGTTCGTGGGCGACATACTTGTCTTCGGTCCCATGGATGCAGAGGGTGGGGGCCGCTTCGGGGGTCACCCAGTACAGCGGGCTGGCCAGAATATGTCGGCGGCGAGCCTGCTCGACATTGCCTCCCAGGAAGAGGGGGAGCACCTCGGCGGCATCGACGCTCTTGCCGTAGGATTGGGTGAAATCGCTGGGACCATAGACATTGACCACGCACGCGACCGAGCTCGATTGGTCAGCATGGCCCCCCTCTCCCTCAAACTGCCGGACCCCGGCCGTCACTCCCAGGAACTGGGCGAGGTGTCCTCCGGCCGAGCCTCCCGTGACACCAATCCGCTGGGGATCAACCTTGTACTTCCCGGCATTCGCCCGCAGCCACCGGACCGCCGCCTTCACGTCATGCACGGCAGCGGGAAACTGGTACTTGGGAGCGAGGCGATAACTGACCGTGATGGCGACGTAGCCCCGTTCGGCAAGCCGCAGGCAAAGGTTGTTGTAGCCATCGCGGTGTCCCGCCCGAAACCCGCCGCCATGAATGCAAATGACTGCTGGGAAGGGACCGTCACCCGATTTCGGCCGGGCGAGGTTGACCTGCAGGTGCTGGTTGTCGGGATTGGAGTATTCGATGCCTGGTTCCCAGATCACCGATTCCGGGATGACCAGGTTCTTGGCATCCTGGCCCCGGGTGACGGTGGGGCAGGCCAGACCCAGCAGTAGCCCGAGACAGGCGGTGGCAGTCAGGAAGCGAGACACAGAGCGCATGCGAGACTCTCCCGGAAAGACAATCAGAAATGAGACACAAACCAGTCGGCACGGACCCCGGCATGGTTCTCCGTTCGCCTGTGTCCCCCGTGCCGGGAGAGTGTGGGAAGTTCCCCCCCGATTGGGAAGCGAATCGGGGAAAGCCGGGGATACTGATGGCAGTGGGTCGATCCACAACCGGGGAATGGGCCCCTGGAACAGGGAGTCCGCAAGTCGTCCGAGGGGGCAAGGGGGGACCTGAGTGGCCGGATTGCCAGACTGCGACAGGGAGGATATCCCGGCATTCCCGGACGAGAGAACGCCCGGGGTGAACTCGACAACCCTGGGACGACCTGACAAAATACGGGCCTCTGAGGTGTTCCCTTGTCTGCTTGTCGAGTTTTGAGGAGAGACCGGCTGTGTCTGAATCCCATCCTGCCCCGTCGCATTCCTCGGGCGAGCCCGCTGTCGGGCAGGTGGTTTCGACCCCCGAGTTCGACGCCCGTGAGATTGAGCAGTTCGGCGAAAAAGATGCCCAGGCGATTCGGGTCATCGGCAAGATGCTGGTGCTCTTCTTCTTCTATTCGTTGATCGTGATGGTGTGTGTGGGGTATTGGACCATGAAGAAGTCCAACGCACCGTCGGCAGCGGCACACCACGGACATGCCGAACATGCCGCGGATGACGACGACGAATAGTCGTCGAGCCAGAGCATGACTTCCGTGGCGGCTGAGACGGTCGCGGCGGTGAAGGTGCTCCTCCGCTGGGGTGGTGGGGTGGCTCTGGCGTGGCTGATTTGGGTCGTGTACCGGCTTCGTTCGGACCGGGCCTGGGTTTGGTGGCCGACGCTCTCGTGGATGCGGTGGACGCAGCGACGCATGCCTTTTGCTCCGGGTGGAATCGTCTTCGCGGGCAGTTCCAGTATTCGATACTGGCAGTCCCTCGTCTCCGACATGTCTCCCCTGCGGGTGTTGGGGCAGGGTTTTGGGGGCTCAAAGCTGTCGCAATTGGTGGCCTGGACCGATCGGCTGATCATTTCTCACCAGCCCCGGGCCGTGGTGATTTACTCGGGGGAAAATGATCTCGCCGGGGTCCTGGGAAGTCAGCGGCGGACCGCGGAGGATTTGCCCCCGCTGTTCGAGCAGATTTGTCGGCAGGTGCACAGCCGGCTTCCGGAGACCCGCATTTATTGGGTCTCGATGAAGAAGCCTCCCGCGCGACGGGAGATCTGGTCCGAGATTGATCGGGCGAACGAGTTGCTGTCGGCGTACTGCGCGGGGGACTCCCGGTTGGGGGCAATCGATGTCCTGACCCCGATGTGCGACGCCTGGGGTGAACCGCGCTCGGATCTGTATGAGTGGGATGGCATTCATCTCAATCAATCGGGATATGCCCTGTGGACCGACATCATTCGCCCCCGATTGCTGGCCGAGAGCCCCGAGCCAGCGGCGTAGCCAGGGTTCAGGTTCTGGTTTCAACCGCCCGTTCGACAAGTTCTGCCGCCGGTTGGTGAAGCCGATTCGTGCCCCGCCGTTGCTTCCGTTGGTCCCCCCGTCGAAATCATCCGAGCCGGGACTGGACGCGCTTCGTCACAAACCGAATTCATTCGCAGACGCGCACGGTCCCCCATCCGATGAGGTTTCTCCCCCGCGGAAGGGGAACGGAGACGTGCATCCGCGCAAGCAAGTCGCCTGGTGGATTGGACGACCCTGTGGAAGGGACTGTTTCCCCACCGCCCCTGCCAATCCGGAAATGAAACTTGGTTCAATATCTCAGGTTTTATTCGATCAGTGTCTGTTGATGTTTTCCACAGTCCTGAAAACTGGAGCCTGCGAAACCCTCCCGAAACTGGGGCCCGAAACTCGGGCCCGAAACTGGGGCCAGCCACCGTTTGACGGAGTGGTTGTCTGGATTGCCGGGGCTGTGGACTCAAAGTTGTAAGTCATTGAACCAGAATGTGTTGTAGTGAACGGGGACTGCCCGGCATCCGCGGTATGCAGTCGTCATTGGCCTTTCGTTGGGTCAGAAACGGACCGCGGTTCAAACAATGGTTGGCCCCGGCTTTCGGGCCCTGGCGTTCGTCGGCGATTCCCCGCAAAGGCGAGAAGTGCCAGCGCGCAAAACATCGCACCGCCGATCAAGAATGGCAGTGCCAGGTAGACCGCCTGGATTCCTAGCGCGCGATTCTCGTTCGGGCCGATGTCAGCGAGGATTCCGAGGAACCCGAGTGCCGCAAACCCCAGGATTGGCAATGAAATCACGATGCCGAGGACTCCCAGAGCGAGCAACATGAACCTGACAAGACGCATGGACCGACTCCTCTCAAGATTTTGCAGAAACCGGGGCCAGAAACCGGTGCCAGCCAGAAACCGGTGCCAGCCACCGTTTTGCGATTGGGTTAACGGGACTCCCGAAGCTGTGGAATCACAATTGTAAGTCATTGAATCAGAGAGGTTTGTGGTGATTTTGGACTGCTCGGCCTACGCCGTACTCGGTCGTCATTGGTTGATCCTTTGGTCAGAAACGGACCGCGCTCCAAACAATGGTTGGCACCGGATTTTAGTCCATCGTGGATGATTACGGACTTCGGACGGGCCAGCAGGCTGTGGACGACTACCGCAGACGTCACCGGATCAACGAGCCTCTGCTGCAGACCGATTGGACGGGGGTTTATTGGTGGAAGTCCCGGACCGTGCCGAACAGCGATGTGCCGCAGGAAGGTGCCTGATGAGCCCGATGCCGACCGGAGCGAATCGATCCAGGAGCGACCATGACTGACCGGGAAGTCTCATCTCCACCTCTGTCGGTCGTGGTGGTCGCGTACAACATGCGGCGCGAGATTCCGCGCACCCTGGAATCGCTCTCGCCCCGTTATCAACGGGGAATCTCCCGGGCGGACTACGAGGTGCTGCTGGTCGACAATGGCTCGCATCAGCCGTTTGAGGAAGGGGAGTTCACCGAGTTTGACCTGAACCTGCGCTGTCTGCGAAATCCCGCCCCGGGAGTCAGTCCGGCGGAAGCAATCAACCTGGGCCTGCAGTCGGCCCGGGGAAGGTCGATCGCGGTCTGGATCGACGGTGCCCGGATGGCCTCTCCCGGGTTGCTCGCGAGCGCGTGCGAGGCCTTGCGGGTGTCGCCCCGGGCCGTGGTGGCGTCCCGCGGCAGATACCTGGGCCCCGGAATGCAGTCCGAGACCATGCAGTGGGGCTACACCCGGGAGGTGGAGGATCGGCTGTTGCAGCAGTCCGGCTGGCAGGACGATGGGTATCGGCTGTTTGGGATCTCGGTGTTCGATGAGTCGTCGGGGCCGACCTGGTTCGACCAGCCGGCCGAGAGCAACAGCCTGTTCCTGTCGCGCGAACTCTGGAGGGAACTGGGGGGCTACGACGTTCGCTTCGATTCGGCGGGAGGGGGCCTGGTGAACCTCGATACCTGGTCGCGGGCGTTGGCGTTGCCGGGGGTGACCCCGGTGGTACTTCTGGGAGAGGCGACCTTCCACCAGTTCCATGGTGGGACGATGACGAATGCCATCGATCAACTTGAGTGTTGGCGGTCGCTGTGTGCCGATTACAAAGTCATTCGAGGACACCCCTGGAGTTGGCCCACCGCCCCCTTGCGATGGTGGGGGGGATTTTCACACACGCCCCCTACGGACGAACTCGTCTACCGATTTCCGGCGTGGCGCAAGTTGCGGCAGAAATTGCAGCGAACCATTCGGCGTGGCGCCCGCGCGGTGGGACTGCGGAAGTGAATCGGCCACCCCGTCTGGGGCCGGTTGCCCCAACGGAATTCTGAATCACAGTCAGATCGAGAGGACGCCTCCAGACCAAGAGAATCCCCTGCTGCCGTTTTTCGACCGAAACTCGGGCGTGACTCTTTTTGCAAGTGGCATCACGACTTTGACATCGACCATCGGCACTACGAGCGGTTTCGTGGCTGGCATGTGCACGTGGTGGAAATTGGCGTCTCTCAGGGAGGGGCGCTGCGGATGTGGCGGGACGATTTCGGTCCCACGGCCACCATCCAAGTCGTGGACGTCAATCCGCACTGCCGCGAATGCACCTCGGAGAGATTCACGCTTCCTGTGGCCGACCGGGCCGATCGGGGTTTTCTGCGCCACCTCCGCCAGCAGATTCATACGTTCGATGACCTGTTCCCTCACAGATCCTCCCGCGGTATCGACCTGTGCGAGGACCTGCACACTTCTTACTGGAAGAAATATGGAGGCGGGACACGCCGACGGGGGACGTTTATCGAGTATGCCAAGCCTATGATTGAGTTCCTCAGTGCGTGGCATTCCTGCCAGCCTCGGCACCTTTCAGTCTCCGGGTTTACCCGCATCGTGGACTCCCTGCACTTCTACGACAGCATCCTCGTGATCGAAATGGGACCGCATCCAAAACCCGCACTCTTGCACACAGGACATCCCGTGATCCCGGTGCTCATTCCCCCTCGGAGCGGCTTCTGGCGCTGGATATTGCCGCGCAGGTCTTCCTGGCCCCCGCGAAACGCTTTCTTGGGAGACCCCCAAAAACAGCATGGCCACGGTGCGATGAGGCTGACAGGGCCCTGCCTTGTCCAAGGGATCGACTCGTTTACCCAGACTCGCCTGATGGATTGAACAGAGAATGCCCCACTGCACCCTGCACATTGGTGGTCCCAAGACAGGATCAACGGCGATCCAGGAAGCTCTGTTCTTCCACCTGCGCGACCCTGGTTTCCAATACGTGGCAGGTGGCGAACCCAACGGATCACTGGCCTTTGAGGCCTTGTTCTTGGAATCCCCGCAATCCCAACTCATCTTTCATCGGTTTGGCAGACCGGGAGGGACTTTTGCCGCCTATCGAACCGCCCTGGAGCGGCAATGGAACCGCGGTGTTGCTCGGGCTGTGGCCAACGGCACCCATCTGGTCATCTCAGCCGAGCATCTGTGGACCAGTCCCGAACCGGCACTCCGGCGACTGAGAGATTTCCTTGATTCACGAGGCTTCGACATCCGGGTGCAAGGCTACCTGCGTCCCTGGAAATCCTGGGTCACCAGCCTGTGGGTTCACAAAACCGTGCACGATCGCGGACGTTTCGAGTTGCTCTCGCCACGGGATCAACGGGTCTTCCAGGTCATGGAGAATGTTGAGCGCCTGCGAGAGGTGTTTGGCCGTGACCGGGTTCAGTTGTCGCTGTTCGATCCGGCCCGCTTTCCGGAGGGCTGCGTGGTCCGTCATTTCGCCTCGCAGATCGGCCTCAAGGTCCCCCCCGGGTTCCACCTGCGGGCCAATGACGGCTCGTCTCGTCCCGCCGTACAATTGGCCTATTGCTACAACCTGTTCGAGAATCCGGTGCAGGAAGAGGATGCCGATTATCCCCCGAATAAATTCCGGATGCTGGGGCTGGTCCGGCAACTGCAGGGTCCGCGACTCCGGTTGCACCCCGAGTTGATCGAACCGTGGTGTGCACAACAACGAAAACTGGATCCGTGGATCGAGCGGGAATTCGGTTTCTCATTGCAGGATCCCACTGCTGCGAGTCCCATCGAGGGGGACATCCGTTGTGAGGCGGACCTGTTCGAGTTTGATCCGGAGACCCTCGAATGGTTGGCCCGGGCGTCGGGTCAACCTGTGATCCGGCAGCAGTCTGGGGAAGAGGCCGCACGGCAGGTGGCCCGACAGGTCAGTCTGTTGCGATTTCGACGCCTGCCACCAAGCGAGATCCGGGATGGGGTACTGCTGCGTCTGAGGAAGGCGTGGGTGCGGGCGCGGTGGGGGTGCTGACGGCGCGTTGCTTGGCGGCGTGAGCGCCGACCGGTCGCCTCGATAGCGAATCGAGTCTCGGAAGGTGTTCTACGCCGGTGCGGGAGGCCGTGCCGGGGGAGTCCCCCAAACACACCGACCAATCCCCAGCAGGACGTGTCCGCTGGCGCGCCAATGCCCATCGGCCAGCAGAGAGACACCCTCCCGCAGCGCGGTCATCAACCACAACAGGTCGGCCAGCCATCTCGAATGCCGTTTGCGGTAATAGACGCGGATACTTTCGAGCTTCATCTGCCAGCGCCAGTCGTCGGAGTTTTCCCCCCGGGCGGAGTCTTCGATGGCGTGCCAGCAGACCACCCCGCTGTCGCACCAGATCTGCCAACCGGCCCGCTGCAGGCGATCGCACAGGTCGAGATCCTCCATGTACATGAAGAACCGAGGGTCAAAGAGTCCCACCTCCCGAAGGGCGGAACTTCTCAGCAGCATGGCATGCCCCCAGACGAAATCGACCTGGCGGATGTGTTGGTCCGCTGGGGAATGCTCCCGGCCAATCCCCGGAATCCGCTGCCACAGCGCGAGCCAGCGTTTCCAGGCCCCGTTGTACAAGACCCGTGGGGGGGCCCCAGACGCTGTGGGCGGGGCGAGGGTCAGGCAGCCAATCGCTCCGGCCCGGGGCTGCTGACGGGCCAGTGCGACCATCGATTCCAGAGTCGTGGGTTCCAGAAAGGCATCCTGGTTGAGGAGCAGGACAAACGCGGCATCGCGGGCCAGTGCCTGTTCGAGACCGCGGTTGCAGGCGGCACCAAACCCAAGATTCGACGCATTCCGCGCGAACTCCACCCGGGGAAAACTCTGGCTGGCACGTTCGATCGATCCGTCCCGGGAGGCATTGTCGACCACGCAGACCCAATCGGGCGGAGGTTCGCTGGCCTCGACCGTCGCCAGACATTCAACCAGTTGCTCCCCCCCCTGGTAGGCGGGGATGACTACGGCGACTTGGTTGTGGGGACTTTCTGGGCACATGGAAGCTCGATGTGGAGGAGCTCATTGTAAAGCCCCCTGCCTGCGACGGGCGAGCCTCCGACCGAGCGACCGACGGACACTGTCGGCTACACTGTCGACCTGCCTTCGACATTGGAATCGTAACCAATGCCATGCCGGGTGACGAAGGTGCAACGGAACCGCAACTCGGTCACCACATTTGCTGGCCGAGCTTCCCCAGTTGTCGACTTGAGTCGTTGCGTCGCAACACTCCTGTTCCGGCAAAACCAGGGGGCAGAAACCGGGGCCAGCCACTGTTTGGTGAAGTGGTTGTCTGGATTCCGGGGACCGTGGATGCAAAGATGTCACTCAATGAGAGAGTAAGATTTATGGTGATTTGGGACGGTTCGGGTTGCGCCATACGCCGTAGTCATTGGCTTGTCGTTTGGTCAGAATCGGACCTCGCTCCAAACAATGGTTGGCACCGGATTCTCCCCGCCGCGCGGCGGTCTCACGGAGTGAATTGTGCCTTGGTTTCGCGAGCTTCGCTCCGCCAGTGGTCAATTCTGGCGCATCTCGTTCGGGTCACAAAGGGCTGCGCAACCTGGTCACAAAAACAAAAAACTCGTCCACTTGCTCTTCCAATGTTCAAGTCGGCGGTTATTCTTGAGGTGTGGTTCCTTAGAACTCATCCCCGACCAATTGTTGGGGACAACCAATCGAAGAGGGATGGCTCCTTCTGCCAAGATGGGCGCTCTTCTTCGCCATCTGC
>Ga0315904_10012889_pt1 | contig 10519 bp, 10 predicted proteins | sample LakEriMetagenome_6_FD_203529 | JGI IMG/M metagenome (GOLD analysis project Ga0315904, IMG submission 203529) | Freshwater fungal communities from buoy surface, Lake Erie, Ohio, United States - Buoy 12 MA120 | ecosystem: Environmental > Aquatic > Freshwater > Lake | place: USA: Lake Erie, Ohio... | reverse complement strand
CGCGCGCCAGGCCGACAATATCACCTCGGGCCGGATCTATCGCGACATCATCACCAAGGAGCGCCGGGGCGATTACCTGGGGGCGACCGTGCAGGTGGTTCCCCACGTCACCGACGAGATCAAGCGCTTCGCCCTGGCCGATACCGAGGATCTCGATTTCGTGCTGTGCGAAATCGGCGGGACCGTCGGCGATATCGAGGGGCTGCCCTTCATCGAGGCGATTCGCCAGCTGCGCAACGAGCTGGGGCGCGAGCGGTTCTGCTCGGTCCACGTAACGCTGGTGCCCTATGTCTCGGCGGCGGGCGAGCTCAAGACCAAGCCGACCCAGCACTCGGTGCGCGAACTGACCAGCCTGGGCGTGCAGCCCGACGTGCTGCTGTGCCGCTGCGAACACCCGCTGCCCGAAAACGAGCGCGCCAAGATCGCGCTGTTCTGCAACGTCCGCAAGGAAGCGGTGATCCAGGCGCTCGATGCCCGCAGCATCTACGCCGTGCCGCTGCAGTACCATGCCGAAGGGCTGGACGCCGAAGTGCTGCACCATTTCGGCCTGACCAGCCCGGCGCCCGACCTGTCGCGGTGGGAAGACATCGTCGACCGCTACCAGCACCCCGAAGGCGAAGTGACCATCGGCGTGGTGGGCAAGTATGTCGGCCTGCCCGATGCCTACAAGAGCCTCAACGAGGCGCTGGTCCACGGTGGCATGGCCAACCGGGTCAAGGTCAACATCAAGTGGATCGACGCCGAACTGTTCGAAGCCGGCGATGACGAGATCGTCACCCGGCTGGAACCGATGCACGCGATCCTGGTGCCCGGCGGCTTTGGCGTGCGCGGCAGCGAGGGCAAGATTGCCGCGGTGCGCTTTGCCCGCGAACGCAAGGTGCCGTTCTTCGGGATCTGCCTTGGCATGCAGATGGCCTGCATCGAGGGAGCACGGAACACGGCCGGGATCGTCGGGGCCGGTTCGACCGAATTCGGCGAAGTCAGCGAGCCGGTGGTCGGGATCATCACCGAATGGATGAGCCCCGAAGGCCTGCAGACCCGCGGGGCGGATACGGACATGGGCGGCACCATGCGGCTCGGCGCCTATGAGGCGAAGCTGGGTGCCAACAGCCACGTTTCCGCCATTTATGGCGGCGCGACCAGCATCTCCGAGCGTCACCGCCACCGCTACGAGGTCAACTCGGCCTATCGTGAGCGACTGGAAGCCGGCGGCCTGGTCTTTTCCGGCATGTCGCCCGATGGGCTGCTGCCCGAAATCGTCGAGCGCCCGGACCATCCGTGGTTCATCGGGGTGCAGTTCCATCCGGAACTCAAGAGCCGTCCGTTCGAACCGCATCCGCTGTTCGCTGGCTTCATCGCGGCGGCGGTGCAGCAGGCGCGACTCGTGTAACCGTATCGTTTGCTTGAACGCGCGGTTTCTGGCCGATTGGTCTTGCGAAAAGAGTGGAAATCGCCCTAGCGAACGGGTCTTCGCCAGCCCATTCAAGCTGCGAGTTTCAGGGCTTGGCGCAGGTCTGATCGTCTAATTGCGACCCGGACGATCAAGCCGCGACGGGGCGATGCGCAGGCATCGCGGGGGTGGCACCGCCAGGCGCCACCCCCACTTCGTTTCAGGTTCCGGGTTTCAGGTTCAGGCGGCGGCGCTACCGGCCTGGTCGGTGTCGCTGACCACGGTCAGCACCTTTTGCGTGCCCACCGGGATCTTCTTCGGCTTCATGGCCTCGGGCACTTCGCGCACCAGGTCGATGGTCAGCAGCCCGTCCTCGAGGTTGGCGGCATCGACGCGGACATAGTCGGCCAGTTCGAAGCGGCGCTCGAACCCGCGCTGGGCGATGCCGACATGCAGATACTGGCCTGCGGGAGCCTCGTCAGCCTTCTTGCCCTGGACCACCAGCAGGTTCTGCTGGGCCGTGATGTCGATATCGGCCGGCTTGAAGCCCGCGACCGCCAGGGTGATGCGATAGCTTTCCTCGCCGCGGCGCTCGATGTTGAAGGGGGGGTAGTTGTCTCCGCTGTTCAGGCGGTTGTGGTTCTCCAGCAGGTCGAACAGCCGGTCAAACCCAACCATGGTGCGGCGATAGGGGGTGAAATCGAAACGGTTCATCGCAAAATCCTCCATTGAGCAATCTTGTCAGGTCCGGGGCCCGGTGTGGCACCCCGCGTTGCGGCATCATCCCCTTGCGGGCCATGACACCGCACCCGATGTATGTTACCCGTCCCGCGTTTCAAGAGGAGCCTGCATGTCTGTCGAGGGAGCCCCTGGGCCCAAGGTCGAAATCTATACCAAGTGGGGTTGCCCGTTCTGCGTGCGCGCCAAGGCACTGCTGGATGCCAAGGGCGTCAGCTATACCGAAATCGACATCACCTTCGGGGGCAAGGACCGGGACGAAATGCTGCGCCGCGTGCCGGGCGCCTCCACCGTACCGCAGGTGCTGGTGGGCGATCAGGCGCTGGGCGGCTGCGACGATATCTTCGCGCTGGATGCGGCCGGCAAGCTCGACCCACTGCTGGGCCTGTAGAAGGCCCGCATGACCCGGATCGCCGTCTTGCAGATGACCGCCGGGATCGACCCGGCGGCGAATGCGCAGCTGCTGGTCGGGGCGATCGGCGGCGCGGCCAGTGGCGGGGCGCAGATGGTTTTCACGCCCGAGATGTCCGGCCTGATCGACCGTGACCGGGCGCGGGCCACACCGCACATCGTCAGCGAGGAAGCCAGCCCGGTGCTGGCCGCCGTGCGCGAGGCGGCGGCGGGGGCGGGCATCTGGGTGGCGCTGGGCAGCCTGGCCGTGGCGCGCGAGGATGGCCGCTGGGCCAATCGCAGCCTGGTGATCGATCCCAACGGAGAGATTGCCGCGCGTTACGACAAGATCCACATGTTCGATGTCGATCTGGCGACCGGCGAATCCTGGCGGGAATCGAATGCCTATGCCGCCGGCGACCGGGTGGTGACGGTGGACCACACTCCGCTTGGCCGGCTGGGGCTGACCGTCTGCTATGATCTGCGGTTCCCCGCGCTGTTCGAGGCGCTGGGCCAGGCCCGCTGCGATGCCATCGCCATTCCCGCCGCCTTTACCCGCCCGACCGGTGCGGCCCACTGGCACGTGTTGCAACGCGCCCGCGCGATCGAGGCCAGCGCCTTTGTCATCGCCGCGGCGCAGGTGGGCAAGCATGCGGACGGGCGCGAAACCTATGGTCACAGCCTGGTGATCGACCCCTGGGGCGATGTCCTGCTCGACATGGGTGGTGAGGCGGCCGAACTGGCTTTTGCCGAACTCGATCCCGCGCGGCTGACGGAAGTGCGCGCGCAATTGCCCAGTCTTGCCAATCGGCGCGCAATCCACACATAGAGGCAGCCATGATCGTCTACGATCTCTGCTGCCAGAACGCGGCCTGTGCGAGTGCCGCCAACCAGACCGGCGGGTTCCGGTTCGAGGGGTGGTTTTCCTCGTCCGACGATTTCGCGCGCCAGCAGGAGCGCGGGCTGGTGACCTGCCCAGCCTGCGGTTCGGTGGAAGTGATCAAGGCCCCGATGGCCCCGGCCGTGCCGAAGAAGGGCAACCAGCTGCCCGCGGCCGCGCAGCCCACAGCCGTGGCCGGAGGCAAGTTGCCGCCCGAAGCGGTCGAAATGCTCCAGGCCCTGGCCAAGGCCCAGGCCGAGGCATTGCAGCAATCGCGTTGGGTTGGGGAAGACTTTGCCGAGCAATCGCGGGCCATGTTCTATGGCGAGCGCGAGGCCGAGGTCATCCACGGCCAGGCCAGCCTGCAGGAAGCGCGCGAACTGCTGGAGGAGGGCGTTCCGGTCATGCCGCTGCCATTCCCGGTGGTCCCGCCCGAACAGGCGAACTGATCGCTAGCCGCTTTCGCCGCGCCTAAGGGAAGCGCGGGCGCCCGTAGCTCAGCAGGATAGAGCATCAGATTGACCTGCGGTCAGCTTCGCTTCCCTAATCTGGGGGCCATGGGTTCGGAGTCGGAGCCGCGTAGCGGCGGAGACGTCCGGAGCGCAGCGGAGGACAATCCCGTCGCACACCGACGCTTGCCCCCAAGTCAACTCGCACCTAGAGCGTTCGGTGGGCGCCCGTAGCTCAGCAGGATAGAGCATCAGATTCCTAATCTGGGGGCCATGGGTTCGAATCCCGTCGGGCGCACCATCCCCCCCAACCAGCTGAAATTGTCCTGCTTTTCCTCGCGAACGGCAATTCGGTCAGTTTTCTTACAATTATCGCTTGAATCACTGAATCGATTGTGATTCCTAGTGCTCATGGGTGGTAGGAACGAACCAAAGATCGCGAATCAGAATGTGCGGCAGGCGTCGCCATGGTTTGCGCTTCTCTTCCTCCTGGGTATCGCCCTGGCCGGGCCGAGCGGGATCCTCGCCTGGAGCGATTACAACCGCACCCTCGACGAGAAGCAGGAGCAGCTCGCCAGGCTGCAGGCTGAGCGGGACGAGTTGAAGAACCGCGTCGCCCTGCTCAATCCGCGCAATGTCGATCCTGACATGGCTGGCGAACTGCTGCGCAAGGATCTGAATGTCGTCCACCCGGACGAGATGGTGATCCTACTCAACTGACCGGTAAGGCCGATGGGCCCCCGCTTGCGCTGTCCGGATAGCGGGCCCTCTCAAAAATACGAATGCACCGGTTTCCCTTACGGCGCGCCCGCCCTATAGGCGGATCAGAGGATTCCACCCCAGGGGACCAGACTTGGCCAAGAAACCAACCGCCGCCGCAGCTGCAAAGGCCGCCGCGGCAACCGAAGAAACATTCGCCCTGCGCAGCCTGCAGGAAGCCCACGCCGCCAACAAGCGCTATGCCGCCAGCGACGAGGAACTGCTGCACTTCTACGAACAGATGTTGCTGATCCGCCGGTTCGAGGAAAAGGCCGGGCAGCTTTACGGGTTGGGCCTGATCGGCGGCTTCTGCCACCTCTATATCGGCCAGGAAGCCGTGGCGGTGGGCCTGCAGTCGGCGCTGGAAGCGGGCAAGGACAGCGTGATCACCGGCTATCGCGACCATGGCCACATGCTGGCCTATGGCATCGATCCCAAGGTGATCATGGCCGAGCTGACCGGTCGTGCGGCGGGCATTTCGCGCGGTAAGGGCGGGTCGATGCACATGTTCTCGACCGACCACAAGTTCTATGGCGGGCACGGCATCGTCGGCGCGCAGGTGCCGCTGGGGGCGGGGCTGGCCTTCGCCCACAAGTATCGCGGCGATGGCGGCGTCTGCATGGCCTATTTCGGCGATGGCGCGGCCAACCAGGGCCAGGTTTACGAAGCCTTCAACATGGCCTCGCTGTGGAAGCTGCCGATCGTCTTCGTGGTTGAGAACAATGGCTATGCCATGGGTACGGCGGTGAAGCGCGGTTCGGCCGAAACCGAGTTCTATCGCCGTGGCACGGCCTTCCGCATCCCCGGCATGGACGTGAACGGGATGGACGTGCTGGAAGTGCGCGCCGCCGCCAATATCGCGCTCGACTATGTCCGCGCCGGTAATGGTCCGGTGCTGATGGAGCTCAACACCTATCGCTATCGCGGCCACTCCATGTCCGACCCGGCTAAGTACCGCAGCCGCGAGGAAGTGCAGGAAATGCGCGACAAGCATGATCCGATCGAGGGCGCCAAGGCCGAACTGCTGGCGCGCGGCGTGGCCGAGGACCGGATCAAGGAAATCGACAAGCGAATTCGCAGCATCGTGGCCGAATCCGCTGATTTTGCAGAAAATTCACCGGAGCCCGAAATGACCGAACTCTACACCGACGTGCTGGTGGAGAGCTACTGATGAGCATTGAACTGAAGATGCCCGCCCTGTCCCCGACGATGGAAGAGGGGACCCTGGCCAAGTGGCTGGTCAAGGAAGGCGACACCGTGAAAAGCGGTGACATCCTGGCCGAGATCGAGACCGACAAGGCGACGATGGAATTCGAGGCGGTCGACGAAGGCGTGATCGGCAAGCTGCTGGTGGCCGAAGGCACTGAAGGCGTGAAGGTTGGCACCGTGATCGCCGTGATCGGCGATGAAGGCGAAGCGGCTCCCGCTCCGGCTCCGGCATCTGTCGCCGCCGCAGCGTCCGCTCCCGTTGCCGCCGCCCCGGCCGAACGCCCGGCACCCGCGCCGCGCAAGGCCGATCCGGCGGTTCCGGCCGGAACCAACATGAAGATGTCGACCGTGCGCGAGGCCCTGCGCGATGCCATGGCCGAGGAAATGCGCCGCGACAGCCGTGTCTTCGTGATGGGCGAGGAAGTGGCCGAATACCAGGGCGCCTACAAGGTGACCCAGGGCCTGCTGGAGGAATTCGGCCCGACCCGCGTGATCGACACCCCGATCACCGAATACGGCTTTGCCGGGATCGGCACGGGCGCGGCGATGGGCGGCCTGCGCCCGGTGGTCGAGTTCATGACCTTCAACTTCGCCATGCAGGCGATCGATCACATCATCAACTCGGCCGCCAAGACGAATTACATGTCGGGCGGGCAGATGCGCTGTCCGGTGGTGTTCCGCGGCCCCAATGGCGCGGCCAGCCGCGTTGGCGCGCAGCACAGCCAGAACTATGGCCCGTGGTATGCCAGCGTCCCCGGCCTGGTCGTGATCGCGCCTTATGACGCGGCTGATGCCAAGGGCCTGCTCAAGGCGGCGATCCGTTGCGAGGATCCGGTGGTCTTCCTCGAAAACGAGCTGGTCTATGGCCGCAGCTTCGAACTGCCGGAACTGGACGATCACGTCCTGCCGATCGGCAAGGCGCGGATCATGCGCGAAGGCAAGGACGTGACGATCGTGTCCTATTCGATCGGCGTCGGCTTTGCGCTGGAAGCGGCAGAGCTGCTGGCGGCCGAGGGGATCGAGGCCGAAGTGCTCGATCTGCGCACCCTGCGCCCGCTCGACAAGGAAGCCGTGCTGACCTCGCTCGCCAAGACCAACCGCCTGGTCGTGGCGGAAGAGGGCTGGCCGCAGTGCTCGATCGCCTCGGAAGTGATGGCGATCTGCATGGAAGAGGGCTTCGACCACCTCGACGCCCCGGTCCTGCGCGTCTGCGACGAGGACGTGCCGCTGCCCTATGCCGCGAACCTGGAAAAGGCCGCGATCATCGACGCCGCCCGGATCGCCGCCGCCGTGCGCAAGGTCTGCTATCGCTGAGGTGCGCGCCAGCTGATCGGGGATCAGCTGGCGATCCGGCCATCGCTGGTCAGGTTGATCGGCCCGCGGTAGGCGCCGCAGCGCTGCACCGGATCGCGCTGGTACAACTGCGAGAGATCGCGATTGTCGCGCACCGTGAACGAGGCGACCGAGGAAATCTCGGGATTGGTCACGAACCGGTGCGAGACCAGCGGCTGGTAAGTGAAGCGCAGTTCGACGAAGATCACCGCCTCGCCATCCTGGGCGAAGACCTCTTCGCCCGGTGGCCCCATCCCGGCGCCGACCCGGCTGCCTTCCACGCCATAGGCCGGCTGGACCCGCTTTGCGCCCCGGCACCGCTGCCAGTGAATGTACTGGCTGCCCGAGACGGGATCGACCTCGAGGCTGGAGATGATCACCCGGCCATTGGCGAAGAGGTTCAGCGAACCGGCCTGGAGCTGGGCTCCATAAAGCAGGTCGTTGATATCGGATTCATAGACCTTGCGTTCGCGCAGGGTCGAGGTGTCGCCCACGCGCGAGGCATTGTCGGCCAGGTGGACGGCCAATTGCCCGACCTTCATGTTGACCAGGGCATAATTGGCCGTCTCGGTGCCCCACAGCCCGGCCATCAGCAGCAGCGGCGCGCCCAGCGCGAATTCGGTCATCGCCACGCCCGAACGGCTGCGCAGCAGGCGGGCAAACAGGCTGCGCCGGGTCATGAGCAGGCCCCCACTTCCGGTGCGGCCTGCTCGCTGGTGCCATAGGGCTGGTTGCGCAGCACCGTGGCGGAACGCAGTTCGAAGGTCTCGCTCTGCCCGGGGATCAGCGCCGCGACCGGGAAGGGGCGGCGATAGCGCACGGTCACGGTATAAAGCACCGCATCGCGCGCGCCGCCAAGGCCACCCTGGCCGGGATCGAGGTCCCAGGTGCCATTGCCATTGGCATCCTCGAACGGCTCGCCGCCATCGCAGGTGCCGTTGCGGTTGACGTCGGTATAGTCTTCGGGTCGGCTGATCTCGGTGAAGTTGGTATAGGATGCGCGGTTGAAGGTCAGCTGGGCCTGAGGGGCCACGGCCTGGACCGCGCGGGTGACGATCGCATCGACCTGCGCGGTGCTGCCGGCGGCGCCTTCGATGGTCGAATTGCGGGCGGCCTGCTGGATCGCGCCCTGCAGCATCTCGTTGGTGTACATGTTGTAGGCCAGGTCAAACAGCCCGAGCAGGGTGATGAGCAGCACCGGGGCGATCAGCGCGAACTCGGTCAGCGCAGCGCCCTGTTCGTCGCGCCACAGGTCGGTCAGCAGGCGGCGGATCATCGCGACACCCTCAGATCGCCCATTTGCGCTGCGATCTTGCTGAAAACGTCGTTCAGTTCGGCGGAATTGTCGGCCTCGAAGAACTTGCCGGGTCCGGCGCACTCGGTCATCACCGGGTTCAGCCGCGTGCCGAAGCCGATGATCCAGACGGTGATATTGCGCTTCTTCACCTCGCTGCAGGCCACGCCAAAGCGGTTTTCGACCACGTTGGCCAGGGTCAGGCCGCCAGCCGGCCGGGCCGGGTTCCAGCGCCGCTTGTCGAGCGGTTCGATCCCGTAGGTACCGTAAGACAGGTCAAGCGGGGCGGTTTCCCCGTCGGTCAGGAAGATCAGGTGGCGACTGGTCGGTCGTCCGCCCAGGTCCGCGTTCTCATCCGCGAACAGCCCGGTTGGCGAAAGCAGCCGCCCGCCCCAGATCATCCCGATATCGTGATAGGTCGAACCCTGGGCAAACAGCGACCGGACATAGCCATCGACTTCGCTCGACGACATTTCCGCCAGCTTGCGCGCCGGGGCGGGGCAGGCCGACAGCCCGGCCCACTGGGCCTGGAGATAGCCGTTGCTGGTCATCACCGGGCTGCGGAAGGTGCCGCGTCCGTTCCACCAGATTTCCGGTTCATAGGAAATCTCGTTGAGCATCGGCCGCCACTGCGACTTGGTATCATTGGCACTGGGCACCAGGTCGATGTCGAGGTCGAGCGCCTTGGAGAGGTCGACATTGTCGTAATCGTCGATCTCGTAGGTATCGCGTTCCTCGATGCAGCCGCGGAACCAGGCGGTCAGCGGCTGGACGGTGGGGGCCGGATAGCCTTCCATCATCACGTTGATCGAACCCGGCTTCAGCGGATCGTCGCCGGTCGCGCCCTTGAGAAAGCTGACGTCGACAGTGACGGGCCGGTAGTGCCAGTTGTAGACAACCCGCGATCCGGTGCCGGTTTTCCGCCGGGTCCAGGAATAGGTATAATTGTTGTAGATCGATCCGGTCACATCGACGGTCAGCCCGTCGGAGGAGACCCCGCAGGAATAGCTGGTGCCGTTGATCCGGGTCGTGCCGCTTTCGGTGCCGTCCCGGGCGACCGAATAGGCCAGGTTGGTCGATACCGCCGTGCTCGCGGGGCAACTTGCGGCCGGATAGCTGGCGACCGGGCTCTGCGTGCCGCTGATGTAGGTATAGGTCGTGTCGAAGATGTCGTAGCTTTCGGTCCGGCCGGTCTCCCGGTTGACCCGCCCGTTGTATTGCCAGCGGTCCACCACCCAGTCCGATTTCAGCAGGAAGCCGACGTTGACGTTGGTGGAATAGGGCATGAAGCCCTACCGCACGCGAGTGCCCGGCGTCTTGCTGCCTTCGACCTGGGCATGGAACGACCTGACCACGCTGCGCAGCGCCTGGATCCGGGTCTGGCTGTCGCCCGGGTTGGTCCAGTTCATCGATCCGGTGGTATCCAGCACGAACATGATGTCGGTATTGCTGAAGTTCAGCCGCGCTTCGCAGCCCACGGCCACGTCGACCTGGTCATAGCCGAACAGGTTCATGATCGTGGTCGGCACCTCGACCGAGGCGGTGCCCGAGATCGCGTAGTCCTGTTCCAGCGTCATGATGAAATTGCGCTCGCGCGTGCCATAGGCGCCATCGCGGAAGTTTAGGTTGAAGAACCGGTTGCCCACCGTATCGACATCGGCCGGGATTTCTCCGCTGGCGATGAATTGCGAACCCAGCTTCTTGCGCGCGGCCAGCACCCCGGCGTCGCAGGCCTGCTGCAACCGGCTCTGCGCCAGGTAGCTGCGGCCCATGTCGATCCCGCCGCCGACCATGGCCAGCAGGGGGAACAGGCCCGCAGCGATCATCGCCAGCGTATTGCCGGCCCGGTCGTGCGCCAGCTGGCGGAGAAAGCCCGCCGGCTGCGCCGAAGCCTTGCTGGCAGTTGCGTGATCCATCCCCGGCCGAAACCTCCTGCACCGAGGCTTCGGCGTTAGTCAGGCTGGGTAACGGCGCGGCAAAGGTATATGGTTAATTACGTAAGCAAAACCATTGATTGGCCGGTGTCGAGGGCCAGCCGTGCCATCGCTCTCCGGCGGTCAAGTCGCGACGTAGACCGG
>Ga0315904_10012886_pt1 | contig 10520 bp, 9 predicted proteins | sample LakEriMetagenome_6_FD_203529 | JGI IMG/M metagenome (GOLD analysis project Ga0315904, IMG submission 203529) | Freshwater fungal communities from buoy surface, Lake Erie, Ohio, United States - Buoy 12 MA120 | ecosystem: Environmental > Aquatic > Freshwater > Lake | place: USA: Lake Erie, Ohio... | reverse complement strand
AAACCGCTCGGCGGGTGCACGTTCTGGTTCAGCAGCACTAGCTTGCCGGCCGCCGTTCGGATTGGACAGCCGGCGCCGGTTTTTTCTCAGTCGCAGCGGGAGGCTGCGCCAGCAGGCTCAGCCACTCCTCAGCCGATATGAACGGGGCGTTTCCCGAGGAATCGAGGGCCACCTTGCCGGAAGCGGGCCAGGCAATTCGCTTGAGCACCCGATCGATTCGCTGCGAGACCATGCGACTGGTTACCAGCTCCTGGTCGCGCAAACCAAGTTGCCGGAGCACTTGAATTGTCGTCGGGTGGATACAGTGTCGAATGACCGGATCGTCGAGCGAGAGCAGGTAGCCGAGGCGAACGGGGCAGGGGCAGACGCGGGCGAACGTCTCGATCCTCCGGTCTTCCTCAAGTTTCGGATGGCGTTCCAAAACCATCATCGAGAGCTTGAATTTCCGCTGCACGGGAAGCGGTCGGTCGAGCGCGGCTTCATCCAGTGTCGGAGCGAGAGTCAGCAGCACGGTCGCCTGGCGGTCGCGATTGGCAGGGAGTTGTTCGAGGAGAAATTCGGGACCCAGCCGCAGCGGGCTGATTTCGTAATCGATCCCCTGTTCCTCCAGCAAGCTTTGCACGTGCTCAAAGGTTCGGGGGAAGTGGCTGACGACGACAATCGCCCGATCCGTTTTCTGGCGGTAGCGGATCGCGTTCAGCAGTCCCAGGTCCCGCGCCTCCGGAGTCAGGCCATAACTGTCCGCGAAGCGATCGTAGTCGCCGCGAATCCGCATCCAATCCCGCAGGGCCTGTTTGACATGCAGCCAGTTAATCATCTCTTTGAGCTTCTCAATCCCGATGCCAATTTGCGCTCGCCCGGGGGGTCGGTTCAGCCTTCGGCGGAGGGGCTTCGACGCTTCCGCATTTCCAGCTGGTTGCCGCAGTCATTGTACTGGACTGAGTCCATGAATCCGCGGATCAGTGCGACGCCACGGCCTGAGTCGCGGCGGCGATTGACCTTGAGAGTCGGGTTGGGGACCGCCTGAGAAGAAAACCCGCAGCCTTCATCGCCGATCCGGATGTAAATTTCGTCCGGAGTGACTTCCACTTTCAGGTCAACGAACTTGCCGGCGTCGCCACGGTTTCCATGCTTGATTGCATTCATCAAGCCCTCTTCCAAACCGATCTGCACGGCGAACCGGTCGGACTCCGACCAGCCAAGTTGCCCCAGCCGGCCAATAATCTCCTCGGTCAACTCGCAAGCGCGGCCGTGGTCACTGGCAAAGCGACACTCAAGATTCCAAAGGGTGCTCGTGCCGTTCATTTCTGGGCAGGCAGTACTTCGGCCAAGGCCGCAGTGCGGTCATCGCGAATGATGAAATGGTTGTCCAGCAGGCTGAAGCTGAACAGGTCGCGCAGACCCGTTTCGAGTTCGGTCAGAATGAGAGCGCCCTGACGGGCTTTGATTCGCCGCTCGACCACCACCAGCTTGTTGATCGCGGCGCTGGAAAAGAAACGCACACCTTTGAAGCTGAGGATGATCACCGGTGGCTGCAGGTCGGCCAGCGAGAGCAGTTCTTTGCCTAGCTGTTCGACCCGCAGGGGATCCGCCAGCTTTTCATCGAGCAGGGAAACGATGGTGACGCCTTCCACCTTTTCGACGTTCAAACATTTGAAACTGTTCATGGTCCGTCCCGCTATTCCTGATTTGACCCTGTTTCCGCAAATGCCTCGATAACCGGCCCAGCTGTCGACTCAACCCTGCCGAATGTCCTGCGGCGCGAGTGCTTGAGCGACTTGCCAGAAGAACTTGCCTGAGCGACTTGCCTGAGCGACTTGAACGCCCGCAGGAACCGAACCGGATTCCCTAATGATAGTTCATTTGCAGCCGGAGAGAACGGTCAAGCCAGCCAGAGCCTTTCAGGAAATCAGATGCCTTGCTCCGGGGGGAGACCCGCTTGAAAAGGCAGGTGGGGGGAGAGAGGGTTGCCAACCAAAGGGGTCAGGATGGGCCCATCGCCGTAAACGGACGGAACGGAGGGGCTGCTGAACAGGTGTCAGGAGGGGCAGGTTCGGGGAGCTCTACCCGGCTTAATCCTTCTTAATCGAGGCACCGTGCAGCAACAGGACAAAGCCGAAAAAGAAGGTTGGCCAGCAGAGATAGGTCGGCGGCGTCACTGTTTTCTGGGGAAGTGCCGTTTGCCGCAGGCCGAAACTCGCCTGCTGAAACAGGGGGAATTGGGTCGGCTGGCCGTAGGGGTTGTAACCGTTTTGCATGGCAACCGCCGGGTCCTCGATCCGCTCCATCCAGAACTTGGTTGCGGTGGGGCTGAGCACATAGGATTCGACCATGTTCAGCTTGATTCCCATCATGATCAAAAGGAATCCGATAGTCATGATTGAAGTCCGGCTCATGCTCAGGTCAGTCCTGTGTATGGAGGCGAAGGGGGGAGAGGGCAACAAAAAGCGTGACTCGAGAGAGGTCGCACCTCAGGTTCATCGAGCGGCGGCGTGCAGGAACTTGACTGTCCCGCTCAGGCCGAACCCCTGTAGCGAATAAACCTGAATCGCGGCCTGGCTGGCTGCCGGTGGGTTTGAGGGAAATCGCGATTGAGGCAGCCAAGCTGTTCTTGTTGGTTAGAGCGGTCAAGCCGTACACTGGGCGGATTCAGCAATCGGAGAACCCTGATGGCAAACTCAATCCAATCCCAACCAACCGGCTCGAATGGAAGCGAAAACAGCGTTTGGTCGCTCAGTTTTCAGTGCCTCCTCTGGACCAATTGGCTGACCGCCATTAACGACAATGTTTTCCGCTGGTTTGTGATCGCAATTGGCAAGGATTTTGCCGAGGCAGCCGCCGCGTCCAGTGGCAATGGAACGGGCTTCCGAATCACGGAGGCCTTTGTCCTGGCGATCGGGACGGCGAGTTTCGTTCTTCCCTACATTCTGTTTGCAGTGCCTGCCGGTTGGCTGGCGGATCGCTTCAGCAAACGGCAGGTGATTGTCGGCTGCAAGGTTCTCGAAGTGATCGTGATGGCGATCGGGGTGCTCGCCGTCTGGATGGGGAATATCTGGCTCCTGCTGTTTGTCGTTTTTTTGATGGGCTTGCAAAGCGCCCTGATGGCCCCGGCCAAGGTTGGAAAAATTCCTGAGTTGCTGGATGAAACGAAAATTTCGCTCGGTAACGGATTCTTCAATTTGGCGACGCTCTCGGCCACGATCATCGGCATGGTCGTGGGCGGTTGGCTGGCTGATGTCACGGGCCGGTTTGGACAGGAACGGCTGTGGCTGACGACGCTGGTGCTGGTGGGCAACGCCATCGTGGGAACGCTGATCGCCCTGCTGATTCGAAAACATGCGGCCGCCAATCCGGGCCTGCCGCTGCCTTGGAACTTTTTCGGTGCGACGTGGAGCAACCTGGTCGCCCTGTACCGGTCGGGGCCGCTATTTCGGGTCGCTTTGGGGATTGTGTTCTACTGGTCATTTGCCGCCTTGGGCCAGCTCAACATCGACACGTTTGCCTCAGAGAATGGCTCGATCCTCGAAAGCGAGCGCACGCCGATGCTGGTCTCGCTGGTGCTCGGAGTCGGTCTGGGCAGCGTTCTGGCTGGACTCGCCTCCAGCGGCAAGATTGAATTGGGGCTGGTCCCGTGGGCGACTGTCGGGATGATTGTGTTTGCCACACTCCTCGGTTTTGCGCCTGCCTGGTTTCTGATCCCGCCCGCAGGTGCCTCCAGCTTGCTGCATCCCCAGCATGTCATCGCCTGCCTGTTGTTGGCAGGGCTGGGAATCAGCGCGGGCTTCTTTGATGTCCCGCTCGCCAGTTATCTTCAGGATCGCAGTCCGGAAAAGACCCGGGGCTCGATTCTGGCGGCATCGAATTTCATGTTGTTCACCGGCGTGCTTTTGACGTCGCTCTGTTTTTATCCGCTCCGCCAGCCCAGCCAGCCGGGAAATTACTCCGCCCTGCCGGCTGTCTACACCGGGGAACCGCTCAGCGCAGCAGACCGCGGAGAGCTGGATCGCCAAGCGGCCAGCTTCCGCGAGCAGTGGCGGGCTGCGGATGAGGCCCAGCGACCTGATCCGGCCGCTTTGGCAGCTGGCAACCGCCCTCTGCTGAGCCGCCTGATTTGGGAGGATTTGCAACTTCGTCGGGAGACAGACCCGCGGTTGGACCTGCAGGCTTATGTCGATCGGTTTCCGGAAGACCAGCAGCGGATGGTGCGGATGATCGAACGGATGGGCCAATCCCAGCCGCGCGTCAGCGCGCGGGGGATTTTCTTGATGATGGGGGCCCTCACCATTCCAGTTCTTTTGTTTGCGGCTTGGAGACTGTCGAAAGAGATGGTCCGGATTTTGTTGTGGTGGATTCTGCGGACGCTCTACCGAATGCGGGTTACCGGGGAGCAAAATGTTCCGGAAAAAGGCCCCGCCTTGCTGATCTCCAACCACTCCTCCTGGATGGATGGGGCCATTGTGCTCCTGATGACTCACCGGCGACCCCGGGCGATCGCTTGGGCGGGGAATTTCCAATCTGGATTTGCCCGCTGGTTTGCCAACTTTGCCGGGGTCATCCTCATCTCTGGCGGACCCAAATCGATTCTGAAGGGGATTCGCGAGGCCCGCGCGGCTCTGGAAAACGGCGAGCTGCTTTGTGTCTTTCCGGAAGGTGGTTTATCCCGCACGGTCCAGCTGCAGACCTTTAAACCGGGCATCCTGAAAATAATTGAAGGTTTGGATGTTCCCGTGGTGCCTGTCTACATCGATCAGATGTGGGGCAGCCTGATGAGCTATTCCGGCGGAAAAGCATTCTGGAAAATCCCGACCGCCGTCCGCCGCCCGCTCTCGGTTTCAATCGGGGAACCGATTCAACCGCCGCACGACCTGTTTCAATTGCGGCAAGCGGTTCAGAAGCTGAGCGCCGACTGTGTGGTCAATCGCGTCGGCAGGTTCAGCTCACCGGCGGAGCGGTTTGTCCGGATGTGTCGCCGCCGGTTGTTCCGTTTGAAATTGAACGATTCCACCAGCCAGAAGATGACTGGTGGACAACTGCTGATGCGAGCCCTGATTCTGCGCCGCCTGCTGCGCAAGCACTTGCTCGCAACCAGCGAGCGGCATGTTGGCGTGCTGATCCCGCCCAGCTCCGGTGGCGTCGTCGTCAACATGGCCCTCGCGCTTGACCGCCGGGTTGCAGTCAACCTGAACTACACCGTCAGCAACGAGATCATGAACCACTGCATCCGGCATGCCGAGATCAAGCATGTGCTGACGACGGCCAAGGTGTTGGAGAAATTTGATTTCAAGTTCGAGTCCGAGTTAGGACTGCTCGATGACTTGCGGGCCAAGCTGTCCCTGAGTGACAAGCTGGCCAGTGCCGCGATGGCCTACATTTGCCCTGCCTGGTTGACGGTCCGTTTGCTTGGGCTTACCCGCAACCGGCCAGACGACCTGTTGACGATCATCTTCACTTCCGGGTCCACGGGGACTCCCAAGGGAGTGCAGTTGACACAGCAGAACATCAGTTCCAACATCGACGGAGTGGACCAGGTCATTTCGCTCAAGCGGGAAGACACAATCGCCGGGATCCTGCCGTTTTTTCATTCGTTCGGCTACACCATCTCGTTGTGGGGACCGATGTGCCTGAACATTCAGGGGGTGTACCACTTCAGCCCGCTGGATGCCCGCGTCGTGGGCAAATTGGTTCAGGAAAACGCCGCGACGATTCTGCTTGCGACTCCCACCTTTTTGCGAACCTTCATGAAACGCTGCACGCCCGAGGAATTCAAAACCCTGGAGGTCGTCGTCGTCGGTGCCGAAAAGATGCCGAGTGAGCTGGCCGAGGAATTTGAGCAAAAGTACGGGGTGCGACCGATCGAGGGATATGGAACCACGGAACTGGCTCCCCTGGTTTCAGTCAATGTTCCGCCCAAGCGCCGCCTCGACAATTTTCAGGTCGACTGCAAGGAAGGGACTGTCGGGCGACCGATCGCCAATGTCGCGGCCAAGGTGCTCGACCTGGAAACCGGCGCGGAATTGGGGCAGGACTCGCCCGGCATGCTGTGGATCAAAGGGCCCAACGTCATGGCCGGCTACCTGCATCAACCTGAGTTGACCGCGGAGGTGCTGGTCGATGGCTGGTACAAAACGGGTGACGTCGCGCTGGTCGATGGCGATGGGTTTATCAAGATCACCGGACGAATGAGTCGCTTCTCCAAAATCGGCGGCGAGATGGTCCCGCACGTCACGGTCGAAGAGGCTTTGACCAACCTCTCGGGCGGTGGCGATGAGCAAATGAGCATCGCGGTGACGGCGGTCCCCGATCCGCGGAAGGGCGAGCGGTTAGTGGTGCTCTACACCTCGCTGGGCAAAACTCCCGAGGAGCTGTGCAAGGGACTCAGCGCGGCCGGCTTTCCCAATTTGTTCATCCCCGGTCTCGACAGCTTTTTCAAAGTGGACGGGCTGCCACTGCTGGGAACCGGCAAAGTCGATTTGCGAGGACTGAAGGACCTGGCCCTCAAAATGACGGCTCAAGGAAAGTGAACACCCGTTCGGGGCACGGATAACCAAGGACCGAGCGGCCGGACAGGCCCAAAAAAGCTGGCTTTGGCTTCGAACAGAAAAATTCTCCAAGAATGTTCCGCAGCGGGCGAATAGTGCCCCAATGACTCGGATGGCGGGGGCAAGCCGCCAACCAGACTGAAAACTGCGTCAGGACGTTAGGAGAATGGCAAATGGCGTTTCACATCCCCTTTGAGCACCGGCATCGCGGTCAACCGATTTACATTGGATTTGATGTCCCGGCCGTTCCTCGACGTCGCTGGAATCTGTGGGGCTTCTTCGGTTTCGGGCTGTCGCTGTTTGCCTTTCTGACCGCCGGATTCCTCAGCCCCCTGGCCTTGGTCCTGAATCTGATTGGACTGCGACGCGAGCCGAGAGGCTTGGCCCGGGCCGGAACCGTGCTCAGCCTCATTGGTTGCGCAGTGGCCGGAGGAGTGGTTCTGCTGGCGGTCAACGCCGAAAAAGATTATCGGGCTCGGCAGCAACGGCAGCTCGACCAAATCCTCAACGTGGAGTTGGCGGAGCGAACCAGTCGGACACTGCAGCAGGCCGAAGCTGAGTTTCGCGAATTCGCCTCGGTGAATGCCGGTCAGCTGCCAACTTGGATCGACGCCAACATGGTGGCTATCAAGCACAAGGACGGTTGGGGCGAGTCCCTCCGCTTTGACGTCGAAAAAGACGGCGCCAAACTTCGCAGCGCGGGACCGGACCACCAGTTCGATACCGGCGACGATTTGCTGCTCAAAGTTGATGGCCAATGTGAACGTTCCTCACACGGCGAGATTTGAACCCGCTCAGGTCCGCGAACTGAGGTTCAATTGAACGCGGCGGCCCGAATGCCGGCAGGGTTTACCTCAGCCGCACGGTCTGCGCAGCTGGAAAGGTCTGCTGCCGCAAATGAATGCAGCTGGCTCCGCCCGTCGCACAGAACAGAAGGTTTTGCCCCGCGGCGAATCGGTTTACCCAAACAAGCGGGAGCAAAAAAGCCGATTAAAACGCAGGATTGCTGCTTCCTCAACGAGCCAGACCCGAGCCAGGATGTGAGGGCCCCCAATGTCAAACCGATGGCTGTGCAAGTGGTTTCTTCTGGTCGTTGGTCTGCTGCTGAGCGCGGCGACGACAAGTCCTGCTGCGGCCCAGTGGTCACCTGCCGCCGTCCGGCCGGTGCGCTCGTTGGATCGCTGGTTGGGGGTCGGTTACAGCGGTGGTTATCACTGGCGGAACCCGGGTCCCAATACGGATTACTACCAACCGTACTCCGACCTCCATCAGGGCTACGGACGTTGGGACGAACCGATGCAGCTGAACGCCGCCGCCCAGTCTGCTCTCTATGCGGAACCAAAAGCGGTATGGCAGTCCGCGGCAGAACCGCAGGCGTATGCCCTTGAGAAGCCCGCGGGCTCGGGCAATCGCCCGCTGGCTGAGTTTTGGCCGGCAATCAACCGCGAAGCTGCGAACAAGAATTGGCTCCGCCACCATCCGCCAGTTGGCCAGCGACGTTGAGTTCGGCCGCTCCGGGCCGCTGCATGCGAAAGTCTCGGGCGAAGCGCAACCAACTCAGGGCGAGAGGCGGGTTCTCAGCCACTCCCGATCGGTAGCTTGCCAGCGATAGACAATCCGATCGTGAAGTCGATCGGTGCGACCCTGCCAGAACTCGAAGCGACTGGGAGTGATTTGGTAACCGCCCCAATGCGGCGGCAGCGGCACCGGTTGTCCAGCGAATTTTGCGCTCAACTCTGCCGCGCGGTGCTCAAGCGTCTCGCGCGAAGCAAGCGGCTCGGATTGTGCCGAAGCCCATGCGCCGATTTGGGCTCCCCGCGGGCGGCTGTGGAAATAAGTCAGCGAATCTTCGGGCGAGGTTTTGACGGCCAACCCGCAAATCCGAACCTGGCGGTCGAGATAGGGCCAGTGAAAACAGGCCGCGACTTGAGGATTGGCTGAAATCTGCCGCCCCTTGTCCGATTCGTAGTTGGTGTAAAAGAAAAGCCGTCCGTGCCGCACTCCTTTGAGCAACACAATCCGCGCGCTCGCCTCTCCGCTCGACGAGGAAGTCGCCAGCGTAAACGCATTGGGCTCAAACCAGTCGCCTGGTGTGTTGTCGATGGCAATTTTCAGCCAACGCTGGAATTCGTTCAGGGGATCGAGTTCCATCTGGTCGGGGACCAGGCCATGGTCTTCGTATTCTTTGCGGAGAGCGGCAAAATCCATGGCGAACTGATTCTCGATGTGGTGAAGGTGTGGGAAACCGCTGGTTCCATCGCGACAAGGCGTTAAAATGGCACCCGGTAAAAAGGGCACCGCAGTAAAACCGCCAAGCGAAACGCGGTGCAACGTCCAAGGGAAAAACCCGGCAAACGCCAAGGCAAATCCCCACGCGGTTTCCTCGGCAAAAGCCAAGTCGCGCATCAGGTCTGAAGCTTGTTTTGGGCCCAGCTTAATTTGGGCCCAGCTTGATTTGGGTCAGACCGGGTTGAAATCTTACTAAGCCTCAGCCGCTTGGCTGTCAGCATACGGATCAGGAGCAGAAACTCAATGACCAGTTCGACGACCGGGACGAAAATGCGTATCGAGCGCGATTCGATGGGCGAAGTAGCCGTGCCCGCAGACGCTTATTACAGTTCGCAGACGCAACGGGCTGTCGAGAATTTTCCGGTCTCTGGCTGGCGTTTGCCGCCCCAGTTGATTCGAGCGATGGGGTTGGTGAAATACGCTTGCGGGATCGCCAATCGCGACCTCGGGAAGTTGGAGAAGACCGGAAAAAACCGGCTGAATGCCCAACAAGTCGCCGCACTCTTGGCAGCGGCCCGGGAAGTGGCTGACGGCAAACTCGCAGACCAGTTTCCGATCGATGTTTTTCAGACCGGGTCGGGAACAAGCAGCAACATGAATGTCAACGAGGTGATCGCCAACCGGGCGATTGAAATCCTCGGCGGCGATCGTTTCTCGGCGGACAAGCCGATTCACCCCAACGACCACGTCAACATGGGGCAGAGCACCAACGATACCTTCCCCACGGCGATTCACGTGGCCGTCGGGATGGAGATTCAAAGTCAACTGATCCCGGCGTTGCAGAGGTGTCATCGGGTTTTGGCCAAGCAAGCGGCCGACTGGGACAGGATCATCAAGATTGGCCGAACGCACCTGATGGACGCCACGCCGTTGACCTTGGGACAGGAGTTTGGCGGTTTCGCCCGGCAACTGGAATTGTCGCTGGGCCGAGCGGCAGCTGCACTGCAGGCGGTGCTGGAACTGCCCGTGGGTGGGACAGCCGTCGGGTCGGGGATCAACACGCATCCGGAGTTTGGACGGAGAGTTGCGGAGGCGATTGCGTCAACGAGTGGCGTTCCCTTTGTCGAAGCGGCAAATCACTTTGAAGCCAATGCCCAGCGGGATGGGTTGGTCGAATGCCATGCGCAGCTCAAGACGATCGCGACGACGCTGTTTAACGTCGCTAATAATATCCGCTGGCTCGGCTCCGGCCCCCGCTGCGGTTTCTTCGAAGTGCTCCTCCCCGATCGCCAGCCGGGAAGTTCGATTATGCCCGGCAAGGTCAATCCGGTTCTGTGCGAGAGTTTGATGCAGGTTGCCGCCCGGGTGCTGGGGAATGACCAGACGATTACCGTCTCTGGAGCAGCAGGCGGTCAATTCCAGTTGAACATCATGATGCCGGTGATGGGTGCGACCACGCTGGAGAGCATCCTCTTGATGGCCAATGGCGTGAACGCCTTCTGCGAGTTCTGCCTCGACGGGCTGCTGCCCAATCCCGAAGTCTGCGAGTCGTTCGTGGAAAAGAGTCTTTCGATGGCAACCAGCCTCAATCCCCTGATTGGATACGAGAAAGCCTCCAAGCTGGTTAAGGAAGCGTTTGCCAGCGGCAAGACGATTCGGCAACTCTGTCTCGAACAGCAGTTGCTGCCGGTGGAGCAGCTGAATGAGGCGCTTGACCCAATGAGCATGACCCGGCCCCAAGCCTGAGTCCTT
>Ga0315904_10012885_pt1 | contig 10521 bp, 8 predicted proteins | sample LakEriMetagenome_6_FD_203529 | JGI IMG/M metagenome (GOLD analysis project Ga0315904, IMG submission 203529) | Freshwater fungal communities from buoy surface, Lake Erie, Ohio, United States - Buoy 12 MA120 | ecosystem: Environmental > Aquatic > Freshwater > Lake | place: USA: Lake Erie, Ohio... | reverse complement strand
TTGTGGCTGGAACCTTTCCACCAGATTTTGCTACCAGCGCAAGGGTTGCCTTCTTGGCCTTTAACTCAACAACCTCGGCAGTCTTCACCAACCGAGCCGCTGACAACTTTTCTGCGACCGATATCTTGGCAGTGACTACCTTAGTTGCCACCACAACTTTTGACTTGACCTTAACCACCGCAGACTGCTTGGCGCCCTTAATGGCTGACAGCGTTGCTCCTGACTTCGTCTTAACTGTGCTCGGGTTCGGTTTCTTTAGCGCCTTGTTTGAATTTGATTTTGAAGCTGGCTTAGACGGCTTCGACTTTGAAGTTTTCAAACCTGTGGTTTTTGTTTTCAAGGCTGTTCCCCTCCCTTGGGACGGTTGGCGGTGCTAGCATACACCAAAAGGCAGTTGTGAGGTGATAAATCCCCACCACGCCCTGTGAGCTATGCCGTTACGGTCGTGGATCCGACACCGCTCGCTCGTGCGGTCTGATGTCACAATCCATCCGCGGCCAATGCTGGATAATACCGCACTAGCCGATCCTTGGCAAACTCACCCCCCTAGGGTGCGAATTGCACAACCCTATGCAGCTTTAAGCCCCGAAGCCCAGACCTGAGTAGCCTCTTGAAGGCTCCTACAGCCATGTTTGTCCATAAATGCGACCAGGCCTGTATTCAAGGACTTAACTAGCCCGGGACCTTCATAAATAAGCGCCGTATAGAGCTGTACCATCTGCGCCCCTGCCGCCAGCATGGAGAGCACATCCTGATAGCTTCGGATGCCCCCCACCCCCACCAAGGAAAGCCTGCCTGCGGGCAGGGAGGCTAATCGCGAACCGAGAAAACGCACCACTTCCAAAGATCTTCTAAAAAGTGGCACCCCAGAGAGCCCGCCAGCCTCGTCTATAGAAGTGCTTAAGCCCTCACGGCCCAAGGTCGTATTTGTGGCGATAATGCCAGCCATCTTGCTTGCAAGACAGCACTCAATCACCTCATCAAGAGCCTCCAAGGTGAGATCGGGTGCAACCTTAACAAAGATAGGTTTCCCCTGACTGTTTAATGATTGCAGCTCAGACAGCAACCCCTGCAACCTCTCTCTCTCCTGGAGCTGTCGGAGGCCCGGAGTATTCGGCGAGGATACGTTGACCGTTACATAGTCCACATAAGGCACCAATTTTTTAAACGAATAGGCATAATCAGCGACGGCATCGGCTATCTCAGTCAGCTTTGATTTGCCGATATTGATCCCTAATGCCGGAAGCGCAAGATTCCCTGCGCGGATTCGGCGTAGAGTTTCGGCCAGATAATCTGCGCCTTCTGAGGGAAACCCCATACGGTTAACCAAGGCGCCATCAGCCGCTAAGCGAAAGATCCTCGGTTTGGGATTACCTGGTTGCGCCTTGGCCGTAACGGTTCCCAACTCGATGTGGCCAAAACCAAGCCCGTTCCACAATCCCAGCAGCTCAGCGTTCTTATCGAGCCCAGCTGCAAGACCGATCGGATTGGAAAAAGAGAGCCCCGCAACCTGCACCTGCAAGCGCGGATCGACAACGTTGTAATGTGAACGCAAAATCCTCGAGACGGGGGCACAATTGGCGACACGCCCGCCCGCGCGCATCAGATCATGCGCGTTTTCGGGCTGCATTGAAAAGAACAGCGGTCGCAGAATGTAGCGGTACATACACACTCCTACAGTGACGCGGCGCATCGTCAGTTCGACGCCGCAGTCACCCCCTCCTCTTTAGCCTGAGATCGCTATCGAGTCCATCGCATAGTCACTGCATCTTCGGAATTATCTGAGTAGTAGTGACGCCTGATACCACACACAACAAACCCAGCCCCCTGATACAGGCTCTGCGCAACTAGGTTTGATGCCCGCACTTCAAGGGTCACTGAGGTTATGTGTTCAAGGCTGGCGATCCTCAGGAAGTCCTTAAGTAAACTCTTTCCGAGTCCACGACCACGCCACTCGGGATCGAGTCCAAACGAGACGATATGCGCCTCGTCTAAAACTACATGCGCTATTAAGTATCCAACGAGTAAATCATCAACAAAAATCCCACGCATACGCGCCGCAGGATTAACCAATTCGCGCTCAAAAAGCTGCAACGACCAATGACGGGGATTCCACGAAGAATCGATCTCAACTAAACGCTCAATCCATATATGCGAAACCGGCGCCAACTGAATCGCTTCAGTTTCGGCGCCGGCTCGTTTATCTTCTGTCCCAGGGAGTTTAGCTTCTGGGTTTTGCATGGGTGTTATAGGCAGACCCTGGTGTGGGTTGCTTACAGAGCAGCTTTGGCTTTCTCTGCGATAACTGCAAAGGAAGCTGGGTCATGCATAGCGATCTCAGCCAAAACCTTGCGGTCGAGACCGATGTTGGCGTTGAGCAGGCCACGCATAAACTTGCTGTAGCTCACACCGTTGATGCGAGCAGCTGCATTGATACGGATAATCCACAGGCCTCGGAAGTCACGCTTCTTAGCGCGCCTGTCGTGATAAGCGTGCTGAAGAGCCTTCTCTACCGAGCGCTTGGCGAGCTTAAAGCAATCGCTACGACGACCACGGTATCCCTCGGCTAACTTTAAACGTCTCTTGTGACGACGACGACTTGCAAATCCACGTTTAACTCTCATAGTACCACCTCAACGAATGAAATCTCTTTTGCTCTTCTTTCTCAACCTTTAAAGCACACTACGCGTATGGAAGCTGCCTGCGGATCGCCGGAGCATCCACGGACTCTACAATCTTTCTTTTGCGAAGATTGCGGCGCTGCTTCGGGCTTTTGTTTGCAGTCTTATGCGAGTGGTGCGCACCACCACGCTTAATCTTTCCCTTCTTGTTGATGGAAAACTTCTTTTTTGCAGTTCGGTTGGTCTTAATCTTTGGCATACAACTCCTGAATGAACCCCAATACTTACACCTTCCCTGGTTTCTTATCAAGGCCAGGTGGCTCTTCTTTCAAGGGACTCTTTTGGTACTTAATTTTACCTGTGCTTTCGGACCCTTACCGACACCAAGGGAATAGGCACGCACAGATTCGAACTGTGGACCTCTTGCCTGTCAAGCAAGCGCTCTAACCAACTGAGCTACGCGCCTGTACCACGAGCGCTGGCACTATAGTCTAGGATTGTAACTACTTCAAGTCGCAGGCGAGTTTGGGGCCTTAAAAACACCGAATGTTTTCAATAGTTCAAGCGCCCTTTGGAATTGAACGTCTTTTTGTGCCCATGAGGCCAGGTCCTCGGTCTCAGGGTTAATAGTGGTAGATTCTGGGTTGACCACCGGAGTTTTATTGATCTTTCTCAGCGCATCAGCATCGTCACCACGACCCCGCTTCTCTTCCGGATTAGAGATAGCTCCTGGCAGGTCCTCCTCTCTAATCTCAGCAAGCGGGGAGCGTTTCGCTGATTCAGCCTCAACAGCCTTGGCTGGGGTAACAGGCTCGACCTCGATGTCGGGCTTGACACCACGAGCCTGAATCGAGTTGCCGCTCTTAGTGTAGTACAGAGCTGTAGTGAGAGTTAGGGCTCCGCCGTTTTCAAGCGGGGTAATAGTCTGAACCGACCCTTTCCCGAAAGTCTGCTGACCGAGAACTAAAGCACGCCCGTGATCCTTTAGCGCACCTGCGACGATCTCGGATGCCGATGCCGAGCCAGCGTTCACCAGCACCACTATCGGATACTCAGCCTCGGTGCCGCGCGCATGGGCGAAGAATTTCTGCTTCTGGGCATCAACTCTGCCGTCTGTGTAAACAATCACCCCCTCTTTTAGGAACATATCGCTCACCTTGACCGCCTGCGCAAGTAATCCACCCGGATTGTTACGGAGATCTAAAATGAGCCCTTTTAGCTCAGGCAGCGAGCTATCGCGGGTGAGGTTCTTTAGAGCTGTCTTTAAGTCGTCAGCAGTCTGCTCCATAAACTGACTGATACGAACGTACCCAAAGCCATCTCCAAGGTATCGAGCCTTGACGCTACGCACGGCTATCGTGTCGCGAATGATCGTCACATCGACTAGATCGGAAGAGCCCTTTCTGCTCAGCGAGATCTGGATCGGACTTCCCTTTGGGCCACGCAGCCTCTTTACGGCATCAACGAGTGAGAACTCCTTGGTGTATTTTCCATCGATCTTAACGATCACATCGCCTGGCCGAACCCCAGCCTTCTCAGCTGGAGAGCCTTCCATCGGCGCAACAACGAGCAGCAACCCGTCCTTAATAGTGATCTCAATTCCAAGTCCTCCGAACTCACCCTTGGTTTGAACCTGTAGGTCCTGGTAGAAATCGGGGTCGAGATATCCGCTGTGCGGATCAAGCACCGCGAGCATGCCCTTGATTGCACCCTCAACGATCTTTTTATTCTCAACATCGCTGACGTAATCTCTCTTTACAACCGAGAGAACGTCGGTGAAAACTTTTAGTTCTTCAAAGAGATTTGACTTGCCTGACTCGCGAGCATTGACTTCGGGGAGATCTCGACCACCAAACACCAGAGCTGCTCCAAAAAGAACACATACAAAACTCAGTATTTTTTCTCGTGTCGTAAAACCCGGCACTGTATCTCCCACCGCGCAACTAAACTAAATCATCAACCTTTCGTAGCACCGATGCACAGATCGGCTTCGATATCTTTTCACGAGGAATACTCTCTTAGAGAGCTCGCCCGAACTACATCCCCGTTAGCAGCCCCACCATAATAGGTTGGATGCTCAAGCGACCCCTTCGGTATCGCCTCGGCTCACGAACTCAAAACTTCTTTTCGTTATCGGCAGTAGGTCTCAAGAGTGGTTGAAGAAACGGGCCTTTGCGTCTCTAAATCCTCTAGCAGTTAGAGTAATAGAGTAGCCGTTTTCTTTCAAGGACAATCGGTCGTTTTTTCCTGAAATTTCAGCGTGGTAAGCATACTTGCCTGCTTCTCATACCAAGACCTTCAAGAACCTATCAAACCGGCCTCAACCTGTAGCTGATTGGGATCATGCCGTTACCCAGCGCCTATGGTCCCCGAACCGAGGGCGAAGATTTAAGAGGTAGCCGGTAGTGGGCCAACTGAGGTGCCGGATGCCACAACTTCAGAACGGCTTTCCAAAGCTGTGGTTCGATCCCAGAGCCGCCTCACTTGCAACCGCATCCCTGTCTTTCGAGGCTCGCTCGGATTATTTCTCTTGCCAAGGCCCGATTCTAAGGTACCCTCTCGGCTTGGCTACCCAGGAGATTTGCGCACATGGCAGGCACCCTTCTCGGCCTTGATATCGGCAGCTCGTCGGTTAAGGGCACACTACTAGACGTCTCAACTGGAAAAGTAATTGCCCAATCGTCCTCTCCAGCCGAAGAAATGGCGATAGAGGCGCTAAAGCCTGGTTGGGCTGAGCAGCACCCCGACCTGTGGTGGGAGCATGTCAGCCGAGTAATTCAGTCCATCCGCAGCAGCAGCCCCAAGGAACTAAGCGCCCTCAAGGCGATTGGCATCGCATATCAGATGCACGGCTTGGTGCTTGTTGACCGTGACGGAAAGCCTGTACGACCAGCCATCATCTGGTGCGACAGCAGAGCGGTGGAGCTCGGAGTGCAGGCCTTTCTGAAGTTGGGACAAAAAGAGTGTCTTGAAACCCTTGGAAACTCGCCCGGCAACTTCACAGCCGCCAAGTTGGCTTGGGTGAAGAATAATGAACCACAACTCCTCGAACGTGCCGCCTACTGCATGCTCCCTGGAGATTACATCGCGCTGCGTCTTACCGGACGCTTTGGAACGACACCTTCGGCGCTGTCTGAGGGGATTATGTGGGACTTTAAACACAGCTCCATCGCCACCCAGGTGCTCAAGCACTTCCAAATCCCGGTCTCACTTATTCCGCCGGTGGGTGATAGTGTCGGGACGTTCGCAGAGGTGCGAGCTGAGGTTGCTAGGGAACTTGGATTACCACCTGGCGTACCTGTCACCTACCGGGCTGGCGACCAACCAAACAATGCCCTTGCGCTTAACGTTCTCAATCCTGGGGAAGTCGCAGCCAATGCCGGGACGTCAGGAATTGTATACGGCGTCAGCAGCAAGCTTGGGGTCGACCCCGAGTCGAGGGTAAACAACTTCCTGCACGTCAACAGCACCGCAACTCAGCAACGCGTTGGTGTACTGATGTGCGTAAATGGCGCCGGCAGCTTCTACCGCTGGGTCAAGAACACTTTTGCCCCATCGCTCTCATACAAGGAGCTCAACGCCCTAGCTGCACAGAGCCCGGTCGGAAGCCGTGGGCTGGTCTCGCTACCGTATGGCAATGGGGCTGAGCGAACACTTGGCAACAGAAATATCGGCGCTGCTCTAAGCCAAATCGAGCTTAACCAGCATACTCTTGGCGACGTGCTGCGTTCGGCACAGGAGGGTGTGGTTTTTGCGCTGTGCTACGGACTCGAAATCATGCGTAGTATGGGGCTCTCACCTACGCGCTTTCGAGCAGGCTACGCCAACATGTTTCAAAGTGAGGTTTTTCGCTCAACTTTTACCACAGCGACCGGAGCTCCACTTGAGCTATATACGACAGACGGCTCTGAGGGGGCCGCACGTGGAGCGGGAGTCGGCGCTGGGATATTTTCATTCTCTAACGCCTTTGGTGGGCTTCATCGCGATGCGACTCTTGAACCAGAGGGTAGCAAAGCCGCTGCTATACAACAGGCGTATGAGAGATGGAAAGAGGCTGTTGTTCGAGCCATGCAATGAGAATTGATCTCACATTCGTAACAACATATTTGAGGAGACTACGTATGAAACCATCGAAAACATACCATAGCATTTGCCGTTGGACCTTTAACGCAGGCAAAGGCGGCTTTGTTCCTGGCGATGCCAGACCGCTATGGAGCGCTTCTAAGCTCGACGTTGTAGAGATCATTAACCTCGTATCCAACAAGATCCGACCTCGGCTGCCCGATCACATCGAATTGGGATTTGAAGTTCATTACGACACTGAGATTGATGAAAAAACGGCACCAGCAGTAGCCGATGCACTGGTAAATGCAAAGATGTACCTGGCCATGATCACCCCGGGTCTACACTCGCACTTTGGTTACGGCGGCCCAGCTTCGCTCGACTCAAGCGAGCGCGAAGCTGCGGGCAAACTAAGCTATGCCACAGTTGATCTAGCCTACGGCCCGCTCAAGAAAGCGTGGCATCCGGATGCAAAGCTCGCTCCCACCCTTGTGCTGTGGAACGGCTCATACGGCTATGACCTAGCCACTCCGGCTATCAAACAGATGTATCAGAACCTAAAAGAGAGCGTGGCTAGTCTGTGCCAATACGAGGATAAGAAAGGCGGCCAGCTGTATATCGGCATCGAGCCCAAACCAAACGAAGGACATCCAGCAATGCTGCTCCCGACTGTTGCTTCGGCTTTACTATTCTGGAAGCGCCTGAAGGAGGAGTTTGGAATCTCAATTGATAAACGCGGATTAAACAAGGAGCTCGGACACTCTGAGATGATCGGACTTGATTCTGTATACGATACGGTCGAAGAGATCGACAACAACGCCATCAGTCACATGCACTTAAACAGTCAGGGCTACAATGATGGCATTACGTTAGGAGGTCCGGGCAAGTACGATATCGACCATGGTGTAAAGATCACCGGAATGAATATCGCCATCGCTTCGCTTGTCTCCGATGCGGGCTACAACCGCTGGTTCGGTCACGATATGCAGGCCCGCGCCTACGACAACGAGACCCAGGCTGCCGATCGCGTCATTCGCAGCATCCTATCGTGGGATGCGTGCCAAAAAGCCGCTGCGGAATTAAACCTAAAAGACCTCACTAAAGCGCTGTGCGTGCGCGAGACCGGTCGAGTGGAGGACATGATGCGACATGCCGTGGTCAGCGCCCATAAGCATTTTGATATTATGTATAAAGGATAAGGCAATCTAGATACCGAGTGACAGAAGTCACCTGCGCCAGCAGGGCTTCTGTCACTCACGTTAAATCTCCCCCTTTCTGAACCACTCCTCAAACTGCTAAAACCTAGCGATATGACAGGCTCTGTTTCTCTCTCATTTTCACACGACGGCACCGTCGCTACTCTCACCTTGGGCGCTCCAGACGAGCGCGCTATTACGCTAACCCCGCAACGGATTCAGTCATTCATCGAGGCGCTGGGCAAAGTAAAAGAAGCACGACCAAAGGGACTGGTCATCAGAAGCCCTGCCATTGAGTCATTTTGCGTTGGGGCGGATATCTCGCTGATACAGAGCGTGACCGATCCCGTCAAAGGAGCCGAACTCGCCGCACAAGGACAGGCCGCCTACAATCTGCTGGAAGACTTGCCGTGTGTCACGGTGGCGGCGATCGGCGGGCCGTGTGTCGGAGGAGGCTGCGAATTAGTATTGGCGTGCACATATCGAATCGCTGCCGATCTCCCTTCCACCTCGATTGGGCTTCCTGAAACTAAATTAGGGATCCTGCCGGGTTTTGGAGGAACCTACCGATTACCTCGTGTAGTTGGTTTGCCAAAAGCTCTCGACATCATCCTCGCAGGCAAGACGCTACGTGCACAACAAGCACTCAAAGCAGGACTGGTCAACGAAGTCGTAAGTGCCGACACCCTATATTCGCGAGCCGAGCAGATCGCTACCGGCGCGCATAAACCAAAGAGAAAGCAGCTCTCAATTATCGATCGTCTGCTGTCGAACAACCCTATCGGCCGTGGAGTGGTTCTGCGTAACGCAACCAAAGCCACCCGCGCTCAAACCAAGGGGTTCTACCCTGCTCCGATCAAGGCACTTGATGTTACCGTTCACGGTATTGGGCGCGCTCGCACCCCTGGGCTAGAGATCGAGGCCAGGGCCCTTGGCGATCTGATAGTGACTCCGGAAAGCAAAGCACTTGTGCATCTCTTTTATCTGACTGAAGCAGCCAAAAGTATCGGCAAGAGCGCCCGCAAACAGATCGAAGGGATCCACGCCCTTGTAGTAGGCGCAGGAACGATGGGAGCAGGTATTGCAGGAGCTCTGGCTAAGAGTGGGCACCAGGTGATTGTTAAGGATACTTCAGACGGGTCCCTTGAACGCGGCAAAACGCACACTGGCAAGGAGCTTTCCAAGCTGCGTTACCTCTCCTCGTTTGAACGCGCCGCTATTGCAAACCGCATCGACTGGATTCAGTTCTCTACTCCAACTATTGCTCGCACTAAAATTGCAATTGAAGCGGTCTTTGAGAATATAGATCTTAAAAAGCGGATCTTCTCCGACCTCAGTGCGCAGATCGGATCAGAGTGTATCTTCGCTACCAACACCTCTTCACTTTCCGTCACCGAAATGGCAACGGCGGTTCCCAATCCGGCTCGTTTCGTTGGCATGCACTTTTTCAATCCAGTTGAAAAGATGCCGCTGGTTGAGATCATACGTGGAAAGCAAACATCAGACGAGACTATTGCCTCCGTTGCGGCTCTGACATCCGAAATCGGCAAGTTTCCGATCGTCGTTGAAGATGTCCCGGGGTTTTTGATTAACCGCATCTTGATCCCGTACCTCAACGAAGCAGTATACCTGCTCGAAGAAGGCCACTCTGTTGAAGAAATCGACAAGGCCGCACTCGATTTTGGGCTCCCGATGGGTCCAATCAGACTGCTCGATGAAGTGGGTCTTGATGTCGCTGCGCACGTATCGAAAGTGATGGTTGCAGGGTATGGCGAGCGCATGGCTGTTCCGGCGTTCGCTGAGAAGCTAATGGGGCTCGACCGTAAGGGCCGCAAGAACAATCGCGGCTTCTACGAGTACAACGGAAAACAGAGCACTCCGTGGCAAGGGCTAGCCCAGGCGCTAAACCTGCCAATAACTCCTAAGCAAAAACTATCGCGCTTACAGCTCACAGATCGCCTGACCTTACATCTTGTAAACGAAGCGATGAAGTGCCTGAACGAGGGCGTTGCCGGAACAGACCCTGAACTTGCTCGTAAACAGATAGACCTCGGAACGGTTATGGGAATCGGGTTCCCTCCATTTAGAGGCGGGGTGTTGTACTACGCTAACCAGGTCGGGCTTGAGGTATTACGCAACAAGATAGTGGCGCTGCAGGCACTGCACGGAAGCCGCTACCAACCGTGGTAAAAATTTATTCTGATTTCTACTCTGAATGTGGAAGGTAAAGCTGCTCTGCTTATGCGCATATTCCTGTGGCGTTGTTTTAACTCAAACAGAACTATAGTGATGTGCAAAGGTCCGTGCCAGGAAAACTGGCAAGGCTTTTGCCCTACATTACTATAGGTTGTTGTTTTGATTCGCATCCGCGAATCTATAGCGTTCTCGAAAAGCCGGGGTTTAGCTGCGGACTTTTGGAGAGCGCTATAGGCGAAGAAGAGCGGTGGGATATAACCAGCATGATCCAGTAGGTTTGTGTTCCAGAATCTGCAAGATAAGTTATTCACTCGTCTGCCCATTCTGACTCGCCGTTGATAAGAGCCTGTATTTGCTCCTTCATCCGACTTAGCTCACCATCCGGATTTGTGTTTAAACCAAGGTAGACACCGGCAAAGAAAGTACATGCAAGTAGCAGAAGTTTC
>Ga0315904_10012883_pt1 | contig 10521 bp, 9 predicted proteins | sample LakEriMetagenome_6_FD_203529 | JGI IMG/M metagenome (GOLD analysis project Ga0315904, IMG submission 203529) | Freshwater fungal communities from buoy surface, Lake Erie, Ohio, United States - Buoy 12 MA120 | ecosystem: Environmental > Aquatic > Freshwater > Lake | place: USA: Lake Erie, Ohio... | reverse complement strand
TCGGTCTTGGCTTGGTCAGGGGCTTGGGTTGGAGTATCGATTGCTTGATCCGATAGAAGTCTCCTTGGTAATCCACTCCGTCTTTGCTCCAAAGGGCATCGACGATATCGAGCCATTCTCCGGTCCGTTGGTAGCGTCGATCGTGTTGCTCGAATTCGACCCCGTATTTCTCCGCTTCGTCCTGCCACCAACTCGATACGACGTTGAGGCTCAATCGGCCCGCTCCTCCGATGTGGTCGATGTTGGCAGCTTGCTTGGCCAGCAGTGCGGGTGCGTGAAAGGTGGGGCGTACTGCGACCATCCACTCGATCCGCTCGGTCACGGCCATCAGTGCAGAGGCCGTCGACCAAGCGTCGAGCGAGGGGGCATCGGGTCCCTTGATGTCGTTGAGGTTCAATTCGGCGATCAAGCTCAGGTCGAAACCGAGTTGTTCGCTCCGCTGCGCGAGCCGCTTGCAGTAGTCCCAGGTCCCTTCCATGGCTTCGTCGGGAACGTTCCTGAGCCAACCGCCGAAGACGGGTAACCAGTATCCGAATCGCATCATGCTCCTTTGGCCTGAGCGGGTGATGCCTGAGCTTGGGACTGCTCGTATCGCTCGACGAGATAATCCGCTAGACGCGAAAATGGATCAAAGCCGATGACGTTGACTGGGTCGGCGACGAAGTTCGAGAGGGCGTTTATGTCGTAATAGACGACGCTTGAGTCTCGGTCATCGATCATCAGTTCGATCCCGCCGACATCGATGTGCGCCTCGGCCATGATCGCTTCGCAAGCGGCGATGATTTCATCCGATGGGGTGCATGCTTGGACTTTTAACCCGGACTTGGGCGCATCGATCGGGCAGGCCGATCGGACCAGTTCGACCCCGTCGGACCGTTGGCAAATATCCGCCGGGCAAAGGTTAAACGAATCGCCGGTGGTGTATACCTCGATCGCATAGAGAAATTTACCCCCGAGCAATTCCACGCGAACGATGTGTCCTTGGCGCGCTGGAATGAACTCCTGGACCAGTGCCGTATGATCGATCCCGAAATCGAGTTGGTTGTCGTTGGCCGCGTCGAGGATCGCTTGCGGGGTATCGAAGCGGACGATTCCGGCTCCAGACCCTCCGATGTTGGCTTTCAAGACGATCGGAAAGCGAAGCCCCTCGATGGCTTGAGGTATCTGACTCGGGTGATTGAGCGTTCGGGACCTTGGGTATCCGAGCCCAAGGTTTTCAAGAAGGGTCAGTTGGCGAGCTTTGCTTGTTTCGATGGTGAAGGCTTCCAGGCCGTTGATGACCGGCACGCCGAGGCTCTCAAGATGGTTTAGCCACTGCAGGGTGTAAAAGGTGCCCTGGAGTCCCCCTCGCAAGTAGGCCGAGGGACTCATGCGATTGAAGACAAGGGAGTAGGGAGATTCGCGTTGGCTCGGATCGTACCAGTGGGCACGCGGATCGAGCGCGACGCTTGGGATCCCTCGTCGATCGAGCTCGGCAAAAAGTGGACGAAACCAATGTTGGTGTTCGTGGTAGATGGCCCAAGGTTTCATCGAGGTTTTTAGTGGGAGTGTCCGGGTTGAAAATCGGCGGTAAATGTACGCAGAGGGAGTCGATCGTCTCAGTCGTTTGTCTCAGTCAGGACCTCGGCGCCTTGGCGCGTCGAGAGCCCGCGCCAAAGGGCCGCCTCAAGGCGGTCGCTGGTAAACGACGTCGAACCGTCGGCTTTGAGGATCATCACCCCACCGGCATGACGACTGCGAGCGGTCCGCCATCCGAACGGGGTGTAGATGGTATCAGGTCCGCCGGTCATCCGAACACCAAGGCAATCGTGGGTCGGATCGTTCGGGAGCAAAAAATGATTGTAAAGCGCTGAGCGAAACTCGCCGTTGACCCAAGAAAAGCCTCTCGGATCGGCGAAGTTCCAAGCCACCGAGAGTCGGCAAGCTTGGGCCGTCAGCGGGGTGGCAAAAGTGAATCGGTAAGCGTTTTGAGGATCGGTTCGGGTGTTTCCGGTCGCACCTAGGATGCTTTCTGAGGCCGCGATTGTGTTGGACAGCCCGTCGCTGACATCGGCGGCTCGGACCCTGGAGTTGACGAAGAAGAGCCCATCGCCGAGGCTTGGAGAACCGCCATTGGTTCCGCTCCCAGAGCACATCGCGTAATTGGTGGGACCAAAGCTCGGATGCAATCGTCGAAACTCATCGCTCGGACAAAGAAAAGTCGGCACGATGGTTTGGGAACCGGCGATGTTCTCGGGAGTGACCGAAAACGTGACGGTGTACAGAGGTTTGTCCAAGTCCAGGATGTTGTAGGCGGCGGTGTTTTCAAGGTAGGGCGAGAGCATCGCCAAGGCGGACCATCGGTAAAAGGTCCATGGAGTGCTCGGTACGTCGCGGTACGCTTTGGCGACGGAACCTGGCGGAAAAGCCTTCAAGGCCGATTCATGGTTCTGAAGTGCCAATCCAATTTGACGGATGTTGTTCGAACAGGACATCCGGCGGGCGGCCTCTCGGGCCGCTTGGACCGCCGGCAGCAGCAGTCCGACAAGAACCCCGATGATCGCGATGACCACGAGCAATTCGACAAGCGTAAAGCCCCCCGGATGCCGAACCTTGACTCCGAGCAGGTCGTTTCGATCGGCGGGTCGGGCTGCTTGGATCAATGGTTCCTCAAGACTTGCGGATCGTCGCGTTGCTTAGGCTAGCGGATTGGGGTTTTCCGTCGACGAAGCCATCCGAGAGTCACCAAGCCTGCTGCTGTGGCAAGCAACGAGGTTGGCTCCGGTACAGCGGTAAATCCCAAGGCGGAGCTGTAGGGGGTGGTTTGAACGTTCGAGGCTATTAGACTACCTGCCGAGGAAAAAATAAATACACCACCGTTGTTTTGAAAATTGTCGGCTGCGGAGGTCGGATTGGTCCTCCCGAGCGCCGCGACGATGATATTCCCTGAGGAATCCAAGGTAACTCCAGCCGGGCTGGTAAAGTCAGGGCTTGCGAAACCTTGCGGAGGCTTGGGCAAGACCGACTCGTCGATCGCAATCGAGCCGACGATCGCCCCTGTGGAGTCGAATTTGGTGACATTGTTCGCGAAAGCTGCGCCACCGACGTAGGCGTTGCCCGCGCCGTCGATCGCCACTTGGCCATTGGCCACCGGGTTGGCGCTGCTGAAGCTCGAGAAGTTGCCCGTTGACGGATTGTATTTGATGACCCCTGCGCCGGCGAACGTCGAGATGATCAAATTGCCTTGCGGGTCAAATGCCAAGCCGCTGGGCTGGTTGGCCCCGGCCCCGAAATCCGGAATGTTGATTTCTTGGAGTTTATTGAACCCCGAATCGTACTTGATCACCGAGTTTCCACCGTTGTTTGCCAAGTAGACAAATCCACTCGAATCGACTGTGATGCTCGCGGGTGTGACTTCGGCTCCAAGTTGCCGAAATCCGGTGACATTTCCGCTATCTGGGTTGATAAGATAGACTCGCTTTGAAATCCGAGCCGTGGCATAGACGGTGTTGCTGATCGGGTTGTAGGCTAGTCCTGAAATCCCTGGAAACGGGTCGGCACTGCCTCCGATTTGAGAGAACAAAGTGATCGCGCCGGTTGTGGCGTTGACTCGGTCGACATTGCCCGAGAAAAAACCTCCGACGAGGATGATCTCGGCCTGAAGGGAGCTGGCCAAAAAAGCAACAGCCAAAATCCAGTTCATGGCTAGGATGGGAAATCTAATCGACATCGGTTCTCCGGTGCAGGATGCAGTGGTGCAGGGTTCAGTGGTGCAAAATCTCGGGGGATATCTCTTATTAGGCGGGGGTTTATCGTATTCACCCGACCCAGGATGTGCAAGGAACAAGCTCTGAATCTATTCTGAATACCCATCGTTACACCAATCGTTTAGGAGTGCGACCCGAATCAAGGCGATTGGGACTTCGGATCTTGGGTTTTGTGCGGTTTTAGGGTGTAGAGTTGGTCTTGAGCTCCGGAGCGTTCGGCACGTCGATGCTCCAGCAACTGATCTCCCGTTCCAAGGCCACGAGAAGCTTCAAGTCGTCTTGCCAAGTGACCAGTGAAGCACCCAGGATGCGCGCGTTCAAGGAGGCTTGGTCGATAAGTCTCAAATCACCTGAGAACAGGTGCAAAACCCGGCTAGGGCCAGTGGCAACGCCCATCAACGTTCCGTCCTTCAAACGGGTGGCTCCGAGCAAGCGAGCCTGCTCGAGTCTGGCGCACAGGGCGCGCCGGGCAAGGGTTTGATGCGAGGGGTTGGCCACGAGGATTCCGGTCTCGCCGCTTGGTAGTTTCCCCAAAAACATCTCGACGGTTCGGCTCGGGGCGCTTCCATGGTTGCCCCAGAGCCAACTACCGCTTGCGATGCGAACCTCGAGCCGATCGAGGCGGGCTTCAAGGGTCCCGGCTCGGGAGGCATCTTGGCTTGCGATGTTAAGGTTGGAAATCTTGTGAAGGCTCCCGTCGTTGTAAAGGACATCCCACTCGCCGACTGAGCCCTCGGTGGTCAGCCCTGGAACGAAAGCCACTGGGGGTTCGCGAAACGTTCCATCGAGTCGTTGCTCATTGACCGGGTTGATGATCATCAGCCTCGACTCGCTCGTTGCGATCGCAAGTTTCGACTCAACGGAAGAAGTCCCCTGGGACACCGGGGTGGAGAGTTGCTGGGGGAACCAAGCGTGGCACACGGGAGTCTCGGCCGCTTGGGTGTTGTAAGCTGTCGCTAGTACGGGCGCATTGTTCGCCGATTGGCTCGGCGCGATCCAGAACCGAGGTAAGCCCTCGGGGACAACGGCGATCCACTGATGGGTCCAGGGATCGACCGAGGTGACGAGTCTTTTAGCTCCATCGGCCAGATCGGGGTCGATTTTCGCACAGAGTCTCTTGGTCCCATCGACAGCAAAGGTCTGGATCAGTCCGTCTTCGTCGAGCGTTGCGATCGAAATCGCGTTTGGCGATAGTACGCTTTGAGCGTTCAAGCTCGCTTGGGGATACCAGACCCCCGTAGCGCTGACCAAGGGTGCATCGAGTTGGATTTTCCAGTCCCTGCGCATGCCGAACATCGCGAATGGGAATTCAGTGATTTCAGGGAGCTTGGCGGTCTGCTCTTTATCCAGGGCTACGCGATGTAGGGCTGCGACAAAACGGGATTGGTTGTCGAGGTCTTGCTGGAGCTGTCGGCTTGCAAGGTCCTGTTGGCTGCGGAGCTTGCTCAGAAGCTCAGGGATCGACGCGATGGCTTGCGGGGTGACGACATACTCGGCGACTTGGACGCGTCGAGAGCGATCGAGGATAATCATCGCTGGAGAGCGACGGACCTCAAAGGCCTTGTGCAAAGCGCCGTCGCTATCGACGGCCAAGGGTAAATCGCAATTCCATGCGGCGAGTTTTTCTCGCAATCCGGATGCGTCTTTGGCAGAGGTCACCAAGAGGATATTGCCCGAGGGCGCGAGTTCTTTTTCCAAAAGGATCCGGCGGACGTTCAAAAGATCGTCCAGAAGAGCTCGCGCTTCGGCCTGGTCTTCGATCCAAAGGAGGACTTGGAAAGGTTTCTTAGGCTCGGCAGTATCGAGCAAGATCGCCCCGTTGGAGTCCTTGAAATCGATCGGTTCGATCACCTTTCCAAGAATGGGTGTCGATGCGATCGGAGGCGGAGCGACCCACCGTGCAACTTGCACCTCCTGCGGGGAGCTTGCCATCTGCCATTGGCTCCAATCGATCGGTTCGTTTGCACGGGCGCCCGAGAGTTCCATCGAACAGGTGATTCCCGAGAGCTGATCGGCCGTTGCGCCGGGGTAATAGAACTGTGGGGGAAGTTCGATTTTCCGCAGGAGCTTGGATTCCGGATCGATCCACAAAACCCATCGCAGGGACTGCGAGTCGATCTGCTTTTCGACGGCGATACGCTCGCAGCGGACATCCTCGAACCCCATGGGGTCGAGGATCTTAAGGATCGAATCGTTGCTGGCGAGACTTTCGGTCAAGTCATTCGATAGCAACAGCTCGAGTTGGATGGGTTTGGTCATGGCGTCGACCAGCAGGCCACCCATCGTATCGTCGCCGATCCAATCCAGATCGATGCGTGCTGGCAAAGGTCTTACGAGGCGTTGGTTAGGAAATGGGTTGACCGCGCCGCGGCTTTGAGCTTCCCATGTCGTGCTGGTCCAAAGCCCCTGGAGCGATCCGGTCTGGAGGCCCAAGCGGTTGGGTTTTTCCCAAGCCACTTTCATTGGGATCGTTAGGTTCGAGGCTCCTTGGATGACCAAACGAGCATCGTCTTGGTAGCGCTCCGCCGAGCGGTAGGTCTTGAGGCACTCGGCCAGGAGGCTTCGAGCCGCGGCGGTGGGTGCTAGGGTCAGGCTCGCTGGATCCTCAGCGGCCGACGAAGGTGTTTTGCTAGCCGACGCGGCGGCTTTCGATGCGTCGGGGTTTGCGGTGTTTTTGTTCGGTTCGCATCCAAGGAGCCCCAGCATCAGGAGGATACCCAACGCTGGGAGGATCCCCTTTGGGCAAAGGAGCCCTTTGCGATGGCCATGAACAAGCCGGAAGAAACCCGTCATAAGTAGCTCTGGAAAAGTGGGGTATTTGGTCAAGGTTTTCCGGATTATACGAAAACAAGGGGATTTCGGTGCGTGCAGATCGGGTTCGACCCGACGTACTTGGTGCAGTTGGCTTGGAAAATCACTAGATCTTCTTGGGTTTGCAGGCACAGATGCCGATGGACACCCATAGGTGATGGCCTGCGCGTGGACTTTTCATGTCCTTGGGGGGGATTCTCAAGGATGGGGCAGGGGCATCACCCATTAAACCATCCTCCAAGCGTTCCGGGTTGACTCGGGACTAGGACTATTGATGCAACCGATTTTCTACGTCGCGATACGTTCGACGCTTAGGCACCGCCTTATGGCTTTGGCCATCGCGTTGGGTGCTTTCTGTTGCAATTTGACGATGAGTGCGCCATCCTATGGCCAGCAAGATTTCGGCCAGCAGCAGATCTTCGGGACCAAGGAGTTTGAGGAAGGTTCGAGCACCCGAGAGACTCGGACCACAGCGATCAAAAGTCTCCCTTTTCAGCAACTGACTCCGGACGCCTCCGAACGCATTCGTACCGTGGTCGATGATGTCAGCTATTTCCGACGCATGCCCTCGCAGACCCTCGAGAGCGATCCAGACATGTTCCGGTTCCTGGTCCGGCATCCTGAGGTGGTCGTCAATATTTGGGATTTGATGGGGATCACCAAAGTCAGCTTGAACCGGGTTGGAGACTACAAGCTCATCGGGAACGATGGAGCCGGTACGACCTGCAAAATGGATCTGATCTACGGAAGCGACACGCTGCACATTTATCATTCCGACGGAGCCTATGAAGGTGGACTTTGGCCGAGGGAACTTCGTGGCCAATGCGTCGTGGCGCTGCACAACCGTGCGGTGAAATTGCCCGACGGTCGACCGGGAATGGTCGCCTGGATGGACGCCTTCATGCGGCTTGACAATGCTGGAGCGGATTTGGTTGTCCGGACGCTAGGACCTTTGGTCGGAAAGACCGCCGATCAGAACTTTGTGGAGTGCGCCAGTTTTCTATCGCAGATCTCCCAGACCGCACGCGTCAACCCTCAAGGTCTACAGCAGGTCGGCTCGCGTCTGAGCAAGATCTCGCCGGAGGTTCGATCGGAGTTCATGAAAACCAGCGCGATTGTCTCAATGAGGACAACGCAACCGATCAATGCGCAGCAGGCCGTCACTCAAGGGATCGCTACATCGACCCGCAAGCTGGTCCAGAAGCGTAGTCCGCTGTTCCAAAAGGCCGATCCCCAAGACGCCCTGAGCGAGCTCGAAGAAACCGAGTCGCCAACCATCCGGATGCTCACGAGCGAAGGTGCTTTTGATCCGCCGAACTAGCTTGGCTGGTTAATTCCACTTCCAAGATTTGCGAATGTGCGACACAGCACCGTCGACATCGATTCCTTCAGTCGCACCGATCATAAGCAAATAAGCCTTTCCGTCATGATAAAGTACGATTACGATTCGCGGAGTAGTCAGCTTATCGCTTGACGTTAAGGCAATAAAACCGGGCTCGCCATCGAAATCCATAGTTTCCTGCGAAACACTACCTTTAGCGCTCTTGGCGAAGCTCTCAGCAGTTTGCTTTGCGGTAGGGGCAGCCGGCATTCCAACGTCAACTTTGATCATTGCCTTGGCATTCTGCCAGGTCGTCCCATCTAGCAAGAGCATTGCCTTTGTTTTCTTGCGATCTGGATTAACGACGGTCCAACCGTTAGGGATCGAGAATGAAAAATCCCCGAACAACTGAGATGCATCGTTCCTATTGGATTCGGTGGTAGTTTCAACAGTTGAAGCCTGGGCACCTGTTGGTGGTGGCTTGGTGCTACTGGTGCAACCCACAATGCCCAGTACGGAGAGGAGTAAGCAATTTGTTAGTTTCATTTCGGGCTCGCGCGAAGAATTTGCGGAAAAAGGGTCATTACAAATGAGAGTTTCAGCGTTTTGGCTTTTCGTTTTACACAGATAAAGAGCCACTGAGGTAGAGGAAAGCCAGGGGGGCACTGTTGTACCCCAGGGCGATCGTACGTTGGGGGTCATTGGGCCTTGGGTCCGATGTATGTAGTGGCTACCACGATGTCATCGTACCACACCGTGCGGGTGGTTCCTCCGCCCGCACGGGTGTAACTCTGTGCTTCGAGCCAGAGCGAGAGTTGCACTTTGTTGACCTTTAGCGTGTCGACGGATCGCCAGTTGATCTTACGGAATTCACCGTGCTTCTTGCCGTCGATCCAGCAATCGAGTTCGCCGTCCTCTCGATCCGGCGTGTTCGTCTTGACTCGCCATTCGATGCACGTCCATGTCTCCAGCTCGGGCACCTGATCGGGTTTAGGTTGGAACCAATTGCCCCAGTGGTTTCCTTTTCCATCGGGTTTCATCTTCCACCAGTAGGCATAGAAGATCATCGCGCCGGGCGGGTTCCAATCACGCGGGCCGATTGGTTCGAAGGTTGCCCAGAAGAACTTTTCGCCGTCGGGGGCTTTTCCAGCCCCTTTGAACTGTCCCTTGCCCGCATCGGCCATGAACCCGCTGCCGCCGTGCCCATGATAGCCATAATCCTTGCCGTACCGAACGTAATGCCGCATGTACAGTTCGTCGTGACCGGGCCGGAGCCACTTCACGAACGTCACATCCTCGTGACCATCTTTGCTCAATTGGATTTTGGCCGAGCAGTTTCCTCGTGCGATGGCCGGATCCTTCTCCGCCCTCACCGGATCCACATCCTTGGTCGCTTCGCGCCCTTTTCGGCGACTGATTTCATCCCATAGCTCGCCGATCTTGTTGTCCTCGAAATCGTCGTGGAGCAGCACGGCCTTGTCGAGGCCGATCCCGGCATCGTTAGGGTACATAGCGGCCAAGCCGTCCCCCTGCCCCCGAGCCACGGTCGAAGCCAGCAAGGCGACAAAGACGAACCAGAGAATCTTTCGGGACAATCCCACGACGGTGCTCCTTGGTGAAAGTGAAAGCTTGAACCTTATGGCGTGACAAATACCAGGGGATAGACCCTAAGTTTATGTAATGCGAGGCACATACGGTGTAAAAACTCCAGTGTTCCGATCTTTTCAAACACAGAATACACCCGTTCTGTGTCTCTGGTTTTTAAAAAACACCCCTTCCGTTGAGAAAAACCCTCATCGGTTCTTGACTCTCGACTGCACTAGTGTGCAGCGCTCCAAAGTAGCTCTTTCGCTCGCCCTGACGAGTAAAAGGTCGCTCCAATTCGATCGAGGGTTTTGGTACCTGTTTCTATCGATGCCGATGAAGTATGCGACCAGCGTAGGAGTCTTGTTGTTCGGAATTGAAAAAGAATCCCGATCCTTGCAGTGTATGCGATCATTGCCTACCTCTTCGAAGTAGATCGCTTCGAATAAGCTTGTCGTCGCGATCGGGCCGCTGGCCTTGGTCTGGCTCATCGCCTCTGCTATCGCTTTACTAGCCGTCGCTATCCTCGTTTGGCAATGGATTGCTTGGGAACGAACGATCGCCGAGAACGAAGAACCGCTTCGATCGGCCTCCGAGGCCATTTTCCAGACCCCTGCAGAACCGCTAGCTGAAATAACTCCAAAAATCCAACCTACCGATCCTGCACTCAAGTCCCAATGGGAGGAAATACTCTCGCAGGTCCAGCATCCCTGCTTCAAAAACCAGATCGATCTATTCTTCCAAGAGCCTGAATTCAGTCCTGATTCGCAGGTCGTGAGTCCTCAAGACAAACATAGGGTCGTATGGTCAATGCTCCCTGAGAGCCTTGGGAAATTCGTTCATGCGAATCGCACGGCCTTAGACGCAATTCACTGCGTTGAAAACTCGGGGACTGTCCCTTGAAAACTCGGGGACTGTCCCTAAACATGGCAATGCGAATCGCACGGCCTTAGACGCAATTCACTGCGTTGAAAACTCGGGGACTGTCCCTTGAAAACTCGGGGACTGTCCCTAAACATGGCAGTAACTAACCCGGGGACAGTCCCCCAGTTAGTTGGG
>Ga0315904_10012882_pt1 | contig 10522 bp, 5 predicted proteins | sample LakEriMetagenome_6_FD_203529 | JGI IMG/M metagenome (GOLD analysis project Ga0315904, IMG submission 203529) | Freshwater fungal communities from buoy surface, Lake Erie, Ohio, United States - Buoy 12 MA120 | ecosystem: Environmental > Aquatic > Freshwater > Lake | place: USA: Lake Erie, Ohio... | reverse complement strand
CATGACCATGGTCAGGTGCCGCCTGCGGTTACCCCAAACTCTCATCCCAGAACCCTAGAACCTTTGGCCGACAACTTCACATTGAGTCTCCACAAAACCACCTGTGAGCGGTCTGTACGCCACCGCAGAGCGGCCCCCCCATTAACGCCTAAGATTGCCCCATGCGCGTATTCCTTACAGGTGGAGCAGGCTTCATCGGATCACACCTGTGTGATGCCCTGATCGCCCAAGGCGATACCCCAGTAATCCTGGACAACCTTTCTACCGGCCAGCTTTCTAACATCGCCCACATCCAAAACAAGGTTGAAATCCACCAAGGCGATATCCGCGACGCAGCGCTAGTCAACAAACTCACCGAACAATCAGATCTCATCCTGCACATGGCAGCGGCCCTTGGCGTCAACACAATTCTTGAAAAGACAGTTGAATCTGTTTCAACAAACTTCACAGGCTCCGAAGTAGTTCTACAAGCAGCCCTGAAGCGCAACAAGCGAATCATCATCGCAAGTACATCTGAAATTTATGGCAAGAACCCAAACCAACCCCTTAAAGAAACCGATGACCGAGTCGTTGGCGCTCCACAAAAGATCCGCTGGACCTATGCCGATGCAAAAGCTCTTGAAGAAGCTGTGGCACACTCTCTCTTTTTAACTGACGGTCTGAAGGTCTCGACAGTTAGATTCTTTAATACTGTGGGTCCCCGCCAAACAGGACGCTACGGAATGGTCGTCCCTCGCTTTGTGCAATCAGCACTAAAGAATGAACCAATCACAATCTATGGCGACGGCACACAGTCCCGAGTCTTCTGTCATGTCCTTGATGCCATCGATGCCGTCCTTAAGATGACAAGGGATGACAAAACAATCGGTGAGGTCTACAACGTTGGCGGAGAAGGCGAAACCACAATCCAGCTACTTGCAGAAAAGATCATCGCTAATACCAACTCCCAATCAGGATTAACCTTCACCCCATACAGCGAGGCATACCCAGCTGGCTTTGAAGATATGCAGCGCCGAGTACCAGATATTACTAAGGCAAAGGGTGCGCTAGCTTGGAAGCCAACAAGAAACCTAGATCAGATCATCGATGATGTTGCTGAAGGCTTTAGATAAAAACTAGAGCTGAACCGCTCCCTTTACCTTGCCTGTTGTATCAAATACATAGGGCGCACTCTTCAAAATATCCTCTGCAGAAACCACATCATGCTTAGTCACAACCACAGATATTTCAGCCCCATTTAGCCCTGCTGATTCTTTGCCATGCCAACTACCCACAACCGGATCGTTCCAACTAACAACTGCGCCTAAATCCTCTAGCGCATCAATCAACAATTCTGCAGGAGTTTCACGAGTATCTGCAACATTTGGCTTATAGGCAACACCAACGACTAGCACTTTCTTACCTTTAAGCGAACCACCATTGTCCTTCGCTACTCGCCCTGCAATGTACTTTGGCATTTCAAGGTTTACTTCATTTGCACGTTGAATAAATGTTGCCGTAACGCCAGCCTTCTCTGCCACATCAGCCAGGTAACTTGGATCTACAGGAATGCAGTGCCCACCAACGCCGGCACTAGGTTGGAACTTCATAAATCCGTAAGGCTTGGTTCCAGCAGCATCTAAAGTCTCACGAACATCAATCCCAAGTGCATGTGAAATCTGCGCTAATTCGTTAACTAGAGCGATATTAACTTGGCGGAAAGTATTCTCAAACAATTTCGCAGCTTCGGCAACTTCAGGGGATGAAACCTCAACTAAGTTGTCACAGAATGTTGAATAAAACTCCCGAGTTCGAGCAGTCGCTTCGGGTGTTAAACCTGCGTAGAGCCGAGGAGTGTTCTTCTGGTTGTAGTCCCCACGACCCGGATCTACGCGCTCGGGAGAAATTGCATATTGATGTTCAATCTCATGCTTTGAATACTTTTCAATTGTAGGTTTGATGTAATTACGTATTGTTCCCGGAAAAGAAGTTGACTCATTAATGATTAGAGCTGGCCCGGTGAGGTTTTCTCCAATTACCTTGCAAGCAGAATCGATGTAAGTGAGGTCAGGTTTGCGGTCACCATCTAGGGGAGTTGGAACAGCAATCACAACAATGTCAGATCCTGCCATTTCGGCTGCATCAGTCGTTGCCTTGTAATTTCCAGCGTAAATTGCCTGTTTGATTTCTTCAGAAGCAACGCCTTCGATGTGTGAGATTCCCTTGTTTAGCTGCGCAACTATTGATGAGTTCAGATCAAAACCAACAACTTGATGATGTTTTGCTGCAAACGCAGAAATAGTTAGGCCAACATAACCTTGGCCAATAATGGAAACTTTCAATTTACTTCCACTCTGGATTTAATGGGTCCAGCTCCCTCAACTTCTTCTTGAGAATTGCCCGCTTGGGATCAATCGCTGGCGTTAACTCATACAAAGTGAACCAACCTGCAAATTCATCAGGAAACTTCTCTGTTGCAAGCGTCGTTGCATCTCTGGCTAGTTGTGTCATACCCCCGCGAGATAAAGCAACTGCAATCCGGTTTATTCTCAAAGAATCCATTGGAAAAACAGCTGCTTGAGCAGCAACGAGATCAGCATCACTTTTTGCTATTGCTGACCGCAATTGAGAATCGGCAAGAAAAGCAGGTAATGCGATCAGGGCACCCATAACACCACAAACAACGATTGAAATAGCAACGCCTGGACTCACTACATTCGGTTCTGAATCTGCTTTTCCAGCCTGTTTACGGATTGAAACCTTATTCAGTTGCGGCTTAGTTTTACTTGTATCAACTAACGATGGGTAGCCAATCAAGAGACCTGCGAATATCCAACCCCATACTGCTAAACCAATTTGGTTGATACTGATTACCGTTTGAGCTTGATAGCAAATCCATACAGAAATCAAAACGATAAATGTGGGATCAAAGCTTTGAGTCTTTTGAATGTATCTGAAGCTACGTATGATGACAAGCAAAATTATGGACAAGTAGAGAAACAAACCAATGAAGCCTGATCCCGAAAAAATATCAATAAATACATTATGTGCGGTATCGGTCACTGTATTAGGGCCGGGTGCGATTAATGCCGTTGGTTCACGGAAAACTCGATAGTAAGTGCCATAGGAGTCTACGCCCTGACCAAAAAAGGGTTTCTCTAAACCCATGTTGATTCCTGCCGCCCAATATTCACCACGAAAAGAAACAGAGGGCTTGTACAGAATGCTTGATAGAGGACCTTTTTGCAACATTCCTGCTATTGCAACAATCCCTGCTGAAAAAATCACGGTTGTATAAACTGATAACAAGCGGAGATTTTTGAATCTGACCCACAGAAAAAATGCCATTACAATCGTGAGCCCAAGGCCAAGGACTAAGAACCCTTGGATCGCACCTGACTTGAAGATGATAAATACGCTGAGCGGAAACTGTAGCATGTAAAAAAACTTAAGCTTTATTGAATTCATTGAAAAAAATAAATATCCCAATAAGGCTGTTACATACATACCCATGAAGGATGAAATAAAGTTTGGATTACCAAAGGTTCCAATAGGTTTGCCATATGGATTCTGCCAGGTAAAAATATCAGTGCCAAAAATAACAAGTAGGTTGTAAATTATGTTTGCAAAACCCACAAATAGAAATGCTTTTATGATGCGTTGAACGCTTACAACAGTGTTCAAAGATAAGCTAGCAAACAAAATAATAGATAGGCCAAAGTAGGTTAACAAGCCAGTACTTCGACCATATGCCCCAAAGAATCCTCTTTCCCAAGGACTGTTGCTTAAAAACATTGAAATCGCGAGGGTTGAGGTGAAAGAGGCGATTAACACCGAGATCAACTTTTCAGAGCGGACCAATGACGAAATTTTCGGAAGCAAGATTCCTATGCATGCACCAGAAAAAGCCATCAGAACAAGCATCTTCCCTACATTAACAGGGTCAAAAGTTATCCTGTCTGTCACGATCAAAGCTGTAACTGCACCACCCCATCCAATTAAGGCTGATAACCGTATCTCTGACTCTTTTGTAAGCATTTCCCAACTCTAACAAAGGATTTAGGGGAATCTTGCTTTCGCCTGGAATTTCCACACTAAAAAGCCGAAACCCGGCCCCCTCCGAAGAGGGAACCGGGTCTCGGTTCTAGATCTTTATCAGATCAAAGGGGTGCTAATTAAGCACGTACCTTCTTCTGGATCTTGATTACTAGGTTTGTTAGAGCTGTGATCTGCTTCTTTAGAGCATTCACCATCTCTGAAACCTGAGTAGATAGAGCAGCTACTGCATCTGCAGCATCTTGTGCTGCAGCTGTTGCTGCATCTGCTGCTTCTGCTGCAGCATTAGCTGCATCAGTTGCTGCATTAGCTGCATCAGTTGCTTCTGCTGCTGCATCAGTTGCTGCTTGCGCAACATCTGTTGCAGATGCTCCTGCTGCGAAGGTAATTTCAGCTGATGCTGAAGCGTTACCTGCTGCAAGTGTTGAATCAACTTCTGTTGCTCCAACGTAGCCTGCTAGTGAATCGAAGCTACCAACTGTGCCAGTTGTTGCAGTGAACTTAGCCACTCCACCATCTGACAATGTTGTGTTTGCTAGGAATGTGTATGAACCTGATGCATCAGTGCGGAATGACTGAGTGATGTTTCCACCCATGAATGATCCAACACCTGAAGCTACAACGTTTAGGTCAACACCTGAAACAGGGTTACCGTAACGATCTGTCACTGCAACAGTTACAGGTACACCTGAACCGTTAGCTGCGCCAGTCTTTGCAGATGTAACAGTGATGAAACGACCTGCTGTGTTTGTGTTATCAGTGTTCAAACGTCCAGCAACCCACATTGAAGCAGTTGCTGTAACTGTTCCTGATGTAGCTGTGAATGTAACTGCACCTGTACCAGTTGCAAGTACGTTGATTACTGCTGTACCTGATGCTGTCACAGCATATGTGCGTGACTTAACAGGTAGGCCAGCTGCACCGACGATGTGACCGTTTGCACCTGCTGTAACTGTAACTGACGCTCCAGTCGCTGAAACTCCAGCAGCTGTTAGACCAGTGAAGAGAAGTGAAATCTCATCATTAGTTTCGTTTCCATCAGTGTTACCAGCCTTTGAGATGTTACGTGCATCTTCGATTACAAATGCTGAACCTGCAGCATTGTAGATACCTGTTGCAGGTACCAATGTTGCTGCTGTACCCCATGTGCGTCCGAAGTACCCGGTTAGGGTAGCGACGACAGGAAGTGTTGCAACATATGTGTATGTGTGTGTAACCGCTGTAACAGCTGTTGGAGCAGTGTTAAATGACAACACTGCTGAAGTTGTTGCAGCAGCAGGTGTGAATGAGTACGTTGCTGTACCAGTAGCACCTGTAACGATTGGTGTGATTACAGTTGTTGAAACAACTGCAGGAGTCTGTGTAGCCGAAACTGTTACAGATTGACCACTCATTGGGTTACCAAATTGATCGCGAACCAAAACAGTCGTGACGTTTGTTGACCCTGTCAATACTGAAATATCTGCAACTGGATCTGCAACAGTAATGTTGTTGACCACTGGAGTTGCCCATGTCAGTGTTGTTGTCTGAGTAGCAGCACCAAATGCAGCTCCTCCTGAGAGAACTAGTGTCAATGATGCACCATTTAGAGGAGCGTCGTATGTCACAGTTACTGAGAAGTTACCGTTTGAATCTGTTGTGTAAACAGTTCCAGTTGTGCTTGTAGCAGGAGTTACCTGTGCTGTTCCCACTGTTGTGCTCCATGTTGGAGTTACTGTGATTAGAGCACCAGGTGTAGCCGTATCAGCTGAAGTCTCAATATCGAACTTCACTGTTGCAGTCTTTGTGGTCGTAGGCAAAGTAAAGGCAGTTGTTGCGCCAGTCTTTACCGCTTGATCAGTAGTTGACATGCCCGCTGCTGTTACAAGAACATCAGTATTTGCAGCTGATGCAGTACCTGAACCGCTTACCGCGAAAATGGTGATAGCACGAGTCTGAATAGTTGCGTTTCCGTAACCCGCCCAGATCTGGTAAGTGTTACCAGTTGCTGATGCAAGTGTTGGCATTGCGCTAGCTGCAGCCTTTAGACCGTAAACACCATCTTGACCTCTTAGAGTTCCGGCACCTTGGAACGCAGTCTGCGTACCGAAGTCACTTCCGTATGTTCCAGAGTCATTTACAGCAAGTGTTGTTGTGTCTGACGTTGCTGCACCAGTACGAATCCACTGAATCGTTGCTGATGGAGCTACGTTACGACCGTCCCAACCACGTACAAGGCCACCATCGCGGTTACGCAATGTTAGTGTTGCATAAGTAGCTGAAGTTGAATCGTATGTATCAAGTGCGGTTGCTCTCAAGAATGTTCCGCTTGAATCAAGTGTGATAGCTGCGTCTGAACGAGCTGCAGATGACACGAAGTCAATCTTTACTGTTGTTGTACCACGTACAACACCAGCTGCATCTGTTAGTTGGAAGCTAAATGTGTAAGCACCCTTGTCATAGACATCTGAACCTGCACGTGGAGCGACAGTTACGTAGTAGCTAGCAATTGCTGTGCCAGCAAGTGTAGTTGTGCGGTTTCCATCCATACGTGTGCTGAAACGGTTCAATGAACCGATTGCGCCACGAGCTGCAGCTGTTCTATCTCCTGCGCCCGCAGATGGTGTTGCTGAATCCATGTTAGCGGATGCTGTTGCACCAATTCCTAGCTTTGTCCAGTCAGTAACACCACTTACGATCTCTGCCGCAGTAGATGCTCCTGTTCCTGATGTGTGAGCAAGTGAAGTTGCTCCACCGCTGTTGATAACAACGAAGTCGGAGCGAGCAGCTGAACCTGTTCCACCAACTGCTGTTGTTGTGTCAACAACTGATCCAGCGTTACGAAGAGCTGGGGCTACAGATACTGACGCTGTAACAGTTTCGTTAAGCGCTAGACCTGGAACAGTTGTCTCGTTTGACGTAACGTCAATACGAACTAATGCGCCTGCGGTTGTAGTGTCTCCACCAACAACAGTAAGAGATGTAGCGCCGTTAGGCCCTACAAATGCTGCAATCGACTGCGAAACTTGCGCAGTCGCTGGAGCTACTGAAGTGAGAACACCAAAGCCCAAAGCCGCAACAGTTACAAGCGCGATGCGCTTGAAAGTTGTCTTTGTAGACATTTGTTTCCTTTCGATTAGTCGAATCGAGGAATTTCCCCAATTCGGCTTGAATCAGATTTCTCTGATTCGGTTCGATGAATCGCACGTGCTGATTCACCAAATTCCCCACCGTGTATCCGGACGCGGCGAGGAAACCTATTTATTTGTTTTTCACCTGCACCGCTTGCGCTAGTACCTGTGTCTTGCCTGAGTTCAGTAGAACTCGAGTTGTGATCGTCGCTGGAGCATCACCGAGGTCGTAACCACGTGAACCAGTTGGGATCGTAAAAGTAGATGGCTTTAAGTAGCCGATGTTTGCTGTCGCTGTGATCAAGTGCTGACCATTTGCAAGGCGCTCGATAGATGTGTCAACTGAGTTGACTTCAACTGCGTTCCAGTTACCAGCAAAACCAACGTTGATGTTGTTGATGCTGTAATTGGTACCTGTTCCATCGATTGTGATCAGCTGGTCGATTAGAACGTTTGGACCAACTGAACCTGTGATGAACTGGTTGTTGATAACAATTCCTGCTGTACCAACAGTTGAAATTCCACGTGTAACACGAGCCTTACCAGCCACTGAATCTTCATCAGTAACTGAAAAACCTGTTGGGATTCCCTTGTCATCTAGACCAAAGAATGAAAGCGCTGCGATCTTTGCGTTGATCGCTGCTTGCTGAGCCTTCTTTGCCGCAGCAGTTGCTGCAGCTTGTGCCTTTGCAGTTGCTGTGGCTTCAGCTGTTGGAGCAACAGGTGACATTGGAGAAGACTCTGTTTCAACCTGAGCAACAATTGGCATTACTGGGCTTTCATTTCCAGTCATTGAATTGAAACCTAGGAAAGCTGTAATAACTAGTAGCAGTGAAAGCGCAGCCTTTGATGACTTCTGCGCGATTTCAACTGTCTTCTTATATGTTGTTGAAAGAGCGTTAAGTGCAGTCAGGCCAGTCTTTTCATCAACGATCCACTCTTCAAGAACGCGGACCATTGACTTGCGAGCGCGTACCAAGATGTGGCGAACATTGGCAGGAGTTGTGTTCAAAGCTGATGCGATTTCTTCGGTTGTGCGGCCTTCCATTTCCCACATAACTAGCGCTGTGCGCTGGTCAGAGGTCAGGCGAGAAAGTGCTTCGCGGATAATCGCGGCATCTTCTGCGGCAGAAATAGTTGTATCAAGATCGATGTGGTTTTCAGATGCGATCTCGTTGAGGCGCTCCTGGGTTGTGTCAGCATCGATCGCAACCAAGTTTGGACGAGCACCGCGAGCGCGGATTACGTTTAGAGCAAGGTTGGTAACTGATGTACGAAGGTATGCAATTGCACGATCTGCTGAATCTAGATCTGGGGCTGCAAGCATGAACTTCAGGAATGCTTCCTGAACTACTTCGTTAGCTTCAGCCTCGTTCTTTGTGATGCGACGAGCCTGAGAGACAAGCTGTGTGCGGTGCTCTGTGTAGATTGCAGATAACTGTGCGATAGACCAATCAGCTGCTGAGCCTTGTGCGGGTGTATCCATGAGAGCGTCGGCGGGATTTGCGCTCAACATGCGGGCGGCATCGGTCGCTGCAGCTGCTTTCGCCGCTTTCGACTTCAATAGTGCCATTTTGTAACTCCCGCGAGTTTTTACGAAGGCAACGTCTTGCCCTCTATTAGTTAAGACACCGCTGGGGGCCAAATGTTGTGCCCTTTTGGAAACTTTCTTTAGAAAGATCCTCGATTTACGGTGGGTTGAGCGTAGGTGGGGGACTGTTAGGTAAAGACAGGGCTTTCGCCGAATGGCAGCGAGAAACAAGCCTGCCGGAATCAGATCTCCAGTATATGGGATGGGCAAGGGTAAAGTGCGTATTGAGGGTTTTAGCGTGTCTTAGCGCTAAAGCCCCATTAATTTGGCCTGAGCGTCGAAGTCTGGGACTCGCTCTCGAACCTCAGTAAAACTGCCTAACGCTTCGATCTTTCCACCCGAAAGATATGCAACTTTGTCAGCATTCCTAGCCGTCGATAATCTATGTGCGATAAGGACAACGGTCACAGAGCCCTTTAGGCTGTACATCGCTTGATTTATCTCTGATTCTGTTTGGGCATCCAATGAACTCGTTGCCTCATCTAAAATCATTAATCTCGGTTTTGTTAGAAGTGCCCTTGCGATACCCAAACGTTGCCGTTGACCACCACTCAATCCAACACCATATTCACCCACCACAGTTTCAAGACCGTCTTCAAGACGGCTAAGGAAATCATTTAGCTGCGCCGATTGAATTGCTTCTAGGACCTCGGAGTCTTCAAATTCGCCCTCCTTGTATCCCAAACAAACATTAGCTCGAAGTGAACCATTCAAGATATGTGTTTCTTGGGGAACATAGGCCACTGCTCCTGGCCAATTCATTAGACATTCCTTAGGATTCATACCTGAGATCAATACCGAACCATTTTGTGGAACGACTAAGCCCAAGAGCACATCGATTAATGTTGACTTCCCAGCCCCTGACTTTCCGACAACTGCGAGAAATTCACCCGACTCTAATTCTAGATTGACACCTGAAAGTACTTCCTCATGACGCTCGGGGTATGAAAAATTCAAACTGCGAATTTGGATCTTCGGGATAAACCCGATGTAATCTTTATCAAAATTATAATTAACTTCAGGAAGTAAGTCCCAGTCTCTAGACTCAGATATGAGATCCAAAGTCAAAACAGATCCTGCCAAATTACCCTTGATGGAGATTAGCCCCTGTTGTAAACGCAGTGCTGCTGGAGCAATTCTGCTACCGGCGGCCATAAATATAGCTAATGTCGCTACCGCTCGACTTGCATCCTGCAGCGAGAATTGAATTGCGCTGATGATTAAGGCGCTGAAAAGTACCGATGCTTCAATAACATATTTACTCAATGCTGGCATAAAAGAAAGTTCTGCTAATCTTTCAGAGAGTAAACTCCTGTTGGTTTCAAATCGAGAAATTAAAATTCCTCGTCGGTTCCTCACAAAGTATTCACGAAAGTTTTCAATTAGTTCAATCAGTGTTTCTGCACCTTGAACTGCATACATCATATTTTCATGTGAGAGTTTCGAAGTTTTTTTGTGCATTGTTTTGTAAAGCAAAATTCCAACCACAGAAAAAATCAAAAAAGCAGAAATTGCAACAATAACATCAACCAGTAATAGTCCAACCAATAAAACAAGTAACAAAGAAAAGTCGGCTACTAGAATAATCCCCATACCGATTACTCCAAGTGTCACGCTCTGGACGCCAGTTGTGACCGCATACAAATTCTGCTGAGCTGATCTTCTTCTTAACTCCGTGAGCCCTTTTGAGAAAAGTTTGCTTGCTAATTCGGTAGAAATAGCCGAACCGCGTCTACTAATAAAAAATAAAATTTTCCTCGAAAGTGCAATTGAAAGAAGGGTCCTA
>Ga0315904_10012876_pt1 | contig 10524 bp, 10 predicted proteins | sample LakEriMetagenome_6_FD_203529 | JGI IMG/M metagenome (GOLD analysis project Ga0315904, IMG submission 203529) | Freshwater fungal communities from buoy surface, Lake Erie, Ohio, United States - Buoy 12 MA120 | ecosystem: Environmental > Aquatic > Freshwater > Lake | place: USA: Lake Erie, Ohio... | reverse complement strand
AGGTGGTGGCGCAGGCCAGGGCACGGAGGGCGGAGGCCCGCAGTGCCGTGGCCGGAGCCAACACCGGAGCAGCGCCCCGCGTCAGACCCCGACACTTCTGCCCGCGCTGTTGATGCGTGTCGCCCCAGGCGGAGTGCTGTCGGTCCAGTCGACACGGGGCTCGCGGACGCGGTCTTAGGGCTCGGACCGAAACCAATCGACAGACTGTCGGAACATTCGCAATATTTTAGCCCAAGAGCACGACATCGACCGATGCTTTTCATCAGTCAGGGGGCCTCAAGAACCCCAACAATCGTGGCGGCAGACCTCCAGGTCTGTGCGTCCAGTTCACAGGCTGCGGCGAATCAAACGGCCTTTCCCGTGTTTCGATGCCGACCGCCAGAGACAATTCGTGACCGCCGCGATTCAGATGGCCGGACGATTTTGCTGCGCCACCTCCACCAACGCCCAAAACCCGGGATTTTCACTCGCGTGACCATCCCGGGTTCAGATCGCAGACCTCTGTCGCCGTGGCGAACCGCTCACCCGTGACCCCCGGGACCGGCGGAATGACGAGGCTGGGCTGGCCTCACCGGGTCACGGTCACCTCGGCATCTTCCGCCAACAGCTTCACCGGCAACTTCCGGTAAACCCGGCCGTCGGCCCGGCTCACTTCCAGCGTCGCCTCCCGGTCTTCCACCGTTTCAAACGCGGGGACGACCAGCGTCACCCGGTTGTCCATCCAGGCGGTCACCTCGCACGCCAGCACCTGGTCGCCAATCCGCAACTGCACCTTGCCGGGGGTGGTGCCCAGCCGCGGGCTGCGAATGGTCACCTCGGCGCCGATCGTCACCTCGGGAACGCCCCGCTGGACCTTCGGTGCGGCCGGGGCTTCGCTGGTCGAGCTGGCGCTGCTGGTGGAACCAGCAGCGGCTGTGGCATTGCCACCCGCCCGGTTGACGGCGGGCGCAACCGCCGGGGATGAGCGATCGCCCGACGTGGCGATCACCGCGTCCCGCCGGGGCTCGGCAGTGGGCAGCTTCGCCGGGTCGGGCTCAATCACCCCCGGAGCGGGAGGTTCGGCGGCCGGGGGGGGGCTCTCACCCGAACGGGGGGCCGAGTCTTCCGGCGGGTTGACTCGGGGAGCAACCCGATTCGCTCCCCCGGGGATGGGAGCGGCCGGGGGCGCCACGAAGGGAGCGACGGGGGCGACCGGGGCGGCCGGAGCCGTGGCGGTGGCCGTGGGAGGCGTGGCCGGGACCACCGCCGTCTTGCCGCAGGCGGTCTTGGTGACCCGCAAGGTCACCTGGATGCCGCTGGTCCCCTTGGCCTGTGAGGGGCATTCCGCCCGGGCCGGACTGGTGGAGAGGCACAGCAGCGAGGAACCGAAAGCCGCCAGAACCGCCGTGCGAATGGAACGCGAAAAGAGAGTCATCACAGAAATCTCCAGACAGGGTAGAGCAGACTTCGAAAGGCCAACCGGGTTGACCTGTGAAGAAAACGAAGCCCAGAGACGGGTCTTTCAACCAATCTCAAAAAAATTGGCCGGGTCGCAACACGGTGGTTTGGCCATCAAGCAAAACCTGTGTCGCGGCGTCTGTCGGCCATCGACCTGGCGGGCGATTTCGACCGCCAGGGCCATGTGGCCAGCCAGAAACACTGGCCAACGAAACGGTGCCCCCCGGGAGGCCCCACAACTCACACCGGGGGCCGGAGGGATTCCGGTGTGAAGTCGCAGGGCAACCCGTTGAGCAACCGGTCAGGGAACCCCTTGGGTGGTGACCTGGTACGTCTTGCTGACCCCCTGCCGGCGCGGGGGACTGGCCGGTACCGCCGTCGGGCTGGCCGGTGGAGTGTCGGGCCGCAGCGTCGTCTGAGGCAGAGGAGTCGGCGGGGCGGTGTTCGATGGGGCGACGGGGGCCGCCTGGGTCTCGGCCGCCGGTGCTGTCCCGGCAGTGGTCGATTCCGCCGTCGTGGCCGTCGCCAAGAGGCTGTTGAGCTGCGCTTGCTGTTCCTCGATCTTCCGCTGTTGCTCAAGCAGTTTCGTCTCGGCAGCCTCGAGAATCTTCTGGAGCTCTTTCCCTTGAGGGGAAGGAATCAACGGGGTGGGGGTGCGGGGAGGATCGGCGGGGGCGGGGGGCTCTCCGGTGAGCCATTGCACCAGTTGCGCGGCCGCCGCGGCGATGTCGCGGCGGCCGGAAGGGGCCGCCACCACCGCCAGAAACAGCAGCAGCATGCTGGCCAGGCTCTGCCAGCGTGACGAAGGGGAGATGGGGACCGATTCCGGCACGACTTCAGGAAGCTGGGGCATGGGGGCGCTTCTCATCACAGCAGGCAGGGGGCAGGACCTGGCGTGGTTCCGCGGAGCGACCGCCGGAACCACACCACGCAGCAACTTCGCCAATGTGGCACGCAGTCAACGAAGTCGGGATCAACGAATTGCGGCAAACTTTCAGACACATCGGGAAATCGCCCGCGGAGGGGGGCCGTGATCTGGGCGGCCCCCCCGGCGGACAATTGCTCGCGACAGCCGTCGCGGTGGGTCGTGTGGGCGACACGCACCCGGTCAGCGGGAGACCGTCGAAGGCTGATTCTGGGGGGCCGGCGCGGCTGTCTGGCTTCCTTCCGCCTGCAGCTTCAGGCGGGCTTCCCGCAGCAATTCGGCGGCGGCCAGCAGTTCCGCCGCGGTGGCGGCGTGAACCTGCTTGAGGTTGGCGAGTTCGCTGGCCTGGCACGAGGTGGTGGTGGACAGACGGGCGGTTTCCTCACGTCCCTGTTGGACCTGGGCCACCAGCGCGTCGCGGGTCGCGCCGGTATAGCCCCGGGCCACCCGCCACGATTCGCCAATCTGGTCCCCCGTATCGACCACCACGTGGGCCTGGCGGACGATCTGCCCGAGGTCGGCCTGGGCGGCGATCAACCGGGCCTCGCCGTCGCGGATCTCGCGGGCAAGAGCCAGCCGTTCGGACTCACTGGTGACCGTGGCCAGCCGGGACCGCAGGGAGGCGAGGCGAGTCTCTTCGACGGCTCGTTCGCGGTCGAATTCCTGGGCTTCACGGTCGAGCCGTTGGGCCACTGTCTGATAGATCGCCCGAGTGACGGTCGAGGCGGTTCCCAGAATCTGGCGACGCAGGGCGGGATTGCCGGTGATCATCCAGGCGGCGACCGTCAGCAGCACCCAGTTTTTCCACCGCGAACGAAACGAAGCAAACATGGCAGTTCTCCTGTTGCAGACGCGGTCAGGCGGGCTCAGTCTGTGGGAACCACCCTGGTTCCCACCATCGGCCAACGTGCCGCGACACCGAAGACAACGGACCGCTGTCCGAAACCTTGCAAAAAACTTCGAATGGGATTGATTGGTAGGCACCAATCCCCGTGCCAAGCACTGGAAACCACAGCGTCTGCCGCTGGTTTCCAGCCCTCGCAAACAGCCCGGGAAACCCCCGGGCAAGGCCACGCCCGCGGCGATGAAGCCCCCGTGGGCACCATCGAATGCAGGAACACAATGCAAGAAACCGGCGGTTGGGACGTTCTCAGGCCGGGTGGCCGATGTCGCGGATGGTCCGGCAGATTCCGAAGGGTTCGGGACGGAGATCCTGGGGCGCGGCCTTGTGTGGAGGGGTGCGATGATGGAAGATCCTGGGTCGTGGCAGTTTGGCGTGCGGCGCACCGTCTGTCGGGTGGATTGTTCGCCCAGCGGCGGAGAGACTTGGCGACAACGGGTCTCTTTGGCCCAGATGTCCGCTTTCGGACCATGGTTTGGCAACTTCAGGTGGGGGCTTCCGGCCGTATGGATCGATCCCAAAAGCTCACTCCCCCCAGTCCCGAAGACATTCGCGACTGGGAGGCGCTCCTGCAGGGTCGGGAGGAAGCCATGACCTCGATTCAAGAGCGGCATGGTCGGGTCCTGCTGGTGCATGTGAAGAAACTGTTGAGGCTGCATTCGCTGCCGTTGGATGCGGAAGACCTGGTGCAGAATCTGTTTTTGGCGACGTGGCGCACCGTGCGTCTGGTCCGACAACTCGACGAGGCCGTTCAGGATCCTGTCCGTCTGGAAAGTCTGCGGGTCGCGTTTGTGGAGGCGGGAGCTCGCTCGTCCGGCAAGCGGGGCGAAACGCGCTCCCAGGCCGGGTCGCCGTCGCGACTTTTGCCGGCGTCCGGCTCTCGTGGGACACCGCTCGACAGTCCAGCCGCTGTTGAACACACCGCTCTGGCCGATTCCGAAGGGCTGGACGATGACGACGAGGGTGAGGACGAGAGTGGTGTCGTGGGAGACGGGGGCCAGCCTTCGGACGAATTGGTTCGCTGGCTGCGGAGACTGAAGTTGACCCGTCCGTATCGGGGCCATCACCCGCCTCCCAACGAGGGGCAGTGGTGTGCCTTGGTGCAGGAAGTGCTGCAGAGCAAGCGGGGGGCGATGCATTTGCGGGGTTGGCTGTTCGAGGCGGCCGACACTCGGGTTCTGGACGGAGTGCGAAAGCTCAACAGCGGCCAGCTGAATAGCCTGTCCGAAGGGTATGATCCACCCGCCCCCGACAAGCCCGATCCGTTGGAACTGGCGGAATCGTTGGAAATTTTGCAGCACTGCCTCAGCCGGCTCGGTTCTCAGGAGCGGCAGGTCGTGCAGATGCGTTTGCAAGGACTCGGAAACAACCAGATCGCCTCCGAACTGGGAATTCCCGAAGGGACAGTGGCCTCGGCCTTTTCTCGGGCGAAAGACAAACTCACCGAATGCGCGACCGCGCGAATGGGAGGGAAGTGAACCATGTCGCCCGCAACCGATACGGAATTGCTCGATCTGATTTCTCTGGGCCGCCCGGTGAAGGTGGTGGTCCCGTGGCTGGAGTCGGCCCTGATGTCTCCCCGCCTGCCCGAGGTGGCCGATGGCCTGCGTCGGCTTTTGGGCCCGCCCGGTCAGCCGACGTCATTGCCGGTTGTGCTGGGGGAGTATTACTCGGGTGTCCTGGCGGAGGGCCTGGGATCGTTGCCCCCCGAGCGGCTCAATGCGCTGCTGCGCCATCCGGAACTGCTGGGGGAATTGCAGGACGAGCTGTTGCTGGCCGAATCTCCCTACTGGGATGGCCTGCTCCAACAGCTTGTGCCCGAACTGCCGCCGCTGGTGGCCGCAGCCGGGCACCTGCCGGCCTTGGCGACGGCGGACGCGGCCCCAAACGTCACCTCGTCCCCACCCGTCGCATCCACAACTCGCGGGGCGGGCCCATCGGCAGTCCGCACTGGTTGGCTGGCGGCGGTCGCGGCGGCCGCGGCCGTGTGGGGGGCGGTGGTGTACTGGCCGGGGGAGACCCGCTGGGGCTGGCAACGCCCCGAGGTGTTGAACGCGCAAGTGTCTGGGCCCGAGTACCTGCGGCTCTTGAGGGACCAGGCGCCTGAGGTGCCGGGGGACAACGTCAAAAGCCCGGCTGAGTTGGACCGCTGGTTGAACAGGGTGCTGGTCGCCTGCCAGGCCTTGAAAGAGGCCCCGCATCCGCAATTGAGTGAGGACGACCGACTCTGGCTGCAGGAACGCTGCGGGAAGTGGATTGAGAAGCTCGAAAAACAACGCGAGAGTTTACGGTCTGTCGACGTCGACACGCTCGCGTTCAACCAGATTCGGGCCGATTCGTTCCAGATCATCCGCGATCTGCGCGAGGCGCTCAACAAACGGGCCGATCAACTCTCCGCATCTGTGTGAGCAACCGCGTTGCCGGGCCAGGGGGGACGTTGCTGCCCCATGTCTGGTGATCGTGGTTGTTGAGCGGGTTGGTCGCCACCGCGATCCCTGGCTTCATCGCGGGAAAGACGACCGTTACGTGGATCTCCGGAAAATCCTGAAAATTCCTGCAAGACCCGGCAGGAATGTCCGTTTTCCTGACAGACCGCGGGAGACAAGTTGTCTTCCGGGCCGCTCTTCTGGAAAGGACGTTCACCATGTCGCGTGTGCTTGCGAAGTTGTTGCTGCTGTTGGTCGCGGGAGTGGCCTTGACCGAGTTGGTGTCGAACTCGGCCGAGGCGCGGGGGGGGCGGTATCGGCAGTATTACTCGGCGTGGAATTATTCCAGCCATCACGGCTACCACTACCGCAGCTATCACTACCTGCCGACCCCCTACGCCACCCACTACCAGTACCACTATGTGATCTGCTACCCCACGCAGCCGCAGTACTACTACTTCTATAACCCCCACACCGGGGTGTACTGGGGGCGGTGCAGTTCGGACCCGGTGCAACGCCCCGGCTATTCGCTGCTGGCTCCGGCGGACCGCAAGGGGACGCTGGCGGAGATTCCCGAGTCGGCCTTCGGCCCGCTGGCGGCGCTTCCCGCGGTTCCCGAATCGCAGGATGGCGAGCGGCTCGAATTGCCGCCGGCCGACCTCCTTGTGCCGGGGACGGGCAAGTAACGCCTCCGGCGTCAACAGAACCTTCCCGATCCCCCCCCCCCCCCCCGGCAGTCACGCACGTGACCGCCGGGGGGAAGTGTGTTAGACTGCTCCAGACGGCGTGGCCGTGGCCGGAGGCGTGTCGCCACGGACTGACCGAGTCGTTCCCCGCGGCCGGTCCGGTAGATCGATTCGGCCTGCTGATGTTTGGAAGCGGGACGTCAACAGGGGACAGGTCCATATGCCCGTAACCATGACGGATTCCTGCCGGTGTTTGGGTCGTGTGCGCCGAGATGAGGGGCGCTAACTCCACTCATCCGGCACAGCGCAAGGCCACCCGCCGGATCAAGTTTGTCCCTGGTGACCTCACGGACACGGCCGCACACCGATGCACAAGACGGTCGGTGAGGGTCGTCCGCGTCGGTTCGGTTGATCCCCGCTTTCTGGCACGGCCTTTGGGGTGCTGGCGATGTGGGGGGACGTCACCGGGGGTGGTCGCTGCGCTCGACCCCCGGCGACCCTCTGAGACCCCTACCGGGGACGACGTGCCGGAGGCGGGCGATTGGGGGTGAGGCAACGCGTGTTGGACGACATCTAGCGGTTTGGAATATCGATGGCATAGGAACAGGTCCATCGACATCGCCCTTCGCGCATCCCGTCCGGCCTGAAACTTGCGGCCCTGAAGGGGCTTAAGAAGGTAGCCGGGGGTTGGAGCGCAACTCTACCCCCGGAACGCCCGCCGCCCAAAACACGCCGAACCCCGGTCAGGGTTCCAGAGGGATGGGAAACGACGCCCGTTTGGAAAATTGACGAGAATCCAACCTCGTCGCATCACCCGCCCGCATCAACGATGTGTGCGTTTCCCACCCCACGCGTCATAATCACCGCCGTCTGGAACCCCGACCGGGGTTCTGGCCGTGTTTGGGATCGCTTTCCGGGGGTACCGCTGCGCGGAACCCCCGGCTACCCTCTTGAACCCCTTCGGGGAGGACGTGCCGGGACCGGACGTTTTGGGGCGATGCGACGCGTGGTGGACGTGATCCAGCGGGGGAATATCGATGGCCTTGGAAGACGTCCATCGACATCTCCCTTCGCGCACCCCGTCCGGGCTGAAGATTGCGGCCCTGAAGGGACACAAGAAGGTAGACGGCGGTTGGAGCGCAGCTCTACCCCCGGAAAGCCCGCCCCTCAGGCACGCCGTCAGCGACTGATTCCGGCTCGCGCCATCAGCCATGCCCCCAAATTGCCTGGTCCTGTCCCACGCCGTATACTTCCGAGAGTCTGTGGGACAACCGCTGACAGGCCGTACGACGGGAGGGAGAGAGTCGCCAGACGGACGGATGAACACACAGCCCAGCACGCCGCCGACAGTGTACGTTCTTGCTGGTCCCAATGGGGCCGGAAAGACGACGTTCGCTGCGGAATTTCTGCCAGAATTTGTGAAGTGCCGCGAGTTCCTGAATGCCGACCTGATTGCAGCGGGCCTGTCTCCTTTCGATCCGGAATCGCAGAACGTACGGGCGGGACGATTGCTGCTGCAACGGATTGGAGAACTGGCGAAGCAACGAACCGACTTCGGGTTTGAGACGACCCTTTCCGGACGCACCTACTTCAAGCTGCTGTCTGATCTGCGGAACAGCGGCTACCAGATTCTGCTGTTCTTCTTGTGGTTGCCCAATTCCGCGATGGCGGTGGCCCGCGTCGCGAATCGGGTCAAACAAGGTGGGCATCACGTTCCAGAGAGCGAGATTCGACGACGATACGAAGCGGGCTTGCGAAACCTGACTGGTCTCTACCGACCGATTCTCGATGGCTGGTGGCTCTACGATGCGTCCCGGTTGCCGCCCACGCTGATCGCCTCGGAAGAAGACCAGAAACTGACCGTGACACAGCAGCGGCTGTTTCGCCGATTCGAACAACTCGAGAAGCAAGTCCATGACGAAAACAATTAACCACTCGCTGACGAAGCTCGCCGACGCCGCCTTCGAGCAAGCCGCCCGGAAGGTGATCGAGCGGGCCCGACAAACGGGGACGCCCGTGATCGTGTGGGAAGACGGTGCCGTGACAGAGGTGCAGCCAGACGACATGGGCGAGACCGGTCACTTGTTGGCACCCCACGACTCGAACCCCCGGCCACCCTCTTGAACCCCTTCGGGAACGACGTGCCGGGAGCGGGCGGTTTGGAGCGAGGCGACGCGTGTTCAACCAGAACCTGTTGCGGGAACGATGGTCTCGAAAAACAGACGTGGCGACGAACCTGCAGGTTTGTCGGTCCAGTCGGCGATGATTGGGCGGGTGGATCGGGAATGCGCAGCGGGGACGTAAAAGGGGACAGGTACATATTCCCTCAACCATGACGGATTCCTGCCGGCGCTTGGGTCGTGTGTGCCGAGCAAACGGTCGCTAACTCAATTCACCCGGCGCGACGCGAAGCCACCCGCCGGTCCGGAGATTGTTTGGGTGCCTCACGGACACAGACGCACACGACGGTCGGAGAGCCGGTCGGTGAGCGTCGTCCACGCTGGTCCGGGTGAGCCGCGCTTTCTGGCACCACCTTCGGGGTGCACGTCATTTTGGGGGGGGCGTGGACCTGGGGTGGTCGCTGTGCTCGACCCTCGGCTACCCTCTGGGACCCCGCTGGGGTCGGTCGTCCCGGGATCGAACGGTTGGCGTGCGCGGCGTTGGCTCGGGGCGGTGGCCCCGTGTCGGGGTTGTCGGTTGATTCCGATTGGTGCGATGTTTCTGGCACCCGCTTCGGGGTGCTGGCGGATTGGGTGGGGCGTGGACCGGGGGTGGTCGCTGCGCTCGACCCCCGGCGCCCTTCTGGGACCCCGCTGGGGTCGGTCGTGGCGTGGGCTTGGGACCCGTTTGCCGGTGTTGTGTGAGTCCACCGACGGGATTCCGTAGCCAACTCCTTCAGAGTTGAGTCGTGGGTGGGGGACGGTGACCTGGGGTAGCCGGCGCTGCGCTGTGGCAACCCCAGGCTATAGTAGAAATCCCCTTCAGGGATTGTGCGGCCGGGGGTCGGAGTGCGAAACGGCGCGGGGTGTCAGTTGGGCCGTGGCGACGAACCTTCTGGTTTGTCGGTCCCGTGGTCGCGACGAGTTCGTCGTCGTCGGGATGTAAAAGGGGACAGGTCCATATGCCCGTAACCATGACGGATTCCTGCCGGTGTTTGGGTCGTGTGCGCCGAGATGAGGGGCGCTAACTCCACTCACCCGGCACAGCGCAAGGCCACCCGCCGGATCAAGTTTGTCCCTGGTGACCTCACGGACACGGCCGCACACCGAAGTCCGGGGCGGGTCGGTGATGGTCGTTCGCGCTGGACCGGTTGATCCACGATTTTTGGCACCGCCTTCGGGGTGCAGGCGGTGTTGGGGGCCGTTACCGGGGGTGGTCGCTGCGCTCGACCCCCGGCGACCGTCTGGGACCCCGCTGGGATCGGTTGTGGCGCGGGCGGCGGGGCAGCAGGCGTCTGGCGGCCCAAGGGGCCAGCCGTTCTCCCAGCCCGGCCCAGCGGGCCGGGAAGGGCCGACCACGACATGTGCCGGCCCAACGGGCCAACAATTCCTCTCGCCTCCCGCGCGGTTCGTGGAACGGTTGGCCCGTTGGGCCGGACGGGGTGGTGGTGGCAGCCACCAGGGCCTCCGACCCTGGCTGGGAGAACGGCTGGCCCTTTGGGCCGACCGACGGACCATCCGGGACCGAAAACCACACGTAAAAGAGACGCATAAGGGGACGAAGAGACGTATAAAGGGGACAGGTCCATATTCCCATAACCCCGGGGGATTCTACCGGTGTGTGGGTCGTGTGTGCCGAGCAAACGGTCGCCCACTCAAATCACCCGGCGCGACGCGAGGCCACCCGCCGGACCGGGGATTGTTTGGGTGTCTCACGGACACCGATGCACAAGACGGTCGGTGAGGGTCGTCCGCGCTGGATCGGTTGATCGACGCTGTCTGGCACCGCCTTCGGGGTGCAGGCGTTTTATGGGCGCCGTTACCGGGGGTGGTCGCTGCGCTCGACCCCCGGCTACCTTCTGGGACCCCTCCCGGGGTCGGTCGTGCCGGGGGCGGGCGGGCGTCGTGCGGGGCGGGCGGTTCGAGATCGGCGAAAGAGAGGGTGGTTCCGGATGGTGGCCGGTGGAAGCCAGCCTCTTTGGGGCTGAGG
>Ga0315904_10012875_pt1 | contig 10525 bp, 5 predicted proteins | sample LakEriMetagenome_6_FD_203529 | JGI IMG/M metagenome (GOLD analysis project Ga0315904, IMG submission 203529) | Freshwater fungal communities from buoy surface, Lake Erie, Ohio, United States - Buoy 12 MA120 | ecosystem: Environmental > Aquatic > Freshwater > Lake | place: USA: Lake Erie, Ohio... | reverse complement strand
CACACCCGATGAGGTCATTCCGCAACTTCACAGGCAGGTGGAAGCGCTGCTGGACCGACTGGAAACAGGCCGTTGCCAGGTTCCCCTGATGGGGGCGACCACGGGAGTGGGGTGACCGTCGCCTGTCTGCCAGGTGGCGAATGGCACACTCTTGTTCTGGCCGAGACGCGGGGATTGCCCCGTGTGAACCAGGAGTCCAGCCGTGGTTGTGTCCAGGGGCTGGAATCGTGTGAACGGCCAACGAGGACTGTTGTTGAGGGCGATGCCAATTCCACTTGTCTCATCGCGGCTTCCGCAACAGGCCTGTGCCCTCCATGTGACGATCGCCCCGAGGCTTGCGACGTCATCAAGTATACCTTGGAGCCACCCCGGTTCTCTGAGGAGCGGGGGCTGGTCCTTCTCATTGAGATTCCGACTGAGAGCGCCCCGATGATGCCATCGCGCGACCGGTGCGTCCCAATCCCAGTCGCGGTCGACCCGCTCGCACGAGGTCCCCGGCCGCTCGCTGTGCAACGACATCGTTCGAGAAAGATTTCATCAACGGCCTGTTTGATTGAATGGGCCGGGCTGTTGGCCTTGTGATTTCAAGGTGCTTGTTTCACCCTCACACCGATGGCATTCCACAACCATGGTCCAATCCACCCACAACAACCCCCGACCGCAGGGATGATCTCCCATCATGACCCAACCTCCCCGACTGGATTTGAGCGTGGTCGAGCAGCGGGTCTGCGACATCGCGGCCGCGCAGTTGGAGATGTCGCGGACGGAGGTCCAGCCCTCCAGTCGGTTGATTGAGGATCTGCATTGCGACAGCCTCGACCTGGTGGAGTTGCTGATGAAGCTGGAGGACGAATTCCTCGTCACGATCCCCGATCAGCCCGCGCATGCGGTTGGCAAAGCGATCTTCACCCGCCAGCCGTTTCGTCCGCGGGATCTGGCCGAGTTCGTCTCTCTCCAGCATGGGACCGGCCGACCCCAGCGCCCGGGAGGGAGACGGAGCCGCGGGCCAGTGGCCGCGGGTGACACGATCCCCTTCAGCCAACTCGGGGGCCGGTGGTGCAGCGATCCCACCACGCCAGCCGCTGCGCTGTGGGAACCGTTGGGAGTATTCGACGGCGTTCGCCAGTTTCGCCGGCGCACCGATGGCATGCGATGCCTGCTGCTGCCAGCCGCCGAGTTTTCGGCGGGGAGCGAGAGCACAGCGGCCCATCCGGATGAACAGCCGGTCCACACCGTCCGACTCGACTCCTTCCTGATCGATGCCGAACCCGTGTCGACTACGGCGTACTGCCGGTTTCTGAACTCGGTCGAGGCTGCCGCAACGGAATGGCTCGACTGGTTCCAACTCGATCCTGCCGACGACCGCCTTGCCCAACTGCCGATCGTGTGGTCGAACGCGGGCTGGCAACCGGTCGTCGGGACCGCGACATTGCCGATGGTGCTGGTTTCGTGGTTCGGAGCCAACGCCTATTCCCTCTGGGCCAACGGCGGGAACTGGAAACTGTACCACTCCCTGGATGTTTTCCTCCCCGCGGAAGCGCAGTGGGAATACGCCGCCCAGGGGGCGTACCGCGACCCTTCCGAGGGCGAAGCGGGGGACGCTGGTTTTGTGTTTGGTCAACATGAGCGGGGCATCACGTACCAGGCCCACACCCTGCCGATGGCACCGGTGCATCTGCCTCTGGGGCGGTCGGCCTTCGGCCTGCATCACATGGCGGGGAATGTCTGGCAGTGGTGCCGGGACTGGTTCGCGGAGGATTTCTATCACCGCCCCGAATCCCGCGAGGCAAACCCCGTGAACGCCGTGGCCACGGGAGTGCGCAGCGAACGGGGTGGGAGTTGGGTGGGACCCCGCGCGTTGTGTCGGACCACCAGCCGCCGAGGCCGGGCCCCCACCGCCCGGGGGCGCTGTCTGGGATTCCGCTGCAGCAGCCCGAGGACTCTGTTGCCGGGCGAGTTGCGGTGAGCCCGGTCCCAAGGCTCTTAGAGAATGTCCCCGGCAAGCCTTTGTTTGTTGTCTTTCCAAACACAGACACAACACGGATTGGCCATGAGGAATGCAGAATCTCTCTGCAGTGATCGCCATGGCCGGGGCCAGGCACACCAGGCGATGCTGTCGCCAGCCTTTGCGGTGATCCTGTGGTCGTCGTGTGTTCGGATCCCAGGCACACAAGACCAGCGGAAACAGCATTTGATGCATGGATTAAGCCGTGAAGAGGGCCACCCAGGCGGGAGCTCAACGGGAGAATGGGAACTGGCTCCCAGAACACAGAGTCGGCTGAACCGGTCCTGACGGCGAGGGTGTATACGCGACATTGGGGTGCAAAGCCGCCGATTCCGCCAATGCCCGATGGATCTCGGGCGGGGGTTCCGTAGGATTCGAAACGTTGGAAAATTGACTGAACCCCAGCCCGTCCCGTCCGGGAAGCGGGTGAGGAAAGAAGCCGACATGTTCGTTCCTCAGGTTGGGGGCGCTGACATGTCGGCTTCCTTTGTTTTACACGTGGCCCCAACCTGTCACCGGATTCGAGATGGCAATGTCTGCCACCTGGATCTGGAGACGGTTTCAGCAATGGAGATTTCTCATGAAGACTCGAGTGTACGGAACGATCGGACTGATGGCATTGGCGTTCACCCTCGCTGTCGTCGGCGTGGATGCGTTCGCCCAGCAGCCCAAAGCGGGGGAAATGAAGGTCGACTCAAAACTGCAGGAGTGTGCGAAGGGCTGCTCTGACTGCCAGCGTGTGTGTGACCTCTGCGCCACGCACTGTGCGCACTTGCTGGCCGATGGCAGGAAGGAACACCTGTCGTGCCTGATGCACTGTCGGGACTGTGCGGCCTGCTGTGCCGCCTGCGCCCACGTCTGTGCGAGTGGTGGGCCGCTTTCCGCCGTGATGGCCGAATGCTGCGCAAAGTGTTGCGACCATTGTGCCAAGGCGTGCGACGCGTTCCCCGACGACAAGCACATGAAGGCGTGTGCCGAAGAATGCCGCAAGTGCGAGAAGCTGTGCAGGGCTGTTGCCAGGTAGGTTCCCGCTCTGCGGGACGGCATCAGTTCATGACACCACGACCTGCGGCGGATGTGGGACGTGGTGTCGTTTCGCGACAATGCCGAAGTCAGGGTGGTCAGCCCACGGCCTGGAAACACTCTTCATCGCCCCGGCCCCCTCACTCTTGAATCCTGGAATGATATGCGTGACCTGCGCGTCCGGCGGCCCGCCGGTGAGATTCCTGTCCGCTGGCTGGATCTGGCGGCCAGTCGGCAACCCAGCCTGATGCACTGCGGCTGATGCTGGAAGAAACCTTGCGATCGCAGCCACTGCTGTTCGAGTTCCAGGTCCAACTGCGAACATCGGCCAACTCCATGTCGGTGGAGGATGCAACGGTCGAATGGCCGGAGAGTGAATCGTCGTTCCACACGGTCGCGCTTCTCCTGATTCCCCGACAGGCGATTGACACGGAACAGCAGACGGCGATGTGCCCACAACCGGCCTTCAATGTCTGGCACGCCACCGCTTGCCATCGCCCACTCGGGGGAATCAATCGTCTCCGACGCGAGGTCTATCCGATTTCGGCCGCCTGGCGACGGCAGGAGGCCGGGGCACTCTCCCGGAAGACAGCCTGACCAGCGTGGTCGTGCGCATGGCCAGTCTTCGGCCGCTCGGAATTCCGATTCGGAAGACCGCGTCAGATGACAGCCCCACATCACACCCCCACGCCCGCCATCCATCGCAGTTGCCGGCACGAGATCATCGTCATCAACCTGTCGTCCGACCTGTTGAAGCTCGGGGGCGGATCCGGTCATGGCGGCAAACCCGAAGGTGTGCCGGTCTCTGACAGCGGGCGGGTTGCACAGAGCAGCGGTTTCCCCTCATCCGGCCTCTCGGCCAACTGCTCTCCCCGCAGCAAGCCAGCGCGCGGGATGGGTTCCGAAAGCCTGCCGTACCGGGTGGCGAAGCCGTGCACGGCCCAGCGTCAACTGGGTGGCGGAACCTCGCGATCGCTGCCCGACTGTCCCTCTCTCGCACACCGCCCGCGGCGCCCGTTCCCCGAGGGGAAACTCTTCCCCAGCCCCGGCCATCGAAATGACAACGGAAGCCTGAACGGCTTCGCAGGAACGCCCAACCCGACACGACTGTTGCATGCCACACCCGACGTGCGGCCGGCAACGCGCAGACCTCTGGACGAGTGCTGGACATGGGAGTCGAACACGGTTCCCGTGGAGACGATTGGTGTGTTGGCGTGACTCCTCAGTCTCCTGGGCACTGTTCACACCCTCGCCGGGGATTCTCTAACGGCGTTGTCGCACCTGCCGGATGATCACTTGATGTTCGCGATGATCGTCCTGCAGGGGAATCTCCGTCTCCATGAGATCCACTCCGTCAAGCACGATGTGCTGGCTCGTCTCTGACGACTCCAGGAGTTCGACGGTGATGTGGTAGACTGTTTCCCGGAAGCGGTAATGCACGATGAACGATTCCCATTCCGGAGGGACGCACGGTGTCAATCGCAGTTTTCCACCGTCAAGTTGCAGCCCCAGCAGCGACTCCACAAGCAGGCGATACATCCAGCTGGCGGAACCGGTGTACCACGTCCAACCGCCGCGGCCTGTGTGGGGCGAGACTGCGTAGACATCCGCCGCCATAACGTAGGGTTCGACTTTATACTTCGCGATCTGGTCAGGTGTCTCGCCATGGTGGATCGGATTGATCAACGAAAACAATTCCCAGGCTTTCCGGGCGTCGCCGAGTTTGGCGAACGCCATCACCGTCCAGATCGCGGCATGGGTGTATTGCCCGCCATTCTCACGGACTCCGGGGAGGTAGCCTTTGATATAGCCGGGATCGAGTGGGGATTCGTCGAACGGGGGGGCGAACAACTGGATGAGCCCCTCTGCCCGCCGGACCAGGCGCTGGTCGACCGATTGCATGGCCTTGCGGGAGCGTCGGGCATCACCGGCTCCGGACAGGACGGCCCAACTCTGTGGCAAGGAATCGATCTGACATTCCGGGTTGATCGCCGCTCCCAGCGGATCGCCATTGTCGAAGTAGGCCCGGCGGTACCATTCGCCATCCCAGGCATGCTGCTCGATGTTGAGTTTCAGCTGCGCGGCTTCCGTACCGCACTTCTCAGCAAACGTCACATCGCCCTTCGACTGAGCCAGCACAGAGAACCGGGTCAGGACCTCGTACAGGAAGAACGCCAGCCACACACTCTCTCCCTGCCCATGCTCACCGACAAGGTTCATGCCGTCGTTCCAATCGCCGCCGCCGATCAGCGGCAGACCATGGGGCCCCCGCGTCAATCCACGATGGATCGCCCGCACGCAATGCTCGTACAGCGTTCCGGACTCTTCAGACTTCATTGGAAGGTCATAGTAGCTTTCTTCCTCTGGCTTGACGGGGCGTCCTGCCAGATAGGGAACAACCTCGTCGAGCACTCCTGTATCCCCGGTCCCTTCGACATAGCGGCAGGCCACATACGGCAGCCACAGAAAGTCATCGGAGAAGTGAGTCCGCACCCCTCGCCCCACGGGCGGATGCCACCAGTGCTGGACGTCCCCGTCTTCAAACTGATGTGCCGCGCAGAGGAGCATGTGGCTGCGAATCATGTCGGGCCGGGCATGCAGCAGCGCCGAAACATCCTGCAGCTGATCACGAAACCCGAATGCTCCGCCGGACTGGTAGTAGCCACTGCGGGCCCAATAGCGGCAGGCGAGTGTCTGGTAGAGCAGCCACCCATTCGCCAGCACATTGAGTGCGGAGTCCGGGGTCTGCACCGAGACGGCACCCAGCGTGCGTTTCCAGAACTCCCAGACCTCGTCGAGCATCCGCTGTGAGGCTTGCGGCTGCTGAATCTGCCGCACGACCTCCCGCACCTGGTCGACATCGCGACCAACTCCCAGCGTGAAGACAATCTCTCGCTGCCATCCATCGACCAGTTCGAAAGCGGTCTGGATGGCGCCGCAGGGATCGAGTCCGGCTCCGACCTTGTTGGAAAGTCGCTGCCGGGCCATCGCGGCTGGCCTCGCTGTGCTGCCATTTCGGCCGAGGAACTCCCTCCGATCTCCGGTCACAGTCCGATCCGCTTCCGAGACATGAAAAAATGCGACGTGCTGGGCGAACTCGAGGCTGAACGGATTCCGGGCGAGCAATGCTCCACATTGCGGATCCACTTCAGTCGAGACGTACATCAGTCCGCGCGACCGTGTCTCTCCCATCACCCATTCGACATACCCCGTGGCCGACAAGTGGCGGGTCCGTCCCGAGTGGTTGCGGATCTTCAGTCGGATGAATTTGACGGGCTGCTCGATTCCGACGTAGACCCACAACTCGGTTGTGATGCCGAACTCGGTATGTTCGTAGACGCTGTAGCCAAAGCCATGGCGGCAGAGGTAGGGAGTGGTCGATCGCACCGGTTGCGGCATGGGTGACCAGAACTGTCCGCTGTCCTCGTCGCGCAGATAGAACGCTTCGCCGCTGGGATCGACGATCGGGTCATTCGCCCAGGGTGTGACTCGGAACTCATGGGAATTCCCGTACCAGGTGTAGGCACTTCCGGCTTCGGAGATGACGGTTCCGAAGTGCGGATTGGCGAGTACATTCACCCACGGAGCCGGGCACGCCTGGCCGGGTAACAGGCGAATGACATATTCGCGTCCGTCCTGCGTGAAGCCGCCGAGCCCGTTGTAGAACAACAGGTCGCGACCAGAGGTCCCGTCCGCCTGGGCGGGGTTCAGTTCCGGTCGTGCCAGAACTGTCGGTATCAGTTCAGGAGTCTTCACCTCGGAACGGACTCGGCGATCCAGCTGTTCCTCCAGCGTCCCCTCGGTATCGACGATGATGACGCGGGCGACGGCCTGCAGCAGGACGCGGTCCTCCTCCGACAGCTGATCGGCGCGGCGGATGAAGATCCCTCCGGGACGGTCGATGGTCGGGCTATCCGCCGCGGTATTGCACAGTCCCACGATCAGATCGTGCAACTCCTGGCGATAGCCGGAGTCTCCGTCGTCGCAGATGACCAGGTCGACCGCGAGCCCCTTGAGCCTCCAATAGGCGTGAGCCTGGATGAGCTGTCGGGCCAGTGCCAGTCGTTCCTTGCGACCGATTGTCAAGAGGACAATCGGCAGGTCACCCGAAATCCCATGTCCCCACAGACCAGACTGCCGCCGTTGATTGCGAGCCAGGATCCCGACTGGGGCGCGCTGGCCCGGGTTCATGTAGAGGACAGAGCTGGCCAGTCGGCCGTAGAGCAACGCATCGGCATCCGTCGCATTGATTTGACGGCACACGACCTGACCGTGGCTCCAGGCCATTTCGAGAGCGCGGTCCGCCAGGTGATGGTCGCGATAGCGATCAATCAGCTGCAGTGCCTCGTCCCGAGTCGCCGCCATCCCTGTCACGAAGTCGACTGAGACGGTGTCATCGGGAGCCAGGATCACCCGCTGCCGGATCGCGGCAATCGGATCGAGCACCGCCCCCGCCGTATTCGACAGCCGACCGGACCGCTGCATGACCTCAGGATTCCGAGTGCTGTGGCGGCGTCCGAGGAACTTCAATCGGTCGGTCTCATACGAAGGTTCTTCGGAGAATGTCGTCCGGACGGCCACCAGATGCAGCATCCAGGGGGGCTGTTCCCTGCGTGAGCGAGGTCGCCGCGAACAGAGAATCGCCTGCCGCGCGGGCACCAGCTCCGTCTGCACAAACAGGTTTGAGAACGCCGGATGGGTGGCGTCGGCGGCGCGGGCGGCCAGGACAACTTCCGCATAGCTGGTCAGCTCGATCACGCGGGTGACGCGCGAGCGATTGGTCAGAGTGACCCGGCGGATCTCGATGTCGTCTTCCGGAGAGACAGCGATCTCCGTATGCAGCTTGATGTCATGATCGCGACGCCGGAATTCGGCCCGCGACTGCGAGAAGATTGCCTGATAACGCTTGCTGGGTACGAGAGTCGGGTGATATGCCGTCGACCAGACCTCGCCAGTCGTCACATCGCGGAGATAGCAGAATGAGCCGGTGTTGTCGCACGTGGCATCTTCCCGCCAGCGGGTCACAGCCAGTCCTTTCCACTGGCTGTATCCTCCGCCACCATTGGTGACCATGACGTGGTACCGACCATTGGACAGCAGATGAACTTCCGGAATCGGCGTGTGGGGTGTGGTGCACACCCGAATCTGCCCCTTCAGATCCCTGTTGGGATCTCGATCGACCGAGGCTTCCGAGGCATGGGGGAAGAACGAGCCGACCAGTGGCATGCGTTCCTGAAGCAGCAGTTCGGTTGCCTGCAATTGGGGATCCGCGAGGAAGCGGCGCTGCATCGGCTGCTTCAGGAGGCAGTGGGCCAAGGCCAGCAGGCTCATCCCTTGATGGTGAGCCATGTGGGACCGCACGATTGCAAAGGAATGCTCCCGGGGGACTCGCGTGCGCGTGTAATCGATCGCTTCGTAAAAGCCATAATCGCTGCCAAAGCCGAGCTTCTCCATCGCCTGAAGGTTCTCGCAGGCCGGTTGTGGGGACACCATCAATGCCATGACTGTGGCATACGGAGCGATGACCAGATCGTCTGCCAAACCACGCTTCACCCCCAGCCCCGGGACGCCAAACGCCCGGTATTGGTAGTTCTGGCGGGCATCGGTTGCGTTGTAACCCGATTCCGAGATCCCCCAGGGGACTCCCCGTTGCTTGCCATATTGCCGCTGGCGCAGGACCACAGCCCGGCAGGTCTGGTCAAGCAGCGTATGCCAGTGGGTCGGCATGACCAGCAGGGGCATCAGATACTCGAACATCGATCCGCTCCAAGACAGCAGCATCTGCTGTCCATGCGACGTGGTCAGCAGCCGACCGAGTGCAAACCAGTGTTCCTGATTCAGTTGTCCCTGGGCGATGGCGACGTAGCTGCTCAACCGCGACTCCGATGCCAGCAGGTCATAGTAGCTCGCGTCTCGCCGTCGCTCGCTGACATCGTATCCGATCGCCAGCAGACGCCGGCTGGGATCATAGAGGAACTCATAATCGGCCTCGGCAAACTCGCCTGCGACCCGGGCCAGTTGTTCGATCGTGGCCAGGCGTGCGAGTGCCCGCTGCTCGGTGGTGCTGACGTTCTCACGGAGCGCGGTCAACCACTCCCGCTCGGCGCGTCCTGTCACAGCGGGGTCCGTGACCTGCTCCAGAAGGCGATCCAGGACCCGCAGGGCGTCAGCTGAGGTCGTTCTCAGCGACTGCAGCGTCGGGCAATCCTCGAGTTGCCGCAGCACTCGCTGCAACTCGAACCGCGGTGCGGGCTGCTCCGGTGACCTCTGCGCCCAGATCCCGGAAGGCGTTGGTCCAAGGGATAACCAAGGGGCCAGATACAGCAGGTCGGCCAGATGATCCCGGCATTCCTGTTCCAGATCGATCAGCCACGGCCTGGCCGGGTCCGGGAGTGCGTGCGGTGGCAGTTTTGTCAGATCACATGCGAGTGACGCGACGTGCGACAGCAGTTCCGAAGTCGACACCAGACATCGGGAAGCAGCAAGTCCACGCTCCAGAAATGCGAGCAGGGGGCCCAGACACGCCAGCGTTGAGGCTGGGGCAGGGGCGCACTGGCCAATTTGAACAAGAGCCTGTCGTGAGCGAGCGAGCGAACCCCAGAGGCCGGGAGACAACAGCGGAGAGTCCGGCAACTCCCGCAATCCGGCTCGCAGTGTCAGCAGACTCCCCGCCAGATTCCCGCTATCGACCGACGACACGTACTTGGGATAGAGAGGTTGCAGCGTCAGTGTGTCGTACCAGTTGAGAAAGTGCCCACGATAGCGCTCCAACTCGCCCAGCGAGTGGATTGTCCGGGCGGTCCTTTCCAGCAGGCGATCCATGGAGAGGTATCCGAAGTCATAGGCCGCCAGCGTCGACAGCAGCGAGACTCCGATATTCGTCGGCGAGGTCCGATGGGAGACAATTCCAAGGGGATGTTCCTGATGGTTGTCGGGAGGCAACCAGTGGTCTTCGGGCCCCACAAAGGTCTCAAAGAAACGCCACGTCTTCCGGGCCAGCCGATGCAGGTAGAGTTCCTGAGAGGGCGTCAGAGCGGGCTCGCGCTCAGGCGCAGGCTGGCTGATTCGCCAGGCAATCCATGGACTTGCGATCCAGAGTCCCAGCAATGGCCCCGCTTCCCAGAGAATGCTGTGGCGGGTCCAAATCAAAAGACCCGCCACGAGGACTGCGAGCGCCGGGGCCACCGCCATCGTGCGACAGCAGTCCACCAGCGTTCGTTGCCCGTTCCGATCGGAGTCACTGGCGGTCATCCACTCCAGCATGTTGCGACGCGTGATCAGCATCCGGATCGATGTCCGCATGATCGCGTCGAGACTGACCAGGGCCTCATACGGCAGAAAGGCCAAATCCAGCACGACACGCGTCAGATTCCTGCCCCACATCTCCAGCGAATGCCGCAGATGCTGCCACAGCCCGACATCCGGGCTCAGCCGCATCGAGGTGATCAGCGACACTGTCACTGTCGGAACCAGGACAATGGAGGTGACCAAAGCCGT